>Ga0265297_10008137_pt1 | contig 14131 bp, 11 predicted proteins | sample Munlanlwell13791_FD_192502 | JGI IMG/M metagenome (GOLD analysis project Ga0265297, IMG submission 192502) | Leachate microbial communities from a municipal landfill in Southern Ontario, Canada - Leachate well 137-91 | ecosystem: Engineered > Solid waste > Landfill > Unclassified | place... | reverse complement strand
ATAGCGGATCTGGAGAGGTCGGCGCTTCCGGAAGTCAGCGCCCCTGATGTCAGGGTGCTGGATCTCTCGAACGGCATGAGGTGTTATCTCCTGTCGGACACCGCCCTTCCCATAGTCAAGGCTGAGGTCATAACCAGGATCGGCGGAATATACGACCCGGCCGACAAGGTGGGGCTCGCCGCGCTCGCGGCGGCCCATATGCGGACCGGAGGGGCCGGCAGCCTCAGCCCGGAAGAGTTCGATAAGAGATTCGACGATCTCGGCGCCTCGCTCGATAACTCGGCCGGCCGCGAGATGTCCGTGGCCGTGCTCAACGTGCTCTCCGAGGATCTGGACGAAGGCATGGGCCTCATGTTCGACATGCTCTTCAGGCCGAAGTTCGACGAGAAGAGGTTTGCGACCGCTAGGAAGAACATGGAGGAGGCGATCCTGCGGAGCGACGACAGCCCCGACGAACAGGCGAGCCGTATCTTCCGCGAGATGATATACGGAAAGAAGAGCCCGTGGGCGAGGAGGCCTGACAAGCGCTCTCTGGGAAGGATAAAAGCAAAGGACATAGCCGATTTTCACGACAGGTATTTCAAAGCGAACAACATGATCCTGGCCGTGGCAGGCGACTTCTCCTACGGGAAGATGAAGGTGCTTCTCGAAAAGCTCGCGACATCCGCCCCTTCGGGCGACGTGGTTCTGCCTCAGGTCGAGCCGGTGGAGCTTCGTTTCGCGGAGAAGAGGGAGGATGTGAAGAAGCGGACTTCGCAGTCCTTCATCCGCATGGGCCATCTGGGAATCCGCAGGGACAACCCGGACAGATTCGCCCTGACCCTGCTCGACGACGTGCTCGGGGGGTCCGGTTTCAAGAGCAGGCTGATGGAGGACATCAGGGTGAAGAGGGGGATGGCCTACAGCATCTACAGCAGCATGACCGCCGACAAGGACTACGGGACCTTCGTAGTCTCCATGGACACGAAGGCGAACCAGGCCGAGAAGGCGATAGAGCTCGTGCGCGAACACATACGGAGGGTCGCGGATGACGGCGATTTCACGCGCGAGGAGATCGACTTTTCAAAGCGCTCGATGCTCGCGAGGCTGGTGTTCCTCTTCGACCAGCCGTTCGGCGTGGTGAACCAGAGGGCGCGCTATCATTTCTTCGGATATCCGGACGACTACTGGAGGGTCTATCGCGACGGGATCATGCGTGCCGACAAGAAAGAGCTGAAGAGAGTCGCGAAGGAATACCTCCACCCTGACGGTTTGGGCATCGTCGTCGTGGGACCTGCCGGCGCAGCTAAAGGGAAGGGAGCAAAGAAGCGATGATCGAGAAGAAACTCTCGGAGCTCATTGAGGCCGCCGTCGCGGTGTGCCGACGGGACGGAACGATCCCGGACGGCGCCATGCCTGCGATAGAGATATCTGTGCCCAAACAAGAGGCGCACGGCGACTTCTCCACGAATGTCGCGATGGTGCTCGCTGCTCAGACAGGCGCAAAGCCGCGCGAGCTGGCTGAGAGGCTGGTCGAGCGTCTGCCGAAGGAGACCCTGGACCTCGCGCAGTGCGGAATCGCTGGACCTGGTTTCATCAACTTCACCATCAAACCCGCATTCTATCTCAAGGGGCTTCGCGATATCTATGATGCGGGATCGAACTACGGGAAGGTGGACATCGGCAGGGGCAGAAAGGCCCAGGTCGAATTCGTGAGCGCCAACCCCACGGGTCCACTGCACATAGGCCATGGCCGCGGCGCCGTCTACGGTGACGTGCTCGCTAACGTGCTCGCTGCAGCGGGCTTCGCAGTGACGAAGGAATATTACGTCAACGACGCAGGCAACCAGATCAGGACCCTGGGCAGGTCGGTCTGGCTGCGCTGCCGCGAACTCGATGGCGAGCGCGTGGATTTTCCGGAGGATTGCTACCAGGGCCACTACATCGTCGAGATAGCCAGGGACATGAAAGCGCAGCACGGCGAGCGCCTCTCGAAGATGGGCGAGGCGGAGGCGATCGATTTTCTGGGAGAGCAGGCCGGCACAAGGATTCTCTCGGAGATCAAGGCCGATCTGGCTGAGACGGGCGTGGTCCACGACGTCTACTTCTTCGAGAACAAGCTGCACACGGATTCCATGGTGGAGGCGACGCTGAACTGGCTCGCCAGGAACGGGCGCACGTATGAAAAGGACGGGGCGCTCTGGTTCAAGTCCACCGAATACGGCGACGACAAGGACAGGGTGTTAAAGAAAAGCGATGGCGCGCTCACGTACTTCGCAGCCGACATCGCCTACCACAAGAACAAGTACGACCGCGGGTTCGAACGCGTCATCGACGTCTGGGGCGCGGACCACGCAGGCTACGTGGCCCGCATGAAGGCGGGTATTCAGGCGCTGGGCCACAACCCGGCAAGCTTCGACGCGGTGCTGATCCAACTCGTCAACCTGATGAGGGGGGGCGAGATCGTCTCCATGTCCACGCGTTCCGCCACGTACGAGACCCTCGAGGACGTGCGCAGGGAGGTCGGCAGGGACGTGTGCCGCTATTTCTTCCTCATGCGTTCGCACAACGCCCAGTTGGACTTCGACCTGAACCTGGCCAAGCAGCAGAGCGCCGACAATCCGGTCTATTATATACAGTACGCGCACGCACGCATCGCCAGCATCTTCAGAAAGGCGGCTGAGAAGGGCCTTGCGGCGGCAGGACCGGACGAGGTGAAGATATCGGAGCTCGATCTGCCTGAGGAGCCCAAGTTGGCCCGGTTCGCGCAGGCATTGCCGGGGGTTGTCGAGGAGTGCGCCATAGAGCTCGAGCCCCACAAGATCGCGTTCTATCTGCTCGAGCTGGCCCGGATGCTCCAGTCCTATTACAGCAAGGGCAGGGCGGATGAGAAATACATGGTTTTGGGGGGAAAGCCTGAAAGGACGATCGCCAAGTTGTATCTCTTGAAAAACGTACAGATTGTGTTACAAAATGCCTTGAGAATATTGGGAATTTCCGCACCGGAGGAGATGGGGCGCGCAGAGGAGGAGTTCGATGTCTAGCTATATGCCCAACAGAGGCAGGGGGGAAGAATCAGAGAGTTTCTTCTGCCGCTTCACGTTTGGGCAATTCTTTGCTCTGCTCGTGCTGGAGGTCTTCACCCTTTTCTTCGTATTCTATCTGGGCGCGCGCTACGGCAGGGGGCTCCTCGGTTTGGACAAGCCGCCTTCGGTCGCACTGGAGAACATTGCGGCAGGCCAGGTCGAGCGGACCGGAGAGCGGGAAGCGAATGAAGGCTCCAGGGTCCTCACGACCCAGGACCCCGAGGTCGCGAAAATGGCTGGCGAGCTGATGGCCAAGGCGAACACACCTGAGCTCAAGGATCGGATCAAGGAGATGATCGGCCAGGCACAGGGGGGCAGGGAGGCGATGCCCGAGGTCGTGACCGTGAAACGCGCCGAAGAGGCACCTCCGCCGCCCCGGCCCGTCGCACCTGACATCGAGCAGATGCCTGCTGAGGCCCGGGCCCCGGCTGCCGGCGATTCAAGCGTCATCCGCATCAAATCGGGCGATAACGCGCGTTATTCCCTCCAGATCGGCTCGTACCCCAACATCGACGAGGGCACGAGGTCAGTTGAGAAATGGAAGGCCAGGGGATACCCGGCCTTCATAATGATAGCGGACATACCGGACCGCGGCCGCTGGTATCGCGTGCGCATCGGGGGCTTCGAGAACCGCGACGACGCCATGAAATACATGGAGGAATTCACCGCAAAGGAGAATGTCGAGGCCCTTGTCGTTCTCAACGAGCAGTGAGAATTATCTGAGATGTCCCAATCCAATATAAGAAATTTCTCGATCATCGCGCATATCGACCACGGGAAGTCCACGCTGGCCGACCGCATATTGGAGTATACCGGCGCACTGTCGCAGAGGGAGAAGAAGGACCAGTTCCTCGACGACATGGATCTGGAGCGCGAGCGCGGCATCACCATCAAGGCGCGCGCGGTGCGCCTCAAATATGAGGCGAAGGACGGGAAGAGTTACGAGTTCAACCTGATAGACACGCCCGGCCACGTGGATTTTCACTACGAGGTCAGCCGGTCTCTCGCCGCCTGCGACGGGGCGCTGCTGGTCATCGACGCGACGCAGGGGGTTCAAGCTCAGACGCTGGCGAACGCCCACATGGCCGCGCAGAACAACGTCGAGATGGTGCCCGTCATCAACAAGATCGATCTTCCAAACTCCGACGTCGAGGGGACCCTCCAACAGTGCGAGGACGTGCTCGCCATACCTTCCGAGATGGCGGTAGCGGTCTCCGCAAAGACCGGCGAGGGGGTGGAGGAGGTGCTCGAAGCGATAGTCAAACACCTCCCGCAGCCCCGCGGTTCAGAAGAGAAACCCCTTCGCGCCCTGATCTTCGACAGCTGGTTCGATGCGTATCTCGGGGCTGTTGCGCTGGTGAGGGTGGTCGACGGCAGTATAGAGGTCGGACAGAAAATCAGGCTCATGAACGTGGGCAAGGAATTCGAAGTGCAGAAGCTGGGCATATTCGATCCGCATCAGCGCGACGTGGAGACGTTATCCACGGGCGAAGTGGGCATGGTCGTGGCGAACATAAAACAGGTTGCGGACACCAAGGTCGGCGACACGGTCACCGGTGCGGCGAGACCGGCGGCCGAGCCTCTGCCCGGGTTCCGCGAGGTAAAACCGATGGTCTTCGCCGGTCTCTATCCCACCGACCCGGGCCAGTATGAGGAGCTCAAGGAGGCGATGGAGAAGCTCAGGCTCAACGACTCCTCCTTCACCTACGAGCCCGAGACGTCGGGTGCCCTGGGTTTCGGCTTCAGGGCGGGATTCTTGGGTTCACTCCACATCGAGATAGTGCAGGAGCGGCTGGAGAGGGAGTACGGACTGACGCTCGTCTCCACCGCGCCCACGGTCGTCTACGAGGTCCTGACTACACAGGGCGATATTGTGCGCGTGGATAACCCGGCGAAGCTGCCTGAACCCACGCAGATCGACGAGATACGCGAGCCGTACGCGCTCGCCTCCATAATGTGCCCGAACGAATCGCTGGGCGCCATCATGCAGCTCTGCCAGGACCGCAGGGGCGAGCAGTCGAACATGGAGTACTTCGGCCGCGACCAGGTGATGATAAAATACAACATGCCGTTCGCTGAGATGATGTTCGACTTCTTCGATCAGCTCAAGACGGTATCGCGGGGCTACGCCTCGCTCGATTACGAGATCGTAGGCTACAGGCCGGCGAAGCTCGTGAAGCTCACGGTGCTCATCAACGGCGACCCGGTAGACGCCCTCTCGACGATAGTCCATCGCGAGAACGCCCAGTACAGGGGCCGCGAACTTGTGCACAAGCTCAGGGGGCTGATCCCGAGGCAGCAGTACGAGGTGGCGATACAGGCCGCGATCGGCTCGCGGGTGATCGCGCGCGAGACGGTGAAGGCCCTGCGCAAGGACGTCATAGCCAAGTGCTACGGCGGCGACGTGACTAGGAAGCGAAAGCTCCTGGAAAAACAGAAGGAAGGAAAGCGGAGGATGAAGAGGGTCGGCAGCGTCGAAATACCTCAGGAAGCGTTTCTCAGCGTATTGAAAGTGAGATAGGGGGAAAGCATGACGGAAGAGATAACGCAGGGATCCATGAAGAAGAAAAAGAGCGCGTTACGGGAGTACGCCGAGGCGCTCATACTGGCCGTCTCGGTTGCGCTGCTCATACGCGCGTTCGTGATAGAGGCGTTCAAGATCCCGTCCGGCTCGATGCTGCCCACGCTCTCCATCGGTGACCACATCTTCGTCAACAAGTTCATCTACGGCCTGCGGATACCGTTCACGAAATACCGCATAGTGGAGTTAGGCAAGCCGGAGAGGGGAGACGTCGTGGTCTTCATCTTTCCGGTCGACGGCGGCAAGGACTTCATCAAGCGCGTGATAGGTCTTCCGGGCGATCGGATCCACGTCGAGGGCAGGGACGTGTGGGCTAACGGCGAGAGGATGAAGAGGCAGCCGGTCGAGGTCTCGGATTACCCCGGCGACAACAGGAGGCTCTTGGTCAGAAACGGGAGGCAGCGCACGATCCCCTTTGTCCGCGGTTGGCGCGACTTCGACTTCTTCGAGGAGCAGGACGGTGAGGCGACCCACCTGGTCCAGTACGAGCGCGAACGCGAGCGCGGAAGCTTCGATGCGGTCGTCCCGCCCGGCCACTACCTGGTCATGGGGGACAATCGCGACAACTCCTCCGACAGCAGGGAGTGGGGTTTTGTGCCGTTCGAGAACATCAAGGGCAAGGCGATGTTCGTCTGGCTCCCCCTGGACAAGGACCACGGGGGCATCAGGTGGCACGAATTCGGCCGTTGGATCGAATAGGATTGTTTACCCCCATATCTCTTGTTTTTCATTGACTTAGACCATATCCCATAGTAAGGCTCCCAGCCCAAGAAAGGCGATGACAATATCTATACCAACGCACATGAAGGCCTCCCCGAATATCCCGGGGGGGTCTTTTTGTAAGGAGAGATGCGATGGCTGATTCAAAGGGCAAACCTCTTTTGAGTGAAAAGGAGATGGAATCCGAGATCACGCGCATGGCGCGGGAGATCATCTCCGACGGGACCGAGAACGTGGCGCTGCTCGGTATCATCACGCGCGGCGTGCCGCTGGCCGACTGGATCGCGCGCAAAATCGAATCCATACAGCACAAGCCGGTGGAGGTCGGCAGCCTGGACATCAACCTCTACCGCGATGACCTCTCCGAGGTCAGCGAGCAGCCGGTGGTCAGGCCGACCGAGATACCGTTCGCGATAGACGGCAAGGGGATAGTGCTCGTCGACGACGTGCTCTACACCGGCCGCACGATCAGGGCGGCGATGGACGCGATCATCGACTTCGGCAGGCCGCGCTTCGTCAAGCTCGCCGTCGTCATCGACCGCGGCTGGCGCGAGCTGCCGATACAGGCGGACTACGTCGGCAAAAAGATAAAGACCACCGCGGACCAGAACGTCAAGGTGATGGTGAAGCCCATAGACGACAGGAACGAAATCTGGGTGAAGAGACAAAAATGAAACGATCCGGAGGCTCTCGATGAGGCTCTCAACGAGGCACATACTTTCGATAAACGATCTCACGAAGAAGGACGTGCTGACGATCCTTCAGACCGCCTCCTCCTTCAAGGAGATCTCCGAGCGGCCGATCAAGAAGGTCCCGACGCTACGCGGTCGCACGGTCATCAACTGTTTCTTCGAGGACAGCACGCGCACGAGGCTCTCCTTCGAGCTGGCCGAGAAGAGGCTGTCCGCGGACAGCAGCAACATCGGCAAGTCGGGCAGCGCGATGGCGGGGAAGGGCGAGACGCTCCTCGACACGGTCCGCAACATCGAGGCGATGCGTCCGGACATCCTCGTCATCAGGCACAGCGTGGCCGGCGCCCCGGCGCAGGCGGCCGAGGCGACGAACGCCCACGTGATCAACGCCGGCGACGGAATGCACGAGCATCCGACGCAGGCGCTCCTTGACCTCATGACCATCAACGAGGCAAAGGGCCGCATAAAAGGGCTCAAGGTCGGCATAGTCGGCGACATACTCCACTCGCGCGTGGCGCGCTCGGACATGTTGCTCTTTCGGAAAATGGGGATGGAACTCTTCGTCGGCGGCCCGCCGACTCTCATACCGTTCGGGGTGGAGGAGGCCTTTGGCGTGACGGTGTGCCACGACATCGGCGAGGTGCTGCCGAAACTCGACGTGCTCATGCTGCTGCGCGTCCAGAGGGAGCGCCAGGGGGAGCAGTTCTTCCCCTCGGGAAGGGAGTACGCGCGCTACTTCGGCATAACCGATGAGAAACTCAAAGGTGCGAGGGAGGATCTCATCATCATGCATCCGGGTCCGGTCAACCGCGGGATCGAGTTGTCCGCGGCCGTGGCCGACGGCCCCAGGTCCGTGATCCTGGACCAGGTGACCTGCGGCGTGGCGGTGAGGATGGCCGTGCTCTATCTCCTGCTCGGCGATACACACGGCGGCGAATAGCTCTGGAGGTTTTTCTATGGCATCTTACTTCATAACAGGCGGCCGCGTGATCGATCCGGCGTCCAAGACGGACGCCAAGCTCTCGGTGCTGATCGAAGATGGCAAGGTTTCGCAGCTCACGCAATCCAGGAAGGCGCCCGAGGGCGCAGTGGTGATAGACGCCTCCGGCTGCATAGTTTCACCCGGATTCATCGACATGCACGTGCACCTGCGCGACCCGGGCCAGGAGTACAAGGAAGACATCGAGTCAGGGACCAGGGCTGCGGCTGCAGGCGGCTTCACCACGATCTGCTGCATGCCCAACACCGAGCCAGCGATAGACTGCGCGTCGGTGGCCCAGTACGTGATCGACCGCGCGAGAGAGAAGGGCGCCTGCAATGTGCTCCCGATCGGCGCGATTACCCGTGGTCTCGCAGGCGAGGCCATGTCGGACATCGGCGACCTCGCTGGCGCCGGCGCCTGCGCGATATCGGACGACGGCAAACCGGTGATGAACGCCGGGGTGATGAGGAGGGCGATGGAGTACGCGAAGGCGTTCGGTCTCCCCATCATCGCCCACAGCGAGGATCGGAATCTCGCCGGCGTAGGCGTGATGAACGAGGGGTTGGTCTCCACAGAACTGGGACTCAATGGCATACCTGCCGTGGCGGAGGAGGCGATGATCGCGCGCGACATCATGCTCGCCGAGCTCACCGGCTCGCATCTGCACGTGGCGCACGCGAGCACCATGGGCTCGGTCGAACTCATCAGCCACGCTAAGCGGAGGGGTATCTCCGTCACCGCCGAGGCCACCCCTCATCATCTCACGCTCACCGACGAAGCGGTCTCCGACTTCGACCCGAACACAAAGGTCAATCCGCCGCTTCGCACTGAGGCGGATCGCACGGCGCTCATCAAGGCGCTCGCTGACGGAACCATCGACGCCATCGCGACCGACCACGCGCCGCACAACATAGTGGACAAGGAAATGGGCTTTGAGAACGCCGCGTTCGGTATCTCGGGTCTCGAGACCATGCTGCCGCTCATGCTGGCGCTCGTGAACGAGAAAAAGATAACGCTGAAACGCATGATCGAGGCGCTGACGTCGGCGCCGGCGAAGATACTGAACCTCAAGGGCAAGGGCACGTTGAAGGCAGGCTCCGATGCCGACGTCACCATCTTCGATCCAGCCTCATCATGGACGGTCCAGGCCGATCGCTTCATCTCCAGGGGGCACAACACCCCCTTCGACGGGCTCAGGGTTACGGGCAAAATCAAGTGGACGATAGTCGGCGGCAGAATAGCCTATTCGAGCTGAGAGAATCATGATGACAGACAGCAGCAGACTACAAGCAGGCACGGAGCCGGGCAACCGCGCCTTATCGGTAATAGATCCCCTTTCGCGCTATATCCAGGAGGTGAAGTCATATCCCCTTGTTTCGTGCGAGGAGGAGAAGGAGTTGGCGCGCCTCTTCCATGAGGAGGGGGATGTGGACGCGGCGAAGAAACTCGTGGCAGCGCACCTGAGGCTCGTGGTCAAGATTGCGATGGAGTACAGAAACGCATTTCACAATGTGCTCGACCTGATACAGGAGGGCAGCATCGGTCTCATGCAGGCGGTCAAAAATTTCGACCCAGACAAGGGGGCGAGGCTCGGTCACTACGCCTCGTGGTGGATCCGCTCCTACATCCTCAAATACATACTCGACAACTTTCGTCTCATAAGGCTCGGTACCACAAAGGCGCAGAAGAAGCTCTTCTACAACCTCATGCGCGAAAAAGAGAAGATCGAGGCCATGGGTTATTATGCGACACCCGTGGAGCTCTCCAGGCGCCTGCATGTGCCTGAGTCGCAGGTCGTGGACATGCAGAAGCGCCTGACAATGCCTGAATACTCGCTCGACGCACCCGTGAAACAGGGAGAAGGAGCGGCGATATTGCAGGATTTCTTGCCTATGGACGAGCAGCCCTTGGACGAGCGCATGGCAAAGGCCGAGACCCAGGACATGCTCAAACAGAAGTTCGGGGAGTTTGCGGCCAAGCTCTCGGACAGGGACAGGAAGATATTCACCGAGAGGCTGCTCGCCGAGCTTCCGCTGACCCTGCAGGAGATCGCAGACGAGTACGGCATCACAAAGGAGCGCGTGCGCCAACTGGAAGTAAGGCTCGTAAGCAAGCTCAAGGAGTTCTTGAAACAGAGCGATATCGAAATCAAGACCTTGAGCCTTTGACATAGAAAGGGGAGCCGGGCGTGGACTGTAAGTAAGGAAATCATGGACAAATCCAACCTTACATAATATACCTTCTACGACGTTCGATCAATTGGTCAAAAGGAAGGGAGTTGCCGTTGTGAGATGATCTTGCCACGTTTTCGCCCCCGATCAGATTCCGCACTATAAACCCCTTTTCAAAGACTGCAAGGTCATTTCACTTCCGGCCACTCTTTGCCTTCGCGCTTAACTCTTTCCTCGATGGCTTGAAGGGCGTAGTTGCCCTCGGCCTGCCTTGCCTCACGAGCTGCCTTTTCAATGGCAACCTTCTCGGCCGGTGTGACTCTGACTGATACGCTTCTTTTGTCTTTCGCTTTCATGGTTCACTTTGTAACAATATGACTTAAATTGTGCAAGCACTATTTTCGATTATTTTACGATTTTTTCAGGTGGGTCTTTGGGGGGCTAGATACCCTGCGTAGGGTCCTGATCGTCTATCTGAGGGCAGCCTGGAGGCTCCGGTGGGGCTGTGTGCAGTCTATCCAATTCAGCATCTACGAGCCTTATAAGGGCTCTAAAGACGACTTTCCCTTGATCGCACAAGTGAGCTTCAAGGGTGTCAATATATTGCTTATAATCGCGCTCAAAGGCGTTTCTAGGGGTGTCCTCTATCCAGATCCCTTCCTTATTGTGATGTTCGGGTATCATTTATAGGGTCCGGGTTGGCCCATGCAGCTGAGGTGCGCAGATAGATAACCTCGCTCTTGAGGGCTGAGTCGTTTCGGAGCAAGGGGTCGCGCTCGATCTCACAGTAGGTCACGCCGTCAATGAGGTAGCAGGACTTCACGCCCACGCGTTCCAATTCAGGGCGTGCGTGCTGGACGGGGCGTATCAGGCCAGGTTGAGAGCAGCTCACTAACGCGCTCAGGCAGATCAACGCCACCAGCAATTTCGCGCTCACGTTCCAGCATAATTTTCCCGAGGACTTCATGTTTCCTTTCCGCTTCACTTATCGCCTCCACCTGTCCGGCGAGTGCTTCATTTTGGCATCTGTTGTAACCCTTACGATAAGCCCCGTAGAACGCACACGCCAAGCCTACGATCACCGCAGCACCTACCGCAGCATAGATCGTTGCCTTGGAAGGTATAGGGATAATCATATCAACCCCCTTTGCGTTTTGCTATCCCGCGACTGATTATATAAGCAATCGTAGAGCATACAATCATTGCCGCTGCGATATGACCTGAGTATATACCCGCAAGCAGACCAAACATTGCGCCGATATCAACTAGCGCCATAGCCCAAAACTCTGTCGTTTTGATTCCACTTCGCATAAACCCTCCTAAAATTGAAAATGTGCCTTCTCGAATGATAGTTGCGTGAGCCCTAGTCTCTTCCCTATCTCAGCGGCTTTCTTCCATGCTGGCCCACTCGTATTCCAATCCAATTTCCCGTTAACCATGATCGCAATATCGAAAGCCTGTGCCGGGACTAAGTTGTGCTTGCTCTGCCCTGCTTTGGCATTGGTCACGCGTGGGCCAGGTTCCGATCTTCCCTGTGCATAGAGTTTGTCCTGCTCTTCATTGCTTCTATGCGTGCAGGTCAGTATCGCGTCGTACCCGGCCTCAGACATTTCCTTATCAAGCACATTCCACGCCGCCTGTAACTTAGGAGCTAACTGTTCGGGTTTTCTGGAAGCCATGAAACCCCCTGTTTATGCGTGCTTCCTGTCACACTTGACTATGTGTCAGAAGTGTAATAAAAAGCCCCTCACCGTGAGGAGGGGCTATGAAGAAAACTATCATCGTTTTACTACTACCACTATTTTTTATGTCTAGTTGCGTCGCTGCTCTTGTCGCCGGTGGAGCATATCACGCATCAAAAACTAAAGAAGCTCGCCAAGAATTTCAAACCAGTTTTGCCAAAACTAATACAGAGAGAGAAAAACAAAAACTTCCTTCGCTTGATTGGTGTTCAGAAGCATATCATTTTGATCGTACCTATGCCAAAACAGATAGAAATTGTCGCCGACGTATAATTGCTTATGAAAATGGCAACGGCGACGCACTCGGAACATCAATGCTCTCAAGTGAGATTAATTCTTTACCAGAGCCACCACCCGTTAAAAGGGGGAATAAATATTAGCAAAAAGGACCAAATAATAATGCTCAAAAAACCAATCATAGAACCCGGCTTTGATATGTCGAAAGTCAACTGGTTTGCGTTATTCATTATGTTGCTCGTGTGCGCCGCTCTCAAATGGTATCATTCTAATCAGAAAGCGCGACAGATGGCCCAGCCCCATAACGTAACAACGCTTCAATCGCATCCGCAAGTCCCCCTGCCCCCTGCAAGCCCTTCCGCGCAATAGGTCTGCCGCCCGCACGCCACAAAGCTTTAGCCGTTGGCTTTGCAATTCCTTCCGCATTGATAAACTCTTTTAAAATTCCGACTTCAGGTGCTAATTGTTTGCCGCCACTAGCCGCCACTTTTTCTGCCTCTCCTGCAACTCGACCAAGAAGGGTTTTGTCTGCTTCCGAGAGATAAGGACTCATGCCAGCTTCGCCTTGTTTGAGTCTTTTAACTAGCGCACTAATATTGTAACCTTCGGAACCTACACCTTTAACAGAGGCGTCTTCAAATATATCATTCAAAAATTGTGTCTTTAAACTATCCGCGCCTTCCTCACCCACAAGTTTTCTAACGTTAGCAGCTACGGAAGGTTTGCTCTTGGCTGTAGTGAGCATTTTCTTAGTCAAATATGATTCGTCAACTTCACTTCCCGCTTTGTTTCCTAATCCAAGAGCTGCCTTTGCTTCATCCGTTTTTTGAAGCACTTGACTGAGCCCTTTGCGTGATTTTTGAAAAGCCAATCTAGTATCCTTCCCTATCTCACGTTCAAGCATCGCATCTATATCGGCGTTCAATTCCCTCTGAAGCGAACGCATATATTTCGCTTCGCTTCCCTGTGTAACGTCTTTTCCAAACTTCCCGCCTTCCTGCAAGACCTGTTTGAGATTATAAATACCCTTTCGCGTTGGGTTAGTGCGCAATTCCTTCAAGATGTTGGCAGCTTCATCTTGCGCGGCCTTTGAAAGTTTTGGCCCACCCTTCAACCCGTATTCATCAGCATAGCCAGTTACATTTCCCGCATCATCAAGATAACCAGTAGCAGTCAGGTCTTTGGATATTCTATTTATAGTCGATCTCGGAGCCTGACTTATGGTCTGTTTTCCAGATTTACCTCCAAAAAGTTTTTCAAATAATTTGCCATGCTCTGCGCCTACAGCCTCGGGGTTCTCATAAAGAGCTTGCTTCAATAGTGCTCCTGTTTCTTCTTTGCCCGCAGCACTTCGCCCGCCAAGCAATTGTCGAATAGCATCAATCGCTGCCTTAGCTTTATGCACAGGTTTCAAAGATTTCGCAGCGTCAAAAATCTTCCCCCCTGTCCATGACACGCCTTCGGCAACGGGATTGAGTATTGCCCCCAGAGCCGCCTGTAAAGGAATTGACTCCGCGTTGCCACCCTCCAAGGCTTGCCCCATCGCAACATTCGTTGCCGCACCTGTCCCAGCACTTTTTGCCAGCCAACCAGCCTTACCTCCCAAGCCTGATAACGCCGCGCTCGCGCCTTTCTGAGCCAGCCCGCCCATAGCAACCGATGGAATTGCAGCGCCAATACCGGCAGACCAAGGAGAACTCCTCTCCATATCCTTTGCAACCTCATCGGACTTACCGGCTACGCGCTCAAAAGACTTACCGAAATCTCTAATGTCATAGGGTTTGCCCTGCAAGTGAGACAGCGCCGCGTCAATATTCGCGCCCGCAAAAGCTGCGAGCGGTTTTCCTGCGACCATTGCCCCCCTGCCAACAGCGTTAAGCGCAGCCATTATGGGATTGTCTCGGCCCCACTCTTCTACCTTGCGTTCTCCGCTTACTTTTC
>Ga0265297_10008136_pt1 | contig 14132 bp, 15 predicted proteins | sample Munlanlwell13791_FD_192502 | JGI IMG/M metagenome (GOLD analysis project Ga0265297, IMG submission 192502) | Leachate microbial communities from a municipal landfill in Southern Ontario, Canada - Leachate well 137-91 | ecosystem: Engineered > Solid waste > Landfill > Unclassified | place... | reverse complement strand
AGAAGGAGAAAAATATTTTGCACTGCTTAAGGTTGAGGCGGTTAATTTTGAGAACCCCGAAGAGGTAAAAGAAAAAGTGCTTTTTGATAATCTTACGCCTGTATATCCGCGCCAGCCGTTTTCGCTGGAGACAAAACCGGAAGAGATATCCATGCGCGTGATGAATTTACTTACCCCCATAGGAAAAGGTCAGCGCGGTTTGATTGTTGCCCAGCCCTATAGCGGCAAGACCGTGCTTTTACAAAAGATAGCAAATTCTATTACTACCAACCATCCGGACGTGATACTGATTGTGCTTTTAATAGACGAGCGTCCGGAAGAAGTTACCGATATGCAGAGAAACGTAAAAGGCGAAGTGATATCTTCGACCTTTGATGAACCGCCCGAGAGGCATGTGCAGGTGGCAGAAATAGTGCTTGAAAAGGGCAGAAGGTTAGTTGAACATAAAAGAGACGTGGTAATACTTCTGGATAGCATTACCCGCCTGGCACGGGCTTACAACTCGGTTGTACCGCATAGCGGTAAAGTTTTATCGGGCGGCATAGACTCCAATGCACTGCAAAAACCAAAAAGATTCTTTGGTGCTGCAAGGGCAGTTGATGAAGGAGGCAGCCTTACTATTATCGCAACGGCGCTTGTAGATACGGGAAGCCGCATGGATGAGGTAATCTTTGAGGAATTTAAAGGCACGGGCAACATGGAATTGCAGTTGGATAGAAATCTCTTTCAGCGCAGGATTTATCCTGCTATAGATATAAAACGTTCAAACACAAGGCATGAAGAATTGCTGGTTAAACAAGAACAGTTGCAAAAGATATGGATTTTAAGGAAAGTCCTGAATGAACTTAGTAACGTAGAGGCAATGGAGCTTCTGATTGAAAAGCTTTCTAAGACTAAAAATAACGAAGAGTTTTTAAACAGCATGAACCAATAGCAAGTGACACATATCCTGCCGTTGGCGGGATAAATTAGCTTCCGACGTATTGTCGCAAGCTCATTTAAGGAGATTAAAATGAAAGAAAAAATTCACCCCAATTATAAAGAGAGCATAATCGTCTGTGCCTGCGGAGAGACGATACATACCCGTTCTACCAAGCCAAGCATAAGAATTGAGATTTGTTCGAAATGCCACCCTTTCTTTACCGGAAAACAGAAGTTTGTGGATTCAGCAGGAAGGGTTGATAAATTCCTGAAAAAATACGGGAAGAAATAAGATATGTTCGAGCAGCTTGAAACAATAGAGAAGCGTTATCAGGAGCTGGAGCAGCTGTTAGCCTCCTATGATAATATTTGCGATAAAGAGAAATATAATCAATATGCAAAAGAGCTGTCTGGTTCTAAAGAAGCCGTATCTTTATACCGCGAATATAAAAAGCTAAGCAAGGAAATAGAAGATTTAGAGAGCGTGCTTAAGCAGAAAAACGAGAAGGAATTATTGGACCTGGCAGGAAAAGAATTAGAGGAGTCTTTAGATAAAAGAGCCAAACTAGAAGAAAAACTAAAGAGTATTTTGCAGGGCGAAGACAAGGATGCCGGTAAGGATGTAATTGTAGAGATACGCCCGGGTACAGGCGGCCTTGAAGCGGCATTATTTGTCGCAGACCTTTATCGCATGTACACTAAATACGCAGCAAGAAAGGGTTGGGTTTTAGAGTCAATGTCAGCCAGCCCTACCGACTTAGGCGGTTTTAAGGAAGTAGTATTCAGCGTAAAAGGTAAAGACGCATATAGAGTACTTAAAACGGAAAGCGGCGTGCACCGCGTGCAGCGTGTACCCACAACCGAGGCGCAGGGCAGGATACATACCTCTACAGCTACTGTTGCAGTATTAATAGAACCTCAAGATCTGGACTTGGCTATTGAGCCAAAAGACCTCAGGATAGATACTTACAGGTCTTCCGGCCCCGGAGGCCAGCATATGCAGAAAACCGATTCCGCGGTGAGGATTACGCATGTGCCTTCCGGTATTGCTGTCGCCTGCCAGGATGAACGTTCGCAATTAAAGAACAAGACTAAAGCGATGAGAATTTTGCGCGCACGCCTTCTTGATAAAAAGGAACAAGAGGAATTTAAAAAGATTGCCGCAGACAGAAAATCACAGATTGGCTCAGGTGACCGCAGCGAGAAGATTAGAACCTATAATTTTCCCGACCGCCGCGTAACCGATCATCGTATAAATTTTACCTCGCATCAATTGGAGTCTATACTTGAAGGCGACTTGGATGAGCTTTCCTCGGCCCTGTTAAAAGCATCTCAGGAGCAAAAAACAGTATGAATGAGGCAGAATTGGTATTTACTGAGGCGTTGAATTGCAGCAGGATGGATTTATACCTAAAGAAAGATTTGCCTTTAGATAAAGAAAAATCTTTGCGGATATCTTCCATATTAAAAAGAAGGCTTAACGCAGAGCCGATACAATACATACTAGGTGAGACCGAATTTATGGGATTAGAGTTTAAAGTGGCTGAAGATGTATTTATACCCAGGCCGGAAACAGAAATCCTGGTGGAAACAGTAATAGAGAAAGCTCATGAGCTTATGAGCCTGGGAGCTGGCGAACTGAATATCATTGAGATAGGCACAGGCTCCGGATGCATTGCAGTATCCCTGGCAAAATTTATTTCGCAAGCGCACATAATTGCTACAGATATTTCCCCGGAGGCCTTAAATATAGCAAGAGAGAATGCAAAAACCCACAATGTAGAAAATAGAATAAAGTTTTTGAAAAGTGATTTATTTGACTCCTTTGCGATATGCGACAAGCGATATGCGATATGCGTCAGCAACCCCCCTTATATACCGACAGCAGAAATTTGCCAATTGGCTCCAGAGGTAAGGCATGAGCCTTGCATTGCTTTAGACGGCGGCTGCGACGGATTATCTTTTTACAGAAGGCTGGCAAAGAGTTCAGGCCGTTTTTTAAGAAAGGAGAGCTTGTTAATTACGGAGATTGGGTTCAATCAGCTTAAGGAAGTAAAAAATATTTTTCAAAACTTTAAAGAATTCAAGATTCAAAAAGTAATAAAAGATTATTGCAACATAGATAGGGTAGTGGTTGCAAAAAGAATATAGGGGCATACATATATGGATAAACTGATTATAGAGGGAGGAGTAAAGCTTAAGGGAGAGGTTACGGTTTCCGGAGCTAAGAATTCGGTGTTGCCTATACTGGCGGCTACACTTTTAACCGATGATGCCTGCGTGATTAAAGATGTACCTAATTTGCGCGACACCAATACCATGCTTAAGATTTTGCGGGCTTTGGGTAAAAATGCCGAATTGGATAAAGGGATAGTTACGGTCAGTTCTTTAAAAAATACCAATTTCATTGCTGACTATAAGCTTGTTTCTACGATGCGCGCTTCTTTCTGTGTACTGGGGCCGCTTCTTGGCAAGCTCAAGAAGGCAAAGGTTTCTTTGCCTGGCGGGTGTATTATCGGCGTGCGGCCGGTGGATTTGCACCTTAAGGGGATAAAGTGCCTGGGCGCAGATGTCAGCATTGAATCAGGATATGTAGTGGCAAAGGCAAGCAGGTTAAGGGGGAGCCGTATGTATTTAGGGGGTGTTTACGGTTCTTCGGTTTTGGCCACGGACAATGTAATGATGGCTGCAGTCCTGGCGCAAGGAAAGACCGTAATTGAATCTGCGGCTTGTGAACCGGAAGTTGTCGACTTAGCAGAGTTTTTAAATAAGATGGGCGCAAAGATAAAAGGCCACGGGACTCCCGTTATAGAGATCGAAGGCGTAAGTCACCTGCACGGTGCTACCCACACTATTATACCTGACAGAATAGAGGCTGGTACGTTAATGATTGCTGCATTAATTACCCGCGGGGATATCTGTATAAAAAATATTTTATTCCAGCACCTGGGTGCGTTAATTGATAAACTGGAAGAAGCCGGTGCCTATATAACAAAAAAAGATACAACCGTACGCGTGCGCTGTAAAAGAAAACTGCGGGCAGTAAATATCACCACTCTTCCTTATCCCGGGTTTCCTACTGATATGCAGGCACAGATTATGAGCCTGATGAGCGTCACGCCTGGTATCAGCGTAATTACTGAGAAGATTTATCCAGACAGGTTTATGCACGTAGCTGAATTGAACCGCATGGGAGCGCACATACAGAGAGAAGGCCCTCATGCGATTGTGGAAGGCGTAAAGGGGCTGTCAGGGGCTCCGGTGATGGCCTCGGATTTACGCGCCTCAGCCTGCCTTGCCTTAGCAGGTTTAGTTGCCCGCGGAAAGACCTCGATATCCAGAATCTATCATTTAGAGCGCGGTTATGAAAATTTAGAGGGAAAATTAGAAAGATTGGGCGCAAAGATCTGGAGAGAAAAAGAATGATTTTGATGATTGATAACTATGATTCTTTTACCTATAACCTCGTGCAATATTTAGGGGAAATGGGAAAGAAAATAGCGGTATTTAGAAATGATAAAATCAGCATAGCAGGAATTAAAAGGCTTAGGCCGGAAAGAATAGTTATCTCTCCCGGGCCGGGAAGGCCGGAAGATGCCGGTATTTCCTGCCGGACTATCAGAGAATTTGCCGATAAAATCCCCATATTGGGTGTTTGTCTTGGCCATCAGTGCATAGGTTACGTTTATGGCGGGAAAATTGTCAACGCTAAAAAACTAATGCATGGCAAGACCTCCCGGATTTACCATTACAAGCAAGGTATATTTAAAAATATCCCCAATCCTTTTGAAGCTACGCGCTACCATTCTTTAATTGTTCAAAGGAAAACTCTCCCAAAATGCTTAAGAATAACTGCCTGGACAAAAGAAGGAGAGATTATGGGGCTAAAACATAAAAAATATCCCTTATGGGGAGTACAGTTTCATCCTGAGTCGGTATTAACTAAGTCAGGCAAGGCCATATTGGCAAATTTTTTAAGTGAGGCCACAACTTATGGAACGAAGTGAACATAAGTTGTTTGGCCGAACTTATCCCGCCGCAGGCGGGATTAACTAGCATATGATTGAAGAAGCGATAAGTATATTATCTGATGCAAAAGACCTGACAAGTGCGCAAATGCAGGCGGTTATGGAAGAAATTGTGACTGGCAAACCGGAAACGCCGCAGATTGTTTCTTTTTTAAAATTTTTAAATAAAAAAGGAGAAACAGCAGAAGAATTAACTGCGGCAGTGCGTGTTTTACGCCAGCACTCAAGTAAAATACATACAAACCAGGCATTGATTCTGGATACCTGCGGCACCGGAGGAGATAAAAAATGTACATTTAATATCTCAACGGTTTGCGCCTTTGTGGCAAGTGGTTGCGGGATCGCAGTTGCCAAGCATGGCAATCGTTCAGTATCTAGCGTTTGCGGAAGCGCGGATATCCTGGAGGCGTTAGGCATAGATATAAATATAAGTAAGGAAAAAATGGAAAAATGTTTAGATGAAATAGGGATTGCCTTTCTCTTTGCCCAAAATCTTCACCCGGCAATGAAATATGCCATGCCTGCCCGAAAAGAAATCGGCGCAAGGACGATATTTAATATTTTAGGTCCCCTGACGAATCCGGCAGATGCAACGCATCAGTTGGTGGGTGTCTTTCAGAAGAACCTCACGGGAATCTTAGCCCAGGTCCTTGCCAATTTAGGGACGGTTCATGCGTTAGTCGTGCATGGAGAGGATGGCTTGGACGAAATAACCACTACCGGCAAGACATTCATCTCTGAAAGCCGTCATGGTAAAGTAAGCAGCTATGAAATAGAGCCGCAGGATTTTGGGCTTGAAAAAGCGCGCTTAGAGGATTTAGCAGGCAAAGATGCATCTTACAATGCCGGGATTCTTTTGGATTTATTAAATGGCCAAAGCGGGCCCAAGCGGGACATAGTTTTATTAAATGCAGCAGCTGCGATATATGCGGCAGATAAGGTAAATTCGATTAAAGAAGGAATAGAATTGGCTAAGGATTCCATAGATTCCAGGAAGGCTTTAAAAAAGCTGGAGCTATTGAAAGAATATTCCTTAAAAAATTAATGGTTAAGGTAGATACCCTAAAAGAGATAGTTAAAAAAAAGAAAGAAAGAATTCTTTTAGCAAAGCAGAACCTTCCCGAACAGGAATTAAAGGATAAAATCCAGAATCTCACCAAGACAAAGTCATTTATTGAGTCTATAAACAAATCCCGTGACATTTCATTAATTGCTGAGATTAAAAAAGCCTCTCCCTCAAGCGGTATTATCAGGCAGGACTTTAATCTGGGGGAAATTAGTTTAAATTATAAGGAAGCAGGCGTACAGGCGCTTTCTGTTTTAACCGAAGAGGATTATTTTGCGGGTAGCCCGTCTTATATCAACGAAGTAAAAAACCTTGTAGACCTGCCGGTTTTAAGAAAGGATTTTATTCTGGAGCCCTATCAGGTTTATGAGTCGCGTTTTCTTGGGGCAGATGCCATACTTTTAATCGCGGATTTACTTTCCAAGGAAACATTGTCAGAGTTACTGCAATTATCCCAGAATCTTGGGTTGGATTGCCTGCTGGAAGTCCATACGGAGAAGGAGGTAAAGAAGGCCCTAAGCCTGAAAGTTCCCCTTATCGGAATCAATAACCGCGACTTGCACAGCCTGGAAGTAGATTTTGAGGTTACCGAGAAACTCTTTCCTTTAATTCCTAAAGAAAAAGTGGTGGTGGTAGAAAGCGGGATTAAAAACCGTCAGGATGTACTATTTTTAAAAATTTTAGGCGTAAGCGCGGTTTTAATAGGCCAGGCTTTCTTAGAGGCGCAGGATATAAAGAAAAAAGTAGAAGAAGTAATGGGGTGGTAAAGTGATAAAAGTAAAGATTTGCGGGATAACTAATTTGGAAGATGCCCTGGCTTCGATAGCCGCCGGATGCGATGCCCTGGGGTTTGTATTTTATAAAAAAAGCCCGCGCTATATCATGCCTTCTAAGGCAAGGGCAATAATCAAAGTACTGCCGAAAGATATCTTGAAAATCGGCGTATTTGTTAATGAAAAAGAAAAAGAGATTAAACGAGTGGCTAAATTATGCGGTTTTGATTTACTGCAGTTTCACGGAGAAGAATCCCCTGAGTTTTGCTCTAAGTTCAGCGGTTTTAAGATAATCAAAGCCTTTAGAGTAGGAGGGGGAAGAGATTTAAGCAATATATCAAAGTATAAATCCTTTGCCTACCTTTTTGATACATTTTCCAAATCAGAGATAGGCGGGACAGGAAAAGAATTTGACTGGAAGCTGGTTCGGCATTTTGGTAATATAAAGCGTCCGATATTCCTATCGGGGGGGCTCAATAAAGAAAATGTTTTAAAAGCGATACAGACAGTGCGGCCGCAGTGGGTAGATGCCTGTACTTGCGTGGAGGCTAGGCCGGGTAAAAAGGATTATAAAAAAATCCGGGATTTTATTCAGCAGGCGAAGCAAAACGGGGGCAAGAGATGAAAAAATGTCCTTTTTGTGCCGAGGAGATTCAAGATGATGCCATAAAGTGCCGTTTCTGCGGCGAATACCTGAAGAAGAAAAAGAAATGGCATAATTGCATCTGGGGCTGCTTCATTATGTGTATTATTTTTATTATATTATCAATCTTGTTAATTTATTTTAGTTTTATTGCGCTTAAATTTATTGCCTGTAAAATAATCTCTGCTACGCCCCCTTCACAAAATTACCCTCCTTTTACCGGTCAGGGGATAGAGGGGATTTTAAATGAATTTAGGGCATTATTTCAGGCGCTCTGGGAAAAATTGAGGGCCCTTTTCTTGAATGGACAACAGAATTATCAGGGGATTACATTTTAGGTGAGAGATATGTTACCGGATAAAAAAGGTCATTTTAATAACTTTGGCGGAAGGTTTATCCCTGAGACTCTTGTTTATGCCCTGGATGAGTTGGAAAAGGTATATAACCAGGCAAGGCATGACAGGAGTTTTATAAATGAGCTTTCCTATTACCTTAAAGATTACGCAGGAAGGCCTACGCCTTTATACTTTGCAAAGAATTTGAGCAAATACTTAGGCATAAAGATATATTTAAAGAGAGAAGACCTCCTGCATACCGGAGCGCATAAAATAAATAATACATTAGGGCAGGTTTTGCTTACGTTAAGAATGAAGAAGCGCCGGGTTATCGCAGAAACCGGTGCAGGACAGCACGGGGTAGCCACTGCCACGGTCGCAGCTATGTTTAGGCTCAAATGCGATATTTATATGGGCCAAGAGGATATTGAAAGGCAAAAATTGAATGTTTTCCGCATGAAACTATTAGATGCCCGCGTAATCCCCGTTACCAGCGGTTCCAAAACATTAAAAGACGCTATTAATGAAGCCCTAAGGGACTGGGTGACTAATGTGCGTGATACGCACTATATTCTTGGTTCAGTGACCGGGCCACACCCCTATCCTGTGTTAGTGAGGGATTTTCAATCAGTAATCGGCAGGGAATCAAAGAGGCAGATTATGCAGAAAGAGGGGAGGTTGCCGGATTATTTGATAGCTTGCGTTGGCGGAGGGAGTAATGCTATAGGCCTGTTCCATCCTTTCTTTAACGATAAAAGGGTAAAATTCATTGGAGTAGAAGCAGGAGGCCAGGGATTATCTTCAGGCAAGCACGCCGCTACTTTAGTTAGCGGTAAGATAGGCGTACTGCATGGTGCAAAGTCAAATTTATTGGAAGATAAGTTTGGACAGGTGTTAGCTACCCATTCTATCTCTGCGGGATTGGATTATCCGGGAGTGGGCCCGGAACATGCTTATTACAAAGAAATAGGCCGCGCAAGATACGTATCAATAAATGATGAAGAAGCCTTAGAAGGATTCTTAGTGCTTTGCAAATCAGAAGGGATAATACCTGCCCTGGAATCAGCACACGCTATTGCTTATCTAAAAAAGATATCAAAGGAAGCTAAGGGTTCCCTTGTAATTGTCTGTCTTTCCGGCAGGGGGGATAAAGATTTAGGAATAGTGACAAAAAAGATTAAGTTAACATAGAGGTGGAAAAAATTGAACAGGATTGATGTAAAGTTTAGACAGTTAAAAAAGAATCGCCAGAAAGCTTTGATTATTTTTATTACAGCCGGCTATCCCAGCCTGGATGCAACCTATAAACTCATCTTAGAGTTTTCCAGGATCGGAGTGGATATCATAGAATTAGGCGTTCCCTTTTCTGACCCTATTGCTGACGGCCCTGTAATACAAAAAGCATCACAGGTAGCTTTGAATAAAAAAGTGAATCTTATTGATATTTTAAATTTAGTCAGGCGCGCAAGAAAGAAAACAGATATCCCTATCTGTCTTATGACCTACTATAATCCTGTTTTTTGTTTCGGTGAGAGAAGGTTTGTAAAAATGGCGGCTGCCTCGGGAGTTGACGGCCTGCTTGTACCTGACCTTCCTCCGGAAGAAGCGGGCGTGCTCCTTGGATTAGCAAGAAAATCTGATTTGGATATCATTTTCTTTATCTCTCCTACCACTACGCCAAAGCGCATAAAGTCCATTGCGAGAGTTTCAAAAGGGTTTGTTTATTATATTTCCCTGACCGGCATCACCGGCATACGCAAAAACCTCCCCCAAGACTTAGTCTCCAATATACGGTCCCTAAAGAAAAATATCTCAAGGCCAATTTGCGTAGGTTTTGGAATTTCTACTCCGGGGCAGGTAAAGCAAATTTTCAGAATCGCTGACGGAGCGATTATCGGCAGCGCAGTAGTCAAAAAGATAAAAGATAATTTAAAAAAGAGAAGTTTAATTAAAACCGTAAGCAAGTTCGTATACAGGTTAAGGCATGTATAAGAAGACGGAATTAAATAACGGATTAAAGATTATTACCTATAATATGCCGAACATGCAATCCGTTGCTTTGGGCATTTGGATAAGGGTGGGCGGCAGGTATGAAAATGACCAAAATAAGGGAATTTCGCATTTCCTGGAGCACATTGTTTTTAAAGGCAGCAAAAAATATTCCTGCCGCAGTATTAAAGAATCAATCGAAGGTATCGGGGGCACCTTGAATGGATTTACTTCTGAAGAATTAACCTGCTATCTGGTTAAGATCCCCGGCCGTTACTTAGAATCAGCCCTGGATGTTCTTTCCGATATGGTCATCAACCCTAAAATGCCCAGGCAAGATACAGAAAAAGAAAAGACCGTTATTTTGGAAGAGATAAAAATGTATAAAGATTTGCCGCAGAGTTACGTCTACGAATTATTAGATGAGCTTTTATGGCCCAAACAGCCTCTGGGTGCCCCGATTATAGGCACGGTTGATTCGGTAAGACAAATAAACAGGGAACAATTGTTTTCATTCAAAGAAAGATTTTATCTTCCTTCAAATATCGTTATTAGCGCCGCAGGAACTTTAGACAATAAGAAGTTAATAAAAGGCATAATGAAAATCTTCAAGAGTGAGAAAGGAAAAGGTGCGAATAGATTCCCCAGCGCAACCCAGATTCAGGGCCGCACCCAGATAAAGCTTTTATATAAAGATACTGAACAGACTCATATGGCGCTGGGCTTTCATAGTTTTGAGCGCGAACATCCCTTAAAGCACGCCCTGGGGCTGTTGCATATCATATTGGGTGCAAATATGTCCAGCCGTTTATTCAATGAGTTGCGAGAAAAAAGGGGGCTTGCCTATGAGATCGGCACTCTGGTCAGGCGCTTTCAGGATGCCGGCGCATTCGTAGTTCATGCAGGGATTGATAACCACAGAGTAATCGATGCGGTGCAATTGATTCTAAAAGAATTAAAAAAGATTAAAGTAGGCCTGGTAAGCAAAGATGAATTCAGAAGGGCAAAGGAATTCTACCTGGGCCAACTGATGCTTGCCTTAGAGGATACATTAGACCATATGCTTTGGATAGGAGAAAATACAGTCCTCTTGGATAAGACTTATTCCCTTTTGGATATTATTAATGAGGTAAATAAAATAAAAAGAGAAGATATCAGGAAAGTCGCTCAACTTATATTCAAAAAAGATAAATTAAACCTGGCGTTAATCGGCCCGCTTAAGGAGAGCGCAGAGAAGATAAATAATAAACTTTATCTGGAATAAGGCTTAAAGATAAAATGGACCATATGCTTTCCCTTCCCATAATTGCAATAATCTTGTTGGTTTTAACCTTGCTTTCATTTTTATTCTCTGCCTCAGAAACATCAATCATCTCCCTCAGTAAAATCCGCCTGCGGCATATGGTTGCCAGGGGCGTTAAGCGTGCCCAGATTATCCAGCGCCTGATCGCAAAATTGGATAAATTTATTGTCGCTATCCTTGTAGGAAATAACTTCGTCAATATCGCCATTTCTGCTATTGTGTCGGCAATGTGTGTTTTTATCTTCGGTTACAAGTGGGGGGTTATTATAGCAACTTTAGTAACCGCTTTATTTATATTGATTTTATGCGAGATTACGCCCAAGATATTGGCCATAAAACATACGGAAAGGATTGCCCTGCTGATAGCCCCCATTATGGATGTATTTATTAAGGTATTCAAGCCTGTCATTTTTATTTTTACTGCTGCAAGCAATCTTATTATTAAATTATTGAGAATAAAACCCAGTAAAAGGTCCCCCTTAATCACCGAAGAGGAATTACGGCTCATGATTGAGCTTGGTGAAGAAGAGGGGTTCTTAAGCGACCAAGAAGGCAGGATGCTTCAGCGCATATTTGTATTTGGCGATACAAAAGCAGGGGATGCGATGGTCCCTAAGGAAAAAATTGTGGCTGTGAATATAAATGCCACCACTGATGAATTGCTGAATATTTTTGTAGAGAGAGGGCACGCCAGGCTTCCGGTTTATCAAGAGTCGCTGGATAATATAGTCGGCATCATTTACGCACACGATTTACTCTATGTACTCAGAGACAAAGGGCTGTTTTTATTGCAGGATTTGATACATGAGGCATATTATGTTTCTTCTCTAACCCCTGTAAGTGAAATCATGAAGAAATTCCAGTCCGACAAGATTCAAATCGCGGTTGTAGTTGACCAGCATAAAAAGACGGTCGGTTTAGTAACATTGGAAGATTTAATAGAAGAAATTGTCGGTGAACTTGAAGAAAAAGATACCAAACGCCATGTCCTGGGATAAGAACTATTTAGATGCATCCGGCGTCCTTGCGTTGGCTATCAGTATCAACACTAAAGGTATATCCAGAATAAATCTAAAAAACAAACTAGAGTTTTGTTGATAGGATATACGAATATATTGACATACAAATTAACCTGTGATAGTATAAATGAGTTTTTAGCAGGAGTATACGCATAATAAGCATCCACATTTAAAAAGAGGAGGAGCAATGGCAGAAAAAGGATATTGCGTGAAATGCAAGAAAATGAGGGAAATGAAAGATGAGCAGAAGGTTACGATGAAAAATCAGCGTTTAGCCATGAAGGGGAAATGCCCTGATTGCGGTACCGGCATGTATAAGATTTTAGGGAAAAAATAACACCTTAAAAGGGGGTAGGTTAATAATAGAAACAAAAAAGATAGCATTACGTATTGCTTGGGTTGCTAAATCTAAAAAAGCCCAAAAAGTAATCATCCTGGATATGCGCGAAATTTCGTACTTCTGTGATTACTTTGTGATTGCAAGCGGGACTTCTTTGAGGCAGGTAAATGCAATCGCGCAAGCAATAGAGCAGGACCTGTGGCAATATAAAATAAAATCTCTCTCAAAGGTTTCCCCTGATGACGAATCAGGTTGGGCGGTGTTGGATTTCATTTCTGTGGTAGCCCATATTTTTTATAAACCGATGAGAGAATTTTATTCTTTAGAGCACTTGTGGTCTGACGCAAAGAGGGTTACTCTCCCTAAGAAATAACCATTTCCTATCAAGTTTTATTAGTTGCCAACCGGCTATTCTTAATTCTAGATGAAAGAAGACATTCAGGATTTACTGGTAGCAGCCATAAAGAAGTCATTAGAAGACTTAAAAATTGACAAAGTCTTTAATGAAGAGATATATCTGGACCTGCCTGCTGATGCGCGTTTTGGAGACCTTTCTACCAATATAGCGCTTCGCCTAAAAAAAACGCTTAACAAATCTCCCCGCGAGATAGCAGATACCGTTATCGAAGCAATCAAACCACATTTAGAAGAACCGCAATTAAAAGGCTGCATAAAAGATATAAAAGCGCAGGGCCAGGGATTTATAAACTTCTATTTAGATGAGAAGTATTTTCATGAGGTTTTGAAAGAAATTATTATGCCAGGCACAGAGTCGATGCGCCCAAACATCGGATTGGGCAAGAGAGTCCTCGTTGAATATGTCAGCGCCAATCCTACAGGGCCATTATCAGTAGCCCATGCAAGGCAGGCTGCGGTAGGAGACACGCTTGCCAATATATTATCTTTCTTGGGGTTTGACACAAAAAGAGAATACTACCTTAATGATGAAGGCAACCAGATCAACATCCTGGGTGAATCCGTAGCCTTAAGAATCAGAGAATTAAACGGAGAAAAAATAGAGTTCCCCGAGAATTACTACCAAGGCGAATACATATATACAATAGCACAACAAATTAAAGATAAGAAATTAGAACCGGAAGATATTTCAAAATATGCCGTGGATTATATATTATCCATAATAAAGAAGGAGCTGGATGACTTTGGGGTAAAGTTTGATTATTGGTATTCTCAGAAGGGATTAAGGGAAAGCGGGAAGATTGAAGAGGCACTGAATTTATTAAAAGAAAAAGGGTTTTTGTATGAGAAGGAAGGCGCCCTCTGGTTTAAATCGACTATTTTTAAGGATGATAAGGACAGGGTAGTGGTGAAAAGCGACAAAAGTTTTACTTATCTTGCACCTGACATCGCCTATCACGAAGAGAAATATAGGCGCGGGTTTAAATGGCTAATTAATCTGTGGGGGCCTGACCACCATGGTTATATCAGCAGGCTTAAGGCAGCGGTACAGGCATTTAATCATGAATCGGATTCCCTGTCTATTGTGATTGTGCAACTGGCCTCGATATTTAGGGAGGGAAAATCCGTAGAGATGTCCACGCGCAAAGGACAGTATATAACATTAAGGGAGGTGCTTGATGAGGTAGGCAAGGATGCCTCCAGGTTTTTCTTCTTAATGCGGCGCACCTCCAGCCACCTGGATTTCGACTTAGGTTTAGCTAAAAAACAGACACCCGAAAACCCCATTTTTTATATCC
>Ga0265297_10008135_pt1 | contig 14133 bp, 12 predicted proteins | sample Munlanlwell13791_FD_192502 | JGI IMG/M metagenome (GOLD analysis project Ga0265297, IMG submission 192502) | Leachate microbial communities from a municipal landfill in Southern Ontario, Canada - Leachate well 137-91 | ecosystem: Engineered > Solid waste > Landfill > Unclassified | place... | reverse complement strand
CCATGGGCGCAGGAAATAAACTCATTCATAGAACAACTTGACTTGGAAGATATAGCAGGCAGCCGTCTTTTAAATATAGAAAAAAGTGCAAGCATAGGTTATGACGTGCCGCAAAGCATCAATAAATTACTTACGCATATAGTAGATATCAGAGAAAGTTATTATAAACAGCTTACAGAAAAAAATCTTTTTTCAAGAGGAAGTATTTATCTTAATGCTTCAAGAGAAGTTGGCAAAAGAAAGTTAGATGAATTTGATAAAATTATTTTTTGCAATTTCTTTTATCTGCACAAAACAGAGCTCAATGTTTTTAAGGAAATGTATAACAACAAAAAAGGTATATTTATCTTTCAGGGAGCCGCAAGCGAATGGTCTGTGCTTCAAAAATGCGCAAAAGAAATGAATGTTTCTATAGAGCCGGATGCAAAGCGCAGCCAAAAATACCAATTATTTCTTTACCAGGGTTTTGATATGCACTCGCAGGTATGTCAAGTCAGGGAAATTATAAAAAAAATCACAGATAAAGAAAAAACTTTAATTTTACTGCCGCGGCCGGAAAGCCTGGTTCCGGTTCTTACGGAAGTTGCTTCAAAACTTAATGAATTCAATGTTTCAATGGGTTATCCTGTAAAAAGAAGCCCTATTTATGTCCTTTTTGACGCATTATTCGCGGCGCAGGAAAATAAAAAAGAAGATAAATATTATGTGCGCGATTATCTTAATCTGCTTCGTCACCCATTAGTTAAGAATTTAAAAATAAGCGAAGATTACGCAGTAACAAGGGTCATAATCCACAAAATAGAGGAATTAATAAGAGGAGACGAAAAAAGTTTAATAGGCGGAAGCCTTTTCCTAAGTTTAGCTGAAATAGAAGCTGAAGAAAGAATTTATACTTTAAGCGCGGAAACGCTAAACAATATGGGTATAAAAATAGAAACAAAGAAATGCAAGGAAGTATTGCAAAAAATCCATGATTTATTTTTTAGAGCATGGGAAGAGATAGATACCTTTTTGGATTTTGGCGTAAATCTAGGAAATTTATTAAAAGAACTTTCTGAAAAAAGTATGGTCCAGAAATTTGCATTCAACCTTAAGGTTATTGAAAAAATACAGTTCATAGAAGAACAAATGCATAATCTTTCTTTTAACAAAGAGAAATTTAAACCTATTGAAATTTGGGAAATTTTCCGTAGCCGCCTTGAATCGGAAAATGTTTCTTTTTCCGGTTCGCCTTTGCGCGGCCTGCAGATACTCGGACTTTTTGAAACAAGGTCATTGAATTTTGAAAATGTGGTAGTTATGGATGCAAATGAGTCAATACTTCCCAGATTAAAAATACACGAGCCCCTTATACCCCGGGAAGTAATGATTACCTTAGGGCTTAACCGTCTTGAAAAAGAAGAAGAAATCCAGCGTTATCAGTTCAACTCTCTCATCTGTGGTGCAAAAAATGTGCATCTGGTTTATGAAAAAAATCAGGAAAAAGAAAAAAGCAGATTTATAGAAGAACTTCTTTGGAAGATGCAGAAAGAAACGCAAATGCTTGAAGTGATAGATATTCCAAGGGCTGCTTTTAATATTTCCATAAGTTCTCACGAATTTTTTGCGCCAAAAACAAATGATATGGCCGAGTATTTAAAAACCTGCAGATATTCAGCAAGCCGCCTTAATTCTTACCTTAATTGCCCGTTGCAGTTTTACTATCAATACGTTTTAGGCTTAAGTAAGCAGGATGATCTTCTTGATGAGCCCCAGGCTTCTCATATCGGAACATTTATACACGAATTGCTGGAAAATACATTTATGAAATTTAAAGGAACAAGGCCTTTGATAGACGATAATTTTAAAAAATACTTTTCTACCTGCATGGATAAAAAATTTGAAGAAGAATTAAAACCCAGGATGAAATCAGATTCTTTTCTTCTTAAAAAAATCATTGAAAAAAGACTCATGCAGTTTCTTGACAGGGAAATTGAACGCGACGTAGAAAAAATAATCTGCCTTGAAGAAAGGAGAGAGGATTCAATTAAGATAGGCGGACGGGTGATAAACTTTGTCTATACTGCAGACAGGATAGATGAATTTAAGGATTCAAGTATTGTGATTATAGATTATAAAACAGGCGGAAGCGATGTAGCACCCAAAAGGTTTAATGCACTAAAGTCTATGGAATTAAATATTGAATCCATAAGAGAGAACATAAAATCATTCCAGCTGCCTTTGTATTATTATTTTGTTTCCAAAGAGTTTAGCGATAGAACCGTCAACGCGCAGATATATAATATACGCACCCTTGAAACAAAGGCATTTATCAGTGACGATGAACGTGAGGAAAGAAACAATATAATGCAGGTATGTTTCAATGCTTTAGGCGTAGTTTTTTCGGAGATTTTCAATCCGCAAGTGCCGTTTATGTCTAATAAAGAAGAAAGAAAGTGCGAATTTTGCTCTTTCCGCGCTTTATGCAGATAAAAGCCTTTACCTTTTTATTAAAATACGCTGTTTATCTAAAAATGATTAAAAAATACAGAAAAATATTTCTATTCCCAATAGCTGGCCTTTAGTGTAAAATATGCATATTTCTAGAGCCTGGCTTGCGCTACTGCAGTAAAATCAATACTATTTTAAGTAAAAAATGAGGTAAAACATGGAAGAATTATCAGCTTTTAAAAAGCTTGGATTATCGCAAAATTGTTTGGAAGCTTTGGCAAAAAAGGGCTTTGAGGAGCCTACTCAAATCCAAGAACGGATTATTCCTCTTTTCCTCGGAAAAGAGATAGACATTATCGGCCAGGCGCAAACCGGTACCGGCAAAACCGCAGCTTTCGGCCTACCCCTGATTGAAAAACTAAAGCCCGGTTCACGTTATCCGCAGACACTTATTTTGGCTCCAACTAGAGAGCTTGCTTTGCAGGTAGCGGAGGAAATAAACTCGCTCAAGGGTAATAAGAATCTGCAAATAGCAGCTGTCTACGGCGGACAATCAATAGAAGAACAATTAAGAAGGCTGCATAGAGGTGTGGACATAGTTGTCGGAACACCAGGGAGAATACTTGACCATCTTTCGCGTAAAAGCTTAAATCTTGCCAGTATAAATTATCTCATACTTGATGAAGCGGATGAAATGCTTAATATGGGTTTTATTGAAGACGTAGAAGAAATTTTAAAACATACAAATAAAAATAAAAGAATATTGCTTTTTTCTGCAACTATGCCTGAGAGGATAGTAGTTCTTTCAAGAAAATACATGAAGGAATATGAAATAATAAGGATTAAGGCAGAGCAACCCACTGTTGCGCTTACAGACCAGATATATTTTGAGGTTGAATATGCAGATAAGCTTGAAGCGTTATGCCGCATAATAGACGTGGAGCACGAATTCTATGGATTAGTTTTTTGCAGAACCAAGATAGATGTGGATGAGCTTGCGAGAAAACTTATAGACAGAGGTTATGACGCGGAAGCTCTGCATGGGGATATATCGCAGTTTCAAAGAGAGCGTATCCTTGATAAATTCAAGAAAAAACGAATCAATATTTTGGTTGCTACCGATGTTGCTGCGCGCGGTATAGATATAATTAATTTAACGCATGTTATAAACTATTCCCTTCCTCAAGATCCCGAATCATATGTGCATAGAATAGGCCGCACCGGCCGGGCCGGAAAAGAGGGAACCGCCATAACATTTATTACTCCCGATGAATATCGCAGGCTGGCTTTCATAAAACGCATAGCAAAAACAAACATCAGGAAAGAGCGCCTGCCGCAAATTTCCGAAATTATCCGGTCAAAAAAAGAAAAAATAAAAGAAAAGCTTGAAGCTATCATTGGTTCGCAGTCTTACATGGATTATCTAAGCCTCGCAGAGGATATGTTAAGGGAGCAAGATGCAAAGAACGTGCTTGCGTCATTACTCAAGCATACCTTTGGAGATGAGCTTGATGAGAAAAGTTATAATGAAATAAGGGATGTTTCAATAGACAAAAAAGGAAAAGCCCGCCTTTTCGTCGCGCTAGGCAGCATTGATCGTATAAATCCGCAAAAACTGGTTGATTTTATAAGAGAAAAAACACGCGTAGACAGCCGTAAAATTCAGGATGTAAGAATCTTTGAAAAATTTTCTTTCGTAACCGTTCCCTTTGAAGAGGCGGAAATAATAGTTCAGACCTTTAAGAAATTTAAAACAGGCAAAAGGCCGATAATTGAAATAGCAAGAGAAAGGAAAGATTCAAGAGAAGGCTATAAAGGTCCAAGAGAAAATTATAAAGGCCCCAGGCGGTAAGCTCTTATCCAAATTCAGGAATAAGGCATCTCCAAAGTTTGGAACTCTTTGGCAGGCGCTTTATTTTTGAAATCTAAAAACTAAAATAAATATATGCCGAAAACAAAAATAATTGCTACTTTAGGTCCGGCTACAGACAACGAAGTTGTTTTAAGAAAAATGGCACAATCCGGGTTAGATGTTGTGCGCCTTAATTTTTCTCATGGAAATCTTGATGAGCATCTAAAGAGGCTTAAAGCGGTGCGCATGATAAATAAAAAATATCGCCGCAAAATTTCAATTATGCAGGATTTGGAAGGCTATCGTATAAGGGTAGGTAAGATAGCCACCCCGGTTACCCTTAAGAAGAAGGACATTATTTATGTTACAAAAGAAGACATTCTCGGAAACAGCCGCGAAATAAGTTTTGATTATAAAGGTAGTTTAAAGGGAATAAAGAACGGAAACTTAATTTATATAGATGATGGAAAAATTTCCCTTAAAGTAAAAGCTGTAGAAAAGCGGAAGCTTAAGGCCGAAGTAGTTTCCGGAGGTATTCTAAAGGAAAAAAAAGGCATAAATATCCCTGATGCCAAGCTTGAATTTGAAGCGATTACCGAAAAGGACAAAAAAGATATACAGTTTACCATAAAGCATAACATAGAGTTTGTTGCGCAGTCTTTCGTAAACCGTGCAAAAGATATAGTGCTGCTTAGAAATATTTTAAAGCAAAATAAAAGTGAGGCAAAAATATTTGCCAAAGTTGAAAGTAAGGATGCGCTCATAAACATTGATGAAATAATTCACGCCTCAGATGGCATAATCGTTGCAAGAGGGGATTTAGGCGTTTGTCTTCCGATATATAAAGTACCTGTAATACAAAAAGAAGTAATAAAGAAATGTAAAATCGCCAATAAACCTGTTGTTGTTGCAACGCAAATGCTTGAGAGTATGATTGAGGAAGAAATTCCAACAAGGGCAGAGGTAAGCGATGTTGCAAATGCTATTTTAGACGGTGCAGATTATCTTCTGGTTTCTTCCGAAACTACCGTAGGCAGATACCCGGATAAAGTTGTTGAAATGATGAGCAAAATTATAAAATATACCGAAGATTATAAAGAAAAACAGCAAAATTTCCTGATCTAATGGACATTTTAGCTGAAAGAGTAGAGTTGATTGGCATAGCGCGGCATGTTTACAAAACAATGGGCCACGCTATGGCCGATTACGGTATGCTTAAAGATAAAGACAGGGTTCTTGTCGCAGTTTCCGGAGGGCTGGACAGCCTTTCGCTTCTTAAGCTTTTTGTAATGCGCAAAGCGCGCATACCAATAGACTTTGAAATAGTTGCCTGTTTCGTTGATACAAATTTTATAAAAGTAGACAAAAATATATTGATAAACTATTTTGATGCTAATGGGATAGAGTATACAGTGAAAGAAATGACAATCCCCAAAGAAGAAGTAAACTGTTTCTGGTGTTCCTGGAGCAGGAGAAAAATTCTTTTTGAAACTGCCCGTGAATATAAGTGCAATAAGCTTGCTTTGGGCCATAACCTTGATGATATAAATGAAACAACTTTGATGAATATGTTTTTTAACGGGGAGATAACTACAATGCCGCCGAAGGTGGAATTATTCAAAGGCGCATTAACGGTTATAAGGCCTTTATGCTATATAGAAAAATCAAAAATAGAGGAGTTTTCCAGGCAATTTGATTTTCCCGATACGCAATATAAGTGTCCTTATGGGCAGGAGTCTCAAAGGCAGGCAGTTAAGGAAATTATTGAGAAACTGTACGAAAAGTACCCCTTTATCAAAACGAACATTTTCCGTTCCTTAAAAAGGATCAGAAAAGATTATCTTGTCTAAATCAAAGGTTATAAGATGAAAAAAAAAATATTAATAACCGCAGGACCCACCTGGATTAAGATTGACGATGTGCGTGTTATTACTACAATTTTTAGCGGTAATACCGGCATATTCCTTGCGCGTAATTTTAAAAAACTTGGGGCTAGCGTAACGCTTATTGTGAATTCTACGCATTTGGATAGAGCAAAATTAAATGGCATAAAGGTAATTCCTTTCCGGTATTTTGAGGAGCTTAAGGCGAGCATTACAAAAGAGCTAAAAACCTGTCGTTATGATACAATAATACATAGTGCAGCCGTGAGCGATTATAAACTAGGCAGTGCATTTAAAGGGAAAATTGCCTCCGGGAAAAAAATACTTACCCTTAAGCTAAAGCCGGCAGAAAAGATAGTAAAGACAATAAGAGCGCTGCAAAAAAACGTAACCTTAATTCAGTTTAAACTGGAGATAAAAAGAAAAGGCTTGGTAGAAAAGGCTTTTAAAAGTTTAAAAGAAAACAAAAGCGATTTTGTAATAGCTAACGCGTTTGAGGATTTAAAACTGGGATATAAATCGTTTATGATAGATAAAAATAATAATATAACTACAATCAATTCCCGGGAAGCTCTTTTTGAAAAACTTAAAAGTGCGGCAATGCGCGGAGGGAATCAATGAAAAAAAATATTTTAGTAGGGGTGTGCGCAGGAATTTCTTCTTATAAAACATGCGAGCTTGTGCGGCTGCTTGTTAAAGATAAATTTTCCGTAAAAGTCATAATGACAGAATCAGCAACTAAATTTGTTACACCTCTTGTATTTCAGGCTCTCTCAGGCAATATGGTTTATCTTGATATGTTTGCTCCGGCAAAAGAAGAAAATATTAAACACATAGAGCTAACTGAATGGGCAGATATTTGTGTGGTTGCGCCTCTAACAGCAAATACGCTTTCAAAAATAGCAGGAGGCATATGCGACAATCTTCTTACAACCGTAATTTGCGCTATGCCGGAAGCCAAGAAAATAGTTTTTGCGCCAGCGATGAATACGAATATGTGGAGAAATCCAATAATTGAGGAAAATGTAGATAAGCTTAAAAAATTAAGAAAATATACATTCTTAAACCCGGCATCCGGCCTTCTTGCCTGCGGAGATTATGGAGAAGGTAGAATGCAGGAGCCCGAAGAAATTTACAAAAAAATTAATTCTATTTTGAGATAAATAAAATTTTAAGAAAAAATGCTGATTTATTTAATTATTTTAAACATAACCTGCTTAGTAATACTTATATTAACAATAGTGCTGTTAAGCCGTTTTCGCGGAAACGGTAATGATGATGTTAGGCAGGCGCTTATTTCTATAAAAGAGAACCAGGAGCGCGTCGAGCGAACCGTAAAAGAAGAAATCTCTAGGAATCGTGAGGAGTTTAATACGAATACTAAACAGCTAAGAGAAGAAATAACAGGTTTATCAAAATCATTTGAAAGCTCTGTGCTTTCACGCATGAAAGAAAATGAAAATTCACAAAAGAATCAATTAGATACTTTTATAAAACAGCTATCTAATTTAACTCAAATGAATGAGCAAAAACTTGAAAAGATGAGGGAAACTGTCCAAGAACGATTAAAGACTTTACAGGAAGAAAATACAAAGAAACTTGAGCAGATGCGTTTGACTGTGGATGAAAAACTTCATTCAACTCTTGATCGTAGGCTGGGGGAATCTTTTAAATTGGTAAGCGAGCAGTTGAAAAGCGTACAAGAAAGCTTTGGTGAGATGCGTAATCTTGCAACAGGGGTAGGTGATTTAAAAAAAGTTTTGAGTAATATTAAGGCCAGAGGTATTTGGGGAGAAATGCAGCTTGGCAATTTACTTGAGCAGATGCTAACTCCTGATCAGTATGCCTCAAACGTTGCTACCAAAAAAGGAAGCAATGAAAGAGTTGAATTTGCGATTAAACTTCCCGGCCGCGATAAAGATGAACATGATCAGGTGTGGTTGCCTATCGACGCAAAATTTCCCCAGGAAGATTATCAGCGTTTGCTTGAAGCTCAGGAGCAAGCTAATATTGAGTTGGTAGAGAAATCGGCAAAACAATTGGAAGTACGTATTAAAGCTGAGGCAAAAGATATAAAGGAAAAATATCTTGATCCGCCCAATACTACGGATTTTGGGATAATGTTTTTGCCTACGGAGGCTCTTTATTCGGAAATTTTGCGTAGGCCAGGTTTATGTGAAATACTTCAGCGCGAATATAGAGTATTAGTAACCGGCCCCATGAATCTTGTCGCATTATTGAATAGTTTACAAATGGGTTTTAGAACGCTTGCTATAGAAAAACGGACTAGCGAAGTATGGAAATTACTAGCTACAATAAAAACTGAATTCGCAAAATTCGGAGATATGCTTGATAAGACGCATAAAAAATTAGAGGAAGCAAGTAAGACTATTGAAGATGCTTCAAGAAAATCACATACCATAGAGCGCACTTTAAAAAAAGTTCATGAATTACCATCTTCTCGCGTGGATGGAGATTTGCTTGAATGTGCGTCAGAGGATATTAATGAAGATAAAAGTGAAAGTAGTGCCTCGAGCTAAGAAAGAATTAATAGAGCAAAATGAATCTGGTCTAAAAATATATTTGAGAGCACCAGCCATAGAAGGAAAGGCGAACAAGCGGTTGATTGAACTTATCTCTGATTATTTCAAAGTAAAAAAGTACAATATATCTATCATAAAAGGCGAGACTAGCCGGGAAAAAGTTTTAGAAATAAATCTTCCGTAAATTACTGGCTCAAACCAATACAAGTGAAGCTGCTAGAGAAAGAAAATTGTTTTTTAATAGAAGATTTTTTTGAAAATAGCATTGTTGCCGGTTTTACCAAGCCGGTTTTGCAGGGCGATGTTTTAAAAGATATCCCTAAAATAGCCTGCCTTAAAGATTTCAAAATAGTCTTTCTTGAACAAATCCATTCAGCAACTGTTCATCGTGTGCAGGAAGGTCGTTTGCTTGAGGGGGACGGACTTATCACGGATAAGCCCGGCATTGTATGCGTTGTAAGAACTGCCGATTGTATGCCTGTTTTTTTAAGCAGTGAAGAGCGTAACGTGACAGGCGTAATACATATGGGCTGGCGCGGAGCGAAATTAGGTATACTTGATAATATAGGCTATGATTTACAATCATTTAAGGCAATTGCAGGTTGCGGCATGCGGCAATGTTGTTATGAGGTAGGCAAAGAATTCCTCAATTATCAGGAGTTTAAGCCATCGCTTAAAGAAAAGAACAACAGTTTGTATTTTAATCCGGCGGATTTTATAAAAAGGCGACTTGAAGCAAACGGCCTTAAAAAGGATAATTTTTTAGATTTAAATATCTGCAGCATTTGCTCAAAAGAAAACTTTTATTCTTTTAGAAGAAATGCAACAGATTTTCGCACCTTATCATTTATAGTAAGAGCAAAATAAATATATTTTTACGGTTACAAATTCTGATAGATTTATAAAATTTATGTGATACAATTATAAATTCTTATTCATAAAACTAAAATGGAACCAAAGAAAACACCTTTATACCAAAAACACGTTGAAAATAACGCTCATATTGTAGATTTCTCAGGCTGGGCTTTGCCCATAGAATATACAAGTATTCTGAAGGAAACTAAAGCCGTCCGCACAACCTGCGGCCTTTTTGATGCTTCGCATATGGGCGAAATAATTATAAAAGGCGTTCAGGCGCTTGATTTTCTTCAAGCGCTTACCCCTAATGATATTTCTAAAACCAAACCCGGCCAGCTTCAGTATAATGTCTTTTTGAATGAGAAGGCAGGCATAATAGATGACCTTATGGTTTATAATTTAGGAGGCAGTTTCTTGTGCGTAGTCAATGCTTCTAATATAAACAAGGTATACACGCATCTTTGTAGGGCTAAATTGGAAGGAAAATACGTAAAGCCGGATAATGTAGAAATTGTTGATGAAAGCCCTGAAATTTCTCTTCTTTCCTTGCAGGGGCCGGCAAGTTCAAAAATTATAAGTGAGATTTTCGGTAAAGACATAAACAACATAAAATATATGCATTTTGTGCAGTTAAATTTCAAAAATAAAAATATTATTTTATCCAGAAGCGGTTATACGGGAGAAGACGGATTTGAGCTGTATTGTCCAAACGGCGTGGCTGTTTCTTTGTGGGATGCGATACTTGAAAAAGGAAAAAAATACAACTTATGTCTGTGCGGTTTAGGCTCAAGGGACGTTTTGCGCATTGAAGCAGGATACCCATTATATGGACACGAGATAAATGATTGCACAAACCCGCTTGAAGCTTCCCTGAACTGGGTGGTTAAGTTTAAAAAGGATTTTATTGCCAAAGATAAACTTGAAAGCGCTCAAATTAAGCGCCTACGTATGGGTTTTGTTATGAGTGACAGAGCTATTGCGCGCCAAGGCTATAGTGTGTATAGTAATAATAAAATAATAGGAGAAGTAACAAGCGGGACATTTTCCCCAAATCTTGATAAATTCATAGGTATGGCTTACATAGATAAAGAATTAAGCAAGCCGGGGGCGGAAGTTACGATAAAAATAAGAGATAAATTTTATAAAGCGCAGACATCAGATTTTAATTTTATTAAGTCGCGGACAAAAAAGGGGGCGTAATGAGTATTCTAAAGTTTTCCAAAACTCATGAATGGGCTAAAATAGACAACAACACCGCTGTGATAGGCATAAGCGATTATGCGCAGCATTCCCTCGGAGATATTGTTTTTATAGAACTGCCTAAAATTAAAGACAAGATTAAAGCAGGCTCACAATTCGGAACCATAGAATCAACCAAGGCAGCAAGCGAGCTTTTCTCTCCTTTAAGCGGAGAAGTGCTTGAGATAAACAAAGATTTAATTAATAATCCCCAATGGGTTAACGAGTCTCCTTTAGAAAAAGGCTGGATGGTTAAAATTAAAATAGAAAATAGCAACGAAGCAAACAGTCTTATGGATGAAGCAGTATATAAGGATTTTGTTGTAAAGGAGAGCCATTGAAATAGATGCTAGATTCTCGATGTTTGATGCTCGCAGGAGAATAATTAATAAGCATCTGGCATCTATTTTTTTTAAACATGCCTTACATTCTAAATACCGAAAATGACATCAGGGAAATGCTTCGCGTAATAGGTGCCTCCGCCTTGGATGATTTGTACAAACACCTGCCTTCTAAAATCAGAATTAACGGTGAACTTAATGTTCCGTCAGGCCTTAGCGAACAGGAAGTAAGGCAATCAATAAGGCTTCTTGCAGGGAAAAATAAAACCCTGGACAGTTTTAACTCGTTTCTAGGCGCAGGTCTGTATGATCACTACATACCTTCAGCGCTCGCGCCGCTAATTTCACGCGCAGAATTTTTAACTGCTTATACCCCATACCAAGCTGAATGTTCGCAGGGAATCCTTCAGGCAATATATGAATATCAAAGCTATATCTGTTTATTGACTGGTATGGATGTTTCAAATGCTTCTTTGTTTGACGGCGCAAGCGCTCTCTCAGAAAGCGTGCTTATGTCTTTAAGAATAACCAAGCGCAGTAAGGTTATTATATCTTCTACAATTAATCCGGAATATAAAAAAACCCTTTATACTTATCTGAGCGGTTTCAATTTTAAAATACAGGAAATTGACTTTAGCGCCGACGGCACTACGAATATTGATTCGCTTAGGCAGGTTTTAGATAAAAATACCGCCTGTTTTGCCTTGCAGAGCCCAAGCTTCTTTGGAATTATTGAAGACGCAGAGAAATTTTCTTCTTTAGCAAAACAAAAAGGCGCATTGACAATTTTTGTTGCAAATCCAATGAGCTTGAGTCTGCTGAAAGAGCCAGCCGCCTGCGGCGTTGATATTGTTTGCGGCGATGGCCAGGTGCTTGGGGGGAGTTTAAGCTTAGGAGGGCCGAGCTTTGGTTTTGTCGCGACGAAGAATGAATTTTTAAGGCAGATGCCGGGCCGTATCGTAGGTAAAACCGTTGACCGCGAAGGCAAACCCGCTTATTGCTTAACTTTGCAGGCAAGAGAACAGCACATAAAGAGAGAAAAAGCAACCAGCAATATTTGTTCTAATCAATCGCTTAATGCAATACAGGCAGCGATTTATTTATCTTTAATGGGCAAAGATGGTTTAGAAAAATGCTCGTTGTATTCGCTTAATTTATCCCATTATCTTTATGAGAAACTCAAAGGAGTGGAAAAGGTAAAGCTTAATTTTTCGCAGAATTTTTTTAATGAATTTATCTGGCAGGTGGAAGACGCCAAAAGCATCATAAGAAAATTATACAAAGAAAAAATAATCGCAGGCCTCGCAATTGGCAGCTTCTTCCCCGCTGTTAAAAACGGAATATTAACCTGTTGTACGGAAATAAAAACTAAGGAACAAATTGATGATTTCGTAAATGTCCTGAAAAATATTTTAAAATAATATGGATAACAGATTGATTTTTGAAAAAAGCGACAAGGGAAGGAAGTCAAATTACATTAAAAAGCCTGGAATTGAGCTTAAAGAGCCCGGTAAAATCCTTCCGCAAAATTTATTGCGCAGCAGCCTTGAGCTTCCTTCGCTTGGTGAGCTTGAAGTAGTCAGGCATTATACTAATTTGTCTAAAAGAAATTTTTCTCTGGATACTAACTTTTATCCGCTTGGCTCCTGTACAATGAAATATAATCCAAAAGTAAACGAAGAATTATCAAGCCTGGAAGGATTTTTGAATATACACCCGTATCAGAATGAAGCGTGCCTGCAGGGGGCATTAGAACTTATTTATAATCTTGAAGCTCTTCTTTGTGAAATAACAGGTATGAAACGGTTCAGCTTCCAGGCTTCCAGCGGAGCGCAAGGGGAGTTAACCGGCATGCTTATGGTTAGGAAATACCATAAGATAATGAAAAACAAGAAAAGAAAAGTTATTGTGCCGGATTCTTCCCATGGCACCAATCCTGCGACCAGCTCTATGTGTGGATACGAAACAGTAGTTGTTGAAAGTAACAAAGACGGATTGATAGATTTGGATAAATTAAATAAAGTAGTAGACAGCGAGACAGCAGCCATCATGCTTACAAATCCTAATACTCTGGGGCTGTTTGAAGAAAATATTCTGGATGTCGCAGAAATTATTCATAAAAACGGCGGGCTCCTTTATTATGATGGAGCAAACTTTAACCCGCTTCTTGGAATAACTACGCCACATCTTATGGGTTTTGACGTTATACACCTTAACCTGCATAAAACTTTTTCAACACCGCACGGCTGCGGTGGGCCAGGTGCGGGTGCCGTTGGCGTAGTAGATAAGCTTTTAGACTTTTTACCTTCGCCGGTAATTGACAAAAAGAAAGATAAATTTTATTTTAATTACAAAGTAAAACATTCAATAGGTAAGGTCAGGGCGTTCTACGGAAATTTTTCCGTATTGGTCAGGGCTTATGTATACCTGCTTATGCTTGGAAGGCAGGGGCTATTGCGGGTTGCCCAGAACGCAACATTAAATGCAAATTATATAAGAGAAAAATTAAAAAATGATTACAGCGTAGCTTCAAATAAACCTTCCATGCATGAAGTAGTTTTTTCTTGCACAAAGCAGAAAGAAAAAGGCGCTTCTGCTTTAGATATTGCCAAAAGGCTTATTGATTACGGTATGCATCCGCCCACAATGTATTTTCCTTTGATTGTGAAAGAAGCATTGATGGTTGAACCAACGGAAACCGAAAGCAGGGAAACGCTGGATTATTTCATAGAAAGCATGCTTAAAATTAATAAGGAAATAGAAGGGAATACACAGATTCTTCATGATGCGTCGCATACAACCCCTGTAAAAAGAGTAGATGAAGTAAGAGCTGCGAGAAATCCTGATTTAAGATGGCATCCAAACAGATAATAAAAGCCAGGAATTAAATTTTTATTTTTATCGCCGGCATCTCTAAATATGAATGCAAAATGGCGTTTGATTTTAGACGATAAATGCAACGGCTATTACAACATGGCCGTTGATGA
>Ga0265297_10008133_pt1 | contig 14137 bp, 12 predicted proteins | sample Munlanlwell13791_FD_192502 | JGI IMG/M metagenome (GOLD analysis project Ga0265297, IMG submission 192502) | Leachate microbial communities from a municipal landfill in Southern Ontario, Canada - Leachate well 137-91 | ecosystem: Engineered > Solid waste > Landfill > Unclassified | place... | reverse complement strand
GCCGCGCGCAGGATGTCGCTTACATGGATCGGTTCGGCAGCATGGTTGCGAATGAAACCGATGGCCTGCGCGAGATGACGGTCGTTGATAGCCAGCGTATCGGTGGACTGCCGCACAACCACCCGAGTAGGCTCGATCAAAATCGGCGCGACCGGCGGCTGCGCCCCCTTCAACATGCGGTCGAGCAAGGCGGCGGCTTCATATCCGATGCGTTCGGACGTCAGCGCAACCGCTGAAAGCGGCGGGTTGCAGGTTTGGCACAACAAGACATCTTCATCGCCACCGAGCACGGCGACTTGTTCGGGAACCAGCAGTCCCAGTTCGCGGCAGGCGTAGAGCACCTCGCGTCCGCGATCGCTGGTCCAAGTGAGAATGGCCACGGGTTTGGGCAGCAACTTGAGCCAGTGTTGAAGAGCCTTTTGCCGTTTTCGCCAAGCCGCGTGAGGGCCTGCGCTGCGGCGCGCTGCGAAAAGCGAGCAACTGTGCCCTGCCTTGGCCAGCGTTCGCACAAAACTCTCGTAGTGAACTTCAATGTAAGACACGCCCAGCGGCGAAAAGTAACCGAAGTTGCGGAAGCCCTGATTCAAGAGGTGCTCCACCGCAAGCCGGGCCGCAACGGCAAGATCAGCCGTGACTGTGGGAAAATCCACACCCGGAATTCTGGCCGCGGAAACATTGACGACGATGGACCGCGACGCGGTCAGATGCCGGGCCAGAGATCGATCGGCCACCCGCGCAATAATCCCATCGCCACGCCAGCCCGACGGCAACCGTCCCGGGGCGTGCTGACACCGTTGCTCCAGCCAGAGATGCCAGCCTCCTTGTTCCTGGGCATAGCGCGCGATGCCGCGAATGATTCGCCGTCCCCAATCCGTTGCGGTGTCAACCAGCAGGGCGATTTGCGGGCGTTTACTTGCAGATAGCATTGTATTCCTCTCGATCAGTCAATCGCATTTCAGGTCATGACGAAATATCTTACATAGTTTACGTGTCCTTGTATTGACCGCAAGAAGCATTTACGTTAGCAATCGCAGTCATGAAAGCCTCCAGTAACACGAATCTCAGACAGGAAAGAACCACCATGCAAAACCGCAGGGAATTCATCAAGTCGGCGGCATCGCTCTCGGCCGCAATGGCCGCAGCGCCAGCAATCGTAACGGGACAGAACGCACCGCGTCTCTTCAAAGTCGGCATGATCGGGTCCGGCCGGCGCGCGTCCGCTGCGTTCGAGAATCTCAGGAACGCCGCCAAATCGCTCAACGTCGAGGTTCGGCTTGTCGCCACGGCCGACTATTTTCTGGAGCAGGCGCAGAAGGCAGCCAAGAAGTATGGCGCAGACGAGAAGTTCGCCTTCGGTGGTGGCGCCAGTTACAAGAAACTGCTGGAGACCGAGTGTGAGCTTGTGATTCTGGCCGCGCCTCCGGCGTTCCGGCCCGTGCATGTCGCGGCGGCTGTCGCGGCGGGCAAGCACATCTTTGCCGAAAAACCGGTGGCGGTTGATCCTCCCGGCATTCGCAAGTTCTTGGAGGCTGCTGCGTCGGCAAAAGCCAAGAAGCTCGCGCTGGTGGCTGGCACCCAGCGGCGGCATCAAGCCACCTATCTGCGCCAGGCCGTTGCGCTGCAAAAGGGACAGCTTGGAAAAATCCTGGGCGGCACCATCTACTGGTGCCAGGCTCGCGGCAGCGTCCGTCCGCGGCGAGAGACCGACACCAACGCCGGCTACATGGCCAACAACTGGATGAACTGGGCGGAGATGTCCGGCGACCACATCGTCGAGCAACACGTGCACAACATTGATGTCGCCAACTGGTTCATCGGACGCCCGCCGCTCTCGGCCATCGGCGTTGGCGCCCGCCTGCGGCGGCCAACCGGCAACCAGTATGACTTCTTCAGCGTGGACTATGATTACGGCGAAGGCGTGCACATCCACAGCCTGAGCCGCCAGATTCCAGGGTGTTACTCTCGCGTCGGCGAGTATCTCACCACGGACGCGGCGGAGATTATGGGCGGTGGCAAAGTGCGCCGGTTCGATGGCAAGGAAGTGGCGTTTGAAGACGTCGGCCATGAAGGCGATCCCTACGTTTTGGAACACGCCGACCTGCTGAAAAGCATTCTCGACGGCAACGTGCTGAACGAAGGCGAGAACGTGGCCACCTCCACCGCGACGGCGATCATGGGCCGCATTTCCGCCTACACCGGACAGATCGTGCGGCTCTCGGATCTGCTCACACAGGCGCAGTCGCCTTTCTACAACCTCGCCTTCAAACCCGCCTCAGTGGATTTCGAAGGCCTTGGAGACATTATCCTGCCGACCGAAAACAAACCTCCCATCCCCGGCAAAGACTAGCGCGACGCAAGTGACGACGACGAAATGAGCGTCAGAAAGACAATCACCGGCCTGGGATTCTGCGGGATGGACTATCTCTGTCTCGTCCCGCACATCCCGCTGGATGACAAAGTCGAAATCCTCCAGAGCGCAGTCCAGGGTGGCGGCCCTTCCGTCAATGCCATCGCCACGGCCGCGAGATTGGGCGCGGCGACGGCCTTCATCGGTTGCGTCGGCAACGATCAACGCGGCCGCGACATCACCGCCGGGCTGGCCGCAGAAGGCGTGAATGTCAGCGGCATGAAGATACGCGAAGGCGCCGAGTCCGCAGCGGGTTTTTGCTGGATCGAGAAGCAGAGCGGCAAGCGGAGCATCGCCTGGACACGAGGAACAGCGCAGCCGTTATCCGCGGAAGAAATTGCTCCGAAATTGATAAAGACCAGCAGTCTCCTGCATCTGGATGGCCACCAGACCGAAGCCGCGATTGCCGCCGCGAAGCTGGCCCGTCAGCATGGGGTGGCCGTCTCGATTGACGCGGGAACGTTGGTGCCTGGCATCGAACAGCTCCTTGAACTTGCCGACATTATCATCGCATCCGAGAAGTTTGCCTGCCGCTACACCGGTCAATCAGACGTGGAAACGGCCGCCAAAAAACTGTTTGCCGTGAACTGCAAGTTCTCCGCCGTCACGATGGGAAACAAAGGCTCCGTTGGATTTGATGGGGGCAGGCTTTTCAAATGTCCCGCGTTCAACGTCACCACCGTTGACACGACCGGAGCTGGAGATGCCTTTCACGGGGCGTTTGCCCATGAATATGTCCGCGGTGGAACCTGGCCGGAATGTCTAAGGTTCGCGTCGGCTGTGGCAGCGTTGAAATGCACGCGATTCGGCGGCCGGGCCGGCATTCCCGATCTGAAAACAACGGAAGAATTTCTGAAACAGCATGAATAACTACCTGCGACACTACCAGCGCCGGGACGGCTTCACACGCATCTCGACCATCGGCGACGGCGAACTGCAATTGACCGAGTTCGGCATCATCAGCCTGCGGAAAGGCCAGGAGTATGCCGCCGATTCCGGCCAGAGCGAAGTGGTCCTCATCATCCTCGGCGGGCAGTGTTCGGTCTCCGGCAAGGGTTTCCAGTTCAATCAGGTCGGCGGGCGAAAGGATGTTTTCTCTGGCAAGCCGCACACGGTCTATATCCCCTGCGGAGCCCATTATGTCGTCCGCGCCGAAAGCGATGTCGAGATCGCCTGGACCGCATCCCCCTCCACCCTGAAGACGCCCGCCTACGTGATCGCGCCTGACCAGGTCAAGGAGGTCCATATCGGCAAGGAGAACTATCAGCGCGACGCTTACCTGATGCTGACCGATGCATTTCCCGCGGCCCATCTTTTCATCGGCGAGGCGTTCGTGCCGTCGGGCAATCACGCCAGTTACCCGCCGCACCGGCACGACTTCGACAATCTGCCTGTCGAGGTGGACATGGAGGAGATATACTTCTTCCGGTTCAATCCCGAGCAAGGCTATGGCATCCAGAAGATCTACACAGACGATCAATCGCTGGACATCACCTGCACGGTCAAACAAAACGACACCACGCTCATCCCGCGCGGCTATCATCCCGTCATCAACGCCCCCGGCTACACGATGTACTATCTCTGGATCATGGCCGGCCGCAACCACCGCAAGTTTCTCTCGGTGATCGATCCGAATCACAAGTGGATTTTGGGCAAATGAAGAAAGACTTGCTCCTGGGCATCGATTTCGGGACTGGCGGCTGCAAGGTCACGCTGATTGACAGCGCTGGCACGGTGCTGGAGACCGCCTCGGCGGAATATCCGACCAGTCACCCGAAACCGGCCTGGGCCGAACAGAATCCCGCCGACTGGCATCGGGCGATGTGCAGCGTCCTGAAGGGCCTGAAGCATCGCGACCGCATCGCGGCGCTGGCACTGGACAGTTATACGCACGGAGCCGTGTTGCTGGACGATAAGCTGCAAGTGATCCGCCCCACCATCATTTGGACCGACCAGCGCAGCGCGAAGGAATGCCGGCTCCTGAAAGAGAAACATTTTGATCTGATTTTCAAGGCCGCCTTCCAGGCGCCGACCCCGACGTGGACGCTGCCGCAGATGCTCTGGGTAAAAAACAACGAACCGCAAGCGTTGAAACGGATCCGGCATATTCTCTTCGTCAAGGATTACATTCGTTTCCTGCTGACGGGAGAAATGGCTTGCGACAGCGTCGAAGCCCAAGGAACTCTTTTCTGGGACATGCAACACGGCCGCTGGTCGGAAGACCTTTGCGCGCTTGCGTCGATTCCCGTGAAATCACTTCCGCGAATCGCGCGGCCGACAGACGTTGCCGGAAAGGTCAGCCGCGAGGCTGCCATCACCACCGGCTTGCCGGAAGGACTTCCGGTCATCATGGGCGCGAGCGATTCGGCCGTGGAAGACTACGCCGCCGGCGCCATCGAACCGGGACAGTGCGTGTTGAAACTCGCCACCGCCGGCAATGTCAACGTCATGACCGCCAAGGCGCATCCGCATCCCGAGACGCTGACCTATTCGCACGTGGTTCCGGGCATGTGGTATTCCGTGACCGCCACCAACTCCGCGGCCGTCTGCCAGCGTTGGTATCGGGACATGTTCTGCGCGCCGGGAACCCATTACAACGAACTCGACGATCTGGCCGCGCAGTCCCAGCCCGGCAGCAACGGCGTCTTCTTTCACCCGTATCTCCAAGGCGAGCGCTCGCCCTACTGGGACCCGAATCTGCGCGGCAGTTTCACCGGTGTCAGCATGGCCAATTCGCGGGGCGACTTCTCCCGGGCCTTGCTGGAAGGCGTGGCCTATTCGCTCAGGGACTGCTACCGCACCATCGAGAAGATGGGCCTGAAAGTCCACGAGTTCATCTTGATCGGCGGCGGCGCGAAGAGCGCGCTCTGGAGCAGCATTGTGTGCGACGTCTTCAACGCCCCCGTCAAGTGCCCCTCTTCATGCGACGCCTCCTTCGGAAGCGCGTTGCTGGCAGGCGTGGGAATCGGCGCTTTCAAAAATGAAGTGGCGGCCGTCCGCAAGTGCCTGAAACTCGACCGGCAGTTGAAGCCCGCGGCGGACCGCGCCGCCTTCTATGCCAGCCAATTCGAACATTACCGGCAAATCCACGATGCGCTGTCGGATTGCTACCGGAACATGAATCACAGCCATTGATTGAAGCTAACCCTCAAAAAGAAACAACAGCCATGATCTCGGCAAACAACTACCTTTACGAAATGGTCCGAAGCGAACTGTCCTGGGTGGTGGGCGAAGCTCACGTCCAGACCGGCGAGTCGGACAAACTGGGCCATTCGATAGACTACTATTGGGTGCCCGAAGTCTGGCACGACCGCGGCCAGAAACTGCCTGCGCCGGACTTCGTCGTTTATCCGGCATCCACCAAGGAAGTGTCGGAGATCCTCAAGATCGCGAACACGCACAACATCCCCGTGATCCCATGGGGCGGCGGCTCCGGCTCCCAAGGCGGCGCACTGCCCATCTTTGGCGGCATTGCGATGGACATGAAGCGGATGAACAAGGTGCTGAACATTGACCCGATCTCAATGACCGCCACCGCCGAGACCGGGATCAACACCCAGCATCTGGAGTGGGCCATCGAAAAGGCCGGTTACAGCACGATGCACTTCCCCGCCTCCATCGCATGCGCCACGCTCGGAGGTTTCATTGCCAATCGTGGCACCGGCGTGTTGAGCACCAAGTACGGCAAGATCGAGGACATGGTCATGACGATGGAAGTCGTGACCCCCACCGGCGAGATCATCAACACCCTCCCGGTGCCGCGCCACGCCTCGGGTCCCGACCTCGCGCAACTGTTCCTCGGCAGCGAAGGCACGCTCGGCGTCGTCACCAAGGCGACCATCAAGATTCATCCCATCCCCGAGTCGCGGAAGTTTCACGCGTTCCTTTTCAAGACCATGCACGAGGCGATGGTGGCTGGCTCGAAGATCATGACGAGCCGCTTGCGGCCCTGCGTGATCCGGCTCTACGACGAGCCTGAAACCGCCAAGCTGATCAAGAGGGTGCTCGGCATCGACAAGAAAGGCGCTTACCTGGTCTTCGGCTTCGACGGTCCCACGAAAACCGTGGATCTGGAGTTGGAACAGGCGTGTGCGATCTGCCGTGAAAAAGAACACGAGGACCTCGGCACCGAGATGGGACAGGCGTGGTGGGATCATCGTTACAAGTTCTTCTATCCGCCCTACATGTTCCACCTCCCGCAGGCGTTCGGCACGCTCGATACGGTGGCCACGTTCGCCAACATCGAAAAGGTGTACTGGGCGATGAAGAACACTGTGCGCGAGAACTTCCCGCAAGCCACATTCATCGGGCACTTTTCACACTGGTATGAATGGGGCTGCATGCTCTACGCGCGATTCATCATCGAATCACCTCCCAAGGACCCGCGCGAAGCCGTCGCGCTCTACAACAAGATTTGGGACATGGCGATCCGCGCGGCCATCAAGGAAGGCGGCGTCATCAACGAGCATCACGGCGTCGGACTCAAGCTCGGCCGGATCATGAAGGAGCTTTACGGTCCGGCTTTCAAAGTCCTCGAGGATATCAAGAAGGTGCTCGATCCCAACAACATCATGAACCCCGGCAAAATGGGTTTTCGCACGAAAGGAAACTGACCGATGCACATAGACAAACATCAGGATGTGATTGCCGCGTGCCGTTTCTGTTTCATGTGCCGCCATCTCGACCCGGTCGGCAACGTGACGTTCCAGGAATCGGACACGCCGAGAGGTCGGGCGCTCATCGTCGACAAGATACGCATGGACAATGATAACCTGAAGAATCCGGATTTCATTGCCACCCTCTACCGCAGCGCGCTGAGCGGGGCCAACCGCTTCCACTGCGTCAGCCACTACGACGAGGTCGGTTTGGTCCTGGCCGCGAGAAAGGACATCGTCGAGGCAGGGCTTGCACCGGAACCGGTAAAAGCCCTGGCGGAGGAACTGAGTCAGGTGACTTTCACCGTCAAAGGCAAAGGCAAGACGTTGTATTACGGCGTCAACCCGAAGCTGTATGCCGGTTGCAAGGTTATCTCCGGAGGCGACCCCGGCAAGGCATTGGAGACGCTTGGTTTTGCCAGCGAGTCGCAGGCGGTATTCGACCGGTTCAAGAAAGCGGTCGTCGCGGCGAACTGCACGACGCTCATCGTGGCGGAACCGTCCGTTTACGATTTCCTGAAGGATAAGCTGGACGGCATCGAGGTCGTACATTGTTCGGAATACCTGCTTTCCGCAGGAGTGAAAACCGGGCCGGCACGCAAGGCCTATTATCTGGAAAGCGACTTCCTCAAGAACTATGACCGCAACCTGACGGCGCCGCGCCAACTCCTCGCGCAATGCGGCTACAAGCTCGTGCCGTTCGGCACCAACAACGAGGAATCCTATTCCGTTGGCGAGGGCGCGGTGGTCTTTGATCGTCTGAATCCCGAGGTGTGCGCGAAGCTGTGCCAGCGTGTTTGTGATCTTGCGGACAATCTCAAGACCAATCTGCTCATCACGTCATCGCAATACGTGAAGACCACCCTCAGCAAATACAATTCGCATATTCGGATCGTCTCGCTTGAAGAGGCGGTCGCACAAAGAAAGGATTAAGCAAGTGAAGAAGTTCTCCGTAGGTTATGTTGCGCTGTCCAAGGCGAGCTGGGTCACGCCTGAAATTGACCGAATCCGGCAACAGACGCTGGAAAGCCTGAAACAGTTGCCCTTTGAAATCCTCCATGGCAACGCGCTGACGACCACCACCGCGGAAGCGTCGGCGGTCTGCCGCGAGTTGACCCGCCAGGGGGCCAACGCCGTGATCGTGCATTTCGCAACCTTCCCGGTCGGCGCGATCATCCCGGTCATCGCGAGGGAATTGAACGTCCCGATCCTGCTGTTCTCCACCCCCGAGAAGGCGCTGAAGGGCGGCATGTGGGCGCAAAATTCCTTCTGCGGCGCCAACATGGCCGTTCACACGTTGCGAAAGATGGGACGAAAATGCGGGTTCTTCTTTGGCCCCGCCTCCGAAGTGGCTGCGCTCGCAAAGAAACCGCTCAATGTCCTGAAGTGCATGACGGACCTCGCCGCCACGAAGATTGGCCTCGTGGGCGGACGCGTTCCCGGGTTTTACACTTCCAACTGCGACGAAATGCGCCTGCGGTCCTCCATCGGCTCCGAGGTGGAAATCATTGATCAGTTGGAAATCGTGGACACCGCCGGCAAGCTCGGCGAGGAAGAGGCTCGACGGGGAGCCGAGGAAGTCCGGCGGAGTTGCGCCTCGTTCTGTAAGAGCGTCGAGAAGGACATCCTGCCCACGGGCAAACTATACGAGGCTCTGAAGAAGACAGCGGCCAAGTATGGTCTCACCTCGTATGCCATTCGTTGCTGGCCGGAGTGGTCCGACGTGTTTGGCATCGCGCCCTGTGCCACGATCGGAATGCTGAACAACACCGGCCTTGTCACCAGTTGCGAGGGCGACGTGCTCGGCGCCGTGCTGATGAAAGCGCAAGCCACCCTCAGCGACGGTATCCCCTTCTTCGCCGACCTCATCTCGTTCGATTACGCGAAGAACACGGCCGTCTTCTGGCATTGCGGCGCCGCACCGTCGGCGCTGTGCAGGAAATTCGAGGAGACGACGATGCGCCAGCACTTCCGTGTTGACGGCGGCGACAAGAAGGGCATGGTCAACGAGTTTCCGTTGAAGCCCGGCCCCATCACGATGGCGCAACTGGATGAGGACGGCGACGGCTACCGGATGCTGATTGCCAAGGGAACCGCTCTGGACACGAAACCGTTCGTGCGCGGCAACCCGCTCAACATCCGCTTCGACTGCTCCGTGGAAAAGATGGTGGTTACGATCATGAATGAAGGTTTCAAGCATCACTACTCCCTCGTTCACGCGGACATTGCAGACGAACTGCGCGATCTGTGCAAATGGCTGAACATCAAACCCGTTGAAATTCAGTAAACGCCTCAGGTCATCACAACCATGCTAACGTTCAATGAGGTGCTACCCCAGGCACGGAAAGAGAAACGTGCCGTTGCGGCGTTCAATGTCGCCAATCTGGAAACGCTTCTCTCCGTCTTCAAGGCGGCTGAGCAGGAAAACTCGCCGGTCATCATCCAGGTGTATCAGCGTTTGTTTAACGACGAACGCGCGGGACTGATCGCTGCCATGACTTCCAGGCTCGCGGAGCGATCCAGGATTCCCGTGGTGCTGCATCTTGATCACGGGGCATCGCTGGAACAGATCAAAAAGGCGATTGATCTGGGCTACACATCGGTGATGATCGATGGCTCGCAGTTGCCTTTTGCCGAGAACATCGCGCTGACAACTGAAGCGGCGAAACTCGCGCACGCATCCGGAGTCTCAATCGAGGCCGAGATCGGGCACGTTCCGTTTGGCGACGGCGCGATCGAGTTGTCAACGGCTGCGGAAGCTATCGAGTTCGTGAAACAGACGCGAGTGGATGCCCTAGCAATATCCATTGGGACCGCGCACGGTTTCTACAAGAAGGCGCCGGTGCTCGATATCCAGCGGGCCTCCGAAATCGGCGCATCCGTTTCAATTCCACTGGTGCTTCATGGCGGAACAGGAGTCCCCGATGATCAGCTGAGGAAAGCCATTGATTGCGGCGTCGCCAAGATCAACATCGCCACCGAGCTCCAGAGCATGTTCCTGCGTGGCGTTGCCGCCGAACTGGCGAAGAACGGCGACAAGTTTATGCCGCTCGACTTGTATTTTAAGCCTGTCGAAGAGAAGATCAGAGAATACGTCCGCTCCAAGATCCGGGCGTTTTCATAAAGCAAGGAGTTTGAGACATGAGCAACTCGAAAATCAACGTGACGATCTGGAATGAGTTTGTCCACGAGCAGAAGGAACCTTCGGTAAAGGCGCTCTACCCGGACGGCATCCACGGCGCGCTGGCCAAACATCTGGCCGCACCCGATCTGGAAATCCGCACCGCCACCCTCGCAGAACCTGAACACGGACTCACGCAGACGGTTCTCGACAACACCGATGTGCTGCTTTGGTGGGGCCACGCTGCCCACGACAAGGTCGATGACGCTATCGTCCAACGGGTGCAGCAGAGGGTGTGGAACGGCATGAGCATCATCGTGTTGCACTCCGGCCACATGTCGAAAATCTTCCGTCTTCTCAACGGCACCAGCGGCAAGCTCCACTGGCGCGAGGCCGGCGAACGGGAGCGCCTATGGACGATTGACCCGGCTCATCCGATTGCGGCCGGCGTGCCCGAGCATTTCGAGTTGCCGAACGAAGAGATGTATGGCGAACCGTTCATGATCGCCGGTGACGCAAAGGTCATTTTCATATCGTGGTTTGAAGGCGGCGAGGTCTTTCGAAGTGGTTTCACACTCCAACGCGGTTATGGCAGGCTTTTCTATTTCCGCCCGGGACATGAAGCCTTCCCGACCTATTACGATCCCAACGTCTTGAAGGTGCTTGCCAACGCCATCCGTTGGGCAAAACCGACTCTCTCCATGCCCTACCCCAAAACGCACGCCCCCGACCCGCTCGAAAAATTGTCCCCCAAAACGTTTGAGTTCAGCAAAGTTGGAATCATCAAATCGTAACCAGCTATGAACCCAAAATGCGATGTCTGGCCCGTGGCAGTCTGCAGTTGGTCGCTCCGCACCGACCTGGCTGGTGTCATCCGAGCGTTGCACCAGTTGGAGATTGACCACGTCAACCTCGCCCTGAGACCGGTCTTCGCAGAAGGCGGCGACGCATATCTTGAAGGCGTCCGCCGGCAAAAATGGACGATCAGCGCGGCTACCATCGGCTTCCCACACGAGGACTACACTTCCCTGGAAAGCATTCGGGCGACCGGTGGAATTCTGCCGGACGATTGCTGGCCCCGGAACCAGCAGACGGTGGAGCGCGCGGCCGCAATCACAGCGGAACTCGGCGTCCGCTTCCTGACGATGCACGTTGGGTTCATCGAGAGTGAAGATGCGGCTCAAGCCCGGCGCGTGCGTGATCGTCTGATCTCTCTGGCCGATATGGCCGCGCAACGAGGCATCATGCTCCTGATGGAAACCGGCCAGGAGACAGCCGCCAGTCTGCGAGAGTTGCTTGAAGAACTGAACCATCCGGCGCTGGGAGTGAATTTCGACCCCGCGAACATGATCCTCTATGGCAAGGGCAATCCGGTTGAGGCCGTGCGGACCCTGGGGCCGTGGATCAAGCACGTTCACGTCAAGGACGCCGTCCGCACCAAACAGCCGGGCACTTGGGGCGCCGAAGTTCCCTGGGGCGATGGCGAAGTGGGTCCCGATGGTTTTCTGAAGGCGTTGAAAGAAGTCGGCTTCGCCGGCGTGTTAGCGATCGAACGCGAGGCAGGAAATAACCGGCTGGGCGACATCAAATTGGCCGCGGAGCGGCTCGCAGAAGCCAGTCATCTTTTTGAATCTGGAGAAAGTCTATGAACACTGACGTGAGCTGGGAATTGTATCTGAGCTTGAGCGGCATGAAGTTCCTCGAGTTCACCATCTGGGGTGCGTGGGCGCCCGTGCTGGCGTCCCGGATTCTGGGACCCCTCAAGATGAGCGGGAAGCAGTTGGGCTGGATTTATGCCACGCTGCCTCTGGCGTGCATTCTGGCGCCGATGGCCGCAGGCCAGGTCGTCGATCGGTGGTGTTCGACTGAGTTGTACATGGCTTGGGCGCACCTGCTAGGCGGATTTTTTCTGCTGGGTGCGACCCGCGCAACCAGCTTCGTTCCCCTGTTCTTGTTGATGCTGGGCCATTGTCTGTGTTTTGCGCCCACGTTGGCGATGGTCAACTCTCTCACCTTTGCCCATTTACCGCACCCCGAGGTCAACTACTTCCGAATTCGCATGTGGGGCGCAGTCTCCTGGGTGTTGATCGGCTGGGCGCTGACGTTGTGGCGTCGCTCGGGCAAACTCCAGGTGCGGAGCGCGGACAGCCTGATCCTGGCAGCCATCTGCGCGTTTGTCATGGGGCTGTTCTGTTTCACCCTGCCGCACACTCCGCCTGCAAACACCGGCAGCGGCGCGTTGCCTTTCATGAAGGCAATCTCGATGCTGAAGGATCCGAACTTCCTGATGTTCATGCTCATTTCCTTCGTCGTCTCCACCCAACTGCAATTCTATTATCTGGGCACATCGCGTTTTCTGGAAGACATAGGCACCTCTCACGCGACCATCCCCGCGGCGATGAGCGTTGCGCAGATCGCCCAGGTGGTGGCCATGGCGGTCATCCTGCCGTACACTTTCCTAGTCATGGGGTTTCAATGGACGCTGGCCGCAGGCACTGCGTTCTGGCTGGTCATGTTCCTGGTCTACGCCCGCATGCGGCCGCGACCCCTGATCATTGTATCGATGGCCTTGCATGGCCTTGCCTTCGCCTTTTTCTTTGACGCGGCCTTCCTCTACATCAACAAAGTGGCCCCAACCGATATTCGCGCCTCAGCTCAAGGCCTGTACACCGCCGTAACACTCGGACTCGGCCTGTTCGTGGGGACGCAATTCACGGGCGTCGTGATGGACCATTTCCGCCGCGACGGCAAATTCCTCTGGCGGCCCATTTTCCTCGTCCCCTGCTGGCTCTTGGGACTCTGCGCCCTGGCATTCATCGTATTGTTCAAGGGGTAAGGAGAACCGATCCATGTCGCTGCACTGGGTTCGAGCCGACGATTACGAAACGATGAGCAGCCTCGCTGCCGGTCGCATGTTCGCCGCCATTGAACGGCGCGCAGGCCAGCGACAGCCGATGCTCGTCGGTTTGGCGACCGGCAACACGATGCTCTCGCTCTATGAGCGGCTGGCCGGCATGCTCAACCGCCGCAAACTCGATCTGTCGCAATTGCATACCGTCAACCTCGACGAATACGTGGGAGCGGACGGCCAATGGATTCCCGCCGATCATCCGCTCAGCTATCGGGGCTACATGCAGAAGAACCTCTTCAGCCGGTTCGACTCGAAGCTGGGAATGAATCACGAGCACATCCACTTTCCAGACCCCACACAGCCAGCCGCGCTGGACGAGTGGATTCGCGGCATGGGCGGGGTGGATTTCCAACTGCTGGGCATCGGCTTCAACGGCCATATTGGTTTCAACGAGCCAATCCCGGAGGCAGGGATATCCGTGGAAACGTATGGCGCCTTGCCAAGCCGTGTCGTTGATTTGACCGAGTTGACGATTGACACCAACGCCCGGTTGACCGCCGGGGGCGATCACTCCAAGGTGCCACGTCATGCCGTGACGCTGGGAATGGAGCCAATCCTTGCGGCCAAGGAAATCCTGCTGCTGGCGTGCTTTCCGCAACAACGAGAGCCGCTCCTCAAGCTCCGGCAAGGACGCGTGACGCCCGAGCTTCCCGGCAGTTATCTCATCAACCACCCGAACACCACGATCATCTACGCCGAAGATCAAGTCGGGTTGGAGAAAGGACTCTAATGCCCGGAACCATGCTCATTGGTTACGACGTTGAACGAATTCCCGGCCGCGTGCCGGGTGAGAAATGGGTGGGACAGCCCGTTCCGAAAAACGCGACCGATTTGTTCCTCGATCGCGTGCTAAAAATTCATCGCGAGGTCGGTGTGCCAGCCACGATTTTCATCCTGGGCTGCAAGGTCGAGCGCCACTTGGCACAACTGGAAGCCTGCCTCGCGTCGGGTCTCTTCGAGATCGCACAGCACACGCACGAGCATTTTCCGCTGAAGACCGTGCTCGAAGAAAGCCCGGACAACGTGTATTTGCCGGGCCTGTC
>Ga0265297_10008132_pt1 | contig 14142 bp, 4 predicted proteins | sample Munlanlwell13791_FD_192502 | JGI IMG/M metagenome (GOLD analysis project Ga0265297, IMG submission 192502) | Leachate microbial communities from a municipal landfill in Southern Ontario, Canada - Leachate well 137-91 | ecosystem: Engineered > Solid waste > Landfill > Unclassified | place... | reverse complement strand
GTTCGCATACGTCGGGACAAACGACGCGCTGGTATTGCCCTGCCGGACTGACTTCATGGGACCGGCGCCAGTGGGAACCGTGACAGCGTTCTATGGCAGCCGGGTGCTGGTGGCTGTTGGCCCTGTGCTGTACGCCTCACGGCCGAATGCATGGGAGCTTTTCGACATCCGACGCGACTTCAAGCAGTTCACCAGCGACATCACGCTGATCCAGCCGGTTGACGATGGCATCTACGTTGGAACCGGCACGGAATTGGCCTTCCTGTCGGGGGCTGAGTTCGACAAGCTGGTCTATCGTGCAGTGGTTGCCGGGCCTGTCGTTCTGGGATCCGGTGTGCAGGTTCAGGGCGAACTTGCCGGCGGCCAGGGGTCCGCAATGATCTGCATCGCTGATGGCGTGATCGTGGCCGGATTCAACGGCGGGAACGTCTCTAGAAAGACCGAGATCACCTACACCACCACGGTGACAGAGGTTTCAGCCACGTTCCGCAAGGTCGGCCGCATCCCGCAGTACATCGCCATCCCGCAATGATCCTGAAAAACCCCTCGTTCATCAGCTTCGACGGCAAGCCCATCACGGGCCGGGTGCCGCCGCAGTTGCGTGTGGACGGTGGGCAGGCCCTGACCCAGCAGCAGGCCGGCCAGGTGGCGCACGCCTACAAGCTGTTCCGGGATGTCGTGAGTGTGGCCATCACCCCGTATGTGGTGCAGAACCGGGTGCTGGCAGACGGCACGCGCGTGCGCATGGAGTCGCTGCAGGGCAGGGACATTGTGTACGTTTGGCCGGGAGGAGAAGGAAGCAAAACGGTTTCGCTGCGCGGGTTTGTGGTCCTCCCAAAAGCTATAGCCGGGCATACCCTCTCCGAAAGGCTCAAAAAGTCAATCCTGACAGTCATCGACAAGTTGGCGAAGTGGGGTCCGTTCATCTACGGATACAACCCTGGCGCAGACCCCGAGCCACTGAAATACTCGGTTTCGGGCACAGCGTTTGATGGAAAGGTGCGTAACGTCGGGATCTCCAAGTTCATAACCTGGGTCGGTAAATCTGTACGCAATTTTCATCCCATATCAGACGACAAGTACAACGATGTTTTCGCGGTAAACACAAAAACGCTGTACAAAAACGGGGTCGCGGCAAAGTCGTTTGGGGCTGGTCCACCTGGCGGCACACCGGTTGTGTACACCGATGGCACGCCCGCCATGAAAGTGGTGTTCGTCGATAACGAGTGGGTCAGCGCGGTGTCAGAAGGCGTAAGCCCTGCTGTTGTACGCGGGTACGACTGGCGCGCTTTTGCCGACCCATACGCCATGCTGGCTGCGCAAACATTCAACCCCGGAGTGGAGATCGACTTCGCCCTTTCAGGAGGGACAAAGAAAGCGCGCTATCTGTCGTACAACAAAACATCGGCCGGGGCGATCCAGGTATGCATCGCAACGGCTGCGCTCAGCCCAGACGCACCTTACGCCAGCATCGTCGCCCAGGAAATGAACCAGCTCAACGTCGAGACGGCCCTGAACGCCGTTGTCGGATGGGTAACGGCCGATGCGCTACCGACAGCGGCGCCGATCATCGGGACGCCGACTGCCCGGTCCATGCTGATAGGTCATTACTACTCGTCGTTGAGCGGCGGGGTCTACGCTGGAGAGATTGCCAGCAACGACCTGTACATGGGGGTAACTGTACCGAACACAGCGAACGGGACGGACACCTTTATCCATACCCATTCAATCCCCGAGTCCGTCAAGATCAACGAGACAGAGTACGCTTCGATTGTCAGGGAGTCCTCCATCAGCAGCGTCATCAAGCGAAACAGCGTGACCTACTTCAATACCTGGTCAGAGGCAAGCCCGCTGTTGACAGGCGGATCTGACCCACTGCTCTTTACGGCCGGAAGCTACTTCAAGTTCGGCCTGTCTTTTGGGGGTCCGAGGATCTACGAAGACCAACCCGTGACCGGGGCGTACACGGAGGTCGGGTCGGTCATGACCCACAACGACACCGCGACGTGCCATGTGGCCATTCCAGGCATACCGGAAAAAATATACGAAGTGACAGCGACCCACCACATCGAGGGCGCGACAGGCACGGGAACGAGCATCGAACTTGGCACGAATGCTGGAACATCAATGTCGAGCACGGCGACCGTTGAGTTCTGGCTTGTATTCGTGAAGAACGACGCTTCGTTCCCCACACTGCAGCAGCTCGTGTACGAGAACGTGTCCCGTAAACTCGGCGCCAACTCGTTTACGGCAAAAGCACGAGACTACCTGTACAGCGACAGGCACAATGAGGTCTTCGTGTGGGTCGAGGCAGAGATTGTCAGCGCCTCCACGAACGAGGCGCTTGACACCGGGACGTCCTCTATAACGGTGAAGACATGCGTCCAGTTCAACGGCACCAAGCACTACACGACGATTTATTCGGCTACCTACACCACCCCCCGTGAAGTCCCGAAGATGACGCCGTGGGGGATCATGTTCGCGAGTACGGAGTGTTCATGGGACTACATCGCCCCCCAGAGGCCCGACCCGATATACGCGCCGCAGTGGCGTGACCAAGGCCTGTGTCCGTACATTGCATACACCACCAAGGAAGAAATGGCGTCCGGTGTCGTACCGCGGATAGCGGTGCATTTCAGGACCCTGCTGTACCGGTCGATAAGGGGCGTGATGGACCCTGAAGTACCGGAGCACTCTAACGTGGTGGCGTTCCCGATCTACATGTGCGAGCAACTCATGAGCAATTGGGGGGTTCCGCCAAGACCTGTAATCGACACCTTCGAGGCGACACCAACAATCATCAAGCTGACCCTGCCCGACACCACGCTGTTCGCCAACATCGGAGCGCCCCTGAGCGATGCCACCGAGTACGCCAAGTTTTACCGGACCTGAACCATGACCAACGCCATCATCATGAACACCCTGACCGGGGCCGTGTCCGAGTACGACGGCTTCGGTTTCCACTCAATCACGCCGACACACGCCGGCTCTGCGCTGGGCCTGTACGCGCTGGGCGGCGACAGCGACATGGGCCTACCCATCGTGGCCGTGGTGACGACCGGAAAGACGCTTGTCGGCGGCGCGCAGAAGAAGGCCATCGATTCAGTTCACTTCGGCCTGAAGGGAAGCGGGACCAGCACGCTGACCGTCACCGGAGAGTCGGCCAGTTACAGCTACCCATTCCCCGTCCTGCCGGCCGGCGTGTCCAGAGCCAAGCCGGGAAGGGGTATTCGCGAGAACTACCTGGCATTCAGCTACAGCAACACCGATGGCGCAGATTTCCAGCTGGATCTGATCGAGATCCCGGTCGAAGCATCCAAAAACAGAAAGGTCTAAATCATGGCAACACCAGACGAACTCGTTGCGAACTCGTTCGCCCAAGCCCAAACCTACGCCAATGACGCCAAAGCCGCTCTCACTGGCTTCACCGACGCCATGAACGCGGCGATCTATACGCCGCCGACGCTGAGCGTGACGTGGAACAGCCTGACAGCGCCCACGCTGCCCAGCCTTCCAGCAGTACCGGCGCTGCCTACCATCGCCTTCGCCGCGCCCACAGAGCCCGGGGCGTTCACCGATGTTGTCCCGACGCTGACGGTTGACACGTTCTCTGACGTGGCGCCGACTACCACGTTCCCTGTCGCGCCGACGCTGAGCTATGGCGCCGCGCCGACCATCCCGTCGGCCGCGGCGATCACGGTGCCCGACGCGCCGCTGATCACCCTGCCGAGCGCGCCAAGCTACCTGTCGCTGAGCTCACCGACCTTCGTGGGGGTGGACCTGCACGCGGCGTTCCTGACCAACTTCGACAACATCCCGACGCTGACCCTGGTGGCGCCAACGCCCTACAGCTACGCGCTTGGCGCCGAGTACGCCAGCACGCTACTGTCCACGCTGAAAAGTGTGCTGAACACGCGCATGGCCGGAGGAACCGGGCTGAATACCGCCGTCGAGCAGGCGATATGGGACCGAGCACGCAGCCGTGAGACGCAGATTGCACTTGGCAACGAGTCCGAGATCATGCGGGCGTCCGAGGCGATGGGCTTCCAGTTGCCAACCGGCGTCCTGGCGGCGCAGTTGCGCGAGGCCCAGCAGGGCTACTACGACAAGCTGTCTGGCCTGAGCCGGGACGTGGCCATCAAGCAGGCGGACCTGGAGCAGGCGAACCTGCAGCAGACCATCACCGCTGGCATGGCGCTGGAGAGCCAACTGATCGACTACAGCTACAAGCTGGAGCAACTGACCTTCGAGACTGCCAAGACCCAGGCTGACAACGCCATTCAGGTCCACAACAGCCAGATCGAGAAGTACAAGGCGCTGCTGGGCGCGTACCAGGTCTACGCCGAGGCGTACCGGGCGATCATCAGTGCCGAACTGGCCAAGGTCGAGGTCTACAAGGCTGAGATTGCCGGAGAACAGGCCAAGGCCGACGTGAACAAGACGCTGGTCGAGCAGTACAAGGCCACCATCGAAGCCTCAATGTCACAGGTCGAAATCTACAAGGCCCAGGTGGGCGCGGCCAACACGCTGGTGCAGATCGAGCAGGTCAAGATCAGCGCGGCAGGCGAGCAGATCAAAGCCTACGTGGCGCAGATCAACGGAGAGACTGCCAAGATCGAAGCCTACAAGGCTGGCATCCAGGCCGAGGTGAGCAAGGTCGATGTCTACAAGGTCAAGGCCGGCGTGTTCCGGGACAAGGTGAGCGCGCAGGCCGAGGTGGCGCGGCTGGAGCTGGGCCGCTTCGACTCTGTTGCCCGGGTCAAGTCGCTGGAGTGGGACGGCTACCGGGCCAGGACCGACGCCGAGCGCATCCGCATGCAGGCCCTGGCTTCGCAGTCGGGGGCAATGCTGGACGGCTACAAGGCCGGTGCGGCGGCGGTCCAGGCTGAGGCGGGGATGCACACGCAGGTCTGGGAGACCCAGATCAAGGACTACGAGGCAGCACAGCAGATCACCATCCAGGCGGCAAAGATCAACGGCGATGCAATGCAGTTCAGCTATGCGTCGATCCAGGACGCGGCAAAGGTCGGTGCGCAGGTCTATGCGCAGCAGGTAGGTTCGGCATACAGCATGATTCATGCCAGCGCAGGGGTATCGGGAACTGGAAGCACTTCCGTGAACTACTCATACTCCAACGATACGACGGACAAGCCAACCGGGCTTGTGAGGGCATAAGGTCAAGGATTCAAGACACCCGCGAGGGTTTGCCATGGGATAACGCCATCTTGACAATGGCGCGGCGGATTGACCGCGTGAAGGGTGTCCCATGGCCGAACTGATCGAAGACCCAAAAAAGAAGAAGGCCAGTTTTGGCGATGCTGCTGCGGCTGCAACTGATGGCGCCGTCACGCAGGCAGGTGCTCTGCCGGCGGCCAGCCAGATCCCGAACGGCTCCCCGGCTGGATGGGCCGGCGGCGCTGTATCACCAGCCTCGCAGCCCATGAGCGTTGATGCCGGCGCCATGCCGGGTACGCGCGCCGTCATGTCGGGGTTCGCTGATGATGCGAAGACCATGCTGGGGAAGGGCCAATACGGCGCTCTGGCCGGACAGCTTGGGCGGGCCACTGCGGCAATGCCATTGGCCATCGCCGAGGATGTGCTACGCCCGGCCGTTGGGCTGGCTACTCCCGTGTTTCAAGGTGCAGCAAACGCCATCAAGACCTTTGCAACAGGTGATGCCGCACCCGCAACGCTTGGCGCCATTCAATCTCCCGTGGCGGCCCAGCCCGGCGCAGTGCAACCCGTGGCCAAGCCGGCAGTTGCAGCGCCAGATATCCGGGTGAATGCTGCGCCGATCGCGGCATCCGATGCGGCGCTTCCGCCCGCGGCGCCAGTCCCTGCCGTGGCGGCCGGCGCCATCGCACCGCCCGCGCAGACCGATGGACAGCGCGTGATGGACATGGACAACCGAATGGCCGACCAGATGCGCGCCGAGCGCATGGCGCTGGAGGCCACCGTGCCACAGGCCCAGGTGCGCAACTCAACGAACGACTGGGCGGCGCGCAAGAACCTGGAGAACATGAAAACTGAAGCATCCAGCATCATGAACAAGACGGGCGGGCGCGGTGGGGTGAGCCCTGCCGTTGCGGCCTATCAAGCAGCCCTGGCGCACGACCTTTCGTTGCAGGGCGGCGCCACGCCGGCCGACATCAACAACACCAATGTCGCGCAGCAGAACGCCGCGCTGCAGGCAACGCAGGGCAATGAAGCTCTGCGTCTGAAGCAGTCCAGCGCCCAGTTTGGGGCGAATCAGGACATCGCCAAGCAACGCCTGGCACTGGATGGCCGCAAGGCGGACATTGCCGATGCTGGATCGAGGATGGACAACGAGACGAAGGCCCAACTGCAGGGGCTCAATGCCCAGATCCTCAAGGAAACCGACCCGTCCAAGCTGGCGGTGCTGCAGGACAAGGCCCAAACGATCACGGGCAAATACCAGCGGCCTGACCCGGCTGCGCGCGATGTGTTCGGCGCCATTGCGGGCGGCACAGACGCCATGGGCAACAAGACCGACCCGATTATTTACAACAAGCAGACCGGCGAGTCGGCAAAAGCGCAAGTCAACAAGCCAGCGTACCCGGAAGGAACACGGCTTACCGGACCCGACAAGAAGCCCTACATCGTGAAAAACGGCGTTCCCGTTCCTGTCTGAAAGATCACATGAGCGACAAAGTTAACTGGGATGATTTCACACCTGCCGACAAATCTGTTCCAAAAGCAAAAGCGGCCCAAGTTGACTGGTCGCAATTCACCCCGGAAGAAAAAGGTTCCGGGGCGCTCCGAAGGGTAGCTGACCAGGGTATCAAGCTGGCCCAAGGCGTTGTTGGTGTTCCAGAGACTGCAGTCGGGCTGGCCGACCTCGTAACGGGCGGTGCTGCAGGCAAGGCCGTTGAAGACGCTGGCGTGCGCTTCAAGGACGCCAAGGCCATCATGGGCGAATACCTGTCGCCTGAGCAGAAGGCCGCAGATGCCGAGGTCAACCAGACTAAGGGGTTCTTGCCGACCATCGGCGCCATGGCGCGCAACCCGTCAACCATCTTGGGCGCGACCATGGAGTCGGCGCCCTCGATGCTGGCCGGCGGCGCTGTGTCGCGCGGTCTGCTGGCGGCGGCGCCGAAGATCGGCGGCATTGTTGCTGGAGCGGCCGGGGAGGGTATCGTCACTGCTGGCCAGAACACCGAGCAAGTTCGACAGGAAACCCCGGGCGGGCTGCTGCCTGACGGCGCCGCGCTTCCGCTGGCAGCATCGGGCGCGCTGACTGGCGCCATTTCCTTGGGCGCCGGAAAGTTGGCGAACAAGCTTGGAATCGGTGACATGCAGACCATGCTGGCGACCGGGAAACTCGGACCAGTTGGGGATAAAGCCATCGAGGCAGGCGCCAAGAAGGGCTTGGCCCGCAAGGTGGCCGAAGGCTTCGCCAACGAAGGCGTGTTGCAGGAGCTTCCGCAGTCGTACCAGGAGCAGGTTGCGCAGAACATCGCCCAAGGCAAGCCATGGGACGAAGGCGCAGCAGAAGCCGGTGCTCAGGGCTTGATGGCCGGGGGTCTGATGGGAGCCGGTGCCAACGTGGCATCACATTTTGGCGAGAATCCGCCCATTCCGGATACCACGCCAGCACCAGGACAGGAGCCAGTGCCCGCAGTTGATGCAGGCCAGCCGCAGCTTGGCTACAACCCGATGGCCGGCACGCATACCGTGTTCCCGGATGGATCCGTGGTGCTCAACAGCGAGTCATCCAACGGCGCCGCTACCGTGCGCGACATGCAGCGCGCGAACCGCCTGGCCGACGCTGCAAACCCGTTCTTTGGCGACCCGGCGACACCTGTCCGGCCGTCCGAGGCCATGGGCCTTTCACCTACCGCCGAGAACTCACTGACCAACGCCGCCATCGTGGCAGTGGACACCGGCGCGCACCAGGCGCAGATCCCGACCAGCCCGCTTGACGCCCCGCTGTCGGCGCTTGGGCACGAGTTGTACCGGACGAACCAGCGCCTTCGCCAAGAAGCTGACGCGCTCGGGCTCGATACCGATGGTCTGCACGGTGACGCCGCGCGCATGACCGATGGGAAGTCGCATGAGGACTACCTCATGGCGGCGAACGACCAGATCCGCAAGGCGATGAAGGCTGCAAAGGAGATTCCCCATGAAGAAAGCAAAGCTGATTCGGCACTGGCTCAAGATGGCGCGGGCACAAAAAGCCCTGTCGCCCAAGCAAGCAAAGCGCCTGCAGCGAATAGCTCTGGGCCAGTTGCAACCGGTGCTGTCCGACCTTCACCTGATCGAGTGGGTGAACTTGGTAAATCTGCCTCAGGAACTGCTGCTGGAGTTGCACCAGCCGCAGTAGCGCCCGCCGCAAAGGTTCCCGATGTCAAAGCCACACCCATCTCGCCCGCCGCGCCCGCGCCCGGACTACCCGCAGCCGGAACCCCTGCCGTACAAGCCGCTGGGGTGAATCAGGCGCCCGCAACTCAACCCAAAGGAGCTACCACCAATGCCGCCTCGATTGAGAACCCTGGAGAAAAAACAAGCCCGACGCCGAGCGCGCAAGGAGCGCCTCAAGCAAGCGGTGACAAGCCGTCACCAGTTGGCCCGGTAGCGCCGGAAAGCCCGGAAAAGCAGAAGGCACTGGACCGCATCGCGGCCGGCAAGGCGTGGTTTGGAAATGCCGCAAAGGCTCAGGTGTTCATCGCCCAGAACGGGCTGAAGGACACGCATAAGGCCGTCAAATCCAGCGATGGGAAACGCTGGGATGTCACCTCAGTTTCGGCACCTACCATCGACGCAGCCGCGCACCAAGCCGCCACATCCCCGAACAACGACCTGGCGCAGCCGACCGATGGCCAGAAGAAGGCGGGCAACTATCAGAAAGGCCATGTCAACCTGAACGGGCTGGATCTCGCCATCGAGAACCCGGCGGGCTCCACGCGAAGCGGAACCGACAAGAACGGTAAGGCATGGACCAACACCCTGCAGCACCACTACGGCTACATCAAAGGCACCGTGGGCAACGACAAGGATCACGTTGACCTGTTCGTGAAGCCTGAAACCCCGCTGGACTACAGCGGTACGGTGTTCGTGATCGACCAGAACCACCCGCACAACGGGCGTTTTGACGAGCACAAGGTAATGGTTGGATTCGACAACGAGGTTCAGGCCAAGGCCGCCTACAACGCCAACTACGCCAAAGGCTGGAAGGGAATGAAGTCGGTCATGCCGATGACGTTCGACGCCTTCAAGACTTGGGTGAAGGATGGCGCCAAGAACACGCCGGTTTCCAAAGATCCCGCCGCAATCACTCAACCCCAAGGAGCCACCAGTGAGCCTAAAGCCAAAGAAGCCGTCACGCCAAAATCGGGATCAGAAGCGCCAGCAGCCGCAGCCGCAGTAACGCCGGCTCAATCGAAATTCACCAGTGACGGCGTTGGCCGCAGCCCGGCCGAGAAGGAGCTTCAGGCCCAGTCTCACACGGTCGAGAAGCCCGGCGATGTGCTGATGTCGGATGGCAGCTTTGTTGCCTTCGATGCTGTTGTGGCGATGGCCCGCGATGGCATTGAGTCTGGGCAGATCACGCCAGCACCGGCGCAGATGCACTTCAAGCTGGATATGTCCATGAGGGATGCAACCCGCGTGCTGGACGCAGCAACAGCCTCAGATCCTGTAGCCGCCGCCGCACCAGAGGCACCCACTGCCAAACCCGACGCCATGACCGAGCGAGAGAAGGCCGCCAAAGCCAAGATGTTCGGCGCGCTGGGCAAGCTGGCCGCTCTGGCGTCCAAGAACACCCGGATGAACTGGACGCCGGAAGAAGAACAGCAACTGCTACCGATCGTGATCGAGTTGTTCGATGGCGCCATGGAGCTTGGTGCCGTCACGTTCCAGAAGGCCGTGCGCTATGTGCGCGAGTTCATCGGGTCCAACCTGGACAAGGAAACCGCCGATGCCATTCCATTCGAGACACTTCAGGGCGCCTACATTCACACCGCGCGCAAGTTCAAGGATCAGGGCGCGACCACCGGCAAGGAGGTCATGGGCTTTGACTCACTGGCCGACCTTGAAAAGTCTGTGGAAAGCGCAGATACTGAAACCAAGGACACCCAAAATGCAGCACCAAAACTGGATCGCCCAAGCGCGGGCACACTGGCAGGAGCACCAGCCGAATCGGTATCTGGAACTGAAGCGGTCGGGCCAGTTGCTGCAGGCACTGACGGAAGCAGCGGACCAGACGGCAGCGGAAATCAAAATGCTGACCGACCAGGGGGCCAGCTACACGGAGGCGTGGCAGGCGGTTCGGGAGGAATACCTGTTCCCGCCACAGGAGGCCGGGGCAAGCGAGGAAGCGCCAAAAAGCCAGGGGTATCAGGCAATGCGGGACTTCAACCAGGGCTTGAGTTCATTGACACTTCCGGGGGAACGGGAGGACTGATCCCGGTCAACCCGGCGCCCAATGCGGCGCCAATCGCCTCGCCTGCATTCAACTTGCAGGATTTCACCATCGAGGACGATCTCGGGCTGGGTGAAGGCGGTCCGAAAGCCAAGTACAAGGGGAATGTCGAGGCTATCCGGCTGCTGAGTCAGTTGGATGCCGAGTCGCGCATGGCAACGCCCACGGAGCAGCGTGTTCTGGCCAAGTACGTCGGCTGGGGTGCGCTGGCGCCGGCTTTCGATGAAGCCAACAAGGATTGGTCGCGTGAGTACGCCGAGCTCAAGGGATTACTGAGTGAAGACGACTACGCCGACGCGCGCATGTCCACCCGGTACGCGCACTTCACATCCAAGGAAATCATCGTTGATGGCATTTATGCCGCATTGCGGCATTTTGGCTTCACCGGTGGGCGCACGCTGGAAGGTGGATTCGGTACGGGCAACTTCGCCGGCCTGATGCCGGCCGACATGCGCAGCGCAGGACGGATCACCGGTGTGGAGCGCGAACCATTCTCCGCGAAGATCGCCAAGCACCTGTACCCGCGGCAGAACGTGCAGGAAGCCGACTTCACCGAGTTTGTTGGTAACGACGACTACTTTGATCTGGCCACGGGCAACCCACCGTTCGCATCCGATGCCCAGGTGGACCGGTCCGGGCGCAAGCACCTGAGCGGCCTGTCGCTGCACAACTACTTCTTCGCCAAGGCGGTTGACATGCTGCGCGAGGGTGGGCTTCTGGCCGAGGTCGTCACGAACTCTTTCCTGGATGCAAAGACCGACACCGCGCGCCAGTACATTTCTGACCGGACCAAGTTCCTGGGGGCCATTCGCCTGCCGAACAACGCCTTCAGCAAGAATGCCGGAACCGAAGTCACCACCGACCTGATCTTCCTGCAGAAGCGGCCTGAATCCGAATGGGGCAGCAAGGCTGCCAAGGCTGACGCCAAAGCGTGGCTTGCCACGGGAGAGTACAAAGACATTGGTGGTCGCACGGTCGCTCTGAATCAGTATTTCATCGACCATCCGGACATGATGCTGGGGAACTTCGGAGCCTTTGGCACCATGTACCGGGAGGGGTCTACAGCGCTGGTGGCCAAGCCTGGGCAGGACACCGGGAAGCTGCTCAAGGAAGCCATTTCAAAACTCCCGCCCAATGTGTATGTGGACCGGGCCATCACCATGACACAGACCGTAGAGTCTGCATTCATCAAAGCGCTGGCCAAGCCCAGCGTGCAGGAAGGCGGGTTCTTCGAGGAAGACGGCAAACTGCTCCAGCGTATCCGGGATCTGGCCGGCGAGGCGCGCGGCCAGGAGGTAACACCAGAAACCAAGTGGACCGAGAAAACCAAGCTGGGTGAAGCCGGTTTCGCACGCATCAAGGCGCTGGCCGCCATGCGCGCCACGGTGCGCGGCCTGCTGTCCGCAGAATTGGCCAATGACCCGGCCATGACCGAGCTTCGCGCCAAGCTGAACGAGCAGTACGACGCCTATGCCAAGGAACATGGTTTGATCAATGACGCCGGCACCCTGCGGGTGTTCGATGATGACCCTGATTTCCCGCTGCTGGCGTCACTGGAGCATGGCTACACGCCGCCGATTGGCCTTGCCGCCGCCAAGTCTATGGGGATCAAGCCGGTTCCATCCAGCGCCAAGAAGGGTCCGATTTTCACTCAGCGCGTGGTTGATGCCCGCCAAACGGTTCGCAAGGTGGAAACCCCTGCCGACGCCCTGGCTGTGTCCATGGCCGAGCGCGGCAAGCTGGATTCAAAGTACATCGGTGAACTGCTGGGACGTGATCCCGAAGAAGTGCTGCACGAACTGTCGGATGGCGCGACACCGCTGCTGTTCAGCGACCCGGCGACGGGTGAATATGTTTTGCGCGATGCCTACCTGTCTGGCAATGTCCGCGCCAAACTGGTGCAGGCCAAGCAGGCGGGCATGTTCAACAACATCCGGGCGCTGGAAGACGTACAGCCCGAGGATGTGGGATCGCATGATATCGTGGCGCGTGTGGGATCACCGTGGGTTCCAGAGCGGGTCTATGAAGACTTTGCCAAGTCGTTGCTTGGCGAGGGGACTGATGCCAGCGTGAAGTATGTCAAGGCCACGGCGGGATTCTCTGCCTACATCAGGCCTGGAAGCGAAACCGCCAACACGAACACATGGGGCATCCCGGCTTACCCGGCTTCGGACATCCTGAGCGCGCTGCTGAACAACAAGCCGATCAAAGTCACCTACAAGGACAGCGACGGGAAGACCTACACCGACGCCACGGCGACGGAGAATGCCAATGCCAAGGCGCAGGACATGCGCAACAGGTTTCAGGACTGGCTGTTTGCAGACGGTGAACGGGCGGAATTGCTGGGCCGCGCCTACAACGACACCAACAACAACTACGTCACGCGCCAGTATGACGGCGAGTGGATGACCTTCCCAGGCAAGGTGCCTGATGCCATCGTCAAGTTCCGCCGGCACCAGCGCAATGCCATTGCGCGCATCGTGCAGGACCGAACGGCCCTTCTGGATCATGTGGTCGGGTCCGGGAAGACGTTCACCATCGTATCGGCGGCCATGGAGCTTCGGCGTACCGGATTGGCCAAAAAGCCCATGATCGCAGTGCCGAACCATCTGGTGAAACAGTGGGCATCCGACTTCTACCAGTTGTACCCGGGCGCAAACATCCTGACGGCCACCAAGAAGGACTTCGAGAAGTCCAACCGGCGCCGGTTCCTGGCCAAGATTGCCACCGGCGACTGGGATGCGGTCATCATCGCGCATTCGTCATTCGGCTTCATCAAGCCGGCGCCTGACTTCGAGGCCAAATTCAACACCAAGCAAGTGGCCGCCATCGTGGCCACGATCAAAGAGGTTGAGAACGGCGACGGCGACAAGCAGCAGAAGAAGCGCACCGTAAAGCAGCTGGAGGGACTGAAAGAGCGCCTAGAGAACCGCATCAAGTCGCTGCGCGACAAGCCCATGGATTCGCTGCTGGACTTTGGCGAGATCGGCGTCGATCAACTGTTCGTTGACGAAGCGCACATGTTCAAGAACCTGATGTTCAGCACCAAGATGCAGAACATCGCTGGCCTGGGTGACGCCAAGGGAAGCCAGCGCGCCTACGATATGTACGTCAAGGCGAACCAGATTTTTGACAGCAACGGCCGCGGTCAGGGCCTGGTGTTTGCCACCGGAACTCCGGTATCGAACTCTCTGGCCGAGATGTACCACATGATGCGGTATCTCATGCCGAACCAGATGGATGAAATGGGCTTCCAGTCGTTCGACGCCTGGGCCAACACCTACGCATCGGTCGAGCAAGTCTGGATGCAGAAGGCCAGCGGGGATGGGTTCAAGGCCCAGAACCGAATGAGCAACTTCGTCAATACGCCGGAACTGCTGAAGGTCTTCGACCAGGTATCCGACACGGTGACGATGGACGACATCAAGGCCGCCTATCGAGAGGAAAACGGCGGCAAGGAATTCCCGCTTCCCAAACTCAAGGGCGGGAAGCGAGCGCCGGTGTCGCTTCGCAAGTCGGCCGCACAGGATGCCTACATGGCCACCATAGCCAGCCGCGCACTTGCAGTCGAACAGCGTAAAGGCCCGCCGCTCAAGGGGCAGGACAACATTCTTGTCATCATGTCCGACGCGCGTAAGGCCGCCATGGACATCCGGCTGGTGGACCCCACCGTCACGCAGCGAGAGCCTGGAGGGCGCATC
>Ga0265297_10008131_pt1 | contig 14143 bp, 7 predicted proteins | sample Munlanlwell13791_FD_192502 | JGI IMG/M metagenome (GOLD analysis project Ga0265297, IMG submission 192502) | Leachate microbial communities from a municipal landfill in Southern Ontario, Canada - Leachate well 137-91 | ecosystem: Engineered > Solid waste > Landfill > Unclassified | place... | reverse complement strand
CGAGGTTATTTATTTCTTCAACTCCTGCCGGCGTACCAATCGTTATAGCGTTGGATATATCACCGTTATCAGCATACAACACATACATAGGCGCGATTGCTTTCTCAATGTTGGTTTGGCCACGCTCTTCAAAAAGCGTGATAGGAATTTGCGCTACTGTTGTATCATTTACGCCATCTCCATAGGCAATAAGCGGAGAACCATCCAAAAATTGCAACGAACTTAAAAGATCTAAACGATATCCATAAACATTGTTCATTTTTGGCCCAGAACCATCATCATCTGCATTAGTAAATTCTTGACGTCTGACAATGGTATCACCAAATCCATCTCCATTAAGCTCATCACAACCACATGACGAACGTTGTTGGACAGAAATGCGTTTAATCGGCAAGCTGGCACGCCATCCAATTGACCAGCATGTATCGCAAATATCTTTTTGCGCATGTAATCCAAGAAATACGCCAGCTTCATTGTAATCAAAATGAGGAGTTATTTTTGAAAAAATTAATCCAGGGTTATTACTTGGAGTTGTTAAAATACCGTTTGCAAAGGCTTCTTCACCATAGAAACTTGATTTGCCAAAAAAAAGTTTACTTAAATCTGCTGTCGCTGTTGTTGAACCTTTTTTTCCACAATCATCACACATAAATGCTTGGCATGCTTTTCTGCAATACCCTGCGCCCCAGATATCTACCTGCCAAGGATTTTCAGGATCACATCCTTCTAACGGATAATGTATAACACCTCTCTGCAGACTTAACTGCGATAAAAGACCGCCCGTTGTCACAGCCATAAGTCCCGATGACCCGCATATACCTAGCGCGGCCACAAGACTGAATATCTTTTTGTTCATCGTTCTCCTTTTGGTCTTGGTACTAACCATATAGACAACTAACTTGTTAAGTGGGCGATCTTAAGACCGCCCACCATATCAATTTTATGCTAAAATGCGTATATCTTGAATTGTACGTGGTGCATCTGTTGATGGAACTAAGCGTACAGCAGCAGCACCTATATCAATAGAATGTGCTTGGTCAGTTGTCGCACCGGCGGAACCGACTATTTCGATCTGTACAAAGCGCTGAATATAACCACGATCAACATAACCGGCCATCATTTCATTGCGAATGAAAGGACCAATATCAGTACGGCTATTTAATTGGAGTAACGTTCCTTCAACATCAGCGTAACGCCAGAAGTTAAATAACCCTGTGCCTGATCCTGAGAATGTTTCTGTCCCTACTTTAAAGATTGGACCTGAAGCAAGGATACCAACCGTATCGGTGTTTTCAGATTCAATTGCAAGTTGAGTTGGAACAGTGTCTTCAACAAGCACTAAGTTACCACCGCCACGAATTGTCGCACGCGAAAGGTTCGCCAAGCGTCTATTTGGGTCACCAAAAAACTCTAAGGAATAACTACCCATAGAACCAATTGCTAACGCGGAGCCTACAAGGTAGAATTCTTCGGCTGATGTATTACCATCCCAAATTATATTGTGTGTAAATACGCCATTCTTAATATTGATCGTTATTAAACCAACATTATACGCCTGGCCAACATACCAATCATTTGGAACTGAATTTGGCAATTTAGACGCAATAACAACTCCCAATCCTACGAATGCTTCTTGGCCTATTGCAAATTCAGCTTCATTGCCATTAATTATTAACGTAAAATTAACTAAGTTCTCATATTGAAAATCAGTATTTCCAACCTGGAACGCACCGCCAAAACGGTTGCAAGATCCGATCATCCATTTTGCCGAGTCTTCTAATATGAACGTCAAGTTGGTTGCCAGACTACAATCAGCACTCGTTTCAACACCAACAAACGCGTTTTCATTAATAGTGAAATATGAGCAGCCTGTAAATCTAATGGTTCCTATTCCACCAATAAATTTAACTCTGAATTCATCAAGTGCCGTCAAATCGGTTGGAACTGTTGTAGGAAGAAGATCCGGTCTTACTGGTTCACAGAAAATTCCAGATTTACCGGAGAATTCGAGTTCTACATTCCCCATAACTACAGTTGCGCCCGGTTCAAGAACAAGTCGAATATTGCCACCAATTTCAACTTTACCTGTTGAGAATGAACTTAAATCAAGAACACCGGTACTTTTTACGCGTATCGTACGGCAACATTCCGATGCTATAAATAGTCTATTGTTTGACGCGAAATTTGGCCCTTGAACGATATGGCATACATTGTTGATAACAACATCTTCATTCAAGTATACATAGCCGTTACCATTTGCTACTACAGTAATACCGTTGTTACCAAGAACAATAGAAGCATCAAGCGAATCTGCATCCGTATGGGCTGATCCCAATCCAACACGTCCGCCTTCTTCTAATACAACAACCGCAGTTGGGGCAAAGCCTACTTGACAACTATCAGGGAAGATAAGCTCTCGAACATTGCCACCTTTTCCTACTTTGATATGAGCAGGATCACCAATACGTGAACCATAGACGAATAATTGATCAACCTCTCCAAGAACAACCGGCAAACCTGTTACATTAGCTTGAGTAGCGGGAGATGATGGACACGCTTGACAATCGCATGTAAATGGTAAGAAGTTAGAACCCTTGCAGCATGTATTCCAATTAAGCACATAACTGGCAAGTACAGTTCCCTCGGGAACAATCGTTGGGGTAGCAACAAGATCGAGCTTCCACTCAGCTTCACCCATTTTGCAACCATAACGAACTATTGGCGTTGGCAAATCAATCACACCGTTGCCGCTCTTGGTTACCATAACAGCCATATTTACGCCGCAGGTGTTAATAGCTTGAATCGTACCATTGTTATCCACAAAGATACCACCTTGACCGGTAAGGTTACTCATTTGAGGACAATTGCATAAGCCGCCACGTGAACCGAATGAGAAATAACTTCCGTCAATTGTTAATGTTGGGCAAGATGGCTCGTCTGGCACAGAACCGGCTGGTGAACCGATTGAAATGTTACTCGATTGGCCTAAATAAATTGAATTGACCGAATATTGTCCATCGATATTATCCGGAACATCTTTGATGATTGTGCTGTTATTAGGAGCAACAGTCATAACCAATTCATGCGTATTTTCACAGGAGCATGCTTGACCGGTTAATTGCATAATATCAAGGTGAGAATCAGCATTGATGATATTGCAACAGTCACAGGCTAACGAACCGGGAAGCGTTCCCAAAATCATTTGGCGACCGGTTCCATTATCTAAAGCATAGCCATTATAGTAGAAAATAAACTTGCTTAAGTTGTCGCATGGATCAGCGTTTACCAGGCATGATGAAGAATATTCATCGCATGGCAAACAGCATTCTAACGCGTTTGGCACAGAAAAATCAACGCCTGTTGAAGCCAAACTGGTATGAATCATAAATGTAGAATTTGAGAAAATAATTCTTGGACGGCTTGAATTTGTAAGTCGATATGCTTCACCACCGACATAGGTTGGTTCAGAGCGTATGTCATCGTTATCGAAAATCTTGTGGTTTTGATCCGTATGTACTAAGAACGTATCGCATAAAACCATATTATTATTAACGAAAATATACCCTGAGTTGTAGATACGCAATGCTCCATCACCGTCTACAGCAAAAGTACGCGCAGGGAAATTCATATTTCCTGTACCATCAATAAGAACTGTAGCACCCGTTGGTGTTACATACAGTGAAAGAACTTCGATCTTTGTTGGGTTAAGATCTTGATCTTGACCTGAACCCGCAACTGTTAGGCAGCCTTCTACGTCCATTACCATGTTACCGGCACCGGGCGTACGTTTATTAGGATTAATGGTAAATGGATATTCACTTGATGTTGTTACGGTTCCTTCACAGTCTACACCGGAACGTAACACTAAAGCTGAGTCATCCAACATCTCGATGCATGCCGCTACCGTTGAACTTGTTTGGCAGCCGTCAATAATCAAGGCTGATGGATTTCTTTTTTTGAAAACTTGTTCGATAGGCAATATACAGGTTGCTTCGGCTGAATCAACGCAATCTTGGCACAACAAATCAGCAGAACAATCGAAACTGCATGGAGCACTATGCGTTGTCCCCGTAAAACACTTATCGAGAGCAAGCCCTACGTAGTCAAGATAGCTTCCTTCATCGATAATAATTTTACCATTGCAGCTTAGAATAAAGCCATACATATCTGCTGTGGTTGGATGTGAAATTTGATAAGGATATAAAGTTTGGTTATCATTGACCACTAATAATCGCGAACTGGCATCCGTATCATCATTGGTAATATTGAATATGGCCATACAACCGGCTGGAGTGGTAGTAACAATATCATCTAATATAAGATCATATGAATCACTCGTTTTTTCATTTCCAATAAATCGACCACTTATTACTACAGCTGCTTTATCTGCAAGCTGCAAGAGCATGCGGCCAATATCTATATTAGTTGGGTTAAAAGCAATAGTTCCAACTGCATCAGTATCAGTTCCTACTACTTTATCCGAAGCATATCCAATTGTTGAACCGCCTTCAAGATTAAATTCAATATCTGATATTAGGTCTGAATCAGTATTTCGATTAATTTCTACAACAGTACCATCTTGTATAACATAGAATTTTACGCTACCGCCGTCGGTTCCGTTTTTACCAAGCGTAACACTCGTACCGCCATCAATATTAAATATAACATTACCGCCACCACGTACAGCAATAAACATTGGAGTGGTTGACGGAGCAGCAGCACCTTGGAATGTTAGATTATATGTAACATTAAATATGATATCATACCCAAGTGCCTCTAAAAATAGCGTAGGAACTGAGTCCGTGGCAGTAATTATAACATCTTGTGTTAACGTTACCGTAACATCTGTTGTAGATGCAGTAATTCGAACATAATCATAGCTAGCAGATGTCAGCGTCGAATCTGCAGTTATAGTTAAATTTTCGTCAACTACATTTGGGGTCCAATCATTACTCCAAAACTGATCAGCTCGCACAGATATTCCAAAACTACAGAGAAGCGCGAAGGCTCCTAGGATCATGCTTTGTGTGCTTAGATTTTTTCGCATAAGCTCATCCTTTTTTTTAAAAGACCATTACGTTACTTTCCCTTTGTATCCAAACATCTTCAGAACTTAATATTCTCCTTCTCCTCATTACATACGCCTCCTTTGCGCTTTTTTTTAAACTCCCTTAACAACAACGGGTAGCCCCTTGAGGGCCTTGGTTTACTTCTAAATTTTTTATACAATAATGTCAACCACTTTATAACGACACAATCGATTGATTTTTATACATAGATAGAGAATCAATAAGCCATAAGCTGGATCCATATCTCATTCAATAATGCCTCAGGAAGTGTGGTTTTGAAAAATTTCATCTTGGCAAATTCTTCATCACTCGGACAAATTGTTTGATCATGAATTGACTGCATTTTTTTTGTAGGACAACACATACCAAATTTTGCACGATGATGTTCCAGCACATCCGACTTTAACAAAAAATTAATAAACTCGTAAACAAGATCTACTTTTGTACTTTTTGCAGGTATGGCAAAAGAATCTATAACAACAAAACTTCCTTCTTTAGGAATAACAAATTTAATTGCCGGGTTAACACGTTGTATCCTTAATATATCCGGACCCATAGCAACAACTAAAGGACATAATTTTCCGAGAAGAAGGTGCTCAATATTACTTTCTGTATAAGCTCCAACAAATCTCTTTTGTTCAATTAATAACTTTTTTATTTTCGCAATATGCTCAGGGGTCATAGCTATATCGCTACTTCCATACAAATAAAAAGCAGCCAATAATACAGCTTCACGTGCTGCATCAAGCATACCAATAGAACTGGGAATTTTTTTGGAGTCAAATATAAGATCCCAGGATACCTCAGGTAACGCATCCTTGAAATATGCAGTATCAATTCCTAATCCATAAACTGCCCAAAAATAGGGGATTGTATAATCATTATGAGGATCACAATAAAGACTTAACAATTTAGGATCAAGCTCGGGCCATGCATGAATTTTTGTTTGATCAATTTTTTGCAACAATCCTTCTTTAATCATCAGTTCAACTACATAATCAGAAGGAATAACAAGATCGTACCCTGACCCTTTTGTTGCTCGTAGCTTACTAAAAAGTTCTTCATTTGTTTCATAATAACTGACATGCAGCGTGATGCCTGTTTCGCGTTCAAATCGTTCCAAATATGATACATCCAACAAAGTAGGCCAAGAAAATATATTGATACTTCTTTCGGATCTGAAAAAATGAACTATATGAGAAAATCCCAAGAACATGACTAATACGCAAACCCAAAAGAATACCATTACTGATCGCATCATTATTGTATATAAACGCGAATTTTGCATCAAGAAACTCCCTTATCAAACAATTGTAACAACCTTACGCGCTTGCAATAACGCTATGAATGACACAATCAAAGCGCCAACGAAAATCATAATAGTCGATAAAGCATTAACCATTGGAGATCCACCAGATCGAACTACTGAAAAAATATAGAGAGGTAATGTTTGTGTTTCTGCTCCAGCACAAAAAAACGCGATTAAAAAATCATCAAGCGATATAACAAAAACTAATAAACTTGCCGCAAAAACAGATGGCATTAAAAGTGGAAATATTACACGAAAAAAAGTCTGTGAACGTGTTGCTCCAAGGTCAAGCGATGCCTCTGTCAAATGTCTTTCCAACTCACAAAATCGCGAATGAACAATAGGAACAGCATAACCCAAACCCAATAAAGTATGACCTGCTATAAGTGTTGCTAGCCCTAAAGAAACTGAAAACAACGAAAAAAAGCCAAGAAGGCCTACAGCTAAAACAATTTCAGGAATTACTAAAGTTCCATAAAAAAACACGAAAAAGCGGTTTAATCTTTCAAACCCATTATATACAACGAGCACCGCCATTGTAACACTAAGAAACACACTGACTGTACTTACAATAAGAGAATTAGACAATGCTTGCCACGCCTCTTTGGATGCAAACAATTGCTTGTACCACATAGTCGTAAAACCTTTCCATTCATATGGCATGGTAGAAGCATTAAATGAATATAAAATTAAAACAATAATGGGCACATACAAAAAAAGAAAAAAGAGCGTCACAAAAAGAGGCAAACAAAACGATTTCATATTTATGTTCATTATAGTCCTCCTTTTATGAACGTATTTTTTTAAGCCAGGAGTAAATTACATAGGCAACAAACAACACTATCGCGCTACTCAACAATGTAAACGCAGACCCTAAGGCAAGATTCCTTGTTGTCAGAAAATAATACGATATCAAAGAACTTGCGTACATCTGCTTTCCACCACCTAAAAGAGCGGGTATAACAAATTCACCAAAAGCAGGAATAAATACCAAGAAAAAACCGGTACTAATACCGGGAAGTGACAAAGGTATAATAACGCGACCGAATGTCTGCAACCAATTTGCTCCTAAGTCCAGCGACGCTTCAATAAACCGCGCGTCAATTTTTTCAAGAGCTGTATATAGAGGCAAAATCATAAATGGGACATAACAATAAATAACACATACGTATACTGCGCCTGAAGTATTAAGCAAATGCAAGGGCTGACTGATGATACCAAGATTGAGTAACAGTGTATTAATGATACCTGTTTTACCAAGCATGAAAAACCATGAATACGCTTGGATAAGCATATTGACACTAAAAGGAAGCATAACCAAAAATAATAAAATATTTTTACCCGTCTTTACATGACGCGCAATAAAATAAGCAACAGGATAGGCAATTAAAAGGCACGCAACAGCCGTTATAAGCGCAAGAAGCAATGAACGGTTGATAATCGTAAAATAGGTACAATCAAAAAAAGTTGCGTAATTTTCAAGACTTGGACTAGGTACAAACGTTACACGCGATCGCACAAAAAAACTTCTGCCCAAAATCGTCATAAGAGGCACATAGAAAAAAATCATTATCCATACAAATGCGGGAATGGACATGAAGAATTGCATATTTTTTTCAAATAATGCTCTCAAATCTTCTTTTTTCATTATTAGCGCTCAAGCAATACGACATTCTCTTTTTGCCAATACAAATTTACCACATCATCATAATCTATAACTTCTTGAGGAAAATGTTCTTCATTTTGTTCAAATACATGAACCGAAGCTCCATCTTCAACTTGCACCGTATAGCGCGTATAGCTTCCGTTGTACATAATCGTACGCACCGTACCTCGTACGTGATTTGCAAAACCCGCCTGGGGTTGCTTGCTAATTTCAATTTTTTCAGGACGTAAGCTCATGAGCACTGATGCCCCGTCATATACCCAAGTTTTATCCGGTTGTGCGGTTGTCCAGAACTTCCCAAGCTCATCGATGGTAATGGATGTACTTTCAGGAGTAATCTCAACAGTGCCTTTAAAGATATTGGTAGAGCCTACAAATTTGGCTACAAAAGAACTCGTTGGAAATTCATAAATCCCTTTTGGTGTTCCAACTTGTTCAATCTCGCCGTCATAGTTCATGATAGCCATAGAATCTGCAACCGTGAGTGCTTCAACCTGATCATGGGTAATGTAGACAAATGTAGCTCCCAGTTGATCTTGTAATTCAATAAGCTCGACGAGCATACGCTCACGAAGCTTCATGTCAAGTGCAGCAAGAGGTTCATCTAATAGCAGCACATCGGGCCCATTAATAACTGCTCGTGCCAATGCAATTCGTTGTTGCTGACCTCCTGATAATTGCGCTATTGAACGATACATCATTTTTTCAAGGTGCACCATGCGTAACGTTTGCACTACACGCTCTTCAATAATATCTTTAGCGACGCCTTTAACACGTAACCCGTATGCGACATTATCAAAAACATTTAGATGCGGAAATAGGGCATAATTTTGAAATACCGTGTTAACCCTACGCTCATTTATGGGCATATTCGTGATATCTTGATCGCCAAGATAAATTTTGCCAGAATCAACAGAATCAAACCCCGCGATAAGACGCAACAACGTCGTTTTGCCACTGCCGCTAGGTCCAAGGATTGCAAAAAACTTGCCTCCGGGGATCGTCAAATTCAAATCTTCAAAAACAGCTTCGTCGGCAAATCTTTTTTTGACATGCTCAAGCTGAATGCTTTTTGTCTTCATGATTACGCGTCCTTGCAAACAGAATAGGAACAACTATATCTGAAAGTGAACAGGGAAGCACAACTGCTATAATAAGAAATATAAATACAAAACCAATATGATGGTACCACCCTACAAAACCATGCGATAGCAAATAAAATGACGATGCAAGCGAACTTACTAATGTATGAATACTATGTGAAAAGACTGAATACATAGATTGCATAGAAGTTTTATGCCTGCTCATAACAATACCATTAATAATACCTACCGCTAAAAATGGTAATACTTTGGAAATGTCTGTTACAAAACAGATATGCAATTTCATCTGCACACCTAAAAGACGCGCGCCCAAATAAGGTAAAAGAGCATCTGACATCATACAAAAGACAGCAGGACAAATGGTTCCAACAATTATTGCCTTTATCATTCCACGTGAAAATCTAAAGTATGTTATAATGGTTCCAGTTGCCGCAAAAACCAAATGCATCAAATGGAAACTATGAAATAATATTTTGGCACCCTTGCATATAAGAACATCATTCTGTTGAGTCATCATAAAAAAACTTATAAAACTCAAGATTACCAAAGAAAAGGCAACAGAAAAAATACCGTATGGCAAATGAGCAACAAGCTCTTTTACCATCATATTTGAATCACATACATGCGACTCGCAACAATGGCTGTGTCCACAATGATCTTCCATGAGTCACTCCTAATAGGAAAAATCCCCCTTTCTTGGCACTGACCAAGAAATAAACAACATATGTTACAATAACGTTTTTTTGCCCATAAATCAAAAAGTAAATAGTATTAAAACCTAAAAAATTTGTCCCAGAGATAAGAACCAGGCATATGAGCGATTAAATGGCTCAGGACACTTCCATTTCCAACCTATATCAAAGCGTAACGGCCCCATAGGGGTATTATACAATAAGCCAAAGCCCGTTCCGGCGAGCACGCCTTGTGCCTTTAAATCTGCAAAACGCGTGTGACTTAACGCACCAAAATCTTGAAAAATAACTCCCTTGAGCCCTGCGTAAATAGGAATACGCGCTTCAAAGCATGCGTTAACCATAGCCTTTCCACCCTGAGGAACATAATGTTTAACATCGCATTCATCCAGAAAAGATCCTAAGGGAGGAGTTCCGTCAGTATAATAACTTCTGAGCGAATGAGCGCCACCCAAATAATAACGTTCATTAAGCATAATTTGACGAATAGGAGCCCCAAAAATGTATCCGGCTCGCAACCGTGCGACAAAAACTATAGAATGAAACGTCTTATATAACGTTTGCTCAATTAAACAACGGCAAAAAACAGGATTAAGATTCGAGACTTCTTTAAGAGGAATCATGCCCTTGCATGAAAATAACGTAAATGATCCTGAACTCGGGTTAAGCTTTTGATCAAGATAATCCAAAATAAGTGTAGGTTCAACAAAAAAATAAGGAATCTGTTTATCAAGCATCCTCCTATCAATATTATATGCATCGGCAATACGCTCTTCAATGCATCTGTACTTCTGCCGAATATTCATTTTCATCCATTCAATACCACAGTTTCCGCTGTAGCTCAAATGGCCTTGCTGCCCGGAAAGATTTACAAGAAAGCCCTGCTGAAATACTTGGTACCAATTTTCACGATCCCAAAAAAGCGCCTGCTGCTCAAATTTATTACTATAAACATCAAATGAAGAACGTATAGGAAGCCCAAAGGCCCAAGGGCGCTTATAACTTGCGACAACATTTCTTCTTACACGCGTCACATCAACATCAAGCCTAAACTGATCGCCACAGTTTGTCGGGTTCTTGACTATACACACGCCACCCAACTTGTATGTTAACGCATCCAATCTTACCGGCCAACGCATCTGCTGCAATCCAATACCGGCATGAGTGCGCAGTTCAAAACGATCGCTTGGGTAAATCTTCAACATAATAGGATATTCTGCGCCAAGGTCACGACTTTGGTCCGGATAAATGCTTGCGGAATCAAAGACATCTAAACTTTTTACATTCGTTAATGAATCCTTTAATACATCTTTTTTCAGCATGTCGCCTTCACGATATGTAAGCTCGCGATGCACCACGTTAAACGGCACCGTTCTTGTTCCGATTAATACGGTCTTGCCACATGTTTGGACATCAGATGACACATCAATATGCCACACTACATCAATACTTGAACCATCCGGAACAAGTTCGACCTTACATTGCGCCCTGCTGTACCCAAGTCCCTTAAGCTGTGCTTCAATCCACAGCCGCTGTTTATCAATAAGACTTCGCGTACAAGGAACCCGCTTTTGCATATCAATATCGTCTACTCGCGGGCAAGAAGCACGCAAATTCTCAAATGCGTCAAATTTCACCGAACGAATACATCGACGAGATCCTTCGTCGACCGTCAAAATAAGCCGATACATGTCGGCATCATCCATTTCGACTCTTTCTTGTTCAACAACTGCGGCGTCAAAAAAACCTTCATCTTGATAAAAAGTCATCAGATCATCAAGGGCCTTTTTTAAGGTTAACGCATTAAAGAATTTTGAGGACGTAACCTGATTAAAATACTTTTGTATAAGTATCTGCGGAGAAAAATGAACAACATTTTTAAGTATAACCTCTTTAACAGCAGCCCTACGACCCTCTTTGATAACAAAAAACACGCGCCCTTGCTCTTCCTTCGAATCGACTTTTACACTCCAAAAACCATTATCCTGGTAAGCCGTCTCAATATCTTGAGCTAAAATTGATGGTGGAACCATCCAAGCAGACCGTCCGAAAGCCAAAATCGTATCAAAAAGCTGCTTGTCAGAAAAAAATGAGTTACCGAAAAAGATAAATTCTTTTTTTACATGAAGATCGATGGCGAAAGTAGGCTTCACTTCCTGCGCAGCATAATCAATAACTTCGGTAAGAGTAACGTCTGATTGAATAAACCCTCGCCGCAAAAGCATCTGCTTCAACGATGCTGTTTCTTTATTTATCAGATTTTTTGAATAATGTTTACCTGATATATGTTTTGCTAAAAAAGAATAAATTTCTGAACGGATATTTTCACACTCATGAGTATTAAGACTCGGGTCAACATCAACACAGACATTGACTCTTGCCAAAGTAAACTGTCGACCCTTTTTTATCGTTAATTTAACAGAAACGCCTTTTGTCTTTTCATCATAAACCAACTGATCTTCAATATTATGGTTTAAATACCCTTCAGACTCAACAAGCTCTCTAATCCTGCCAATCGAATCCTTATGCTTAGTAATATCAAATGGCTCACCGAGATCAATACCGTATTGCTGCTTATAGATATCTTTTCCAAACCAAATACCATAAACCTTAACGCTATCCAAGGTCCAAAAAGCTTTCATATTAAAAGATACCTCATACCCCTTATCTGCCTTTTTTAAGGAAACGATAATTGTTTCAAAGACATTTTTCTTGATAAGGTAGTACAATGCTTTATTTAACATTGCTGCATTAATCGTATCACCCTGCTTAAACCCAATAAGATAGAGCATTTCATCCTGCTGAATAAACACATCAGCACCGACCGTTAAAGCTTCAACTCGAAATGGTTTAGCACACTCATATTCGATGGTATCTTTATAGACATCATTAACCGTATCAATGGTTATAGTCGTAGAGTCTTGTTCCCGACTAACATCAAGTCCATAAGCCCAGCTAGCACAAATAAGTAAACAAAATAAGAAAAAACACCTTTGCCGAATCATATAACAATTGGAACCAAAATCAGAAAGTGTAGAAAAATGCACTATTATAAGCTTATAGTTTATCAGGCACGGGGTAATTCACAAGAGCCAAGTAAAAATCTGGTTTTACTATTACTGCAAATTTTTATATAATAAAAAGCACTTTAGATGGCCCCATAGTCTAAGGGTTAGGACACTGCCCTCTCACGGCAGAGATAGGGGTTCGAATCCCCTTGGGGCTGCCATAGTTGATCATCGGCACAATTTATTATCAAATCAAAGGGCTTTTGCACGACGTAGACGACATTCCTATCATCAACACTCAAGTTCGATAGTACAAGTCTGATTAACTGCCGTTTTTCCTCAACTTCCGAACTTATAAATAGATCATATGCCCGGTTAATAAGCTCCAGTACGTATTTTGCAGTGATAAAATAGTTATCTTCAGCTTCTTGAAGTTGAGCAACTTTTAAATCAAGATCATCCCGTTGAGTTCTCAGTGACTGGTAATATCTGTCATACTCTTTATCAGTAATACTCCCCTGCAGTTTATCCATGTATAAATTATCCATCATCTTGATAATATTTTTATGCTGTCTTGTCAGTTCATCATACTGCTTATCATGATAATCGATCTTATTCTTATGGACTTCATCAAGCGTACCGACAACCTGCTTTAATATGTCTTGTGGAACCTGCATACGTTTGAATACATTACCAATCTGCTCAGTTATCTCCTCTTCACGCAACCATTTTGCACCATGTTTGCCGTTATACTGGGTACAATGATAATAGATATGCCCTTTATGCTTTTCGGGCGTTATAGCCAACCCACATTGAGCACATCGCAATAGACCTCGATAGATATAGGGTTGTCCTGCATATTTAAATGGTTTTTTATTAAAACTTTCTTTTGTATACTGCACCTGATCAAAAAGAAGCTTTGTTATAAGAGGCGTATACCGATGAGGATATTCTCTACCTTTCCATACCATCACTCCATAATAGAACGGATTTTTAAGAACCTTATCAAGGAACCCTACTGCCCAGTCCACATTGTAGATAGCTTTGAGTTTTTCACATAACAGGCTCATCGAATAGGCTTTTGTTGCATATAATTCATATGCCTTCTGTACTATACCTGCATAATATTCATCAACAATAATATCGGTTTGATTATTAGCAGTTACAACATTCTTATAACCATAGGGAGCCTTGCCTGGCCATTCACCTTTGCGCAGCTTTTGTTCCGTAGCTCGTTTGACATTATCGCTTATAGCATCGGAATAATACTTAGCTAATCCTAGACTTATATTAAAC
>Ga0265297_10008130_pt1 | contig 14143 bp, 13 predicted proteins | sample Munlanlwell13791_FD_192502 | JGI IMG/M metagenome (GOLD analysis project Ga0265297, IMG submission 192502) | Leachate microbial communities from a municipal landfill in Southern Ontario, Canada - Leachate well 137-91 | ecosystem: Engineered > Solid waste > Landfill > Unclassified | place... | reverse complement strand
AAAAGGCCAGGTCCATCTTTCTGATTGGATCGGATATTACCGAAGAAAACCCGGTAGCCGGCACCTTCGTCAAACGGGCCGCCAAGAGTGGGTGCAAACTGATCGTGGCCAATTCACGGCCCACCAAGATCGCCACCTTTGCCGCAATCCCCCTGTTTCTGAGAGAAGGGTCCGAGTCGGTCCTGGTTAACGGCATTATTCAGGAACTGATCTCGCGCGGCCGTTCATGCTCAGACAGCATTCGAGAGATCGCCGCCAGCTTTACCATGGACAAGGTGTGCGAGGCTACCGGTCTTTCCGAGGGCCAGATCCGCGGCGCAGTGGATGTCCTCGATGCGGATGGGCCGACCATGCTGGTGTACGGCTCCAAGGTGGCATCCTTTGCACGGACCTTTGTTCGGCTCCAGGAGACACTCGGCAACTTGGGGGTGGAATGCGGCGGGGTGAATTATCTCGGGGATCTCAACAACTCGCAGGGCGCCTGCGACATGGGGTTCCTCCCTGCATTTCTTCCGGGCTACCAGTCGGTGGAAGATGAAAAGGCCCGCAATGCCTTTGAGGAGGCATGGGGGACCGCCCTATCAGGAGTCCCGGGTCTGACCTTTCCACAAATGATCAAGAACATGGCGGGACTTTCCTCCGACAAAGAAAAAGCGATCCGGTTCCTCTATTGCGTAGGGGAGAACCTCGCGATCGCCCGGCCTGCCATGCCCGATATTACAGCGGCCCTGGAGTCGGTCGACTTTTTAGTCGTTCAGGACATCCTGAATAATGAGACGCTGGAACATGCGGACGTGGTCTTCCCTGCGGCCGCCTGGTCAGAAGAAACCGGCACCTACACCAACTGTGAGCGGAGGGTCAGCCTGATGCGCCGGGCCGTCCCCAGCCCAGGCGAGGCAAAGCCCGAGACCTGGATCCTCACGCAATTGGCCAACCGCCTGGGTCTCCACTGGGAGCATCAAACCAACCAGAGCGTCTGGGAAGATGAAATCATAAAGATCATCCCCTTCCTCAACGGGATCACCTACGACCGGCTGGAGCATGGGGGGATCTGCTGGGCCCTGCCCGATCCGGCATCGCTCGGGATCAGCGGTTTCGCAGACGTCAAATCGCCGCTCCGTCGGCCGGGCTGGACATCCTTCAACTACCACCACCGCACCCTTCTGGAACAGTGCGAAGGCCTCCTTGAATCGATTCCCCACACCAAATTTATGGCGGCCTATGAACCCCCGGGCGATCCGGAAGAGGTGCGGCAGAAATTCATTGACCTCCTCCGTGAGGAAGAAAAGCCCGAGGCCAAGGAGGAAATCGATCGAATACTGGCCGAGTATAAAGACCACCGCGGGGGGCTGATCCCTGTCCTTCAGCAAGTGCAGGTGATCCTGGGGTTCCTACCGATCCGTGTTCAGCACTATATCGCCCTGGGCCTGGGGATACCCTCATCCGATGTCTTCGGCGTGGTATCGTTCTATTCCTTCTTTACGATGGTGCCCCGGGGCAAACACATCATCCGTATCTGTCTGGGAACGGCGTGCTTTGTGAAGGGCTCCGGAAAGCTCCTCGACATCCTCGAGCGTCATCTGCACGTGGACGTGGGTCAGACCACCGCGGACAGGGAGTACTCCCTTGAGGTCGTGAGGTGTGTCGGGGCCTGCGGGCTGGCCCCTGTCATGGTCGTTGATGACGAGACCCACGGTCAGATGGAGCCGTCGAAGATCATCGGGATCGTAGAGGCGGTCAGGGGGACGAAGTAGGGGGGAGGAGTGAGGCGTGAGGGTTTAGGCGCAAGGCGTGAGGCGTGAGGGGAATAGAGTCGATATGAAATTGAAAGAGATCGTTGAAAAGCTGCAATTGACCGTCAAGACCGGCGCCGGTCTCCTGGATCGGGAGGTGAAAGGAGGCTACGTCAGCGATCTGATGAGCGATGTCATGGCCAATGCCGAAGAAGGTTCCCTGTGGATAACGCTTCAGATCCATCAGAACGTCGTGGCCGTGGCAGTCATGAAATCTCTTGCCGGTATTGTCCTGATCAACAGTCGCGCCCCAGAACCGGAGACCATACAGAAGGGAGAGGAGGAAGGGATTCCGATCATGGTCACGGACATGCCCGCATTTGAATTGGCAGGGAGGCTTTTTGCATTAGGGATTTCAGGAGGGTGATACCCGTCGAATTGCATAGGGGCCGCTGTGGGGGAACATGGTGACACATTTTTGAAAGTGCTGCTGGCTGATCTGCACATTCATACCTGTCTTTCTCCCTGCGCTACACTCGATATGACGCCTCAAAAGATCGTAAAAGAGGCACAGAAAAAGAAATTGGACATCATTGCCATCACGGATCATAACAGCGCCGAAAATACCGGTGCGGTGATGGCTGCCGCGAGAGGTACGGGGCTGACCGTTATTCCTGGGATGGAAATCACGACCTCGGAAGAGGTGCACATCGTTGCGCTCTTCGAGACTATTGGAGCTGCGCTGGCCATGCAGGCTGTGGTCTACGAGGAGCTCCAGCCGGGAGAAAACGATGAGGACCTCTTCGGCCTGCAGGTGGTTGCCAACGAGTTTGACGAGGTGGAGGCGATGAACCCGCGGCTTCTCATCGGCGCTACTCGAATGGACGTGGTCCAGGTGGTTGACAGCATTCATAGCCTCAAGGGTCTGGCCGTGGCGGCCCATATCGACCGGGATGCCTTCAGTATTTTGGGTCAATTGGGCTTCATCCCCGACGATCTGAAGCTGGATGCCCTGGAGATATCCCGAAGAATGACCCTGAAACAGGGACGGATGACCTACGGCCACCTGAAGAGGTTCCCCTTTATTACATCATCGGATGCCCACGACCTCGACGATATCGGCGTCAGCCCGACCGCCTTTCGAATAGGGGGGCCTGAACTGGCGGAACTGGGCTATGCCTTCAAGGTGACAGGGGGGCGGAGGATTGAATATTCGGGAATTGAGGAATTGAGGGATTGAGGAATTGAGAGATTGGTCAGTAAAGGCTCTATGAGTCAATGGATTCGCCAATCCCAGAATCCCTAAATTCCTAAATTTCTTAATCTCTTAATTTTCGTTTCACTATGCAGGACCTGTCACTTCACATATTGGACATCGCAGAAAACGCGACGCAGGCCGGGGCCACGCTCATTGAAATCGATATCTCAGAAGACACAGACAAAGACCTTCTGGAGATAAGCATTCGGGACAATGGGAAGGGCATGGACGCGGAGATGCTCAAACATGCGACCGATCCCTTTGTCACCACCCGGACTACCCGTCGCGTGGGAATGGGTCTCCCGCTGCTGCAACAGGCGGCAAGAGAAACCGGGGGCGACCTGCGGATAACATCTGAATCGGGGAAGGGAACCAGGGTCGTTGCGACCTTTCAGGAAAGCCACATCGACCGAAGGCCGCTGGGAGACATGGGCGCCACCCTGACAACCCTTATCATGGGGAACCCCGACCGGGACTTCGTTTACACATCCAGCCTTCGCGAAGAAGCGGTGGAGGTGGATACCAGGTCCATTCGAAAGGAACTGGACGGCGCCATGGGCATCAATGACCCGGCAGTCATTCGGCTTATACGCGACCTCTTCAGGAAAAGAGAGGATTGAAGTGGAGGCATAACATGGCAAAGCTCAAGGTGGAAGACCTCAAAAAGATCAAGGAATCGATGAAGGGGACGGTCAATATTCGGCAGGGAGATTACCGCGTAAAGATAACCGTCCATATGGGCACGTGCGGCATCGCCGCGGGCGCCAGGAAGCTCATGACCGCGTTGCTCGAAAAGCTTGAGAAAAGCGGTGCGACCGACATTATTCTGACATCTTCGGGGTGCGCGGGATTGTGCAACCATGAGCCGATGATCACCGTGGAGATGACGGATTCGGCCCCGGTTAAATATGTAAAGCTCGATCCGGACAAGGTCGCCAGGATCTTTGACGAGCATGTCATCGGAGGTCATCCGGTTGCCGAATATGCCCTTGCTGTCGGGAGCGAGACGACCTACTGAGAAATTTTGGGATTCAGGGATTCGGGAATTAGGCGATTTGGGAATTCGGGAATTTTGGGATTGGAGGATTCAGGAATTTAGAAATTTTGTCGATTAATATAATTTTTAATCCCTCAATTCGCAATTCCTCAATCCCTCAATTCGCAGTCCCTCAATTCGGAATCTACGAGGCGTTTTTATGGAAAAAAAGTATCGCGTTCACCTGATGGTATGTGCAGGCACCAGTTGCGTGTCGGGCGGTTCGCTTGAGGTGAGAGATGCGTTGGTAGCGGAGATCGAAAAGAACAGGCTCCAGGATGAGGTCTACGTCGGCACCACCGGGTGTAATGGGTTCTGTGCCGCCGGCCCTCTGATGATCGCCTATCCCGACAAGATATTCTACCAGAAGCTCAAGGTGGCGGATGTTCCCCACTTTGTGGAGGAGTATCTGATCAAAGGACGGGTGGTCAAGGAACACCTGTTTGAGAGCCCAGAGGCGGCCGAGGCCATTCCCAAGATATCAGACATCGGATTTTTCAGCCGCCAGGTCCTGGTAGCCCTCAAAAACAGGGGGCTGATCGATCCGGACAAGATCGACGAGTATATTGCCAGGGATGGCTACACAGGCGCTGCCAGAGCCCTGCTCGAGATGACCCCTCAGGAAATCGTTGAAGAGATGAAGACCTCAGGGCTCAGGGGTCGCGGGGGGGCCGGTTTTCCCACGGGCCTCAAGTGGCAGTTCTGCGCTGCGGCTACAGGAAGCCCCAAGTATATGCTCTGCAATGCGGACGAGGGAGACCCCGGCGCATTTATGGACCGCTCCATCCTGGAAAGCGATCCCCACTCGGTCCTGGAAGGGATGATCATCGGCGCCAAAGCCATCGGTTCCAACCATGGGTATATCTATGTCCGCGCCGAGTACCCCCTGGCCATCAAGCGACTCCAGACAGCCATCAAACAGGCCAAGGACTATGGTCTTCTGGGCAACGACATCTTGGGGTCCGGGTTCGATATGGAGATCGATCTCTATTTCGGAGCAGGGGCCTTTGTGTGCGGCGAAGAAACCGCCCTCATGCGGTCCATCGAGGGGCAGAGAGGCATGCCCCGCCCCAGGCCCCCGTTTCCCGCCCAGAAAGGTCTGTGGGACAAGCCATCGGTCCTGAACAATGTGGAGACACTGGCCAATGTCCCGCAGATCATCTACCGGGGCGCAAAATGGTTCAGCAGCCTCGGTACAGAGAAGAGCACCGGGACCAAGGTATTTGCCCTGAGCGGCCGGGTCCGGAACATCGGCCTCATTGAAGTGCCCATGGGCACTCCGCTGCGATCGATCATCTACGACATCGGCGGAGGCATCCCCGACGGCAAAAAATTCAAGGCGGTCCAGCTCGGCGGGCCTTCGGGCGGCTGCATCCCTGCCCATCTGTTGGATACCCCGGTGGACTACGAGAACATCGTGAAGACAGGGGCCATTGTTGGCTCCGGCGGGATGGTGGTCATGGATGAAACCTCCTGCATGGTGGATGTGGCCCGATTTTTCGTGGACTTTACCACCGACGAATCGTGCGGCAAGTGCACCCCCTGTCGTGAGGGAACGCGACAGATCCTCTGGATACTGGAAAGGATCTGCCGGGGCGAAGGAGTGCCGGAAGACCTGGAGCGTCTTGAAAAACTGGCCAAAGTGCTCCAGACAGCCTCCCTCTGCGGACTGGGCCAGACGGTGCCCAATCCGGTCCTCAGCACCCTCAGATACTTCCGGCATGAGTACGAGGCCCATATCTACGACAAGCACTGCCCGACCGGCACCTGCAAGCGGTTGAGCGCCCCCCCGTGCCAGTCCACCTGCCCGATGGGCCAGGATGTATCATCCTATGTCGCGCTGATCGGACAGGGGGAATTCGATAAGGCCTGGGAGATCATTCGAAAGGAAAATCCGATCCCCATGGTCCTGGGGCGTGTCTGCCCCCATCCGTGCGAGAGCAAGTGCAAACGGGGCGAGACCGATAAGCCCATCAGCATTTGCGCCTTGAAACGATTTGTTGCGGACAAAAACCGCGACAAGCTGAAAGAGATTCAGCCGGCTCGCGTCCTTTACCCTCAAGACAAGGTGGCGGTGATCGGTTCCGGTCCTGCGGGTCTTGCCACGGCCCACGACCTCGCCCTCAAGGGCTATCCCGTCACTGTCTTCGAAGAACTCCCCGTGGCCGGAGGGATGCTCCATGTGGGCATTCCTGAATACAGGCTCCCGAGGGATGTCCTGAACGACGAGATCGACGGCATTCGACGCCTCGGCGTCACCATTCGGCTTGGCATGCGCGTGGGACGCGACATCACCATCGAGCAGTTGAAAGATGAGGGGTACAAGGCCTTTTTCTTCGGCATCGGCGCCCACAAAGGCCTGAAGCTCCGCATCCCCGGCGAGGATGAATTTGAAGGGTTTATGGATGCCGTGGCATTTCTGAGAAAGGTCAATCTGGGGGAGAGGAAGGCCCCCGGAAAACGGGTCTGCGTGATCGGGGCCGGCAACTCGGCCATCGATGCGGCCCGAACATCCCTTCGTCTCGGGGCCGAAGAGGTCCATATCGTCTACCGCCGGCAGCGGGAGCAGATGCCGGCCAACCCGGCAGAGGTGGATGCGGCAGACGAGGAAGGAATCCACATCGACCTGTTGACGTCCCCGGTTCGAATCCTGGGCAAGGACGGCAGGGTGGTGGGCATGGAGTGCATTCGAAACGAACTGGGCGAGCCCGACAAGAGCGGTCGGCGCAGGCCGGTCCCGGTAAAAGGCTCGGAATTCGTCATCGAAACGGATGTCATCATCCCCGCCATCAGCCAACAGGCGGACCTCTCCTTCCTGAAGGAAGATCATTCGTTCCATATCAGCCGGTGGAACGGTTTTGAAGTGGACGAAAAGACCCTGGCCACCAACTTGCCGGGCTTCTTCGCCGGGGGTGATGCCGTTAGCGGACCGGCAACCGTGGTCCAGGCCGTGGCCGCAGGTCACCGGGCGGCCGTCTCCATCGACTGCTACCTGCGCGGCAAACCGTATAAAGGCTACTGGTTTCCCAAACCCCACCTGATGGTGGATCGGCTCGAACTGACCGAGGCGGATGAAAAGCTCGTGCGGCCCGTCATGAGTGAACTCCCCGTAAAGAACCGGGTTCATAATTTCAAGGAGGTGGAATTCGGACTGGACGAACAGACCGCTCGTCTGGAGGCGCGCCGCTGCCTCCGCTGCGATCTCTAAGGAACGAATGGGACACTCCATACCCGCCTGGACGGACGCATCCTTTTTTCGATAGACCTTTTTCCCCTGACCCGGAACCTTCCGGATCAGGGGTTTTCAACTGTAGCATCTAAAAATCAAGAGAAATGATCTGAGAAAGTGACTATCATCGAAAAAAAACAACTCAATCTATCGGACATCCAAGAGCTATTGCATGCCAGCATATTTGCAGGGGAGGACAGGCTGGACATCACGGTCAAGGCCGGCACAGCGAGCGATCTCATGAGCGACATGCTCACGGGGGAGACGAGCGGCGCCATCCTGTTGACAGGGCTCTGCAATGTGCAGGTGATACGAACCGCTGTCATTGCAGATGTTGCGGCGGTGATGCTAGTACGGGGTAAACAGCCGACCCAGGAGATGATCCTTCAGGCCCGGGAGAATTTGCTGCCGCTCTTCTCGACGCCGTTTACCATGTTTACGTCCTGCGGGCGGTTGTGCGCAAAAGGACTTCGGGGCGTTGAGGGAAAGGCCCGAGCACCGGCCGTTTCTTCCGAGAGGAAGACATGAAAGGAGCGAGGGCCCTCTGGCATGAATTCACCCTTGAACCTCTGAACCTTTGAACCCGTGAATGTTTACCCTGATTTTATGGTGCCACGTTGAAATTCTTATTGGAATTCGCGCAACCAGGGGGCCTGCTGAAAAAATACAGCGTCAAAGCCAGGGACTTCGTCAAGGCCGGCGAGGGATCTATGCAGATTCAGAGACTCCTCAAATTTATCGGGTTTGATGCAGGCCTCATCCGCCGCATTTCGATCTGCGCCTACGAAGCCGAAATGAATGTGGTCATGCATGGCGGAGATGGCGAACTGAGGCTGTTGGTGGACCCGAAAAAGGTCATCCTTGAAGTCGCCGACGACGGCCCCGGAATCGCGGATATTGATCTGGCCCTTCAGGAGGGGTATACCACGGCCCTGCCGGAACACCGGGAGATGGGGTTCGGGGCGGGAATGGGCCTTCCCAACATCCAGAGAAACGCCGATTCCCTTGAAATTCATTCAGAAAATGGCCAGGGCGCCCATCTGATAATAACCTTTGAGTCAGGATCCAGCTAATGCTCGATACCCTTCAGGTTGCCGAACCGCTCCGTTATGTCCAGATCAATGAATCGCGCTGCAACGGGTGCGTCCTCTGCATGAAGGCATGCCCCACAAAGGCCATCCGCATCAGAGAGGGAAAGGCCCGAATCGAGGGCGTCTGTATCGACTGCTGTGAATGCGTTCGCGCCTGCCCGAGAGGGGCTATCCAGCCGATTACCTCAGAAAGTTTCGACCTGACGGAAAAAGACAATGTCATTGTCAGCCCTTCCACGGTCCTTTACTCACAGTTTGGGGAAGACGTCCTGCCCAATGACGTCCTTCTGGGTCTCAAGCGGATGGGATTCGGCTATATCCATGACCAGTCCTATACCAGCGAAATCTTCAATCTGGCAGTGGAACTCTACATCAAAGAAAACCGGGAAAGGCCGGATGCCCCCCTTCCCTTTATATCGCCTGTATGCCCGGTGGTGGTCAGCCTGATCGCCTACAAGTTTCAATCCCTTCTCAGACACATCCCTCCGCTGGTCACCCCCCGCGAGATCGTGGCCAGGGAGGGAAAGATGCGGTTGGCCGCACGACACGGTGTTGATGCCGAGGCGTTCAAGGTGGTGCACATAACGCCCTGCCCCTCAAAGATGATCTGCATGAATGAATCCATCCTGCAAAACCATTCCTATCTCGATGCAGCCATCGGGATCAACAGCATCTATGAGGAACTCAAAAACAATATTCAAGACGTGGAAGAGGATATCGTTCTCCACCACTCGGGCGGCATCGGGCTCAGTTGGGGCATGTCCGGGGGGGAAATCTCCGGGGTGGATCTCAATTGTCTTGCGGTCTCCGGCCTTCAGGAGACCATCCGGTATCTGGAGAAGATCGAAATGGGCCTCCTTGGGGATATCGATTATGTGGAGTTCAGGGCATGCACCGAGGGGTGCCTCGGGGGGCCGCTCACGGTCATGGACAAGTACCAAGGAAAACGACATATTCAAAAACTCGTTCGTATGTTTGGGGTGGAGCGCCGGGTCAAGCATGGGTATGTAAAAAAGCTGTACGACAAGGGATGGTTTTTCACCGACAAGGGGCCAGCCCTCAAGAGGAAATTGAGGCAGCGCTCACCTGCCGATATCGCCAAGGGCATTGAGCGGCAAAACCGCATCGAGGAGATTTTGCGGCTCCTTCCGCGGAAGGAATGCGGGGCCTGCGGCTGCCCGGACTGCGTGACCTTTGCAGAGGATGTGGCAGAAGGCAGAAGCTCCCTTGGGAGCTGCGTTTTCTGGCAGGACCAACAGAAGGGCTGAAACCTCGAACCTTGATAAAGCCCGGGGCTCATCGCGTGGGTAATCAGGAAAGTCAGGATATAACCAGACGCCAACAGGGGACAGGCGGCAGGCTATTCCGGATGGTTCTCAGAATGAGGGGCAGGGGAACGAAACACAATGCGCGTCATTCGAGGGCCGAATTGCCTCTGAGCGCGGCTCGACCTGTCGAAACGTTTTAGGACAAAAAAGGCAATGGCTACGCCGAGAAAGCCCCCGACAATAGAGGCGAGCGTCAGGTTCAGGTCCAAGGCTGGTGCTAAGGCGTTCCCTACAAGAGCGCCTGCGATCAGGGCCGTCACGGGAACAAGGTAGATGAGAAGGGAGAGGATGAGGAATGAACCGCTGGGGATGCTGATCTCAACGCAATCTCCTTTACTGGCCTCTATATCATTCTGCACCTCGACAATCATATCCCTGCCCGAGACCTCGCTGCACGATTCCCGAGATTGACAGGCTGCGCACGCAGACGATTTCTTAATCCGCACAATGGCCTTCCGGCCGGACAGCGTCTCAATAATGCCTTGTTCAGTAATCATGAATGCTCCGTCAGCAACGGGTAAACAGGCAGTCCGTGTAGAATATAGCGATACGATTTCAAACCAGACCTTTTCCCTTTTTATCACGCCAGGGTGTGATCTGGCGCTCCAAAGTCGCCCGCAAAATCGATTTTGGAGTTTTCAATTTAGTAGCGTTCATACAACACCCGTGCACATAAATGCAAACCAAAATATTGTGGAACAATGACCGATATATTTAAAATACCTGCATCTGAAATCGACAACCGCATTGCCCGCATTCAAAACCGATTGCAGGAAGCGGGCATGGACGCCCTCCTGGTTTTACAGAGGGTTGACCTCTTCTATTTTTCAGGGACCGCCCAGAACGGGTTCCTTTTCATACCGGCCGACGGCCCCCCGCTCCTTCTCGTTCGAAAATATCTACCGAGGGCCCGTCGGGAATCCGCCATTCGAAACATAATTGAAATCAGGTCTCCGAAGGAGGTCCCCGGCCGAATCGCCGATTTTTACGGTCGCCTCCCCCGAGCCCTCGGTTTTGAATGGGATGTCATGCCCGTCAATGAATTTGCCTTCTACCAAAGCCTGTTCCCGGAGCAGCGGTGTGTGGACGGGTCCCGGCTCATTCTTAAGACCCGGATGATCAAATCCCATTGGGAGCTCCTGCAGATGGAAAAGACGGCCCGGATTTCCTCCAGGATCTTCGAATACATTCGAAATACGATCCGCCCCGGTTATACGGAAATGGAATTCGGCGGGATTTACGAGGCCTTTGCTCGAAAGATCGGTCATGCCGGCAGGATTCGAGTGAGAGACTACCAGACAGAAGGGTACCCCTGGCATATCCTGAGCGGGGTGAGCGGCGGTATGGTGGGTCTCCTGGATTCCCCTGCCAGCGGCCAGGGGACCTCCGCAGCCTTTCCTGTGGGGGCAGGGGCCAAAAAGCTCCGGCCTGATGAACCGATCATGATCGATCTGGCCACGGTCTTCAATGGATTTCACATGGACGAGACCCGCATGTTCGCCATCGGGTCCATGCCCAAAGAGGCGCTCGATGCCTCCCTTGCGATTATCCACATCCACAATGAGGTCCTGGACCATGTCAAACCCGGAGTCCCCATCAAAGACCTGTTCCATATCGCACAGGCTGGCGCGGAAAAACGGGGATACGCCGATCCTTATCTCGGCCCCCCCGAATACAAGGTCCAATTCATCGGCCACGGGATCGGCCTCGAACTTATCGAACAGCCCATCCTCAGCGTAAAAGAGACCACCCTTCTGGAACCGGGCATGACCTTTGCGCTGGAGCCCAAGATGGTCTTCAAAAACCGCTTCTCCGCAGGGGCCGAAAGCGTCTTCACCGTCACAGAGACCGGCCACCGCCTCATCAGCCAGGTGCCGGTCGAGGTCTTTGTGTGCTGAAACAGAAACGGATGTTTCCCCCTGAGTGCCCATTCAGACGGTTGGCCAAACACGGTGGGAATCTCAAAAACATCAGCAATCAACTCGAGCATGCAACAGCTATCTTTGCCCTGAAGGTTTATGCCCACTTGCTGCCCCGACAGGCAAAGAATCAGGTTGACGAACTGGATTCCAAAGAAGCGCCTATCTGCACCCCAGATGCACCCAGCAACGAAAATGACAAAGAAAAAGGGGTTGCTGTTTCAGCTAACCCCTTGATTTAACTGGCGCGCCCAGCAAGATTCGAACTTGCGACCTACGGATTCGTAGTCCGTCACTCTATCCAACTGAGCTATGGGCGCGAGGCACTATCCATGTAGATTTATATCAGAGTCAGGGTCCTATGACAAGATGAGAATACAAATTTTTAGGGAAATTTTTCAGGCATATCGTTTGATGATCCGGTCAATGATATCGGTGGTCGAAAAGCCTGTCACAAAGGGTATGCGCTTTACCTGGCCGCCTCCTCCTCTTACCACATCGGCCCCAATTATCTCGCTCTCGGCCCAGTCGCCCCCCTTGACAAGGATGTCGGGCAACAGGTTCTGAATGACCCGGAGTGGATTCTCTTCCTCAAAAACCAGGACCAGATCCACCACCTCCAAGGCGGCTACCAGCTCCGCCCTTGCCTGCTGTTCAAGTATTGGCCGCTTCGGCCCTTTGATGATGCGCACAGATAGGTCGCTGTTGACAGCAACGACAAGAAAGTCTCCCAATGCCTTGGCCTCAGATAAATAACGGACATGACCGGGATGGAGGATATCGAAGCAGCCATTGGTGAACACGATCCGCTTTCCCGACGCCTTTATGCGAAAGCATTCGTCCTTTGCCTCAGCAAGGGTCTTAATTTTGGTAAGGTACATGCTGCACCGTTCTATACGATTTATGAGTGTCGATTTGCGATGATTTAAAAAGCGTATGAAAAACAAAACAATATCTACATGATCGCCCCAAAAAAAGATTCTTGAAAGCTGCATCAAACAGATTCAGCCTACCCTCCCCTGACCCTCGACCCCTGTCTATCTCCCCGTACGTGCCAGGCTCAGACCGAAGACTTCTTCTGCACCCGATTTTCTGAGTATGCGGGCACACTCGTTAAGTGTGTTCCCTGTGGTGACCACGTCATCCACCAGAAGGACGGACCTCCCCTTGACGGCGTCCGGATTCTTCAGTTCAAAGGCCCCTTGAACATTTTGTAATCTTTCCTTTTTTGCGAGGCTGGCCTGGGGTGGGGTATATCTCACCCTCCTCAACGATAGAAAGTCCAGACCGACGTGAAGACACCCAGATACGTGCCTTGCCAGGAGAAGACTTTGATTGAATCCCCTTTCCCGCAGCCTTTTGGGGTGGAGCGGGACGGGCATGATCAGGACAGACCGTGATCGGTCAATCCGCTCCTTTGCAAATTGGGCAAGGAGAGGACCTAATGCGTCGGCCAGAATTGATTTTGAGCCATATTTGAGACGGTGGATCCCCTTCATAATCGCTCCCTCATAACGGTATGGCGCCCACGCGGCTTCGTAAAAAGGTCTTTTTCTCAGGCAGTCTTCACAGAGGTGATCCTCCCTTACTTCTGAAGAAAAGGGCTGACCGCATATCGGACACAAGGGAGAGCTGATGCAAGGGAAATCGGCCATACAGTCTGGACAGAAGAATGCTGAATGGGTCTCTCTGACCAGAGGGCCCTTCCAGAGAAAACGGCCGCAGACGACGCATCGCGGGGGGTAGATGGTATCTGCTAACTGACTAAAAAAAGACATTATTTTTCTATAGAGCCCGTGCCGTTGTCCTGAATGGCGGTCTGGGATTCCCTGACAAATTCCTCAAATGAACACTCCCGATCGATCCCCCGGCAGGCCATTTTTGCCATTTCCCAGGTTTCCCGGTCCTTGACATTTGCGGGGTAGTAGGGCCATAGGGCGCATCGATTCGGTTTGACCGGATGGATTCGGCACCCCTTCCCTTTCTCGTAAAATATACAGAAATGGTCTTCCCCGGTTGTCAGATACGTGCGCCCGTTTCTTTGTTCACAAAACCTGGCCAGGAACTCTTCCTTAAGAATGCCCAGGAATCGCGAGATTCTCTCTTTCTCATCCTCATCGAGAAAGATGCCTCCCTCGCCATAGCAGCAGTCGCCGCACATCTTACAATCAAATGTCGTCATAGGAAATAGACCTAACGCAGCAAAGCCGCAACCAAAAATATTTCACACAAAGCCACGAGGCCACAAAGGGGCGAAAAGGGTCCTCTTGTTCGAAGTAACAGGAAAAAAACATGACGTGTCATGCAATCCTTCACGCCAACAAGCGCATATATTCTTTCTGTGCCTCCAGCACCACCCCTGCAATCAGCTCCTTGAACGCGGCGTTATCCAGCGTATTCCCTTCCAGGGCGTTGGAGGAATAGGTCAGACCGATACGATAATACTCCCGGAGTTGATGACGTTCTGTCCCGGTCAGCGGCCTTCGTGCGTCTAACTTTTCTTTGAGCGCGTCGATGCGGTCGAGCAGCTCGTTCAGGTGTGTCATGGT
>Ga0265297_10008129_pt1 | contig 14145 bp, 8 predicted proteins | sample Munlanlwell13791_FD_192502 | JGI IMG/M metagenome (GOLD analysis project Ga0265297, IMG submission 192502) | Leachate microbial communities from a municipal landfill in Southern Ontario, Canada - Leachate well 137-91 | ecosystem: Engineered > Solid waste > Landfill > Unclassified | place... | reverse complement strand
AATGATTGATTCTCACCCGGTCTATGCCTATCGTTTTTCCGATTATTGGAAAGATGTCGGAACTTACGATTCCTATTTGCAGGCGAACTTGGAATTGATTGAAACCGTCGATAAAATTCCCCTCGACATGTATGATCCCAAGTGGAAAGTCTACACCAAGTCAGAAGAATTGCCAGCGGTGAAAGTAGGCTCCAAAGCCACCATTCGCCAAGCGTTGCTATCCAATGGTTCCATCGTGGCCGGCCACGTGGAAAGAAGCGTTTTAAGTCCTGGTGTCATCGTTCATCCTTTGGCCAAAGTCATCAACTCGGTACTATTAAACAATGTGGAAGTCCGACCAGGTGCTATTGTTGAGAATTGCATCATTGATAAAAAAACCGTTATCATGGACAATGCGCTTGTCGGATTTGGTGATGATTTGACTCCCAACCAAGAAAATCCCGAGCTTTTGTCATCAGGAATCAGTGTTCTTGGCAAGCATTTGGTCGTACCAAAAAACATGGTTATTGGCCGAAATTGTCGAGTATTTCAATCAGCTGATCTGTCCAGCGTGCCAGACAATATCATCCGATCTGGCTCGACATTGCACTAAAAAAAGGGCAAATAGCCCTTTTTATTTTTTTATCTGGTGCTCCTACCTAGAATCGAACTAGAATTTCAGCATTACCATTGCTGTGTTTTGCCATTAAACTATAGGAGCGATTGCTTTTCCTATTATAAACAAGATTCATAAAAAAATCAAGTTATTTTCCTCTGCATTTTAAAAGGGGAAATGAAGCTGATAATTCGCGAAAATGTTTCCATAATTATTTTAAATTACTTTTGATTATTGACAAATATTTTTTATGATGTAAAATGAATATGGAGGCGATACCCATGTTGGAAATCATCAATTTATCAAAGAGTTATGACGGGAAAAAGCAAGCTTGCGACCACATTTCCCTGACAATTGAAAAAGGTGACATCTATGGCTTTGTTGGCCATAATGGCGCCGGAAAAACCACCTTGCTGAAAGCTATTGCCGGGATTTTGGACTTTGACCAAGGTGACGTCTTAATCAACAGGATTTCCATCAAAACGGATCCCCTGGCTGCAAAACGCCAGATTGCTTATATACCGGACAATCCGGATGTGTATGAATCCTTGACTGGCATCCAATATTTGGATTTCATTGCGGATGTGTTTGAAGTCGAACTTTCCTTACGGAATGAGCGAATTCAGCGCTACGCAACCATGTTTGGCATTCAAGATGTCCTTTCCAATCCCATTTCATCATATTCTCATGGCATGAAACAGAAATTAGTGTTGATCAGCGCATTGATCCACGATCCCAAAATCATCCTTTTGGATGAGCCCTTTGTCGGACTGGATCCGCAAGCCAGTTACCAAGTCAAACAATTGTTCCATGACATGTGTGAAAAAGGAGCACTTATCTTTTTTTCAACGCATGTTCTAGAAGTAGTGGAAAAACTCTGCAACAAAGTAGCCATCATCAAACAAGGAAAAATTGTCGCAAATGGAGAAACATCGTCCATCATCAAAGATCAATCTTTAGAACATCTCTTCATGGAGTTGATTAAAGAATCATGATCACGCTTAAACTTATAAAAGTCTTCTTTCGAGAAAACTTTCAGTTGTCCCGACTGATCGGGACCAACGTTAAAAAGAACAAGAAGAAAGCCATTCTATTGGGGGTTGTTCTTCTCTATGCATTTGGGGTGTATCTATTCTCCTTTGGATATTTGTTTTTTGAGTTTGGAAAAGCATTGAAAACTCTGGATTCATTGGATGTCTTATTGCAGTTTGGCTTCATGTATGGGTTTGGCATATCCTTGATCATCGTCTTGTTTCGCGCCAACGGATACTTGTTTCATTATAAAGATTATGAAATCCTTGAACCGTTGCCCATTCCTCATCGCAGTGTGATCATTGCCAAGTTATCCGTCATGATGATACTGGTATATCTCAGTTTGGCAATGATCTTATCACCGATCCTGTTTTCCTATTTTTATCATGCCGGATTTCATTTGGGTAAATTGTTGATTGTGCTTATTGGCTTTTTGATGATGCCCATTATTCCGCTGGTCGTTTTTTCGTTTATATCGCTGATAATTGCCCGAATCACGTCTTCGTTTCGAAAAAGCAATCTATTGAATATTCTTGCCATGTTTCTTGTTTTTATTGGCATCATGGCATTATCTCTATCCTTCAGTGCCGCAAGTAGCGGCGCAGGGCCGTTACCTGGCCAACAGAATTTTATCAGTGGGTTTGCCTCTGTTTACCTTCCCATGCAATGGTTTGTCTCAGCAGTCCATGATTTGGCGTTATTGGATCTTTGTTGGCTGATTCTTTCGAGTATGGCCTTACTGGTCGGATTTGTCAGCATCATCCAAAAAATCGTTTTAAAAACAAATCAAAAAGGATTATCGGTCATCACCCGCAGACAATCAAAAATCGCGAAAAGTCAAGTTCATTCAACATTTACGTCACTTCTCATGAAGGAAGTACGCAAATTTGTCAGCGTCCCCATTTATGCAGTCAATTCCGGATTTGGACCGTTATTATTGGTCATCCTGAGTTCGCTCAGTTTGGTATTTCGGGAACAAATAATGGGCTTCATGAGCGATACCGTTGGTGCGGCAATTCCCTTGGATGTTGTGATATTGCTCTTTGTTGGTTTTTGTCTCTCCACTGTATTCACCTCCACCTTCACACTGTCGTTGGAAGGGAAACAGTTTTGGATTTTGAAAAGTCTCCCCATCGAGCCTGTCAAAATCATGAATGCCAAAATGACATTTAATATCTTATTGGCTCTTCCGGCCGCATGGCTTTCCATCTTATTGTTTTCCTTTAGCTTTTCCTTGGAGGTTGTCCAGATAGTGGTGATGTTATTTGTTACTCTCTCGTTCTCATTACTCACCTCAGCGTTTGGTTCAGTCATCAACCTGTATTTCCCCAAATTTGAATTTCGTAACGATGTTGAAGTGGTCAAACAAAGTGTTGGTGCCTTGATTGGCATCTTTGGCGGATTTGCCTTTATCGCCTTAAATGGGGTTGGTTATTACTTTTTGAATCCGCTGTTGGGGTCGAATTTGACGCTGACATTGATGGGAATTTTAAACCTATTGATATTTTTTGGCTTTGCCCTTCTGGTTTCTCGCTTAAGCGCGGGTCAATTTCGCAAAATGAAAGCCTAAACGGTGCAAAAATCGGCTTATATTATTTGAAACCCTTCCAAGATTATGGTATAATGTCACAGGGTTAAAATTTGCCTAAGAAAGGAACCAATTATGCAAAAACAAAAATACGTTTACATGTTCGCCGAGGGAAACGCCTCGATGCGAAATCTACTTGGTGGCAAAGGAGCCAATTTGGCGGAAATGACCAATTTGGGAATGCCTGTGCCTCAAGGTTTTACTGTGACTACCGAAGCCTGCACGAAATATTATCAAGATGGGCGTCTCATCAACGATGACATCATTGCCCAAATCACCGATGCCTTGGGAAAAACCGAGAAAATCGCCGGAAAAAAATTCGGTGACAACGAAGATCCCTTCCTGGTTTCGGTCCGTTCGGGTGCCCGCGCCTCCATGCCGGGGATGATGGATACCATTCTGAATCTTGGCCTGAATGATCTGGCTGTTGAAGGTTTGGCCAAACAAACTGGGAATCCTCGGTTTGCGTATGATTCCTATCGTCGCTTTATTCAAATGTTTTCCGATGTGGTCATGGAAATCTCCAAAAGCCATTTTGAAGAGATTCTTGATCATGCCAAAGAAAGTAAACACGTCATCAATGATACCGATCTGGACCATGAGGATTTGAAACAACTCGTCAAAGCATACAAAGCGAAATACTTGGAATTGAAAGGCGAGGCGTTTCCTCAAGATCCGAAAATTCAATTAATCGAAGCAGTCAAAGCCGTATTTCGGTCTTGGGACAATCCTCGGGCAAATACGTATCGCCGGTTGAATAACATTCCCTATGAATGGGGAACCGCGGTGAACGTTCAATCGATGGTCTTTGGCAATATGGGAGACGATTCTGGTACGGGTGTTGCTTTCACTCGGGATCCATCCACGGGAGAAAAGCGTTTATACGGAGAATACTTGTTCAATGCCCAAGGTGAAGACGTCGTTGCGGGCATCCGCACGCCAAAACCCATTTCCGAACTGGAAAAAGACAATCCCAAACTCTATAAAGAATTCCATGATATCTCCAGCAAGCTGGAAGCCCACTATCGGGATATGCAAGACATGGAATTCACGATTGAAAAAGGCAAACTCTTCATGCTTCAAACCCGAAATGGGAAACGCACAGCACAAGCCGCTTTGAAAATCGCCATTGACTTGGTCAAAGAAGGCTTATTGACAGAAAAAGAAGCTCTGCTCAAAGTTGAACCCAAGCAACTCGATTCCTTGCTCCATCCACAGTTTGATCCCGAGTCCTTGAAAAACGCCACGGTCATTGCAACTGGATTGAATGCCTCTCCAGGAGCGGCAACCGGCCGAGCTGTATTTACTGCAGAAAGAGCTCAAGAAATGGCTAAGGATGGTCTTCCTGTAATCCTTGTTCGTCAGGAAACATCCCCCGAAGATATCGAAGGAATGGCGATTGCAAAAGGTGTTTTGACCAGTCGTGGCGGTATGACGTCGCATGCGGCAGTGGTTGCCAGAGGGATGGGTACTTGCTGTGTGGCTGGTGCTGGTAGTGTCAAAGTATTCGAATCCAAAAAATATTTCGAAGTGTCTGGCAAAAAATATCACGAAGGTGACTATATTTCGCTTGATGGTTCTACCGGAAAAATCTATGGAGAAAAAATTAAAACGATGGATGCCACTGTGTCCGGTGACTTTGCGACATTGATGGCTTGGGCAGATAAACATCGCGCGCTGAAAGTCAGAACCAATGCGGATAACCCTCGCGATGCCAAAGTGGCCTATAATTACGGTGCGGAAGGCATTGGCCTTTGCCGTACAGAACATATGTTCTTTGAAGCCGACCGAATTCCAGCAATGCGGGAAATGATCGTTTCAAAGACGCTCGAAGAAAGACAAGCGGCATTGGATAAATTATTGCCGATGCAGCGTCAGGATTTCATCGGTTTGTATGAAGCAATGAACGGCTTCCCTGTCACCATTCGTTACTTGGATCCCCCGCTACATGAATTCCTTCCAACCGATCCCGAAGATATCGAACTTTTAGCCAAAGACATGGGAATCACCTATGACGAATTAAAAGCAACGGTCGACTCGCTTCATGAGACTAATCCGATGTTAGGCCATCGTGGTGTCCGTCTATCGATTACGTATCCGGAAATTGCCGTGATGCAGACCAGAGCCGTCATCGAAGCCGCAATCGAGGTCAATCAACGCGGTGGTCATGTTGTTCCAGAAATCATGATTCCGCTGGTTGGAGAACTCAAAGAACTGAAATTTATCAAAGACATCGTCGTCAAAACTGCTGACGAAATCATCAAAAAAGCCGGTGTCACACTTTCTTATTTGGTTGGTACCATGATCGAGATTCCGCGTGCTGCTTTATTGGCCGATGAAATTGCTTCCGAGGCAGACTTCTTCAGTTTCGGAACAAATGATTTAACCCAAATGACCTTCGGATTCAGCCGCGATGATGCCGGTGCCTTCCTCGGAGACTATTATTCCAAGAAAATTTTTGAAAGCGATCCTTTTGCCCATGTCGATGTAAAAGGTGTTGGCAAATTGATGAAAATGGCTGTCGATCTCGGTAAGAGTGTCCGGCCGGATTTGAAGCTAGGTATTTGTGGGGAACATGGTGGGGATCCCGACTCCGTCGAATTCTGCCATCAGATTGGCTTGTCCTATGTCTCCTGCTCGCCATTCAGAGTGCCCATTGCTCGTTTGGCAGCGGCACACGCCAACATTAAAGCTCCACGCTCACATTGATTTTTAAAGCAAGCGATAATGCTTGCTTTTTTTCTTGGCTGCGGTTGACAAACAAATGATCATTATTTATAATGAAATTGTACTTGGATGGTTGGAAATCACTCACCCGCGACCTACAATTTTTATAAGGGAGTCAAGGTCTTTTCTGGTGTTGAAAGCCTATTCAGTTAGGAATCCTGAAGAAAAGTCAAGCGACACCCACTTTGGGGTAGATGTTTGTCTGCTCGAGTGATTTCCAACTGTCCATGTGCTTTTTGTTTACAAAAGAAGTGTTTGATCGGAAAGGAGATCCATGATTAACACATTAAAGACGCTAACGGAACTAAACGGGATTCCGGCGAACGAACGTCAAATTCGCCATTTCGTAGAAACATTTGCCAAAGACCTTGCCGAGTTATCCTATGACAACTTGGGATCAATCATTTTGAAAAAGACAGGGATTTCATCCACTCCTAAAATCATGATATCTGGGCATATGGATGAAATCGGTTTAATGATTACCGAGATCACCAAGGATGGTTATTTAAAATTCATTCCCGTCGGTGGTTGGTGGGGTCACGTACTGCTAAGTCAACGGTTTCACATCACCACCAAAAACAATCGTGAAATTCTAGCCGTAGTCGGTTCCAAACCCCCGCATATCTTAGAACCCGAAGAAAAGAAAAAAGTGGTGGAATTGAGCGATATGTATCTCGATATAGGCGTATCATCGGATGAAGAAGCCAAGGCATTCGGTATCGAGGTAGGAGATATGGTCACTCCAGCCATGGAATTCTCGCTCATGGCTAATTCCAAGTACTTGCTAGCTAAAGCATTTGACGACCGTATTGGCGTTGGTATCATCTTAGAAGTCCTCAAACTGCTTCAAAATATTGACCATCCCAATACCTATTATGGAGTCGGATCGGTTCAAGAAGAAGTGGGTCTTCGCGGGGCTGGCACCTCCAGCTATAAAGTGTCTCCGGATATTGGCATTTCGCTTGATGTCACTGTTGCCAATGATTATCCAGGTGGATCCAAAGATGCCGTGCTTGGCAAAGGTCCCTGCTTAATGCTGTATGACAGTTCGATGGTCGGACATGTCGGATTGAGAGAGTTTGTGGTTCAAGTTGCAAACGAAGAAAAGATTCCCTATCAGCTATCTCACCTGAAGCGGGGAGGAACCGATGCGGGAAAAATCCATCTGTCACATAGCGGCTGTCCAAGCATCGCCATTTGCCTACCCAGCCGCTACATTCACTCCCATACATCAATGATTCATCAAGATGATTATGAAAATACAGTCAAACTAATCCTAGCACTTCTTACCCGGCTAGATCAAAAGGCGGTCGAAAAAATCACTTATTTGTGAGTTCTTTTGCCTTCGATATTGGCTTGCTTTCAACCTTCCCGGGTGATAAAATGAACATGGAGGACTAATCATGCGCATTATTTCCGGAAAGTGGCGAGGGCAGGTCATCAAGGAAGTCGATCGTGACAAGACCCGTCCGACCACTGATAAAAACAAAGAAATGCTTTTCAATATCTTAGGACAATATTTTTCGGGTGGCAGCGTGCTAGATCTGTATGCTGGCAGTGGCGCCTTGGGCCTTGAAGCCCTCAGTCGGGGTATGACTCATTGTTATTTTGTGGATTCATCGTTTCAGGCGATCAACACCATCCGGGAAAATCTGATGAAACTGAAATGCCACGAAGGAGAAGACATCATTTTAGTCAAACGTGACGTACGCTCGTTTTTGTCTCAAATCATCCACAAACGCTTTGACTTGATACTTGCCGATCCCCCTTACGAGTCCGATGATTATGAATATATCCTTTCAACGATTGCGGAAAGAAAGTTGCTCGCTCCTCGGGGAATTCTCGTCATCGAAACTCGGAATGACACGATTTTGGAGCCCAGTTATCACTATTTGTCGCTTACCCGCGAACGGGTAGCCGGCATTGCCAAATTCACATTTTACACCAATCAGGAGGACGCATCATGAAAACCGGATTTTATCCTGGCAGTTTTGATCCAATCACCTTCGGACATATCGACATCATTTCTCGGGGCTCGCAATTATTTGATCATTTATACGTCGCCGTATCATTTAACCCCAACAAAAAAACTCTATTTACACCCGATGAACGTTTAGAAATGGTTCGAGAATGTTGTCGCAATTTCCCGAATGTCGAAGTGATCAAATCCAATAAATTGACTGTCAAACATTGTTTGGAACTTGGAGCCAGTCATATTCTTCGGGGACTAAGGGCAGTAACTGATTATGACTATGAATTTCAGTTGACGAATTTCAACCGTAAAATCGATTCACGAATCGATACTGTATTTTTAATGACTGAAGGACGATTTTCGTATCTCTCCTCATCATCCGTTCGTGAGTTGGCGGAATTCGGTGGTGATGTTTCTGCATTTGTACCCGAGCATGTCAAACGAGCTATCGAAAAGAAGATGGCCGACATCGCATTCACAAAAAGCGCCAAGTAATGGCGCTTTTTTTTGAAAAAAACCATTTGATGTGCCCTCTAGATTCGCAAATCATGTATAATGAATGGCAGAGAGGTGTTTTCTCATGGGGATTCGTCAAAAAAGCATCCGGTTGAAACGAAGCGATATCACCGATAATCTCTGGTTAATCCACAGTGTCGAGTGTCGATCCGATCTAGAAGCTATGGCGCTCATCCGACTGGATAAGGAACTCGTTCTGCTCGGTCTGGAATCTCGTTTCGATTGGAACGATATTTTTGCTTTGTTGGAACCGCTGGGATCATACTCTCGGCTATCAACCATTTTTCTTTTGGAGTCTCATCCGGCTTGTATGGAGATGATCGGTCAGCTAAAGGACTTTTCTTTCCACCCCAATGTGTATCTTCCTTATCCATCATGGCGGATTGACAAATCAGAAGAACATCCTTTCTATCTTCATTTTTATGATCAAGACACCCCGTCAATCACCCGAGAAAAAGACTATGAATTTGAATGGATCCAGTCTCCGTTTATCACAACACCAGACTCCTGTATGATTTATGATAAACGGCACCGATGGCTGTTTTCCAATCGTCTCTTTGATCAGTCTCCTCAACCTTTAGAGTCAGTCAAAGATATGATGTCATTGATCAACCTCTTGAAACAACAGGTGCCTTCCAGTTTGTTTCTACATCCTATAATTGAAAAATGTCGCCCTTATCCCGTCGACTTGGTGTTGACAAAGCATGGGCAAGTATATTCGCCTGCCACATGGCAAGAATTGCTGGATTTGGCCGGTAGCACCTTCTTCTATAATAATGCGAAAGTGGTGAAAGGTCCTTTTGATAGTGGTCTTCCTTACCGAGAGTGCATCCATCAAGTCATCCAAAAACTCCGTGAGGTATTCGGAGATACTGAGACAAAAGAAGTCCTTACCCATTCCACGCTTCCGTTGGCAACGGATAGTTTCAATTTAACCACATCGGGCTTTGTCAGCCACGCTTCTTGGCATCATCTCTTTGAAACAATCTATTTGATTAAGGGAGAAAAGTGGCTCAATATTTGTGAACCCATGATTCAAAAAATCGAAGCTGTGGAAGGAATTGAAAAACCCAGCATCTATTCTTCACTGATCATTCAAGCAAAGCGGACTGCGGATGCCCTGGGAGATACGAACATCGAGTTGAAGCGTCAACTGTCGGATTTGAACGAAAGGTTCATTCAGACGGAGATGCGTTTGACCAAAGATGGTTTGACCGGTCTTTATAACGAATTGTTCCTGATGGAATACTTGCGTGGAGAAGTGAAAAAAATCATTCAGGAACCGGATGCCCATCAAGATCTGTGCTTGATTGGCATCACCATCGATAATCTCATGAACATTAACACGAAGTATACCAAGGAAATCGGAGACGAAACACTCATCAACGCGACGTATTTGCTGGAACAAATACGGACTCAAGAAGATATGTTGTTTAAACGGAATGGCCCGGGTTTCTTTTGGCTGCATCTAGAAACCATTTCGAATAAAGGGGATCAATTGGCATCGGAGATTCAATCGCGAATCGCAAAAAGCGATTTATTTATTGAACCCATCACCGTTTCTCTCGCAATCGTACGCTTATCCGAGTTTTCCATCGATTCCGGTGGCGATGAGTGTTGTATCCAAATGATGAAGGTGGTCAAGACCCGTCTCGAACTTCTTTATAGTAAAGGACCAAACGCCTTGATTAACCAAATGACTAAAATCGATCATCCACAAAATGGTAGTATTTTGATTGTGGATGATGAAGAGATTCAACGCAAACTTTTATCAGCTTATTTTCTTAAAGCCAATTACCTTGTGGATGTTGCTAGCGATGGAATTGAAGCTCTAGAAAAAGCCAAATCGATGCCTTATGATGCCATCATCGCTAAGAAAAACTTACCGAAGCTGGATGGATTATCTTTAAAAAACAAACTGAACGACATCGCGACTACGGCCAATCAGTATTTCATATTGACTACCTTTAAAAAAACACCCGACACCATTTTAAGTGCCAATCGTTTCAACGTGGACTCGGTTATGGAAAAGCCATTGATCTTTGATGAGTTGCTGGGACAAATCAGCCGTCATGCCCGGAGAAAAGGAAGTTGACCATGACACTGGAATCCATATGGATCGTAATTGGGATATTTCTGGGGTCATCACTGATTCTAGTGGGTATGATTTTATTGAACCAATATCGACTTCGTCGTCAAGATCAGCGGCAGAAATGGGCAGATGATTATTTGATTGATCGTTTTCTTCACAACACTTTTCACAAGCGAAGGGTTTCTTGGTCGGAATTATTGATGGCGCTTGTCAGGATCTCCGAACAAGTGTATTTTTCTGTTGAAACGAAGCAGCAGATATATTTTATGTTTCAAGAAGCTGGGACAATTCAAAAGACGTTGCGTCAACTAAGATCATTCTCGCCTTTTATAAGAAAACGCGCGAGTCAAATTCTGGCTTGTTTTGATTCATCTGAAATTCGTAAAAATCTGACTCGTGCATTAAAAATAGAAAAACTTGAACATGTGAAACTCTATCTTTTGAACGCGCTAAAAAATAAGATCGATCAACACGTACTGAAATCAATCATCGATAGCATCGTCGGCAGTCGGCGTTATTATCAATCTCGGCTGATCGGCATCCTGGAAAGACACCTATTGAAAGTAGAAGCGCATCTACAAAACATCTTCAAAAGACCTGAGATGGAGATCAAAGAGGTTTTCGTCGATTTGACAAACATTTATTATCGAGAAGAATTCAAACCGATTTTAACGGAAGAATTAGCCGCAATCGAACGCTATTTGGCCGGTGAATTCCATCCCACGTTTTCCAGTTTGAAAAAAACGCGTGTGACTCGGCTATATTACCAAGTGCTTCGGGCGTTAGCCAACGTCTATGATACGCCACTCAACGACCCGAAATATCTGGGATCTTCTGATCCGGAAATCGTCAAGATCGCCACTGACTCATTTTCTTCGGTATCAGATATTCAATCCATATCGATGTTGATGACCTATGCGGACGGATCGGATCGAGACGATATCCGCGCCCAAAGCATCTTAAGAATGATTGAAGCGGACCGACGTCTTCTGGATGAACTGGTCGATCGGTTCTCAAAAATCACCGACACCGAACAAAAATCATTGTTAGCACAAGTGCTTTCTCATAAAATTGAATATTTGATTCTCAAATTTATAAAAAAAGACGCTCAGCGTTTAACCGAGATCATTCACTTGATGATTGATCGAGGACACACCGCTGACTTGATTGATTTTCTCAATCAAAAACAACCACAAGAAACCTTGCGGTTGTTTCAGACGATTCTTCAACCGTTGATTCTTGAACATCCAACGTTTCAACAGGAAATGACCGAATATCTCCAAGCGGAACGACTTACTCTCTTCGGTCTAAAGAAGACGGACCCAATCAGCCCCGCAAAACCGGTATCCCTTTCGGAAACAAAAAAAACTCGATGGTTAGTTATCCTCTTAGTGATCTCCCTGATTATATTGCCTCTTACTTACCTGATCATCATTTCTGTTCGTCAAGAATCCTTGAATTTTTGGGAAATGGTTGCGGATTATATCGTGTCGATCAACCGTTGGTTCATCGTCTATTATCTCAGTGTGAACGGTCTCTATTTGATTTTGGCTCTGTTCTCTTTATTTGGCTCGATTAAACAAAATCGGTTATGGTCGATCAAAACCAATGATTTGTTGTTTGAAGAAGGTATGTTACCATCAATATCCATTATAGCCCCAGCTTATAACGAGGAAAAAAGCATTGTCGAGAGTGTGAATTCGTTACTGAACTTGAACTACCCCAACTTTGAAGTGATCGTTGTCAATGATGGTTCAAAAGATCAGACTCTTCAAGAGTTGATTGACCACTTTCAATTGGAACGCAAAAATTTCCGCTTGAATGAAAAAATTCCGACTCAACCGATCAAAGCAATCTATCGCAATCGCTATCTCCCCAGTCTCATGGTCGTCGATAAGTTAAACGGGGGAAAAGCCGACGCGCTCAACGTGGGCATCAATCTAGCCAAAGCCGATTATATTTGTGGTATTGATGCCGACTCAATCTTAGAAAAAGACTCCCTTCTTAAATTGATGTCTTCCATGTTGGACCACGACCGCATTACCTTGGCCTTGGGTGGCAGTATTGTCCCGGTCAATGGATCGATCGTTGATCACGGGCAAATCGAAGCCATCGGCCTCGGAAAATCAGCACTTGTTCGCTTTCAGACCATTGAGTACTTGCGCGCATTCAATATCAGTCGAACCGGTTTTTCGTCTCTGAGATCGTTATTGATCGTATCCGGAGCGTTCGGCTTGTTTGAAAAACGAATTTTGACCGAAGTCGGGGGTTATCTGACGGTCAGTTCCCTCAAAAAAAACACCGTGGGAGAAGATATGGAACTCGTGGTTCGGATTACTCGGCGAGCACTGGAAATGCATCTGAAATTTCGAGTGGACTATATCGGTCATGCCCGTTGCCATACAGAGGTTCCCGAAGAACGAAAATCACTATTTCGCCAACGGAATCGATGGCAAAGAGGATTAGTCGATATTTTATCTTATCATCGCAAAATGATATTCAATCCCAAATACAAACAACCGGGTTTGATTGGCATGCCTTACTTCTTTATCTTTGAAATGATGGGGCCCTTGCTAGAAATTCAAGCTTACTTTGCGATTTTTATTGGTATCATATTTGGATTACTGAATGCCATGATCTTGTTGTTACTATTGTTTGTCACGGTTATCATGGGCATATTTCTCTCATTATTCTCGCTTTTTATCAACGAAATGGACCGACGAACTTATTCATGGAAAGACATTCGCTTATTAGTGCTTTACGCAATCCTTGAAAATTTCGGTTGGCGCCAACTGATCAGCCTTTACCGGGTGAAAGGATATCTTTCCTCACTCAAGGAAACCCATGTTTGGGGACAAATGAACCGGATTGGTTTCAAAAAATAATGGGAATGATTTTTCGGTATCAAAGGGGGAATTTCCTTTACAAACGTCTTGGTAAAGATTATAATAATTATTGCGTTACGACTCGGTAGCTCAGCTGGATAGAGCAACGGCCTTCTAAGCCGTCGGTCAGGCGTTCGAATCGCCTCCGAGTCGCCATTCGATAATTTTTCTTTGGAGACCACTGAAGTCATCCGATTTCCAATAACATATTTTCGCCCAAAGTCCCTGTGATCGCTATCACTTTTTCTGTTCTTTTTTTGAAAAAATGATATAATGGTATTTGGGCTTGACCCGGTAGCTCAGCCGGATAGAGCAGCGGCTTCCTAAGCCGTCGGTCGGGGGTTCGAATCCCTTCCGGGTCGCCACTTCATTAGTTTTTTTATCTGCTTTCTGGCCCGATAGCTCAGCTGGATAGAGCAGCGGCTTCCGGAGCCGTCGGTCGGGGGTTCGAATCCCTTTCGGGTCGCCATTCATCAATAGAAGACTGGAATCATCGGTTGCCAAACCGTGTCGCTTTCCAGTCTTTTTTTTCGGCCCTCATTCAAATAGAATGATCCCCATGTTATAATGTAAAGAGCGAAATGCGTGAGGAGGATATTCATGGATATCGAGCATATCATCTCCGAACTGACTCGAGAAGAAAAATGCGCTTTGCTCGTCGGCTTTGATCATTGGCGTACCTATCCAATCCCACGGTTGGACATTCCCAGTATTCAAATGGCAGATGGTCCACATGGA
>Ga0265297_10008128_pt1 | contig 14145 bp, 9 predicted proteins | sample Munlanlwell13791_FD_192502 | JGI IMG/M metagenome (GOLD analysis project Ga0265297, IMG submission 192502) | Leachate microbial communities from a municipal landfill in Southern Ontario, Canada - Leachate well 137-91 | ecosystem: Engineered > Solid waste > Landfill > Unclassified | place... | reverse complement strand
GGGCTGCGTCCTACCATTAGACGACTCCGCAATGAGGGTGACCCCAGTGGGGATCGAACCCACGATTTCCGGGATGAAAGCCCGGCGTCCTAGACCACTAGACGATGGGGCCAAATATGCTTGGCTTAACTAAAATTTGTGAGCCGCCCGAGACTCGAACTCGGAACCATCACCTTAAAAGGGTGTTGCTCTACCATTGAGCTAGCGGCCCAGAAACACTTCCGGAATTTGATTTGCAGGTCATATTTTAACATCTTGATCCTCATATTTCTATCTGTGTGCTTGTTTTGGGTAGGGAAGGAATATTTTGACAAAAATCCTTCTTTCTGAGAGCTTCCCTTAGGGGCTACCTCGAAGTTAGTGGAAAACGGGTATTAATTTCCTCCATAAGCTGGGCTAGCTGTTCATTTCTTTCTTTCCTCCTTTTGCTTTCTGATGGGCCTTTTTCGCCATTACGGTGTGCGAGGAAAGTGGATCTGACTCGATTTAGGTATCCTTCAGCTTGGCTTTGGCCAAAGATTTTTTCTGAAAAAAACTTTTGTGCATCCGAAATAGATTGTTTCATGCTCTCTTGATCCTCTTTTTTTGGTGGTCTTCTTCTAAGACCTGTGAAGTTGTCTTTGGGGTCTTCAGAACAGCGGATTCTAAGGGTTTCCCCACAGGCTACAAGTTGGATTAGCTTCCCAAGGGAGGTTTCAGGAGGAAAATTGGGGAAATCTCTAAAAAAGCTTTCCACCAGGCCCGTTTCTCTTCCGTTTGTAACAAACTGAATTGTGTTGTAGGTAATGGCGTTGGCACCGGCTTCTAAGAGGATAGCTCCCAGATAGGCGCCCTGGACAGTAGGTTGTTTAGAGCGGTATTCTTCCATGCTGGGAATTTTTGAGGGTAATATATATTCTAGTGTCATAGATTCAAAGAATGGTAACAAATTACTTTGTCAATTAAAAGCTTTCTTGACAAAATCTCCCTCTACGTATATAAATCTACGTACAGGGATTACTACCCATTGCTCGTTGAGCTAGAGACAAGTTCGTTCATTCACATATATACTTTCAACTCTCTTTCGAAACAAACGACTTTACCGTCTACGGATGGTGATCAGCTGAATATTCCGGTACAGCGGCCGCGGAAGGAGTGGGTGTGAAGATTCCAATTTTAGTTGTTGTGGAGGGCTTTGTCTGCCGATGATCCGAGGCGTTGTTGTTTAACAGGTTAACAAAAGTTCTGTTGACCAGACAAAACCCGACAATATTTTTACATATCTGGTGGTAACCCCTTATTTCGACCCTGGTGGGAGACATTTAATTCGTTGTTTACGTTATTCTTTTAGTCTCTCACCAGGTTCATCTTTTTCCTTCCTGGAACTGTTATATAATTAACCCAGTGAAAAGACTACTTTTATTCATATTTTTTTTCTTCCTTCTTTTTGCTTTTCCTACTTCCACCTATGCCAAGGACTATTCTGTTCCCCAAGCAGATGTTCAAGTTCAGTTAAATCTCGACGGGTCTGCAGATATTACAGAAACCCGGACCTACTCTTTTGTTGAAACTTACCATTGGGCTGATGAGTGGATTAACTTGGTCCCTAAATGCAGCGGATGCTCGAACTACAAGGTTTCAAACGTTTCTTTAAGTGAGGGGGGTGTTAAGTATAATGCTAACCTTACTGAGGGTAGAGGAACTTATCAAACAAATATAACCTCGGATAAGTTCTATATTAAATGGTTTTATGAAGCTACTGATGAGGTAAGGACCTTCACTCTAAGTTACAAAATTCAAAACGCGATTGTTAACCATCAGGACATTGCAGAATTTTATTGGCAACTTATTGGGGATGAGTGGACTAAGGGGGTAGGGAGGGTAACAGCTACAGTACTTCTTCCGGTTGAGGCCCCTGATGATCAGATCTGGGCCTATGGACATGGACCTTCCAACGGGAAGATTAATATTACCTCCAATAAAGAAATTGATTTTTCTGCAGATAACCTGGCTTCCAATACCTACTTTGAGGTAAGGGTACTCTTTCCAAAACTTGAAGGAGCAACTTTTGCCCAGAGTGGTACCAGTTCTTTAGAGAAAATCTTAAAAGAGGAAAAAGATATTGCCAATAAGGATAGAAACCAGTTGATAATGGGACTTGCCATTACAGCATTTATTGCCCTGATTATTCTCTGGAGACTTGTCCATTGGATTAAACTGTGGATCAAATACGGCAAAGATGAACCTGTGCCCGAAGCTAATTTAGCAGGTAAACTTCATGAGCCACCAAGTGATCTTCACCCGATTTATGTCCAAGCGCTTATTAGTGGGGGAAAGATAGATGGAAAGGCAATTACAGCCACAGTAATAGAACTGGCCCGCAGAAAAATTGTCTCCTTTAAGAAGGATAAAGTTAAAAAGTTCTTAGGTGGATATAAAGATTCTTATAGTTTGGTGGTTAAAGACAGGACAAAGGAAATGAACGAATATGAGAGTGATCTTGTGGATCTTCTGTTTTCAAGCGGGGACGAGATTACTTTTGATGAGATTAAAAAGGTTGGTCAGAAACGACCCGCCGCAACCTCCGCCTTTTGGCGCAAGATAACTTCCGCCGATGATGATTTTATTGAACTTGGAATACTGGAAAAGACTTCCTCGGAACTCAAAAGCAGAATGATGGCAGAAATTGTGATTGCCGGAATTTTGATTTTCTGTGGGATATGGTTTGCCCCAGTTATAGGAGTAGCCCTTTTTGGATTGGGCGGCTCCTTTATGGTTCTTCTGATTCCTCTTTTTTTTGTGGTTTTCCTGGTCATGATGTTTTTGTTTACCAATATGGATAAACGTACCAAAGAGGGGAATATGGCTTTTTCCCAGTGGAAAGCATTTAAGAGGTTTATGGTGGATTATTCTGTTACCAAAAACTACCCCATCGATTCAGTTATCCTTTGGGAAAAGTACTTGGTTTACGGTACTGTCTTTGGAATATCCATGAAGGCCCTTTCGGAGCTTCCCATTAAGTATTCTGCAGCATTTGAAAAATCGGGTATTTATGTCTATGGTTTTGCCTCATCAGATACTCATGGTACGGGTGGAATTGCGTCTACCTTTTCCTCTTCTTTTACCAACTCATTTTCAAACCTTGGAACAGCACTAACATCCCTTTCATCGTCCGTTTCCTCAGGTGCCCATGGTGTGGGCTCCTCTGGAGGCTTCTCCGGTGGTGGTGGAGGCGGAGGAGGAGGCGGTGGTGGTGGAGGAGCAGGATAGATATGAATGTAGATTTTACAAACGTAAAAATTCCTAAAGGTAGAGTCCAACCCAGTTGGTGTGGACCGGCAGCCTTGTGGAATGCATTTGACAGTCTGGGGGTTAATACCACCCAAGAAGCCCTTGCCCAGGCCATGGGAACGACTGAGGAGCATGGAACAAGCCACGAAGGGATGTTGACCGGATGCAAGACTTTGGGCCTTAGTGGTAGGTGGGTGAGTATGGAGGGAGTAGCTGACCCTTTTGGAGTTCTTGAGGAAGAAGTAAAAAAGGGAAATGCAGTGATCTTGGATTGGATGAGTGGTGGAGATGCCCTAAATGATGGTCACTATTCTGGATTTTTAGGAAGAATTGGGGAGGGATCCCAAAAAGCGATAGTCATCTCCGATCCTGAATGGATAGGAAGTATTAAAGCTATGCGAGAGGAAGACTTTATGAAAGTGTGGTTCGATACAGAAGGAATGAAGGAAGTAACCAAACGTTTTGATAAATACGCTCTTATTATTCAAAAACCGATCATACCTACTTAGCCTCGATTTCAATCAAATCAAATTTATTGCTAACAGCGGTTGATATTTTTGCTGTGCCTTCAATTCCTTTAGTGGCTAATTTTTTTATGTCGTCTAATGTCATCTTTTCGTTATATTCCTCTGAAAAAATGTAATTACAAATATCTGTAATTCCAATAGAGCAAAACTGTTCGAATACTTCATGCGGGGTATGGTCGGTGTCACTAAAGCTGAATATTTTAGTTTTTTTGTCGTAGCCTATTCCAACCATCAAAAAACCATATTGAGGCTTTTGAATCACGCCTAACTTCATTAGCATTTTATTTTCTTCCGTGTACCATTCGGCTTGTTTTTGCCTTGCCTTATCTGACAAGAGAGATAATACATCTTCAAAGCTCATTTTGCTTATCTTTTTTTCTGCCAAAACTAAGTCCACTATAAGTTTGCAATCATATCCATCGCCCGCTCCACCAACAGCAACAATGTCATTTATTTGAAATATTTTTATTGCATTGTCGTTATAATGTAGAGAGGGAGTTCCAATATCAAAACTTCGTTTGTCGCTCGCTAAAACTACACTATTTTCCGATTTGATAGCTAGTACTAATGTCATCGAGCAGATTATATCAATTTTATTGTTTGTATTCATTAATTCATCTGTACTGGTGGCTCAATCTTAAGTAATAGGTGCAAGATATTCCCACTTATGTTAGGCTAAGATCTGTATGCAAATAGTAGGATTAGTAGTTGATTTTATACTCCATATAGATGTCCACTTGGGGGCCATTATTTCCCAGTATGGAGCACTGACTTACGGACTATTGTTCGTGGTTATTTTTATTGAAACGGGTTTGGTGGTTACCCCTTTCTTACCAGGAGACTCACTTTTGTTTGCAGCCGGAGCTTTTGCTGCACTGGGATCTTTTAATATTGTTTTTATACTCCTTCTTTTATCTCTTGCCGCTGTTTTGGGAGACACAGCCAATTACTGGATTGGACACTTTTTTGGAGAGCAGTTGATTGCCCACCCCAAAGTGCCTATCAAGAAAGAACACATAGATAAAACCAAGAAGTTTTTTGATAAATATGGAGGTAAAACCATTATTCTGGCACGTTTTGTTCCCATTGTAAGAACTTTTGCCCCTTTTGTGGCCGGAGTAGGGAAGATGCACTATGGTAATTTTATTTCCTTTAACGTTGTGGGAGGCATTGCCTGGGTGTTTCTGTTCACCTTAGCTGGCTACTTCTTTGGCAACATTCCACTAGTTAAGGAGAACTTTAGTATGGTAATTATGGCCATAGTTTTAGTTTCAGTTGTCCCCATGGCAATAGAGGCAATAAAAGCGAAGAAAAATAAGTAATTATCTTCAAGTTAAAAAATTTCTGCTTGATTAGGAATTGTTTTAAGGTAGAATATGGTTACGAGGAATACCTGGCACGTTTATTATTCGATAATCATAAATACCTTAGCTTGTAATTGACAATCAACTAAGTTCCACTCCTTTTATGTTTAACTGAATGAAACATATTTATACAGTTAAACCGTCCGAGAAGGGAAGGTGTTTATTGAAAGTGTTTTTTGTAGAGGTTGTCTGCTAAGAGTGCTCACCGAAAAGGCCAAGCAGGCGGGATTCTCTTAACCGTCTGGACATGCAATCCTCGTTAAATGTCAGCAGGGTATTCCTCAGAATTTATTTATAGACTATAGCTCTGGGTGCTTAGAGAATTATTATTTACTTTAAGCGTTTCTACCCAGAGCTTTTTATTGACTTAGCCAGTTGACTGATTTTCAAATTTTTGGTATCCTTCTTTCTGCCAAGTTAAATTGGCACCAATATATGAGAAAGAAAGTCTGACCAGACGAGGCAAGAGAGCAATCTCTTGAATTACTTCAAGCCACCGTCGGGTGGCTTTTTTAGTACTTTGACAATTAATTTTTTTCCGTAATTTCATTTGAGTATCCGAGTACTAATTACTCGGAGTCCAAAATATGACTAGAAGCGTTTACAGATGAGCCACCAAATAAAGTCGGTGGATTTCATCACTTTTTGAGGGTTTGATCCTGGCCCAGGGTGAACGCTAGCGGCGTGCCTTAAGCATGCAAGTAGAACGGGTCTCGTAAGAGACAAGTTGCGAACGGCTGAGTAACACGTAGGAATCTACCTTTAGGTGTGGAATACCCCCGCGAAAGCGGGGCTAATACCGCATAGTCTCGAAAGAGTAAAGGGCTTAACTGCCCGCCAAAAGATGAGCCTGCGGACCATCAGTTTGTTGGTGGGGTAATGGCCTACCAAGACGACGACGGTTAGGGGGTGTGAGAGCATGGCCCCCCAGAATGGGACTGAGACACGGCCCATACACCTACGGGTGGCAGCAACTGGGAATCGTGCACAATGGACGAAAGTCTGATGCCGCGACGCCGCGTGTGGGATGAAGGCCTTAGGGTCGTAAACCACTTTTGCCTTAGTGGATACACTAGGGAGAATAAGCACCCGCTAACTACGTGCCAGCAGCTGCGGTAATACGTAGGGTGCAAGCGTTACCCGGATTTATTGGGCGTAAAGCGTTACGTAGGCTTTTTGGTAAGTTACTCTTTAAAGACCGAGGCTCAACCTCGGGAAGGGGGGTAATACTGCCAGAATTGAAGAATTTAGGGGCTACCGGAACTTATCATGTAGGGGTGAAATCCGTTGATATGATAAGGAACGCCAAGGACGAAGGTAGGTAGCTGGGAATTTCTTGACGCTGAGGTACGAAAGCTAGGGGAGCGAAAGGGATTAGAGACCCCTGTAGTCCTAGCCGTAAACGATGCTCGCTACCCCGCCGGTTTTCCGACGGGGATAAGCTAACGCGTTAAGCGAGCCGCCTGGGGAGTACGAACGCAAGTTTAAAACTCAAAGGAATTGACGGGGACCTGCACAACCAGTGGAGCATGTGGTTTAATTCGAGACGAACCGAAGAACCTTACCGGGATTTGACATGCTAAGCATTTAGTTTTTCAGAAATGAGAAGCGATCCGTGATTTCATGGAACTTAGCACAGGTGTTGCATGGCTGTCGTCAGCTCGTGCCGTGGGGTGTTCCCTTCAGTGGGGTAACGAGCGCAACCCCTGTCGTATGTTAAATATTCATACGAGACTCTCCGATTTTTTATCAGAGGGAAGTGGGGACGACGTCAAGTCAGCATGGCCCTTATATCCCGGGCGACACACATGCTACAATGAAGCCGACAATGGGTTGCCAAGCCGCAAGGCGGAGCTAATCCCATCAAACGGCTTCTCAGTGGGGATTGGAGGCTGCAACTCGCCTCCATGAACGCGGAATTGGTAGTAATCGCGAATCAGCCAAGTCGCGGTGAATACGTTCTCGGGTCTTGTACACACCGCCCGTCAAGTCAGCAAAGTTGGGGGCACCCGAACTCCGATTGTATCGGGGGAAGGTGAAACCAGCGATGAGGATTAAGTCGTAACAAGGTATCCGTCCTGGAAGGGGCGGATGGATCACCTCCTTTCTAAGGAGTATCACGGGCTCGTGCGAAGCACAAGAGACTTAAAAAGTTTAAAAGTACCCAAGAAATAACAAAGGACTGTTTTATTTATTGTTTTTCCTTTTGATTTCTTTCGGTTATCTTTTTTGAGTTTCTCGCGCTTTGCGCGAGTTATATACCCCAGTTTTTAAGTTAGTCGTTTTGACTGTTAACAAAACGGAACCCGCTTCCGGTCATATTTTGGACAACAAAAAAAGCCACCTTTAAAAGAGGTGGTTTTTTAGTGGAAAAATAGGAACGGGAGAACAGAATTGTTTGACCGGCCGGTCACTGTTCCTATTTTCTTACCTAAAATTTTAATCCGAGTCATACCAATTAGGTACGTATGGTCTCCATTTCCAGCATGATTCGCCTTTTTCACACCAGGCTGGCGGTTTCCATTCTTGATACGGTGTGCAATTAATCGTCTTTTTAAAAACGTCGCCGGTAGACGATTTTACAGTGACAGTATATTGTTCCCATGATTTGACATTGTAATTATCTTTTCGGTCCAGAGAGACGTTGTAGTTGTTGTAGTCTCCTTTTCCTACTCGGACAAAAGCTCTGTCGATTATCTCTTGGCCGTCTTTCAGAAAGACATTAACTTTGCCGTTTCTTTTTGACGAACTGACCAGGAGCTGAACATCAACTTGCTTGTAATCACATGACAGCCGCAAGCTGACGATTTCAACACCCTCAACCTTTTTAGAATTATCAAAAGGTGTCGGGGAGGCCGCCGTAGTAGCTAAAACCATGAATATCAGCAGGGCTATAAACATTATTTTCTTCAAGGTGCACCTCCAATAAACGTGATTATCTGTTCTCCCGTTCTTGAGGATAAGAATCATTATATCATCGTATACAAAAGGCGAAAGTTTTTGGGGAAAAAGATGTGACCATCCTAGGTAGGGGTAAAAAAGGATGGTCACGGTGGTTAGTTTCTAAATATTTTCAGTAAAAAGTTGGTTGTTGTTGCCCAAACTACTGGAGCAAAGGCATAGAATATTGAAAACCAAAGAAACACTGGAAAGGCGATAACTATAACGACTGCAAAATTTTGTCCGAACATTCTCTCCTCCTTGTTATCTTATTGTTTTTTTAGATAAAACCCCTTTAAAGAACTAGAAATTTGAGAAACTACCGGGTGATATTGTAGCACTTAGTGGTCTCTATTTTGAGAGGGAGAATTATAAGGTGGGTGATACTGGGAATATGGTCTTCTGTGAGGAACATAGGCTCTCCTTTCGGGTACGGGGGAAGGGGGAGTAGATGCAGGAGGTGGTGTTGCAGGAATGTCCTGTTTTTTCTCTGCCCAGCGCATACGGGAGGAATCAATCACTTTTTGTCGATGTTCATTCTTAGACATGGGAAGAGGAAGAGTGTGAGCAAGGAATGGACGAGAGGAGTGTCCGTCAATCATCAGTTTCAAGGCAATTTGGTAGTTGGAAAGGTTTACTAAGTCATTTTGTGAAAAAACCTCGGCAAATTCTTTGTTAATAATTAAGGCATCATCTGCTCCAATGGCAAAGGAAATCATTGTTCCGGCATTTCCCAAGATAGCTTTAGTTACTTCTTCAGGAATCTGGGCCATATACTGGTTGGCAAGAGTCAGACTCAAACGGTATTTACGAGCTTCAGAAAGAATTTTGATAAAGGAAGTCGTGGCAAAATTCTGAAACTCGTCGACATAGAGATAAAAATCTCGCCTCTTATCTTCAGGAATATCCACTCTTCTCATGGCTGAAAGCTGAATTTTGGTGATGAGCATCGCTCCTAAAAGATTCGCATTGTCCTCACCCAATCTTCCCTGAGAAAGGTTAGCCAGAAGGATTTTCCCTTCATTCATAATGTTATCAATCGAAATAGTTGATTTTGGTCTGCCAATAATGCGTCTGATCATGGGAGAAGTAGCAAATTGTCCAACTTTGTTTTGAATAGGGGCAATAGCTTCTTTTTGCAAGCGATCTGGCATCTTGTCGTATTCTTCACGCCAAAAATGCTGGAGAGCCGGGTCCTTGGTCTTGGCTACCAATTCATCGCGATAGGTTCTGTTTGAGAGAAGTTTTAAAACGTCCTCTAGGGTTGTATTATCGTGTTCTGTTAAAGTCAGGAAGCAATTTCTTAAGATGTATTCCATTCTCGCTGACCAAACATTGGCCCAGACTTTAGTGAATATGGCCATCAGCCCCGAAACTACCAACTCAGCCTCTTCACGATTGGTTACCTCCAGAGGATTGAGATTAATTGGAAAATCCTTGTCAGCCGGGTTGAAATAAATGACGTCATTAATCCTGTGGCTGGGAATGTAGTCTAGAAGGATCTCACAGGCGTCTCCATGGGGATCAATATAGGCAACCCCGCGGTCTTTCTTAAGATCATCGATAGCCATATTAATAAGCATGGTGGATTTACCTGTTCCTGTCTTTCCAACCGTCCAAATGTGACGACGTCTATCCAAGTCCTTAATTCCAAAAGTAACATCTTGGTTTTTGTGCATGGTTCTGGCAAAGAAGTTAATTTGTTTTTTTTCTTCTTCAGAGATATTGGCAATCGAAGTAGGGAGGCCGTCGGGAGCTTCTGATAAAACGGAATTTCCCCAGACGATGGATTCAGTTTTTATCTTATCTGAGGGCAAATGCCAGATAGTGGCCAGTTCAACAATGTTGATAATTTGCTTGTCGGTAACCTTTCTAGCAAGAAGGTTAGTAAGCTGGGTTTTTTTATTGGAAAAAACTCCCGGCTTTTTTACCGCAAAGGAGTTTCCGTCTGCCCGAGTAAAGACACCAAAGGCAGAAGCGGACTCTCTTAGGGTTTTGTTTGTGTTGGAGGCTACTCTTATTGAGACCTTAAAACCCGGGTAAGAAATTTTCTCTTTTATGATGTTTGCATCCGATCTTGGGGAATAAGTTCCATCCTCGTTTTTAGTTCCATGCTCAGCGAAAGACGCACCTTGTGCTTGCCAAGAAGAGGCCGTTGATTCCAGTGCAAACTGAATAATAGAAATCTCATTGGGGTCAGCTTTAGAAAGAACTGAGAGGATAGAAGCCAAGGGATCAATGTCGGTAAAAGCATCGAAAGTGGCCAAGGGAAAAAAACTACCTTTACGTAGTTTTAGGGAAAGGACATCCAGATGCTGATTTTGTATAGGATCAAGAACCCTTTCGATGATTACCAGAGGGTAATTGGACTGGATTTGAGTTTCGACAAAGGGAGCTAGATCGCCATCGCAGGTAACCTGAAATCTTATTTGTTGGTTAACAAGGGCAATTTCCAAAGCCAGGGCTTGTGGAACGACTCCTGTTAGGCGGTCGAAAAAAGAAACCGAATTGATCTGAGTAAGAGCCGCGAGGAAGGTTTTGGCTGCCTCAGGAGTAACCTCGGTGTTGCGGGGTAGTTTTAGAGTAAGGGTAACTAATTCATCTGTCATACTTTCTTATTATATATAGTCAGGGCTAAATAGGGTATAGGGTTTGGGTTAACTTAGAAAATAGGTAAAAAAAACACCCTCCTTACTCAAGATTTCTATGAAAAATATAGATTTCTCTTTTGGGAGGGGTTGGTTGGGTTACAGTTGAATACTGTTAGTGCCTATCTCGATGACGAACCACCGACTTATGATCCAGGTGGCCACAGCTAAGATGGCGGGCGTAAAAAGAGTAACAACCAGAGCGGCGTTGGCCAGGCTGTATCTTTTATATGCCACGCCGTAATAAATTAATGGCAACGTAGCAAACAGGAAACCTAGTCCCACACCTGCTGTAGCTATGAACCCAATACTGTCTGGTACAGGGTAAAGCGAATATGGTAGGGTCCGAATAAGAGTTGCAGCGGCCATGCAGTACGCAAAAAACACGACTATCTTCGCCAGGCGTACTGTAGATTTCCTGGTCAGTTCCCAGAATAGAAATAGCATCGATACTGCAGTAATGAGTACGCATGACCAGTTTTCTATCGGGGAAGAATCCATTAGGGCCTCGATCAAAATTGAGCGTCCACCGGGGATATAGATTATCGCACTGATGATTATACTTGCTAAATAGACCCCCAGTATAATAGACGCAAAATATTGCCACCACTTAATCGGCGCGTTATTTACTACAAGAACACGACTGATAAATAGCTTCCACCATACCTGTTCGTTGTCCATTTTAGGCTCCTGGTCTAATCGAATTTGTATTTAGTTGTTAATGTCCCCAACCTTTCAAAACTGAGGCTATTATACCTCAATTTGCCTTAAAAGTCAAAATTATGGGGTAGTTTGTTAAGTTTGGGGTTTTAGGGTAAAATATGCAGAGTTTTCGGGCGATTGGTTCAGCGGTAGAACGCTTTCCTGATAAGAAAGAAGTGGATGGTTCGACTCCATCATCGCCCACAAGGCTGTTATAAGGCTATTGACGGATAGAGGGTTAACGCATATAATCAAGTTCGTCCTACCAAAAGGTGGGCACCTGAGGCCAGTTATTAATGAGAAAAATTTCAAATTCCCAAACACGAATTGCCCTTTCTGTGGGTGTCTGACGGGAGCTATTATCTTCATTCATAACCAGCCTTAGAGCTGGTTTTTTAATGCCCAGAGCTAGCACATTAAGGACAGTGAGGTTGTAAAACGAGGGCCTGAAGTTTACCCGGTTTGAACACCTCATTTGCAATGAGGAGGCAGAGGGTTCGACTCCCTCCAGGTCCACTCATTTAGGATTATCTTTTGGAAATTGGGGATTGGCAGTTGGATAGTTCACTGCGAGTCCCCAGCTTCCAGAAATTAATCTGGAGTGTACATTAACACTTGAAGATTAAGTTTTTTTGTCAATTACTTTCGCGATTCATCAACGTGGTGTTGGTGGGTAAGGCGAAAGGGAAGATTTTATTTGAAAGGCCAAACCTCATGCTTTGCATGAGGATAGTTTTTACAAACGCAGACAGTGGATACCTTGGTACAAGTTGCCGAAGAAGGACGTAACAAGCGACGAAACTCGTCGGGGAGCTGCTAATAAGCTTTGATCCGGCGGTGTCCGAATGGGGAAACCCACCTCGATTCATCTTGAGGTACTCCGTAGCCAAATTTCCGATTTATCGGAATATAACTATGGTGGTGGGAACTTTCCGAACTGAAACATCTAAGTAGGGAAAGGAAGAGAAAACAAACGTGATTGCCCAAGTAGCGGCGAGCGAAACGGCAAGAGCCCAAATCTCGATGATGCTTGCATTATCGAGAGGTTGTAGGAGTCCAATATGGGACCTTGTGAGGTAATAGAATGACCTGGAATGGTCAACCATAGACAGTGAAAGTCTGGTATATGAAACCAAACGAGGCTCTAGGAATTTCCTGAGTACCCCGGTGCAAATACACTGGGGGAATCTGGGGGAACCATCCCCCAAGGCTAAATACAACTTGTGACCGATAGTGAACTAGTACCGTGAGGGAAAGGTTAAAAGTAGGGCGGAACGCCCAGTGAAATAGTACTTGAAACTGTTTGCGAACAAACCGAGAGAGCTCCGTAAGGGGTGATCTCGTGCCTATTGAAGAATGAACCGGCGAGTTGTCATTTGCTGCTTTAGCTTAACCAAAGTCAAATTTGGGGAGGCGTAGCGAAAGCGAGTCCTAATAGGGCGACTTCGTAGCAGGTGGCAGACCCGAAACCAGGTGATCTAACCATGAGCAGGGTGAACTTCGATGAAAATCGAAGGGAGGCCCGAACCCGTTGTTGTTACAATAACATGGGATGACTTGTGGTTAGTGGCAATATACTAACCGAACCTGGAGATAGCTGGTTCTCCCCGAAAGGTCTATAGGGACCGCGCCCTGCATAAACTTATTGAAGGTAAAGATACTGGATGGGATGGCAAGCGTAAGCGAGTCATTTCAACCAAACTCAGAATTACAGTAAGTATGGTAGGGTAGACAGCCATATCGGGCTAAGCTGATATGACTAAAGGAAAACAATCCAGACTCTCAGCTAAGGCCTCTAAATTCATCTTGCAATCGAGAGATTGCGAGCATTGCTTAAGTTTTAAAGGAAGTTTTCTTCCCCAGACAGCCAGGAGGTTGGCTTAGAAGCAGCCACCCTTTAAAGATAGCGTAACAGCTCACTGGTTGAGGGAGGGAGCGCCTAAAATTTATCGAGGATTAAAGATGATGCCGAAGCTAGAGCTCTTATGCTTTTTGCATGAGGGGGTAGGGGAGCGTTCTATATGCGGTGAAGCCGTTTTGTGAGAAATGGTGGAGTGTATGGAAGTGAGAATGCCGGTATGAGTAGCGAACAAGTCCGATGAGAATTCGGACCGCCGTAAACCCAAGGTTTCCGCCCAGACGTTCGTCGAGGGCGGGTTAGTCGGTACCTAAGGCGAGCTCCGCAAGTAGCGGGGGTAGTCGATGGAAGACTGGTTAAAATTCCAGTATTTGTTTTGAATCGTTATTAACTGGGTGCTAACAAAATAGGATGTCTGAAGTTCCGCCATTGAACATGCGGAATGTAAGCTACGAAATAGGATCAGCTGGAAAATCCACTGAACTGTTTAATTGAGTAGTGATACAAAATCCTTCGAGAGAAGGGTGATTTCAAAACATTCTGTTTTTCGAAAAAGGCTCGCAGTGAGATTTAAAGCAAGCCGTACCGCAAACCGACACAGGTGGGTTGGACGAGTAGTCTAAGGCGAGCGAGAGAAGGAGGCTTAAGGAACTCGGCAATAAAGCTGGACGTAACAATTGGAGATGTCCTACCGTCGCAAGACGGTCTCAGCTAATGATTGCTAACCGACTGTTTATCAAAAACACATGTCCGTGCGAACTCGAAAGAGGCGGTATACGGGCTGGCGCCTGCCCAGTGCCGGTAAGTTAAGGGGAGTCCTTTTTTCAGCAATGAAA
>Ga0265297_10008127_pt1 | contig 14146 bp, 10 predicted proteins | sample Munlanlwell13791_FD_192502 | JGI IMG/M metagenome (GOLD analysis project Ga0265297, IMG submission 192502) | Leachate microbial communities from a municipal landfill in Southern Ontario, Canada - Leachate well 137-91 | ecosystem: Engineered > Solid waste > Landfill > Unclassified | place... | reverse complement strand
ACTCCTGGCGCCGGGCGAACTGAGCGAGTTTGTTGACACGGCCGTCGGCGGCTTGGTCGTGCAGGTCAAACAGCGCAAGCCGGCCGATCCCAAGAAGCTGGCTGCCGAGGAGAAGTCACTGCGGCACCGGTTGCTGTTTGGCGAGCGTTTCTTCGGTTACGGCCAGCCCGGTCAGCGCGACCTCGCCTTCAACAGTTGGATCGAAATCGAGGCCCGCAACGCCAATATCGAGCCCGTCCGTCAGCAGGGCGCACAGCCCGAAGAGCAATAAGCGGACGCATCGCCCGCTCGCGCCGCGCCGGTTACTTCACCGGCATGAACATGACGCACACCGGCGCGCCTACCTCAATGCTCTGGCCGGTCGCTGTCAGCTTCCCGCTTTTCTGATCGATGCGGAAGACGATGACATTGTCGGTGCCTTGGTTGGCCGCCAGCAAATACGCGCCGGTCGGATCTATGCCGAAACAGCGCGGGGCTTTGCCCTGGGTGGATTCATGGCCGACAGGCGCGAGCTTGCCGGTCTGCGGGTCAACGGCGAAGATCGCGATGGTGTCGTGACCGCGGTTGGAACCGTAGACGAATTTTCCTGATGGATGCGCCAGCACCTCCGCCGTGCTGTAGCCGGGCTGGACGGACTCGCCGGCGGGCAGTGTCGTGAGCGTTTGCAGCTCCTTCAACTCGCCGCGCGTGGCGTCGTAGCTGAACGTCGTCATCGTGCACAACATCTCGTTAATCACGTAGGCAAAACGGCCGTTCGGGTGAAACGCGATGTGCCGCGGACCGGAGCCGGGCGGGACGGTGCCAAACGCCGGCTCATTCGGCGTGAGCGTGCCTTTGGCCGCGTCGAGGCGATAGATCATTACCTTGTCGAGACCGAGGTCGGGCACGAAGACGAAGCGGTTCGATGCGTCGAGATTGATGGCGTGGGCGTGCGGGCCGGCTTGGCGTTTCGGGTTGACGCTGGAGCCGGTGTGCTGGACAAACGCCGAGGCTTTGCTTAGCGAGCCATCTTTGTTGATCGGCAACACCGCCACACTGCCACCGCCGTAGTTCGCCGCAAACGCGTTCTTGCCGGCGTTATCCACGCTGACGTGGCACGGGCCGGGGCCGACGGTGGACTGTTGGTTCAGCAACGTGAGCTTCCCCGTCGCCGCGTCAATCGCGAACGCGCTGATCGCGCCGCCCTTCTTGCCGCCAATGCTGGCAATCTCGCCGACGGCGTAAAGGAAGCGATGGCTCGGATGCACGGCGACGAACGACGGGTTCTTTGTCTCCGCGGCCAACTCGGGCGCGCCGAGTTTGCCTGTCGAGGCATCGAAGCGGCTCACATAGATGCCTTTGCTTTTCGCAGCCGTATAGGTGCCGAAGTAAACGATGTATTGGTTGCTGGCTGAAGTCATGGTGTTTTCTCCGAAAGATGCCGTCGCCACGAGAAGGACCGGGGCGATCAGACCGATGCCTGCGATGCGTGGGAAACGAAACGTTTTCATGCCGACATGAGACACCAGCCGCCCCTCGTGTTCAAGCAGCTTCTCAACGGACCCGCCATGCGCAGAATCCGCTTTCCGGCGGCGGCGATTTTTGACAAAGTCGGCACAACGATTCATCGGAGAACCCAAGATCATGTTCCATCGCCTCATCATTCCCTTGCTCACACTCGCCGCTCTTGCGCCCCTGACGTTGCGCGCCGAGAACTGGCCGCAGTGGCGTGGGCCGTTTCACAACGGTTCCACGACGGAGACCGGCCTGCCGACGCAGTGGAGCAAAACCGAAAACGTCGCGTGGGTCGTGCCGCTGCCCGGCAAAGGCAGCGCGACGCCTGTGGTGTGGGGCGACTCGGTGTTTGTCACCAGTCCCGACGCGGAGAAGAACCTGCTGTTGTTCTGCATTGACGCCACCAACGGCAAAATGCGCTGGCAGCAGCGTGTGGTGCCGGGCGGCGATTTTCAGAAGGGCAAGAACAACGCATGTTCGCCGTCGGTCGTGACGGATGGGAAACTGGCCATCGCGACGTTTGCCACGGGCGACATTGCGGCGTTCGATTTCGCCGGCCGGAAGGTCTGGTCGCGCGCGCTGGCGCAGGAGTTTGGCAAGTTGGCCTACATGTGGATTTACGGTTCCAGCCCGCTGCTCTACCGCGGGAAGCTCTATGTGCAGGTGCTCCAACGCGATCCGCCGACCTATCAGCATTCACTCGACGACAAACCGAACCGGGAGTCGTTTCTGCTGTGTCTAGATCCGCAGACCGGCAAAACACTTTGGCGTCATGTTCGCAAGAGCGATGCCGTGGGCGAGTCGCAGGAATCCTACGCCACGCCGCTGCCCTACGAAGGCGCACGCGGCACGGAGATCATCCTCTTCGGTGGCGACCACGTTACCGGCCATCGCGCTGACACCGGAGCGGAGATTTGGCGTTGCGGCTCGTTCAACACCGGCAAGGCAAACGTCTGGCGCGTCATCACATCGCCTGCGACGTCGCCGGGGTTCATTTATCTTGGCCTGCCCAAACGCCACCCCTTCCTCGCGATCAAAGCCGGCGCCATCGGCCACGTCACGCCCGACGCGCAGACCGCGTGGAAGCTCGACGATCTCATGCCGGATGTCTGTACGCCGTTGACCTACCGCGGCAAGCTCTTCGTGCTCGATGGCGACAAGCAACTCCTGGCCTGCCTCGACCCGAAGACCGGCGAGAAGAAGTGGCAGGGCAGCATCGGCAAGAAGGAGACCTTCAGTGCCTCACCGACCGGCGCGGACGGAAAGATCTACTGCATCGGCGAACGCGGCACGATTGTGGTGCTCTCGGCGGGCGATGAGTTCAAGATTCTCGCCAGCTTCACGACGGACGAGATACCGGTGCTCTCTTCCATCGTCGCCGCCAACGGCCGCCTTTTCGTTCGCACCGCGCAAAACCTGTATTGCATCGGCGGAACGAAGAAGTAACACCCGCGCCGTGATCTGGCGCTGCTGCGCTTTGATCGGGGATGCCGGTTGCTGTCAACCGTCGGGAAATTCAATCACCCGATGTTGTCGAACTCGATGTTCAGCCGCCGCAGGGCATAGGCGATCTCGCGCGTGTAGTTGCCGTAACCGGTAATCCAGTGGAACCCGCCCATGCGTTTCGCGACCTGCAACGGCTCTGCCTTGAAGCGGATGTCGATCTGGCTGCGACAGATTGGCAGGAACGGCGCGTCCACAATTTCGCCGAGCAGTCCGGCCCAACGCGTCGGCTCGAAGCCGGGAATAAGGTTGGTGACCACCTGGCCTTTGCGCATTTCAACTTTCGGCGCGGCGCCGTAGTCGGATTCGAAGTGCGTCAGAATACGCGCCGGTTCAATGTGCTTGCCGTCCATCTTTCGCGGCGCGGTGCAATGGGCCAGCGTAATGACGCCGTCGTGCTTCGGATAGGTCGGGTCGTTCAGGAACACGGGTTTGCCAGTGATGTTCCCCAGCAACATACCCGCCGGAATGACGACGAAGTCCGACTCGCAAAACGCAAGGTAACCTTCGTCGTTCAGCAGGCTCAGCGGGATGCACGCGGTTGTGCGCGCGATCGGCATCGGCGCGCCCATGCAGTGGCCGATGGTGAATGCCGTGCAGTTGGCCTGCTTCATCATCCGCCGGAACACTTGCGTCAGCACGAACGCCCGCTCCAGAAAATCACGTTCTGTTTCCAGTTTCGTGCCCGGCAGTTTCAGGTAATCGGCCGTCTGCTGTTTGGCGAGCTTGACCACCGCGGCATCGGCCATCGCCTCCTGCAGCAGCGTCTTCAACTGCTCATAGGTCATCGTTTCGATTTCCAGCTTGAAACGTTCCTTCGCCATCTCCGCCGCCTTCGGGCCGATGCCCCAACCAAGCGCGCCGCCGAGCGCGACAATCCGTGTGCCGATGGTGTTGCGCAGGCCGCACAGCGCGCGCAGTCGCCAGAGGACCTCGTCAGCGCTGTCCACCACCACATCGTCCTCAGCGACCGTTTTCGCCGCGAGCCGGTCATTCTTGCTGCGGCGCAATGTCCATGGGCTGATCGTTTCGTAATAGAGATAGAGCGGCCCTGACTTGTGCCGCAGGAAGAAGATCACGTCTTTACCGGAGTCGGCCAACTGTTCGACCTGCAATTTGTTCGCTGGAAGCGTAGGCGAGCACTGCATCCGCTATCTGCAGGTCTTCCACGGAGGAGAGGGGGCCGCCCTTCAGGGGCGTTAGTGGCAGGAATTTGACCGGAAAATCTGCGCGTGCAGCGAGTTTCTTGAGTTCGCCGGAGATGCGCAGCATTTCCTCGTCAGCCTGCGCCTGTGTTTCCACGCCGCCCCACGGACGCCAACTGGTCATCGGTTTCCGGGACGAGGTGGAGTAGAAGAAGATCGGTTTCACTATCAGTGGTCGTCGGCGGGCAAGGGGTTGTTGATCCGCCTTGAGCGCAGCGAGCGCCTGCCAGGTCATGCCGGGCAACGCAGTCGCACCCAGCATGGCCAAGCCGCCGCCAAGGAAACCGCGCCGGGAGACGACCGATGGGTCGTCACTGGCATGGCTGACACAGGGACAGCAATGGGCGTGGAAGTGGGAAGAGTCGGAAGGGTCGTGTTGGCTCATGGTCATTCTCCAGTTGTCGCATCAGATCTGCAACGAAGTCTCCAAATGCCGGAAGCTGGGCGCGTGTATAGCACCGGTGCTTTGACCGCACCAGCACTATTTCCGGCACTATTTCCGGCACAGAAGCCGGACCGCAGATGGCACCCGTGAATGGGGTCACGACTACAAACGCAAACCCTCCGACGGACCATTCCGTCGGAGGGTTTGCTCTGAATTTCGACTGTGCCGTTTTGCGGGATGCGCTATTTCTTCGCCGCCGGCTTGGGGCGGGTTTGGCCGAGAACCTTGCGAGCGCGCTTGAGGATGCCCTCGTTCTTGGTCGCCTTCACCACCTTCTTCATTGCGTCGGCGACGACGGCGGGATTGCCCGCGACCAATCGCTCGGCCACGGCCACGGCGGCGAGGCAGGCTTCGTCCTTGATCGCCGGGTTATCGAGGTGTGACATCACCATCTCGAGCGACTCGGCGTCGCCGGCGTTGCTGAGTGCGCTGAGCAACAATCGCTTCTCAGTGTCGTTCTGGATCAGCGCGGTCGCTTCCTTGCACATCGCGTGGCGCTTGGCAATGTCGACATTGGCGTCACCAATGGCGCGGATGTAGCCGCGCAGGGCCAGCACCTTGTAGGTCTTGTTCGGCGAGGTCTTCGCCAGCGCCAGTTGCTCATCGGCAGCCTCGGCGGTCGTCCAGTCGCACAGGACGCGCGTGGCGGTATCCTTGATCTCTGCGTTGTCATCCTGCATGGCGGCACGCACGGTGGCGAGGGACTTCGGACCGCCGGCAGAGCGGAGGATGCGCAGCAACGCCTGTTTCGCAGGCACCGGCGCCTGCGCCATCGCGCCGCACAGCGCGTCCACACACGCCGGCGATGCGGTCGCGGCCGTGAACAAGATCGTCCCGCCTTCCGCAACCGTCTTGGTGGCCCAGACTCCGTTCACGGTATACTCCACGCTCAGCTTCTTGTGCTTCCTCGGAGCGGGATCGCCGAAATTGCCATTGTTTACCTCCAGAGTCATGGAGCCGGACTTGACCAGATCGGTGGCTTTCTTCGTCACCTCCGCTAACGGGCCGTCAGGCAGCGCGCCGTAGATCGCTTTCTTGATGACAACATTACCCGATGCCGGTTCGGCTTGCCGGGCGCAGACGGCTGACAACGCGTTCTCGGCAGCCGATGCCGCCTGCGTCTTGATGAGCAGATTGATCATCGCGGGAATCTCCGTGGCGCCGGCCATGTCGCCGAGGACTTTAAAGCTGGCGGTGGAAACCTGCCGGTCGGCGTCTTCGGCGGCCTTCAACAATGCCGGCATCGCGCTGGTGACGCGGCGCTGGCCGACCAGATCAATGGCCGTGCAACGCGCTTTCGTGTCCTGCGTGTTCATCAGGTTTGCGATGGTCGAGTCCGCTTCCTTGCCGGGGAAACCGGCGAGACTGGTTTGCGCGGCAGCGGCAACCTCGGCGTCGGCATCGGATGCCAGCGTGACCAGCGGCGCGAGACACGAGGGACAACCAATTTGCGGCAGCGCGCGAATGGCGGCGACGCGGACATTGGACGGGCCGGCCTTGGCAGCGGCGAGCACGGCGGGAATCGCAGAGGTGTCCTTGCGGTCGCCGAGTGATTGGAGAACGACCACCTGTTTTTCCGGCGCGAGCTTGCCAACTTCAGCGGTGAGGGCTTGCGTCAGTTTCGAGCCGGGGATCTCGTGCGTGAGGCGCATGGCGACGGCGAACATGGCGTTGTCATCGCCCTTGATCTGCTCCATGAGCATCGCGATACCGGCGGGGCCGCGGGCGAGGATCGCGCCGCGCATCGCGGCCATGCGGATGTGGCGTGGCGCCTTGGTGGCACGCACGCAGTCATAAAGAGCGACAGCTTTGTCGCACTTGCCGGAGGCCATCTGTGCTTCGGCGGCGCGAATGCAGCCGTCGGCGATGACGTTGAGGCTGGCCCCTGAAGCGATTCCGAGCGCCTTCTCCAGCGCGTCAGCGGCGGCAACATTGCCAATGCGGCCGAGCGAGGCGGCGGCGGCGCAGACGACATGGGGATCGGTGTCGCAAAGCAGCTTGGCGAGCGGCTCGACGGCCTTGGCGTCGCGGCGGACGCCGATGGAATCCACCACGCCGGCCAGCAGGCGGCCCTTGACCTTGCTGAGCGCGTCGCGGAGTGCGACGTCCACGGATGGGTCCGCTATCGGTTCCAGACCGTAGCGCGCCATGTGTGACATCTTCTCGTCGGACAGGAGCGCTGCGAGAACCGGCACGGCGGCCTTGTCACCGAGAACGGACAGCTCGCGGCACGCGGCGAACCGCTCGTTCAGCGGAACATCGGCCTTTTGCACCGTTACGAGCAGCTTGGCGACATATTCCTTCTTGGCCGCGGGATCAGCGGGAATCTGCCACTGCGCCTGCAGGGGCAGCGCGATCAACCCGGCGACGGCCACCATCAGCATCCACTTCATGTTATTCATGTTCATAGTCTCCATATCAGATTCAAAACAGTCTGTCTTCTCTCGTCAGCAAAAAATCACGCGCGCCACGTCTCGCGATTGGCGCGGAACCGCATGCGGTTGGCTTCAACGTCGCCAACAAACTCGCCCTTGATGAAATCGAACTTCACATTGCGCTTCAACACATCGCAAATATCGGCCGCCAGGCAGATGCTCATGGACCGGTACATGATCTCCGGATGAGCCACCGCAAGCCGGCGCGACTTGACGCAATCGAGGAAATCCCTCATATGGTTCATCGGCCGCCGCGTCCGGTCGATGTATTCGTTCAACACCTTCCTGTATTCGCGCAGCAACGACGGTTTGGAAACATCGGTGATCGAATAACCGTCAGCCGCCGCGGTCCAACCCTCGGGGCCGTCGAATCGCTCGCCACAAGCGCCATGCCAGTATTGGCACGGGTCCCAGCACGAGCCGTCCACGCGGACCAGGACCAGCTTCACACCGTTGGACAGGCGTGTCACGATCGTGGCATCCGGCCCGGCATATTCAAACTCGATGGTGGAGACATTCTCCATGTCAATTCCCGCGAGCGCCTGGGCCAGCGTGTGCGCGCCCCACATGGCGACGTCGGTGGCGAAGTCGTAAAAGTTATACCAGCCGTGGTTCACGTAGGTGGCGTTGTAAGGACGCCAGGGACACGGGCCAAGCCAGGCATCCCAGTCCAGTTCCTCCCTGGGCGGCAGTGGTTGCTCTGGCAGCCAGTCGTGGCGCGAACCGCCACGGTAACGGATATCGGCGTAAACGGTGTGAACCTGGCCCAGCCGGCCGGCGCGCGCCATTTCGATGGCAAAAACGTGATTGGGTTCGCTGAGCCGCTGCGCGCCTGTTTGAAAAACGCGGCCATACCGGCGGGCGGTCCCGACGATCATTTGCCCCTGCGCGATGGTGAGGCAGGACGGTTTTTCGCAATAGACGTCCTTGCCGGCGCGCATGGCCATCGTCGCCGCCAGCGCGTGCCAACGGTCGCCGGTGGCGATCAGCACGGCGTCCACGTCCGTCCGCTCGGCGAGGAACTGGCGGATGTCACTGTAGAGGGCACAGTCCTTGTTGACGTACTTGCCGTCCACGATGTTCTTGGCCGCTTCGCGCCGGTTCTTGCGGACATCGCAGATGGCGACCACCTGCACATCTGATTCCCCGATCATCCAGCCGAGGTCGTGCGTGCCGCGCCCGCCGATGCCGATGCCGGCCATCACGATTCGCTCGCTGGGCGCCACCATGCCGTTGCGGCCGAGCGCCGACGCGGGAATAACGCAAGGCGCGGCGACCGAGGCGGACGCCACCAGCGTTTTCTTGAGAAAATCGCGGCGATTGATTTTCACGGCAAACTCTTCTGCTTCGATTACTTCGATGTCTTCAGAACGATGTTCTTGAACTGAATCTTCATCGGCGGACCCGGATGCATCTGGAGGGCGATAATGCCGCCCTTGTCGGCGCCCGGGGTCTCGTCGGTCACCTGCGCCATCAAGACGCCGTTGACGTAGAGCGTCACCTGCCGGTTCTGGCAGATGATGCGATAAGTATTCCAGTCGCCCTTCTTGAAAACCTTCAGCAGTTCGGCCGGGTCGCCGATTTTTCCGGCGGTCTTCTTCCCGTCGGCGGCGAGCACGGCCTTTTCGCCGCGCGCGACGATCAAGCCGCGCTTGTGGTGATAGATGAACCCAACCAGTGCACCGTTGCCGGACATGTCGGCCTGATAGCCGAACGTGTCCCAATCGGGCCGGCGCTCGGAGCGGATCTGGATGCCGGAGTTGGCCTTCTCGCTCATCCGGAAATCCGCCATCAACTCAAAGTCCGCCGGTTCGCCGCCCTTCCAGATGAGGTAGTTGCACTTCTTGCACGGATTGTCAGGTGTGCTCTCGCAGGTGAGCGCGCCGTCCTCGACGTGCCACCAGCCGGGTTTGCCGTCCCACCCGTCAAGGTCCTTGCCGTTGAAAAGCGATTGCTCGCCACCGCGCGCGACCAGCGCGGCGAGACAGGCAACGGCAAGGATGGCGACGATTCTCATTTACAACTATTTCTTCGGCGCGGCTTTCTTCGCCTGCGCCAGCAACTGTTTCGCCTGCCGGGCAAGTTTCGGATCGGAGATCGTCACCTGTTGCATGGCCTTGGCGACCAGCACCGGGCACCGGCCAACGATCTTCGCGGAAATGGCGACGGCAGCGATGCTGGCTTCGCCTTTGAGATTGCCTGCGCTCAAATACGGCATGACCAGCTCCAGCGAGTTGGCGGTCGGAACTCCACCGAGGGCGGCCAGCGCGAGGCGGCGTTCCTCGTCGCGCTCGATCAACGCCATCGCTTCCTTGAGCGAGGCGAGCTTCTGGTCGTCGGAAGCATCCTGAATCGGAATGAGCCGGAGCTGGCCGCGAAGCGCGAGGATCTTGAACTTCTTGTCCGTGGCGGTCTTGGCGATCTGCATCACATCGGGCAATGCATCCGCCGTCTGCCAGTCGCAGAGAGTGCGCTGGGCGGTCTCCTTGATCTCAGCGTTGGCGTCGGAGAGTGCACCACGCACGGCGGCGAGTGCCTTGGGGCCGCCGGCCGAACGCAGCACGCGCAGCAACGCGAGTTTCGCCGGCACCGGCGCCTGGGCCAGCGGCGCGCAGAGCGCATCCACCAGTTCGGGTGGCACGGCGGTGGCGGTGAACTCCAGGGTGTCGTTCTCGCGCACCGTCTTCTTGCCTGGCACGCCGTTGACGGTGTATTCCACGCGCATACGCTTCACGCGTCCGCCGGCGGGGTCGCCGAAGTTCTTGTTGGACACCTGCACGGTCGGAGAAGCCTTCACAAGCTCCGAGAGCTTGGCGGTGACGTCGGCCGACGGGCCGTTCGGCAGATCACCATAAACCGCTTTCTGGATGGCAACGTTGGCGGCGACAGGCCGGTTCAATCGGGCGCAGACGGCGGACAATGCGTTCTCGGCGGCCTCGGTGTCCTTGGCCTTCATCAGCGCATCGAGCAACGCCGGCACTTCGGGGACACCAGCCAGTTCGCCGAGCGCCTTGAAGCTTGCGCCGGAGACGGCGGCATTGGAATCTTCCGCGACTTTCAACAGGTCCGGAATCGCGCTCATAATGCGGCGCTGGGCGATCAGCTCGATCGCGGCGCGGCGGGCGTTTTCGCCCGGCTGCTTCAACAACGCGACAATGGCTGCTTCAACTGCCGCGCCTGGCATCTTGGCCACCGCCAGCCTTGCGACCATGGCGACCTTCGCGTCGTCGCCGGCAGCGATGGAGAGCAGCGCTGGCGCGGATTTGGGGTTGCTCAAGCGATCGAGCACGCTGATCGCGATGAGCTGTTGCGGCTGCGGCGCGCTCTTGGCCGCCTTGAGGGCAACGTCCAGCGTCTCTGCGTCACCGCGGTCGGCAAGCGCCAGCAACAAATATGACTGCCGCTCCGGCGTCACACGGTCCATTTCGGCCAGCAACGCCTGCGCGACTTCGCGGCCGGGCAGATCACGCACCGTGCGCATGGCAATGTTGAAACATTCCTTGTCCTTGGAGCGCAGTTGCTCGACCAACAGCGGCACGCCAGCAGCGCCACGGGCGAGAATCGCGCCCCGCGTTGCCTCAGCGGTCTTCTGTTTCGAGATATTCGCGCTGCGGACGGCGTCAAACAGCTTCACCGCGTCGTCGGCTTTTCCTTCGGCGAGGGATTGTTCTGCGCAGAGGATGCAACCTTCGGCAATCGCGGGTCGGACTGCGGCGGGCGCGCTGGCAAGCAGGGGTTGCAACGTTTTGGTGGCCGTCCCGCCGCCAATGCGACCCAGCGCCGCGGCGGCAGCCGAAGCCACGTCGGCGTCGGAATTCTTCAGCTTCTCGGAGAGAGCGCCGACGGAGTTGGCATCGCGGCGGACGCCGAGGGTGTTGATCACGCCGATCAGGAGTTTGCCGTGCAGTTTTCCGAGCGCGTCGCGCAACGCATCATCGGCAGCGGAATCGGGAATGTTCTGAAGCGCGATGCGCGCCCACGAGGCGAGGTGCTCGTCAGCGAGGAACGGCGCCAGCACCGAAACCGCTTCGCTGGTGCCGTAGATGGCGAGCCGTTTGCACGCGATCGCCTTCTCGGCGGGCGGCGCGCCGGACTTGAGGATGGCGATGAGTTCGCGCTGTTTTTCGGCGGCCTTTGCAGCGTCGGGACCTGCTGCTTGAAGCTGGCCGGCGAGCGCGATGGCCGCGACCAACGCGGCACAGCGGACGAGATTTGGAATGGTGAGCGTCATGGTATTTCGTTGCTGGTTAAGATTGGGAATGAATTCTGGAGCGTCGGTTGTTAGAACCGCCACGGTTCGCGCAGCGCCTCGCCGCGGAGGCGGTTGGCTTCCTCGTCGCCGATGAACTCGTTCTTCTTCGGGTCGTAGGCGACCTTGCGGTCCAGGAAGAGAGCGATGTTGCCGGCGTTGCAGGCGATGTGTGTATTACAGGCCGCGTCGGCGTTGGCTCGCGTCAGGGCGCGCGATTTGACGCAATCGAGGAAATTGCGGACGTGGAAGTTCGCCGGGTAGCCGCCGATCTTGGCGCGTCTGCCGGCGAGCAGTTCCGGCGAGCTGGTGTAGAGGTCGCCGTTGTCGCCGGTCTCGACCCAGCCGGTCTCGCCTTCAAAGCGCACCGGGCAGGAGCCGATGTTCGGCAGCCAATCCGTGTTACGCACGACGAGCTTGACGCCGTTGGCGTAGCGAGCGTGCAACTGGCCGTCCTGTGGCCAGTATTCCACCGGCACCGTCTTGTCGGCATCATTGGCCCACTGGCATTGGTCCACGCAATGTGAACCCCACTCCAAACATCCGCCGCCGCCGGGGCCGCCGACGAAGCCGCCGCCTTTCTCGAAGCTGCCGCCGCGATTGAACAATGCTTTGTTGAACGGCCGCCATGCCGCGGGGCCGAGGTAAAGGTCCCAGTCGCCTTCTTCTTTGGACGGTTCAGGCTCGGGTTCGAGCCAGCCGCTGGTGACGGTGTTCAAACCGGCAGGGTGTGCATGGAGCGTCGTGAGTTTGCCGAGTCTGCCACGGCGGGCCAGTTCGACGGCGAACTCGAAGTTCGGCAGGCTGCGCCGCTGCGTACCGGCTTGGAACACGCGACCGGTTCGATGGAACGCCTCGGCCAGCGAGAGGCTGTCCATGATGGTCTTGGCGCACGGCTTCTCGCAGTAAACATCCTTGCCCGCCTTCGCGGCCGTGACCGCAGCCAGCGCGTGCCAGTTCGGGCCGGTGGCGATGAGCACGGCGTCAATGTCGGACCGGGCCAGCAGTTCGCGCAGGTCGCGATACGCCGTGCAGTTGCTGTTGCCGTATTTGGCGTCAGCGCGCTCCTTGACGGCCTGGCGACGCGCGGCTTTGACCTCGGCGATGGCCACGAACTGCACGTCAGCTTCCTCCAGGAAACAGCCGAGCACGTAGGTTCCACGGCCACCGATGCCGATGGCGCCGAGCACAACGCGTTCGCTTGGCGCAACGGTGCCGTCGAGGCCCAGCGCGGAAGCCGGGATCACGTTGGGCAGCGCGCTGGCTGCCGCAGTGGCAAAACTGGTCTTCAGAAAATCACGACGATTCATTTTCATAGTGTTACTTCGTTTTGTTCTCAAACCACACGGGGCCGCCGAACTTGCCGGTAACGACGACATCGAGGTCGCCGTCGCAGTCCATGTCAGCCAGGCAAATGTTCAATCCGGAGCCGACGCCCTGGTTGTATGATATGACGTGCTTGGCCCACTTCACCTCCGGCTTGCACTCCAACTTGTAATAATAGACTCCCAGCGGCGCATCCTCTTCCGGGTCCTTGCCGTTGTGCGCCATGAACCGCTTGCCCACCACCAGCTCCGGCTTGCCGTCGCCGTCGAGGTCGCCGAGCACGAGGCTGTGCGCCTGGGTCCACGTGTCGTCAATCAAATGCTGCTTGAACTTGATTTCGCTGCCCTCGCGGACCTGTTCATACCAGTAGATGCCATAGCGGTGCGCGGAACTGCAGATCAGGTCGTTGCGACCGTCGCCGTTGACGTCGAAGACCAGAATCTGCGCCGTGTGTTCGGATTTCACGCCATCTTTGCTGGCGAGCTTGATCGGGTGCTCGATCCACTGGCCGTTGCGCAGATCGGCGGGCGCTTCGAACCATGCATCGGGCCGGATGATATCGGGCCGGCCGTCGCCATTGATGTCGCCGATGCCGCCGCCGAAGCTCATCGGTTTTTCGCTGACGACATGCACCTCGAACTTGCCCTTGCCAACCAACTCATACCAGACGGTGCGTTTCACGTCGGGCAATACGGCGTCCGCCTTGCCTTTGCCGAGCACGTCGCCCAACTGCGCCGTCTCGAAGTTGCCGTTTTGCTCGATGACCGTCTGCGGCCATTCCTGGCCGGACGCGCCGACGTTCTTGAGCCAGATCGCGTGCTTGTCGAACCAGTCCACGCTGATGATGTCGGGCTTGCCGTCGCCGTCTACGTCGAGCGTCAGGTTGGCGAAATCGTTGCGGTAGCCCTTGCCATTCTCATCCACGCTGCCCTTGACCGTGCGGACCTTCACCGGCTTGAAGTCGGGAGCGAGATAGAGGAACTCGCCCGCGAAAATGTCCGGTTTGCCGTCGCCGTTGAAGTCAGCAACGCCGCAGGCTTCACTGCGGTATTTGTCCACGCGGTGCATCACGAACTTGACGCCGCCGGGTGCGACATTTTTCGGTTCGGGTGCGTCGGCACCGAAACTCTGGATTGCCAGCGCACAACACGCCACCGCGGCCGATAAACCAATGGAAGTCTTGAGGGTCTTCACGTTTTTCCTTTTGTCTTTGTTCAACTCACGCGTGCCACGGCTCGCGCATGGCGCGCGAGAGCAGCCGGTTCGCTTCTTCGTCACCGACGAACTTTTCCTTCACCGGGTCGAACTTCATGTTGCGCTTGAGCCACATGCAGATGTTGGCACAGTGGACGGTGGTCATTGAGCGGTGCATGACCTCCGGATTGGCGACGGTGAGGTCGCGCGATTTCACGCAATCCAGGAAGTTCCGCATATGGTCGAGTGAGCGGCCGGTGCGACCGACGTATTCGCTGATGACGCGTTTCACGTG
>Ga0265297_10008126_pt1 | contig 14146 bp, 28 predicted proteins | sample Munlanlwell13791_FD_192502 | JGI IMG/M metagenome (GOLD analysis project Ga0265297, IMG submission 192502) | Leachate microbial communities from a municipal landfill in Southern Ontario, Canada - Leachate well 137-91 | ecosystem: Engineered > Solid waste > Landfill > Unclassified | place... | reverse complement strand
TTCAGTAGGAAACTCTCTCACACAGATTGGGCAGAAGTATTCTCCGTTGCCGATTGTGCCCTTTGCCTCATCCCACACCACACGCATGTAGCAGCTGTCTTCAACATAGATTCTTGAGGGAACAAGGTTCTCTATGTCTGTGGGTTCAAAGCTTAACCAATAATCATCGGTACTCAGCATATACCTAAGTAATGATTCGTTGATTTGCTCGACTGTGTCATCTCTGTTGGGGCTTTTAAGGAAAGCTTCAGCAATCTGCTTCTGCTTATAATCGGGGTAACTGAAGCTTGTTGATTCACATTCGGGGCTGATGCATTTCTTTTTTATTACGGGGTATTCTGTGCCGCAGTCTTTGCATTTGCAGGCGAATCGTTCTTTTATGTCGTAGTTGTTGCGTGTTGATTCTCTGATTATAGCCTCGTGGTTGGACCGTAAGACTTCGTTGCCGAGACTCAACTTGATTAGTGTGCTGTAATTGTAGGGGGTATCCATGATTTGTCCGTAACCGTAGCTTTCAAACAACATCACGGGTGTACGTCGACTGTCTGCGGCTTTGACTGCGCTTATAGCCTTCACTAAGTCAGAAGAGGTGAATAGTCCTCTGCGGTTGAACCATCGCTTAATTATGTTAGGTCTTTTAGCTTTTACCATGATATATTCTTCACCCAAGGCGTATATGTTGCGCCAATTATTTCTCTGATAACAATTTCTACAGCATCTAAAGCGTCATCATGCGGTGCTTTCGGAAACTGTATCCACTCAATATAAAACTCTGACTTATGATTAATAAGGGGGCTAATTTGAACTCGTTGTGCTTCAAAGTGGCTGCTCATTGGAATAAAACGTGCTTCCTTGTTTTTGACTGTTACTGATGGAACAATAGGTAATCCTCGTAGTTCTTCGAGGTGAATCAATATTTTTTGGAAGGCATTTGATTCTATAAAGATTTTGGCGTATTTATAGAGATTGTGTTGTTCTTTTAGTTTCTGTAGAAATAGAGGAAAACTGATTCTGTCAGCATAAACTTCTTTAAGGTATCCCTGTTTGTTGTTACGATCATATGCTAGTGTTGCGATTGAATAGAGGTCGCTTTCTGCGTCGCCTGTAGAAACATCTACTCCCGCATAGTTTGGCAGTGAAGGGTCAGGAGGTGATGTGTATTGATGTAGCCATTCTGCTTTCAGTAGGTCGCCTTCCATTCCTGTCGGGTCGTTCTGGTATTGGCAGTTAAAGATGATTGTTCCTATTTCTTTTTTGCGTTGTTCCAGTTTTGGGATTGACCAGTATTCAGGCCATAAGGCTTCGCCGTCTTTGTTTATGGCTTGTAGGATACTGTGTGGCCATGTTTCTATGAGATGTGCGTATAAGTCGGCGTAGCTCCATCGTGTGCCAATAACGATTATTGCGCCCCAAGGATAAAGTGTTGGATAGAGAACTTTGTTGAACCAAGTTTCGACTTTTTCGATTTGTAGATGTGTTCTAATGTTTTCTTCATCTATTGGATCGTCATCTATTATTAGGTCACTTCTTCCGCCAGTGATTGGCCCCATGTTTCCTGTTGCTTTTACTGTGGGGTTTTTTGATATTTCTTGTCGGTTGATTATGAATTGTTGTGTTGTCCATTTTATTGGTTGGTCAGGTTTGAGGTTGCCGAATAGGTCTATATATTTTTGGTCGTGTTCGATTGTAGTCATTATGGCTAAGCATATAGATTCTGCTTGTGCAGCCGTTTTTGAGACTATTTGTATGTGTATGTCTGGGTAGTTGCCTATCAGCCAGAGAACATATAGTATGATTCCTGTTGTTTTGCCGTGTCCTCTTGGCCAGAGTTGTAGATACTTTTTTTGTTTATTTGGGTGTTGTTTTAGTGGGCTGAATTCGTCTTGTAGAAACCTATACCAGTTTTGGTGGAAGGGTGCGTTTGTGTAGCCCATCCATTCAGTGAATAGAAGCAGATTCTCGCGTATGACTTGCTTTAATATAGTTTCTTGCTGCGGACTCAAGGAGTATTCTGTCTTTTGGGTCAAGTTCAATCACGGTTCTGTGGGTGATGTCCTCTAAATGTTCTGTTTTTAACTCTGCTTTTTGTGTTACTCCTGACATTACGATGCTGTATTGTAGATTGTCAGAAAGTTTTCCTTCATTAGCTTTTTTTGTAAGATTACCTAAACATTTTTTGCGGAGGTATCCTAATCGTTCCTCGAAGATTTCTCCTCGTTCTGCGAGAGCGTTTAGGTCTCGTCTTAGTGTGCGGTCGAGTATGTGATGTTTTGTTAAGAATGCCTGTTTGTTGAATGTGTTGTTGTTCAATTGGTCTAATAGGTCTTTTTGGCGACATATCATGTCAGCTTTATCGGTCATTTTTGGACATCATTCCTTTATTTTGTCTATGGTGCGGTCTATTAAATCAGCCGCCTTCTTTGCGTACTTGTGGGTGAATGCTTCAATGTCCTTAAACAGTTCCATGGTTTAGACCTTATACTTATACTTTGCATAAAAGATTAAAGATGTGTAAATGTCTCTAAGAGAAAAGCTGACTGGGTTTTTGTGCCAATACCCATTGTTATTCATGGTGTATAAGTTTTGGTTGTAGCATCTTTGGCAAAGCATACAAGTTCCACAAGGAATGTCATGACCAAAGATAAAACAGATTAAAGCTGCTAACGCTTTTGTGATTATGTTCTGCCCATATAGTTCAGTTAGATAGTAGTGTATGGAATAATTCACATCTTATTTCTCCTTTTGGTGAAGATTTTCTTAAAAAGGTTCTTTCTTCTTTTGTTGTTTACCTCATTGTTTGCTTGTCTATCTATTCGCCCCTTAGCCGAAGAAGACAAAATTTGAAGGAGGCAAAAGGAAGGGGCATGGTGAATGGTGAATAGGTAGACGTTAAGCCAATAAAGGTCAATGTAAGGGAAGAGGTTTTTCAGTAACCAATTATTAGGGGGATAATTGAGGGTTCTGTGCGCCTCTTCCCGTTACCTTTTATTCTTTGAGTTCTTGTAGTGATTGTCTGATGTGTTTTATTAGTGGAACTACGCCGAAGGGTATGAGTAATGCGATTATTGCGCCTAGTGCGAAGCTTGTCCATTCAATCATGGTGTTTCTCCTAACTGTTTTCTGCAGTCTATGCAGTGACGTTTTCCATCACGTTCTCTTATTGGGTTGTGTCTCCATTTTTGTGGGATTATGGGGTTTTTGCAGAGCAAATATTTTTTCCAGTTCAAATCTACTAAGAGTCTCCTAGTATCCTATTGTTAGGACATGCGCAAATTGTCCTAGTTGGGCGTCGGCTGCTGCAACTAATGTGAATGTTATGTCTCTTGATGTTCTTGCGGGGATTGGGGCTGCGGCTCCTAATTCCCATGTGACTGTTAAGCCTGTGGGCATGTTGGGGGTTGATATTAGGAGTGCTGCAGAGTCTGTGTCTCCGTTGTTTGTTATGGTTACTACTATCTGTTTTGATGATCCCTGTGCAATGTCTCCCCATGCTAGTGTTGCGGGTAAGGCTGTGAGGTCTACGGCTGGAGTTACTGTTGGGGTTACGGTGCCTGTGCCTGTTAGAGTTAGTTGTCCTACTGCATAGATTACTCCGATTGCTCCGAGCAGGGATACTGTGATTATTATTAGGAGTGTTATGGGACTCGTTGTTTTCCAGTTCAAGTTCATTTTTGCAGTTTCACCTCCAAGTTATGTTACTACCTTCTGGATTATTGATTCGTCTGGACTTAGTTTGTTTCTACGAAGAGTCTCATGTAGGGTGTCTATGGTTTGTTGCTGCTTCTTGATTGTTTCTTCGAGGCTATTGAATTGTGTTTTTGCTGCGTTTGCCTCTTGTAGTGCTTGGTCTTTGATTTGTGTTACTTCGTTTAATTGAAGTGTTAGGGAGTCTTTTGCTGATAGGAGCTGCTCTTTTGTTTGTGTGAGTTGGTCTACTTGTGCTAGGGCTTTGTCTTTTAGTCCTGACTGATCTATTGCTGAGGTTATTGCTGCCTTTTTTTGTTGAACTTGATTTATGAGTCCTGCTATGGATGCGCCTGCGGAGGCTATTGATATTCCTGATACTGCAGTTTGTGGGTCTATTCCTCCGCTTGTTAGGTTTGTCCATCCCTCTTTAATTGTGTCTACTGCTGTAACGGCGAAGGGCAATTCTAGCCTGTAAGCAATCAGTAATCCCACTATTGCTGCTGCAACTATTAGGATTATTAGTAATATTTTGTTCACTTTTCATCTATCCTATGGGTAAAAAGTAGGCTTTCATTGTGAAGTCGCCTGTGGGGCGAATGCTTAGTGGATTGCCTGATTCCCAGGTGCCATCATTTATTATCCACGTATTGAAAATGTATCCGTCTCTTGGTGCAACCTTGAATGTAAGAACATCTCCTTTGGCAAAGTTTGCGCTGAAGGGGAGCATATTCTGGGTGACTGTTACGCGGCTGCCTGTTGCTTCGTTTGTTATGATTATGTAGTCGTTGCCTATGGTGTCTGATTGTACTGTGAATTTGAGTGTGGGGTCTGGTCTTTGTTGCATTGCCGAGTTGTTGTTGGGTTTGCTTGATGCTGCAATTGCTACGATAATTATGAAGATTAATGCAAAGATTAGTATAAAGAAGCGGGGCTTCAAGTTGGCACCTCCATTTTTGGCGGAAAGTCTAATGGATGCTTCAGTTCTGGCAGAGGGGGCATAACAAAATTGTATTTGCCGTTTCTGGCGTCTGCCGCAAATTGTTCATAATCAAAAATGTATGTTATACCGTCATGTTGTCTTGTTGCGTCATATTTGTAGAGGACTGTATGGTTTACTGTGCCGTCTCTGCCATGTTCGTCTGGTTCTGCTTTGGTGACTATTGTTTGAGCTACTACTCTTTCTTTTACGAATACGCATCGGTATGTGCCGAGGGTTTCGCGGTCTGTGAGTTCTGACAGTTTGTTGTTGGGGAGGATTTGTAGGATGTCTGGTGATTCGTAATGGTCTGCGAGTCCGTTTATGATTCCGGTTACTACTTGTCCAGACTTCACGAAGAGTTCCCCTGCATTTCCTTGATTAGTATTCTTGCTTCTTCTATTGTTGGCGCAGTTACAGTGTAGCTGATTTCTGTGTTTCCAAGCTTAGATGTTTGTGATAGAGTGTAGCTTTTCCAGAATTTAAGGCACATTAATTAGCCAACTCCTGCAGCCAATCCAGTTCTTTGAAGAACCAGAACTCAGACGATTTTATGGTGTTTACGTTGTCTTCCCAGTTGCGTCCTCTGTCAAAGATTTCCGGTCTTTTAATTTTTGGGCTGTTTCCTCCATTCCAGCAGATTGTGTTTCCTGCGCTGTCTCTTTCTACTTCAAAGAAGCTTGGAAAATATCTTATATTGCTTAATCCGAGGCTGTGGATTGCTGCATGTGTGCTTGGGTAGAATGCATACACGAACTTGTCTAAACATTCTGCAGACAGTTTGGTGTCTAGTGGGTCGAAGGGCTGTCCAGTTATTTGGCTTATCTGTTTTGCGACTGGTGCGAGTCCGTCCCATGCGGTTACTACTATTGCAAGGTTTCTGAGTTTTGGGCTGTTGCTATTTTGTCGCTTAAATTTGACGATTCCTTTTACAATTCTTGCTAGGTTAGCGTCACTGTAGATGCTTAAACCATCTATTCCTGTTGGCTCTTTTTCTAGTTCAATATCTAAGCCCTGTGCACGGGTTGCTTTTATGATTAGCATGAGGGCTGAACTGTTGCATACTAGGTTGATGCTGCGGTTCATGTTTAGTGTGGAAGCTTGCTGTAGTGTTCTTGTGCGGTTAACTTGTTCTATCAGGTTTACTAGGTCTTCGCCTGCCATATCTGCGATACTCATCTTCGCCTGTCGTTTACTTATGGGAACGGTTACTCCGCCTAACTGTTTAATATGTGACCACTCAAAAGTTGCTGCAGGCTCAACAGTGGATGCTTTCATTAAACCTGTTTTTGGGGGAAAATGCCCAGCTCTTAGGGCTGATTTGTCGTTTTCGATGTTAGATGAGCCTTCATCTATGAAGTAACGGAATGGATGTTCTGTGTTTCTGCTTTTTGATACTTTGCGGTCTGCAGCTATGAGCAAGCCGCCGAGATGTGCTGATTTGCCTGCGCCCATGGTGCCAATCATGGTTAATTGGTTTTGTCCAACTTCTATGTCTAGTAGGTCGCCCATGTTTTGAGATTGTGGTTTAGTGTCTTCCCATCCAATAGCTTTTTTGAACATGTCCAATGCCATTACTCTTGCACCACGACCTCATCCTGTGGTTGTGGCTGGCTGATTTGCTGTCCCATAGGTGCGTATGTTCCTGTTGTTATGGGTACTTTTGTGCCGACAAGATAAGTTTTGAACACATAATATGCTAATACTCCGCCTGCAAAGAATCCTCCGCCAAGCATGATACCGTTTGTTACGTCAGTTGCGCCCCATGCCATAATGCCCATAAATCCTTCTCCAAGGAAAGACAGGTCAATAAAGCCGACTAGATGCAGCACTGCCAATGCGATAACGGATACAAGTATGAGGGCTATAAGCACGTATGCCCATATGGATGCTTTCTTTTTTATTATTGCCATTTTCCTTTTTTCACCTCCTTCTTTGTTCTTTTGTTTTATCAAAAGAACTATGAACTAAACTAAAATTTGTGAATGTTTTATCTTTTAAGAAAACAAAAATATTCTTCATTGGAAGTCTACTCCTGCAATCCCTATACGCTCAAAAGGTTTTGGTGGCACATAATTGTATTCAGGATGCACAGCAATGGTTTCTTTGAACCATCCGCAATCTTGGCACACTTCTTTGATAAAAACAACCTTGCCTGTAACAACTTCTTTTGATTCAAAAACTGTATTGTTTGATTGGCATTCTTCACAAGTCATTGGAACGCGCCATCTCCTCTTGTAGATGCCAAAATATAGCCCCTGTCTACGGGCGGAATAAAAGTGGTACTAAATTGTTCACCAAAAACTGTGTAACCATAATCACGAAGAGCCACATGAGATGTCATGCAGACCGTCTCCGCACAAATCGGATCACGGAAGCTTTCGTGGTTGATTAGGGTTTTGAGGGTGTAACGTATTTTACGTTCTGTAGCCGCTTTCTGTGAACGCTTACCCCGCTTACTCATTCAATCAACCGCTACTATTTCAATCAAGTTACAGGAGTGAGTATCTGCGCCACAATTTCCTTTTACATTCCAGTTACAGGGAATTTGAACTGTAAAGCCTCTTCGGCATTTAGCAATAATTTTTTGTGGCTTCATGTTTGATGGTCAACCCTTCAAAGCCGCATCCACTTATTATGGAGCAGACTAGGTATGTCTTCACCGTGACATATACAGGATGTTAATAAAAGAAGTTGTATTTAAAATGTTCTAAGGAAATACACTATTTTAGGGTGTTTGTTACTCATTTTTGGGTAGCTACTCATTTTTTAGTAGTTACGCTTTTTTGTGTAGAAGGTTTTAAATAACCAATTCTCTATATTCTCTTTTTTAGAGAGATAACAATGAGGGAAAAATGTGGTCAATGTGGAGTAAGGCTTTCTTCAGAAAATTGGACTCATCGTATGAGCAAACCGCCTAAACGGTGGTATGTCTGTGATGAATGCTATAATAAAAGCGTCTATAAATCAATAAAAAAATATAACGATAAACACAGAATAAGCACAAAAACCAACTGTTATAATCGTCTTCAAGCATATCGAAATTTTGCTTTAAACCTAATAAATTACACATGCCAAAAATGTGGACAAAAAAGCGATAAGTTAGAGTTACATCATATAGATGGAGATTGGAAAAATAATAACGCATCAAATCTAACAATATTGTGTTTACCATGCCATAGGGCATTACTAAAGGAATATTAAAGGGGCTTCATTTTTGAGCCAACAATTTTATAATTTTATCCAACAAGAAAAGAAAACAGAAAAACATCCAGCATACCGCTACAGTATCCCTTATAGTGCATGGCGAGAGCGCACAATGGAACTACTACAAACAGTTTTCACGCCAATGTACCGCAGAGTTTTTGAACCAAACTGGAACAACAGCATGTTCGCTAATATGAGAAAACCATATATTTATTACGACTTTGAGCAAGGAATCTACGAGTTTTATATGCCCACAAACATTGATGGGGCAGGAAAACTGCATTTTTGGCGAATAATCATAAAGTGTTATGATGAAATAGACAAAGAAAGTATACAGTCGAGGCAAATTGACCTACAAACTCCCTACACAAGACCGGTAGGAATCATTGATCGAGAAACAATATGTCACCTAGCAAAAACAACCACACAGGAAACAAAGAAGACTCTTCGTGAAGCGTGGGCTCATGGAGGACGAAAGGAATGGTTCAAAAATTTGCTAAGAGGATTTCAACACAAAAAACAGAAAGGATATTTTACATTAATAGTAGTTCATGAAAGCCCAGAAATAGCAATAAAAAGACTACTAGCGTTAATCTACAATTTTTCAAAGAAGGGGATAGTCGGCTTTCTAAAGAAACTTAAACTACAAAGTTGGATGTTCGAAGAATACCTCAATAAGAGACATAATAGTTCTTTATTAATGTTAGTAAAGAAGTTTAGCGTCACTATACAGCATATCCTAAAGAATCTTCTTGAAACTTTCGATTGGGTTAAGATGAAACTTAAGGATTTGTATGCTGAAATTGGGCGACAGAATGTTCAGAAGACCAAAATACAGCCTCTTTTGAAGGAAATCAGGGAGGTTGTTGATGTTTTTAGGCGTGAGAACAGTCTTCGGAACGTTGATGTTCCTGATCCGCCGATAATTAAAGAGTTGATGGTGGTTCTTGAGCGTAAAATCAGAAAATAATAGGGATTTGACTTACTGCACCAACTGTTTCCGCCCAATCGAAGATAAGCCCTACACTTTTTTTGAGGGCAAGCTAGTTTGTATGAGTTGCTGGAAACGCAAGAATGGCATTTTTAGGTCTGTGTGGTGACATATAGTTTTAAATATATCTTGTGTAACTTGTGTAAGTGGTGAATCGTTAAATGAAAAGACAAAAATTAATTATAGAAAAAACAGACGGCAACTACAGATATGTTGCTGTTGAGGGAGAAGTGGAAGATTGGGCTTGCTATTTTGACAGAATCACTAAAACAACCGAAGAAGTCAAAAGATGGGGTGACAAACTCAACGAAACAAGAGCCAGATACCTGTTTCCAGAATTCAATCAACTACGGTGGAGACCTTGAAAACAATAAGAGTGTCAGACACGACACATGAAGCCCTGCGCACGCGAGGAAACAAGGGCGACAGCTTCGACGATATTATCTGTGAGTTGCTTTGTGAGGTTGGGCAAATGCAGTATCCAGATTATATTGTTGAGGCTCAAAAGTTTGTTGAGGGCGGAAAGGTTTCAAAGGAGGCAGACAATCAATGAGGTCTAAAGAGGACATCATGAAAGAGGTCGCAGACAATAATTATTTTGATCCAGCAGAGATTGGGCATGAACCAATTGTTCAAGCGGATAATGAGTATTTGTTTCTTGAGGTGCTCATTGACATCCGCGACCAACTAGCAGAACAAAACAAAAAACTTGACAGAATCTATCTGGCTGCGCCTATGTGGGGAAGAGGGATTTAACATGAAATCTAGTTATCCTGTGTTTTATCAGTACAAGAAATACAGTGTCTGCTTCGACGAGTTGAGTCTTGAAGACGTGTTGAAGCTCAGGGATGCTGTGGCCTGTTTGAGTGTGGAGCTTGTGCATAAGGGGGCAAACTTCTGATGAGTGAGCATAAGAGTTTGCTTGTCAGATGTCCAGACTGCAAACGCCTCATGTGGTTCAACACACAAAAACAGTACTACTGCAAATTCTGTACAAAAAAATTGGTTAAGGTGGTGAATGTATGAGGTTCCAGTGTTTAGAGGTAACTTGTGGTCGTCCTTTTGGGTGGACAGCAAAAAAGATAGTGCAAGTAATAGATAAAGAGCAGGAGATGCCAGTCACTTACGAGTATGTTGTGTGTCCTTATTGTGGTGGTTTAGATTTTGAAGAATACAAAGAAACATCACCTAGACCCGCGCCAAAGCCAACTCCGCCAGTTCAGATGCCAACGCCAGTCACGAAGAGTAACAGCCAGTTTGATCCTGCAGACCTGATGCAACACAGTTGGAAGGGAAAGAAGATAGGGCAAGGAAAGTATGAGCAGGGAAGTCTTGCCTATGGATGGGACTATGCAGACCAGTTCAAGCCAGAAACTGTTGAGGCACTAAAGAGGGGCGTTGTGGAGATTGATGAGTTTGTGTTTAAGATTACGGAGAATTTTAAGCTTGTGCAAACAAAGAAGGTGCGAAAGTGACTGTGGGTAAGCGTAGTTGCTGGAACACATACTGTGCCTACAACTGGAACAGCACATGCCTTAAGGATGGAGTTTCTGAGGCAAAATACTGCAAAGACTGGAAGGATGCTCTATAATGGAATATCCAGAAAACATAACCAGAACCTGCGACAACTGCAGAAACAAAGACACTAAATTATGCAACGATTTTTTGCATGATAAACATTTCTATGAGTTACGCGAAGGAAAAAAACAGAAAAAACAGTACTGCAAATTTTGGGCATACAAACCACAAGGAATATGGAGGACACGTTCATGACTGGACGCAATCCTCGAGTACAAATGAAAGTTTCATCACGACTTAAAGTGGCACAAAAACGTGACTGGGGAATCCGCAAAACCTTCCAAATAAAATTCAATAATCGAACAGCAGAAATTTTCTGTTACGCTCCATATGGCAGAGGGATGGGAAGCCAAATTTCTATACTAAAAGACCAATATTTTATTACTGATATGTGGATGACAGATACAATTGAAGAATTTAAGCAGTTAATAAAACAATGTAACACACAAAATGACTGTTATTGTAATGTTAGGGAGTTTCTTGATTTTATGCGCAAAAAGAATGTTGGGGTGAAAGTTACTTATGACTTCTGAGGGAGAACTAAAAAAACGATTAACATATCCTTATGCTCAATCAGATAACATTAACAAGATTATTGATGAGGCAAAAAAAGAGTTTCAAACGGTTGCATTTGCAGAAGACATAACTAAAGTTCATGTTGATGTGGGAAAAATAATAATGTTCAATGGTGGAGCAACTCGAAGCGAAGCTAAAGTTTACTATTTGAAAAAACTAATTGGGAAATGGTTTGGTGAGTAGTTTGGATGTCTGTAATTTGTATCGTGAAAGAATGTGGCAGGATGAACGATGGGTGAGCAGAACATGCAAAGATGGAAAAGACACAAAATCTTGACTATAACTTTACTACCACTAATTATTATGGTTTGGATGATAGGATGGACCTTAAAGATAATAGGAGAAAAAAATGATGAGTTGCCTACAACATTATCGAGACAGAATAAGTGAACTGCAAGCAGAAGCGGAGGAGCTGGAGACTCTTCGTGACGACAACCGGACAGCAAACAAGTTCCTTGAATTTATGATAAGGTCTGATGTGAGGTGCAATGATTAAATGAACAGAGCAATAGCAACAATTCATAGACTAGAAAAAGAGCAAGCTTTCACAATAAAGCAACACACAAAATTTAGATGCCCAAAACCAAAATATAAACCTGACAAAATCAAAAGTGGAATCGAAATACACTTTAAAGTTCCAATAAATTGGAGAAATAAACTACAAGAAAAAGCAAATAAAAACACAAAAGGCAACCTAAGTGAATACCTTAGAATCCTAGTTCAAAAAGACATAAAATACAAAAAAGGAGACCTCACATAATAATGCAAGAAACCAGTTTAATTGCTTACAGAAAGAAACTTAATGATGGAAGCATAGGACGGCAACAAGCACAAATATTAAAACTCTTCGTGGAACATCCAGAATGCAACTACACAAACAGCGAAGTCACAAAACTTACTGGAATCAAAATTAGCACGGTCTGCCCACGAATGAAAGAACTCAGAGATAATGGATTACTTATTTGTGCAGGTCGTAGAATGTGCACTGTAGTAAAAGACAGTTGGGTAAACTGCTGGAGACTAAACCGATGACAAGCAGTTCACAGAAAGCTTACACAATCGGCAAACTTGCCAGACAGAACCTATCAGAGTTTCAGCAATTAATGTTCTATATGAAAGCCTTTGATATATTCACTCAAGGAAAAATCAGCAATTACCAGATAGATGAGATTCGCAGAACTTATGAATGCTTAGAAAGAACCAACAGGAACGGGTCAAAATAATAACATATTGTATTATATATTTGAATGTATAAAATGTGTAAATGGTGAATCAGATGTTAAGTTACGAAAAGAACCTTAAAGCAATATTAGAAGCAGGTAAGCAGCTAGAGCAAACCAGAATGTTCGAGAATAAACCAGTTAGGAGGTAACAGTTATGGTTCATAGAACTTTAGAAGATTATGAACGAATCCTCAGTGAGATTCCGTATGATATTATTGAGGAACATTTGCGGAGGCGTAAAGAAGAGACTGAGGACTTTATGAGATTTGGAGAGTAAAACATAATGAAAGTAGTGAAACAAAATACAGCGTGTGAGATTTGCGGAGAAGATTTTGAAGGCGACTTCATTCAACACGAAAAGCCAGAAGATGATTTTCCATGGGAAGGACAGCCAACAATGTTTAAAACATACGATGATGACGGCTCGGAAATAATTGAGTATGAAGGTGCACCAGAAGAAATTACCTATCCGCATATTCATGAACAGCCAACAGTCGAATGTCATGTTTGTCTAGAGTGTAGAAAAGAATTGGGTGCAAAGAAAGATGCCGATTGAGTTTGTTGTAGATACTATGATTCATGATGCTATAATGGCTGAGGATTACGAGAGAGCTAAGGCTATTGCTTTAGGTGAAATTGTCAAAATTCTTCGGGACATTTGGGGAGAAATCGAAGCAATCAAAGACGATGGAATTTCTTGTAATAAAAGAAATACAAAGGAGGAATAACTTTGAAAATAGACAAAACTAAAGACGAGAGAATAAGAAAAATTGTCGAAGGTCTGTTTGAATCGGAAGTAATGCGGAGTTTAACAACTCTCGCTCTGTTTGAGAAAACTGGGTTTCTTACAAAAAATGGGCAAGCATTAGCGAGTATGGGGCTTAAAAAGATGGCAGAAAAAGGGATGGATTTTCCGTGGGAATCTCAATGGGAAATCAACAAAGATAGTTTACATTCAAGTCGCAAAGAGGAAACAAAATGAAAATCGCTATTCCACACAGTAAACAAATTATCGGAACTCTAAGAGATGTTACTAAATATCCAAACGGTTATTGGGAAATAAAAATTACAACAAACCTTTCAATCACTCAAAATTTGTATATTGCTCTAAGTTCTGAAGAAATGGAAGATTTGATTCAACGAAAACAGTTAGAGGAGAAAAGAGAATGAAAGGAAGATTAGTAACATACAATAAAAAAGGCAAAGTAACAAAAATTGATTCTGTTACTGGTTTTATAACTGAAGATATTGACACAAAAACGGGAGAAACAGCAACAATATTTTATATTGCTTTACCACCCGAAAACTCAAAACGAGGATATAATCAGAATGTAATTGTGCCACTTGATGAACTATTTGGAGAAATAAAAAGGAGAGTTATCCTACATTGAGTAAATCTGTTTCTGAACAAGAAATATTAAAACAATTAATGCGTAAAAACTTCGGAAACGAGAATGTTGTCAACGTCTATTACAATCTAATGCAAGAGGATGCTTCAATTCGGGGATTCAAAGAGTGGCTTGAACTGAAGCTTAGTGCTTTTCCGAAGGGTGAATGGGGAGAAAAAACTATGCTATTAGAATTGTTAGACGAGTTGAAAAACCATGACTGTTCCTAAAAAAGACATTTTAGAAAGTGGGATAGGAGAGAATTACTTTTGAAAGACTGTAATACTGGACACTCTCCTATCTCACCTAAAAAAACTGTTCCTGAAGTAAAAGATACAGAAACAAGTAAAGTTCCCAAATCTAGTTTTAACTGTCCTGTTTGCATGAATACTTTGGCTTTTGAAGATTTACATATTTACTACTGTCCAAGATGTGAGGCGATATGGAAAATAGAGTTTCTAAGATTAAAAGAGGGAATATAATGTCTTCTCAAATAACACATAATGTTTAACTTTGGTAA
>Ga0265297_10008125_pt1 | contig 14147 bp, 19 predicted proteins | sample Munlanlwell13791_FD_192502 | JGI IMG/M metagenome (GOLD analysis project Ga0265297, IMG submission 192502) | Leachate microbial communities from a municipal landfill in Southern Ontario, Canada - Leachate well 137-91 | ecosystem: Engineered > Solid waste > Landfill > Unclassified | place... | reverse complement strand
AAAAATTATTGTCGTCGATCCCACTAAATTGGTTAACAATAAAAATGTCACCTTGGGAAAAGTTGCCGATATCTCCCCTACCACCTCTATTCTTGTCCTCATTCCCACCAATAATAAAAATCGGGAATTACAAATAAAAGTTGACTCTAAAACCGAGATAATTACCAGAGACAACAAAACCATAAAATTCACCGACCTTAAAAAAGGCCAAAAGATAGTCTGTGTCTACACCAACAGTCAAACGGCTACTTATCCTGCACTCAAGATTATTACTCTTGACTAAAAATTGACAAAGTCGATTTTATTGTTACAATACTTTCAATGATATTTGCAAATGTGATTTCAAACCATCACCATACCACCAAGTAATTGGCGGTAATTGCTATATCAATTAACCAAAACCGCCAAAGAGCGGTTTTTCTTTGTTCTTTTTTTTAATTATGGTGGTTGTAGCTCAGTTGGTTAGAGCGCGTCCCTGTGGAGGATGAGGTCGAGGGTTCGAGTCCCTTCAGCTACCCAAAGTGTTCCAAAGCTTTAGCCTAGGACACCCAAATAATATGTTCATAAAATTTAATTTTATTCATCACACCCATACCGTGGTCAAGAACCTGCGGGGTGTTTCTTTGGCCTAAAAACTTTATCAAACTTTTAAAATCCCCGTAAATTCGGGGATTTTTTATTGAACAAATTATGTTCAGAATCCCAAACATTAAATTAAAAATATGAAAGAAATATTAAATTTACAAATACCTTCTCTTCCGGAAGCAACCATTAAAACAGACAATTTGGTTTCCTCAGAACAATCATTAGAAATCGCCAAATTGTATGCCGAGGTTTTTCGTGGTTCCCCTTGGAACGAAGCTGTTAAATGTGACACTTGCGAACAATTTCAAGGTTCAGAAATACAAATTGAATCAAATTGTGACTGTGGCGGAATTTTCAAAGAAGCCTATCCCCCATTGGAAACTTCCGATTACATTCAAAAGGATTCTCAAAAACCAGGTTTTAGAATAATTACTGCCGAATCAAAGGGCAAGCTTATTGCCTTTTCCTGGAGTTATTTAACCACTCCGATAGAATTAGCTATAAGTAAATGGTCTACTCCGGAATTTCAGGCCATTGTCGTCGATACCCTTAAACAACAGGGGTTGGATGCCAATACTCAGTTTCGTTACCTAAACGAAACCGGAGTTAATTCTGAATATCGCAATCTTGGTTTAGCTAGTCGACTGCGAACTAAATCCACCGGTCCAGAAATTACTGTTGCCAGAACCAACAGCAATTCACCCATGACAGTTATCAATTACACACAAAATTTTGATCAGATCATGGGCCCAAAAATGTTTTTTGATCGTCAATTGCGAACAATTTTTCCTACCGGTGAAATTGCTAATTGTCTAGATCAAGAAAACCCGTCCAGGGTATTATTTATTAAAAAAATATAATGACAGAAAAAATAAATATTCTTCAAAAAATAATTGAGAAACCAAAACAAATAATTTCTGATATTAAAACTCGTTACGAACAACAAAAACTCGAAGAAGCAGAGTGGTGGAACAAATATTTAACCACACCACCTGCAGAAGGTGAACCTCTAACCAAGAGATATGAAAGCTCTTGGGGAGCAATGGGAGGTTTTGATAATCGGGATTATCGATGGGATCAAGAATCTGGAACCTGGATTGAAACCGCCAGATATTTTGAAAGTGGTTATGGTCCCCACTAATATAGTTATTTATTTTAGTTAAACTACATATATGACCAAAATCTTAGAACTAACTCAAAAATTAATCTCCATCCCCTCCTGGGTCGATGAACAAATTAACGAGGTAAAAATTGGTGAATTCATTTTTGAATATTTAAGAAATAACACGAGACTTTCGGTTGAAAAAGAAATGGTTGTTGATGGTCGTTTTAATATCCTGGTGGGCTTTAGCCAGGATATTAAAACTTTGGTTATGGGCCACATCGACACTGTCGGCATCAATGACAATTGGGAAACCAATCCTATTGTTCCCATCATTAAAAATGGCAAATTATATGGTCGTGGCACCACTGATATGAAAAGTGGTCTCGCCGCTATGATATTGACTGCTGCCGACAAAAATTTACCAAAAAACATAGCTTTTCTTTTTTATATCGATGAAGAATATAATTTTGCCGGTATTAAAAAATTCATGCTTGATTATGGTTCAAAAATAAAACCAACCTCAATCATCTCTCTTGATGGTTCCGAACTAAACATCGCCAATGGTTGTCGTGGTCTGATAGAAATTTCAGCCACAATTACCGGTAAATCTTGTCACGCCTCCAGACCGGAAAATGGGGTTAATGCTCTCGAAGTCACTTTCAAATCAGTTGAAAAACTTAAAAAATATTTAAAAAATATTTACGACTCAGAATTAGGTAACACACCTCTCAATCTGGCTTCTATCACCGGTGGTCAAGCTGCCAATGTCGTTCCCGATACTTGTCAATTTATCCTCGACATCAGACCCTCATCACCAAAAATTAATGCCAAACTAATTGTTAATCAATTAGAAAAATATGTTAAAAAATTTGGAGGAAAATTAACTAATTATCAAATCAAATTTGATTTTGGTTCCTGGTTGACTCCAAAATCAAATTTAGAAAAACTGGGTTTAAATTTTAAAAATATAAGTTCCTCTGGCTATATGGATACCCAGATGCTTTGGATTATTTTTGATAAACCAAATTGTCTGACCATCGGTGCTGGAGCTCAAAGTACAGCACACTCTTCCAATGAATATATCGAAATAGAAAAATTAGAAAAGTTACCAAAAATTCTTTTCGATATTATTCAGAAAATATAATTTATCAGGGCGGGTTTTATACCCGCCCAAACCAAATTAATTTACAATGTTAAAATCAAACTATGAATAACAATGCACCTCAGACATTAAAAGGCTTTCGGGATTTTTTGCCCGAGACTATGGCCGTTAGAAATTACGTTAAAAATATTTTTATCGAGGCTTTCGAAAAATTTGGTTTTGAACCACTCGAAACCCCCACCCTCGAATATGCCTCAGTTTTAATGGGGAAAAATGGCGAAGAAGCCGACAAATTAACTTATAATTTTCAGGATCAAGGCGAGCGCCAAATAGGACTTAGATACGATCTAACCGTACCTACAGCCAAAGTACTTGCCATTTATGGCTCTCAAATCTCCATGCCTTTCAAGCGTTATCAAATTCAACCTGTCTGGCGCGCCGACAAACCTCAAAAAGGCCGCTACCGAGAAATTCTTCAATGTGACATTGATACTTTTGGTACTGCTTCCCCCACCGCCGATGCAGAAATCGTTGCTGTTATTTATGACATTCTTCAAAAACTAAATTTTAAAAAATATTCTATCCGTCTAAATAGCCGGACTGTTTTAAAAAATATTTTAAGTCAAAGTGGTATCACCGAAAATCAATCCTCAGCTCTTCAAAGTCTCGATAAATTCCAAAAAATAGGCGAAGAAGGAGTAAGAAATGAGCTCATTAGCAAAGACTTTTCTGAGGTTCAAATAGATTCTCTCTTTAAATGTACCAAACAGGCTAAGCCGGATGAAAATTTACAGGCAGTTTTTAATTCCATAAAAGCTTTTGGTATTCCTGAATCTGCCTACGTTTTTGATCCCACTATGGTCCGCGGTCTTGATTATTACACCGGTACAATTTTTGAAACTTATGTCGAAGAACCTAAAATTGGTTCCATCACTGGTGGTGGTCGTTATGATAATTTAATCAAAACTCTAGGTGGACCAGACATCCCCGCCGTCGGCACAACTTTAGGTCTCGACAGAATCGTTGATTGTATTATTGAATTAAATTTATTACCAAATTTACCCAAGACTAAGGTTAAAGTTATGGTTGGAAATTTTGGAGCCGATACTCAAGATCAGTCTTTAAAATTGACTTCCCTCCTCCGAGACAATAATATTCCGACAATTTTTTATCCGGACGCTGACAAAATTGGCAAACAATTTAAGTATGCTTCTGACAAAAATATTCTCTTTGTCGCCCTCATTGGTAGTAACGAAGCAGCCAACAATGAAGTTACTCTCAAAAATATGTCTACTGGTGAACAAAAGACCATAAAACAAGGAGAAATCATAAATAATCTATAATTTCTGCTATAATAACCCCTATGAAACCAGCTATCCATCCTATCTATCATGATGATTGTCAAGTCACTTGTGCCTGTGGCAACAAATTCACTACCGGTTCAACTCTCGAAAAAATCGAAGTCGAAGTCTGTAGTAAATGTCATCCTTTCTTCACCGGTCAACACAAATTTGTCGACATCAAAGGAAGAATTGATAAGTTCAAAGAAAAGCAAGCCCAAGGTGTTGCTTACACAGCCGCTAAAGCTGCAAAAGCTTCTAAAAAAGTCAAAGAAGATAAAAAATCCAATTAGATATTTTGAACCGCCAATCATATAATCAATTTATATTTGGCGGTTTTATTATAACTATTAACTAAACAACTATTAAACTAATTATCTAAACAATGCCTATATCAAACTCCAACATCGCCATTCTCGAATTTCGTATCGGTCCCGGTGGCCAAGAAGCCAGCCTGTGGCTCGAGGACTTAATGCGCATGTACATTCGTTATGCCGAAAAAGTTGGTTGGAAAGTGAATTATTTAGACAATGACATCTTAAAAATTTCCGGCCTCGATGCCTATAACCAATTAAAATGGGAAACTGGCACTCATCGGGTTCAACGCATTCCCATTACAGAAAAAAGGGGTCGTATTCAGACCTCTACCGCCGCTGTAGCTGTTTATCCCCAAGTTACCTCTCATGATATCGTTTTAAATCTTGATGATGTTGAAATGACAGCTTCAAGAGCAGGAGGTAATGGTGGTCAAAACGTCAATAAGGTCTCAACTGCTGTTCGAATACTTCACAAACCTACAGGACTCACCTTCTCTGTCCGTCAGGAACGTTCTCAGGAACAAAATCGAGCTATTGCTATGGATTTACTTCGGGCCAAGCTGTGGCAGATGGAAGAAGATAAAAAAATTTCACAATTAGGTACCACCCGAGATAAAGTCGGCCTAGCCATGCGTGCCGACAAAATTCGTTCCTACAATTATCCCCGAAACCAAATTAAAGATCACCGAATCGATAAAGAATTCAACCTCGCTAAATGTCTCAATGGAGATTTGATGGATCTTCTCCTCGAACTTACCGTACTTGACGAACCACAGACTCAGAACTGAGTCATTTTGATATAATAAATCAGTATGAAAGAAAAAGTTGAAACCATCTGTCGCTTGCCAAATAATCCCGGCCGACTTTGTCTTAATCCCAATGGTGATGGACATTGTGGTGAATGCGATCTGGCACAAGAATGGATTATTAGTATTTCAGAACAATTTCCAGACCGAGTACTTCGATTGAGAAGAACTACTTTTGGTGCTGTTCTTCAGGCAGACAAAAATCGCCCTAAAGCTGCCTCAATCGTTAAAGGAATAGTTTTTATTAACTCTTCTTCTCTAAAACAACCGTAAGTTCCAATTTTTCTTTATTTCTCCACACCTTTAATACCACTGACTCTCCAATTTTCTTTTTATTTACATAAGTCGCTAAAACTACATCACTTTCTGATAATTTTATATTATCAACCTCCGTCACTATATCATTAACCTTCACTCCAGCTTTATCAGCTGGACTATCTGTTATTACACTTTGAACAAAGGCTCCCACGGGTACATTATTTGATACAGCAGATTCTTTGGTAATCATGGCATAACTTATACCAAGATATGGTCTTTCAAACTGACCGGTACTACCAAATACATCAATAGACTCTTTAACAATGTTTATTGGTAAAGCAAATCCAATACTTTGACCTGACTGCGACACTGCTACATTTACTCCGATAACCCTTCCACTAGAATCAAAAAGTGGTCCTCCGGAATTTCCTGGATTTATCGCAGCATCAGTTTGGATAACATTATCCAATTTTTCAGAACCAATACTGCTTCCGGCTACAATACCTCTACCTAAACCTGAAATTACTCCTTTGGTCACCGTCGACCGAAACTCCCCCAAAGCGGTACCTATAGCAATTACAGTCTGACCCACCTTGAGCTTATCAGAATCTCCCATGTCTACCGGAATTAAGCCTGTTTTATCAATCTTAAGAATTGCTAAGTCATTAACTGGATCCCGATAAATATTTACAATTTCAACTACTTCATCTTTACCAATTATCACTTTGTATTTTGCTGTCGTATCAGCTACCACATGTTTATTGGTCACAATCAAACCATCACTGGTAATCACAAAACCTGTCCCAATGTCCTGTTCAATCTTCTTTGTCGACGCAATATCCAAATTGTAAAATAGTCCACCCCATGGATTTAGAATTGTTTGAGTTTTAATCATTGACACCGTTACTACACTCAAATTTGCTTTTTCTACCACTTTTGTCACTACTGATTCCTCATCAGTTACAATAATTTTCTCCTTATTTGTGGTTAAATTTTTACCAATACCAATTCCACCGATAAAAACAATCGCTACTATTATTATTCCAAAACCAATTTTTAAAATTTTATTCATTTTAATAAAGTTTCTACAGCTTTATCCAATTGATTATCCTGTTTATCTTTATTCTCCGGATTCCATTTTTCCTCAATATCCGGCAATATTCCCACTCCATGAATATTATTTCCTTTGGGTAACAACCACTTGGCGATGGTTACATGTAACCCGGATCCATCAGCGAAATCTATTGGTGATTGGACTGTTCCTTTTCCAAAACTCTTAACTCCTACCAAAGTTGCTCTTTGGTAATCCTTCAAGGCGCCGGCTAAAATTTCAGAAGCAGAGGCAGAACCTTCATTAATCAAAACTACTAATTTATCATTGACTAGCTTTCCTTTTGTTCCATCGACTTTATATATTTCTTCTTTTCCGTCTGAAGATCTCTGAGTTACTACTATTCCATCTCTCAAAAAATCTGAAGCTACCAAAACACTGGCCTGCAAATATCCTCCAGGATTATTTCTCAAATCTAATACTACACCACCATAATTGGTTCCTAATTTGTTTTTTTCAACAATTATTTTGTCCACTTCCTCTGGCCAATCCTTATATGTTTGTTCACTAAATTTGTACAATTTTATCCAAGCAATAGTCTTTCCACCTTTTTTTATCCACTCCATTTCCATACTGGGAACTAAAATATTTTCTCTCACTAAAGTTTTTTCAAAAGTATCCTTTTGTCCATCTCTATAAAATTTTAAAGTCACCTCAGTTCCAACTTTTCCCCGAATCAAGGTAACCGCCTCTTCCAATGTAATCCCGGCTGTGTCTTTGTCAACATTTTTTTCTTTATCAACAATTTTCAAAATCAAATCTCCCGCTCTAATACCGGCTTTTTCTGCCGGAGTTTTTGCCAATGGTGCCATTACCGCCAAATTCTTATCTTTATACCCCAATTGAATACCCACACCTCCAAATTCACCTGCCAAGTCGTCATTAGTATTTTTATTTTCTTTTGGCGCTAAAAATACCGTGTATGGATCACCCAAAGCTGCCACCATACCCGAAATGGCTCCATAAGTCATGGTTTTATCATCCAATTTATCCTTTTCCAAAAAATTTTGTTTTAATTTATCCTTTACCTTCCACATTAATGACAAATCCAAAGTCTCAGTACTTTTATTACTTTCGCCTGATGTCAAAGCCACTGTCTTTCCTGCCCTAAAGCTTACCAAAGAGGTCACTGCCATCAAAGCTAAAAATATGAATATATTCCTAATCTGTTTTTGCATGTTTTTATTCTACCTCAACTTTTTCCACTCGTCTTTATCAACTTTTTTTATGACAATTTCACTTTCGGTACCACTTTCATCTTCCAGACAAATTATCCCTTTAACTCCGATAACTTCAGCTTTCGTTAAAATACTCTCGTCAAGCATTTTAACCATGATTATTTTATCTCTGGCTTCAAAATTTAGATCCTTCAAGCACTCTACGGTTTTGGACCATATTTTTCCTTTTATCATTCACTCTATATTACTCTTCCGATGCGGTATAAGGCAACAATGCTAGTTCTCTGGCTTGTTTAATCACTTGAGATAGATTTCTTTGATGTTTCATACACACACCAGTTGATTGGGCTGAAAGCATTCGACATCGTGGTGATAGAAATTCTCTCAACTTCTCATAATCTCGCCAGTTAGGAACAGATTTAGCTTTACAAAAAGCACAATCATTACCTCGGCCTTTTAATCTGATTAAACGGTTTCTATCTTTTTTATTATTTTTCTTCATATTTTATTCTCCTATTGGGGCATCAGAAATGTCTCGTTCAGCACCAATGTCATCAGGAATAACGATATCTTCAATTGCTCCATTATTCAAATCAATATGTTCATCCACACTCGCCACAACTTCACCACCTTCTCTGTTTGCGGACATACCTACACCCTTACTGTCTAATATAATCATGTCTTCAATCACAATCTCTGACACTTGTTTTCTTATATTCGATGCATCAGTAATTTCTCGATATTGAATTCTTCCCTGAACATAAACCCTTCTACCTTTAGATAACAATTGAGAGCAAAGTTCCGCCAATTTATTCCAGGCCACAATTCGGTGAAATTGAGCATCTTCTTTTTTTTCACCTTGTTTGGTAATCCAAACTCTGTTGGTCGCCAGACCAAAAGAAACTACTGCCATTCCGGCTGGAGTATATCTTAACTCTGGATCACGGGTTAAGTTTCCAATTAACATGACTTGATTCAAACATCGACTAGGCATTTTTTTCCCTCTATCTTAAATTTTTAATATTAAATAACGGATGACTTGCACATCACGATTTAAAAATAATTTAAATTCCGTTGATTTGATTGGTTTATTTCCACCAATAGTAAATACCCAAAAATCACCCTTATCTAAGCCTTTAACCTTATAAGCTAGGGTTTTGTTCCCTAAATCATCACGGTTATCAATCGAAAAATCCATTCCCGTGAGGTGGTCTTCAATTAATTTAATAGTTTTTTCTTTGTCTTTTGACTCGGCCTTGGGGTTCAAAACCACAATCACCTCGTACTTATAGTTGCTGTCTTTCATCGAAGATTAGCTTAACATGATTCTTTTAATATTACAATCATAAAATCCCTGATAATCGTTATTTATTGTCATCAGTCTCATCGTTAAAAAGTTTCGAAGCATCATTATATACATTTTTAGCGGTTTCCTCGACGTCATCTCCTGCCAATTTACTTGCAGCTCCTATTTCACCAATGAAACCACTTAATGAATCAATAGCATCGTCACATGCTTCTAATTTTAATTTATCAGAGTCAATGTCTACATCCAATATTGCCATCAATTGATCAATTATTTCTTCACTTATCTCTATCTCTTCGTCACTACCAGCTGTCGCCAATATCTCATTGGCTCTCTTCAAAGCCCCTTCCGATAAATCGCAACCAAGGATTATTTCTCTAGCCTCTTTTAGCTTCATAAAATAATATTAACATAAATTATATTGCCGCAGCAGTTGCTTCCGGAGTCACTGAAGTGGCTTTACCTTTACTTTTAGCTTTTGCAAATAAATCTTTTGCATTTTGTTTTCTTTCAATTCTTCCTCTTAAAAGTTTTGCCTCAGCCCTCAAAGCTCTTCTCTCAGCTCTAGCCGCTAACTCAGCCACTCTGATTGGCTTCAAAGATTCTCTCAATTGGCTTCTGTTAACAATATATCCCTCAGGGACCTCTTCACCATTTGCTTTTAATCTTTTTGCTTCAGCATAACTGTCATTTAGTCGGGCCCTTTCTCCCACTAATTGTTTTACCTCAGCATCTTTCCATTTTGCTTCCACTAAATCTATTTTTGATTTGACAAAATCAACTCCGTCAAGAACATAGCTTTTTGCCGTATCAATAATACCCAAATTTTGTCTTCTTTCCTGAATTTCTTGTGCTTTTTCAGAAAAATATTCCTTACTCTCAGTCCATTTATTTTTAACCACTTCCCAAGCTTTTTTTCCGGTCTCTTTAACTTTATTTACTCCCCTTTCAATTGCCGATCCAACTCTATCAAAAAAACTGGATCCCGTCACTTTGTCTACTTGATCTTTTGATACCTCACCCGTCGCACTTTCAACCTTGTCAGCAATTCCCACAAAATTTTTAAATCTTTCAAAAAGCCCCTTAACACCAGGTTTATACACACTGTTTTCAACTTTTGGAGCTCGATCAATTTTTATTGGAGGAGGAGTAACTTCTGTCATTTTTTAAATATTTTAATAACTAATAACATTTATTATAGGATTATGCATTTACTTGTCAAGTACTTTAATTTTAAACCCACTTGGCAAATCTTCCACAACATATCCCTTTTCATTAATTAGACTTCTTAGTCTATCGGCTTCAACCCAATTCTTTGCAGCTTTAGCATCCGCCCTCTTTTGAGTTAAATCTATAATCTCCTGAGGAATATCAGCTTCCTTTATTTTTTTATCCAAATTCAGCCCCAACACCTTATCAAAATCCAATATGGTTACCTTCTTATCCTCCGGACTAACTTTTTCATCCTTCATTAATTTCCAAACTAATGCCATAACTTCGGGCATTGCCAAATCATCAGCAATTAATTTTTTAAAATTATCCTGATACTCTGTATTTAATTTCCCACCATTTGGTAATTCCCCTATTAACCGCTTTAACTTATCGTAAGCTACTTGTGCAATTTTTAGATTGTCCAGGGAAAATTCCATCCCTTTACGGTAATGAGTTGTTAAAAATAGATAACGATATCCCAATGGTTCAATTCCCATTTCCACCAGTTCTTGGGCAGTAAAAACATTTCCCAATGATTTGGACATTTTTGTTCCACCTTTCCCAGTTACCCAAGCATTATGAATCCAAAAATTAGCGGTTTGATGACCGAAGGCTCCAAAACCTTGAGCAATCTCGTTGGTATGATGTACTGGGATATGATCTATCCCTCCGGTATGAATATCAAAAGTTTCACCCAAATTTTTTACTGACATGGCCGTGCATTCCAAATGCCATCCCGGAAATCCTATTCCCCATGGACTTTCCCATTCCATTTGTCTTTTTTCATTCTTCGGACTAAATTTCCATAAAGCAAAATCACTTTTATTCCTTTTTTCTTTGCTTACTTCATCTCTATCAGTATCAATAATTTCATCGAGTTTTAAATTGGCAAATTTGGCATAATCGAGAAATTTGCTGGTATCGAAATATATTCCATCACTAATTTTATAAGTAAAACCATTCTTTTCAATTAATTTAAGTAATTCAATTTGTTCCTCAACATATTCGGTTGCCGGACATACTATATTAGGCCGGACAATATTCAATAATTCTTCACTCTCAAAAAATTGTTCTTCATATTTCTTTGCCAATTCCCATACTGACAAGCCCTCTCTCTTTGCCCCTTTTTCCATTTTATCTTCACCACTATTGGCATCAGAAGTTAGATGACCAACATCAGTCAAATTCATCACTAGTTTTACTTCATAATTAAAATACTTTAGAGTTCTAGCTAAGATATCTACAAACAAATAGGCATACATATTCCCCAAGTGTTGATCCCAATATACTGTTGGACCACAGGCATAAATCCCCACCTTACCTTCATTAAGACTCTGAAACTCCTCCTTACTCCGGGAAGACGTATTATAAAAATAAATTTTTGGGTTCATCTTTAATCAATTTTACCACCCTTAAATTCACTCGTCTGGGACATGGCAGCCGGGTCAGGTGCTTGTGATTTCCTCTTTTTTCCGGGAGAATTTTGTCTTTTAGCTTGTTCTCTTTTCACATTCCCCGGTTCTTCTACCATGTTTTGTCTTTCTCTCTCTTCTGCTTCCCGTTGCAATTTAATTTTTTCCAAAAATTCTTCCTCTTTCTTTTTTTCCTCACTTTTTTCTTCCTCATCGACTTGTTTTATTTCCGCTTCCACATTCCGGCCTTGACTCGCCGAAGCCTTTTGGCGAAGTCGGTCCATTTCTTCTTGTTTTTTTCTTTCATCTTCTGCTTTGGCTTTTTCCATTTCTTCATCGCTCATTGGTTTGGCATCAGCCACTAATTCCTGTCCTGTAACCACAGTACTAATTACTTGTTCCGCACTTTTTATCCCCTGTTCAGCTATTTCCGTTCCAGCATTCTGAATTGCTTGCAATATTTTTGTTGCATCAACCATATTTACTTTAGATTAACAAATTTTTCATAAATAAACCTTGAACAATTTGCAAGTATAATTTATTTTTATAACTCCCTTCGTCCCTCAAACGCTCTCGATAAAGTTACTGAATCTGCAAAACCAAGTTCAGCCCCCATTGGCAACCCACTTCCAATTCTGGTTACTTTTCCCTGATAATTAATTCCCTCTAGCTTCTTTTTTATATAAAGTGCGGTCCCCTCACCTTCAATGGTCGGATTAGTAGCCAAAATTATTTCTTCAATTCCGTCCCCTTCAACCCTCGACAATAATTCAGTAATTTTTAAATCGTCAGGACCTACGTGATCCAATGGATTAATTACCCCGCCTAGAACGTGGTAAATACCATTAAAACCGCCAATTGCTTCTACAGCTAAAACCTCATCTGCCCTTTCCACTACGCAAATTAGTTTCCGGTTTCGGTTGTTATCTTTGCAGATATCACACTCTTCTTCTTCTCCAACTCCAAAACATATTCGACAAATTTTAATTCTTTTTTTCAAATTTGCAATCGAGTCAGCCAGCTTTTCCGTAAAATTATCCGGTACGGCCAATAGATAAAAGCCCAATCTGGCCGCACTTTTTGGACCAATCCCCGGCAATCTTTCAAAATTTTCAATAACTTCGTTAAGTGCTCGGGGTATCTTTTTCATTTTATTTCATCAAGCCTTCCAGTCCACCCAAATCTTGCATTTTTTTAGCCGCATTTTCCTGAGATTTTTTCATTGCTTTATTGATAACTTCCACTAAAATTTTGTTTTCTGATCCGTTAATCGACAAAAATTTAATTTTCTGATCACCAGTGACTTTTATTGAAATTCCATTTTCATCCATTTCAGTTAACTCAGATTCCAAGGCTCTTTTTAACTTAAATGCCTGGGCCATTAATTTTGCTTTATCAAACATACTTTTATTTAATTATTAATATATAAATAACTTTTCTATTATAACGTTAAGTTGTTGTTTTCTCCTCTATCCAAAAATATCCTTAGCTACATCATAAATTTCTGCTTCCGTAACCACTTTTTTTTCGTCATTATTAGCTATCTTAAAAGGCACCGCTCTTTTGCTTTCTCCATCAGCCAACACACAATCAAAACTTAAATAGCCCCCGAAAACCTTATCCAATCCAATCTCCACAATTTTACGATTTTTAGCTTCTTCTAATTTTTCTTTATGAAACTTATAAAAAACTTCAATAACCAATCCATCACCAGTCATCTTCTGGGGTCTAGCTGCCCGTAAAAAGGCCTCTACTGAATGATTATAAGGTTTTACCGCTTGTAGCACTTCTCCCCATTTTTCTTCTATCTGGGCTATCTCAATCACCACTTTTGGTTTTGTCTCAACTTCCCTCACTGCTTCAATAATTTTTTTTTCAATCTCTTTCTCTTTTTCTATTTTCATTTCTTCCCAAGAATTATTGATAATCTTTTTTTCTTTGATTTCTATCTTCTCAATTCTAGTTTCTATCTTTTCATTTCTCGAATCTTTTTTTTCTGCCATTTCAATCACCGCCAGCTCCAAAGGTAGCTGCTCAATGACCGCAATTTTTTCCAATTCTCCGGTTCTCACTAAAATTTCTAACCATCTTTTTAGATTCTTATCATCAAGGTTCAAAAGTAATTTTTGGTGAAAATATTGAAGCCATTTTAATCTTAATTCCCCAAAATCAACCCCTTTTTGAGCCATTATTTCTAACTTACTCATAATGACTTTCATTTCCCCACCCTCTAAATCTGTTTCTAATTCTTCTGGCTGATATTCCCCCCTCATAGCCACAAAAAATGTATTTACTTGTTCCTCACTAATCTTATTACCAAACTGTAAACAAATTTCATTAAAAGTTCTTTGTAGATTTCTAAAACTACCATCAGAATTTTGAATTAACAATTTTCTTCCCGCCTCTTCAATCTCA
>Ga0265297_10008124_pt1 | contig 14151 bp, 8 predicted proteins | sample Munlanlwell13791_FD_192502 | JGI IMG/M metagenome (GOLD analysis project Ga0265297, IMG submission 192502) | Leachate microbial communities from a municipal landfill in Southern Ontario, Canada - Leachate well 137-91 | ecosystem: Engineered > Solid waste > Landfill > Unclassified | place... | reverse complement strand
ACAATGCACCCCAGAGGAATAGCGGGTGAGCTTGCTGGTAAAGCATCTAATGAAACTTGGGGGACTAAAAAAGTAAAAGAAGAAATAATTGATAAGCTAGATATTCCCATAGAAAATATAATTTTCTCTAGTTTTGACGCCGACACTGTTGTTTACCCAATGTATTTTTCTTGTTTAACTCATTACTATCTTTCTAGTCCCGATCCAACACATTACAGCTATCAACCCATTCCATTATTCATTAATAATATTTGGGAGGCATCTCCGATTTCTCGCGTATTTGCATTCTTGACTACTTTTTGGCAAATGATGAGTCAAGAAAGACCAGGCAAGCTAATTACTTTTTCATCTCACTCTATGAGTTTTAAGGCCTTAGTTGATGTAGGCTTTAAACAAGTGAATGTTATCTCTGATGATTCTAGAATTTTTTGGCAATGCTTCTTGCGCTATGATGGCAACTATCATGTCCAGCCGATTTATTATCCCATTTCCATGGACTCTAATGTTGGCAACACTCTTTGGGAGTCTTTGCAAAATATTTATAAACAACAAAGACGTTGGGCTTATGGTGTAACCGATATTCCATATTTTCTTTTTGGTTGCATGAAAAATAAAAAACTTCCCACTGGCAGGAAGAATGAATTGGTTTGGGAAGTTATGGAAGGTCATTGGTCTTGGGCTTGCGCTTCCTTTTTGATTTTTGTTTTAGGTTGGATGCCAGTATTATTAGGAGGACCTGAATTTACTAATAAATTATTGGCTTATAATTTGCCATTAATTACTAGTCAGATTTTAACCTTTTCTATGGTTGGATTATTGGCTTCGGGCTACTACAGTTCAATGCTCACTCCGCCTAAAGCTAATGGCAAAAATCAATTATTCCAAAAAGGATTATTCTTTGCCCAATGGTTAGTTGTCCCGATAGTTATGATTTTTTTCTCAGCCTTGCCATCAGTTGATGCTCAAACTAGACTAATGCTTGGAAAATACATGGGCTTCTGGTTCACTCCTAAATCTAGAAAAGATTAATCATTCTAAGTGGACATTATCTTTAAATCTTTTTAATTGAGCAGCCAAGAGTGGCTGCTTTTTTAATGAAGGATCTCCTTCTAAGATATCTAAAGCTGATTGGCGGACTTTTTCTACTAATTCTAAATTTTGCAAAGAAGACATTATAATATCGGGCAAGCCTGATTGCTTGCCTCCAGTTAATTCGCCTGGTCCGCGGATTTCTAAATCTTTTTTGGCCACAGCAAATCCATCGTCAGCCTCTACTAATGCTTTGGAGCGTTGTAGATTGCCCTCACTGCCTGGGCTGGATAACAGAAAACAATATGATTGATATTCGCTTCGCCCAACCCTTCCTCGAAACTGATGCAATTGGGCTAGTCCAAAGCGTTCGGCTCCTTCAATCATCATGACTGAGGCATTGGGCACATCAATACCAACTTCTACTACGGAAGTAGAAACTAAAATGTCGGCTTTTTCGTTTTTAAAATCTTTCATTACTTTCTCTTTTTCCCTGGGAGTCATTTTTCCGTGAAGCATTGTAATATTTAAATCAGGAAAGATTTCTTTTTGTAAATATTCAAACTCTTTAGTCACGGTTTTAACATCAGCCCAGGCTGATTTTTTAACATCGGCTTCTTGCTCAGACTCTTCTACTTCTTTTTCTTGAATTCTGGGGCAAATAACAAAAGCTTGGCGTCCTTGTTTTATTTGGTCGCGAACAAATTCATAAGTTTCTTTGCGTTGATCTTCTTTGACAATTTGGGTAATAATTTTTTTTCGGCCTGATGGCATTTGTTTTATTATTGTTAAATCTAGATCGCCGTAAATTGTTAAAGCCAAACTGCGCGGGATTGGGGTAGCAGTCATTGATAAAAGATGGGGGATAGCTTTGCCTTTAGCTTGTTTAACTAAATTAGCGCGTTGTTCTACGCCAAAGCGATGCTGTTCGTCAATTACCACTAGTCCTAGTTTATCAAACTCAACTTTGCCTTGGATTAAAGCATGTGTGCCTACTAAAATATTTATTTCGCCTTTAAGAGTTTGCTCTAACAATCTTTTTTTAGAAATTTCAATTGGTTGGCCTCTTAGTTTTTTGGAAATAAATTTATCTTCTTTGCCAGTCAAGAATCCAACATTCACATTGAATCCACTGTAAATTAAGGCAATTGTTTTAAAGTGTTGCTTAGCAAGAATTTCTGTTGGCGCCATAAAAGCCACTTGGCATCCATTTTTAATTACATTAAGGGCGGCCACTGCTGCCACAGCTGTTTTACCCGAACCAACATCTCCTTCTAAAAGGCGTGACATTGGCCTATCTTTTTCTAAATCTTTTAAAATACGCCAAACTGCTTTTTTCTGGTCATCAGTTAATTTAAAGGGTAAGGAATTGACAAAAGCCTGCATTACTTCCAATTTAATTGGCATGGCTTGCGCCTTGTGCTGAGCTAGTCTTAATTTTTCTTTTAAAACGAAAAGCTCTAATAAAAATAGTTGTTCAAAAGAGAAACGAGTTTGAGCTCTAATGGCCTCTTCCATGGAAGAGGGAAAGTGCATTTGCCAAATAGCCTGGTTAATTTCTAACAATCCGTTTTCTTTAAGCAAACTTGCTGGCAAAGGTTCGGCTATCTGAACTTTTATTTGAGTTAATAAAATCTTTACAGCCTTGCGTATCCATTTAGAAGAAACTTTTTGATTTTGAGGATACATTGGAACAATTCTTCCAGTATGCACCAGTTCGGCTTGATCGAAATCGTCGCTTTCAATTTTTTCAAAAATAGGATTGCTTAAATAATATCCTTTTTTTCCATAAACAACTTTTCCCGCAAAAGAAACAAAGTCCCCAGCTTTTAAAATATTAGTAATATATGTTTGTCCAAACCAAGTGACACGAAGGCTGCCAGTATGATCTTCTACTATTGCCTCAGCCATTTTAAATCTTCCTAGATAAGTGGCTTTTATTTGTAGAATTTTGCCTTGGATAGAAACATTGGTGTTGGCTTGAACTTTAGCAATTTCAACCACATTAGAAAAATCCTGATAACGCAGGGGAAAGTAAAAGAGAATGTCATTAATTGTTTTAATACCAATTTTTTTAAGCTTGCCCAAGTAAGGCTTGGAAACAAAAGTGAGATTTTCTAAAGGAGTATCCAGCGTGAGCATATGGCTTTTGACGGTTTTTGGTTTAGATCGAATTCAAAAATTTTGATTTCTAAATATTTTTTTAATGGCTTTCGGTCTGGGCCTATTTCCAAAATTATGAATTTTAAATTATGAATTTTGCATTAATGCAGTGTCCCCAGAAGGAATTGAACCTTCATCTCAGGCTCCGCAAGCCTACACTCTATCCGTTGAGCTATGGGGACGAATAATAAATAAATTTGTTAAACTTTTACGATTCCGTTGGTGGGGGAATATTCCTTTCGAAAACGGATATCCGTTGCCACCCGCTTGCGGGCGAGCCTCTCCCTTTGGGCGGGAGCCCTGCCTGTCGGCAGGCAGCTATGGAGACGATTATCTCTCCAGCCCATTTTGGGCATGGGACGATGACAGGATTATAGGCTAAATAAAGGGATTTTACAAGAAAACAATGACTTACTTTATAATCGCTTTTCTTGAGGAAATGGTTTTATAAATTTCAAACCAGCTCAAGCTGGCGCAAGCAGCCAAAAAGGCCAAAAATAAATCTTGCCAATGAATTTTAGAAAAATGAAAAATTGATCTAAAGAATGGATTGTAAATTATTACCAATAAACAAGTTATTGTTCCAGTTAAAACCCAGAGCAAAGCTTTGTTCTTGTTTCTCAAAATAGCAAGGAAATTAACGTTGTGTGACAGATTAGTGATTATTAAAATTATATTTCCAAAAACAATGGTGGAAAAAGATAAGGCCCTTACTCCGTTTTCATTTAGTCCACTTTTAAGAGCCACTAAGTAAACTGCTAAGCTTACCATTAAAACGCTTAAGCCTTGAAATAAACCAAGAGTTAAAACTTTCTTATCAAACAAAGGTTGTTTTAAATTACGAGGAGGTCTTTTCATTATATTTTTTTCTTCTTTTTCAGATTCAAAAACTATTGAGCAAGAAGGGTCAATTATTAATTCTAAAAAGGCAATGTGGGCTGGCCAAAGTAGAATGGGGGAGTTCATTAAAATAGGAAGCAGAGTCATTCCAGCAATTGGTATGTGCACAGAGAAAATATAGGCAACGGCCTTTTTGAGATTATCAAAGATTCTGCGTCCCATTCTCACTCCTTCTACAATAGAAGTAAAATCGTCATTTAATAAAACAATGTCTGATGCTTCTCTGGCTACATCGGTTCCGCGTTCTCCCATAGCAATTCCGATGTGAGCAGCTTTCAAAGCTGGAGCATCGTTTACTCCATCGCCAGTCATGGCCACTATTTCATTGTTAGCCTTTAGGGCGTTTATAATTGCTAATTTTTGTTCTGGCACTACACGAGCAAAAATATTTATGTCTTTTATTTTTTCTTTCAGTTGAGCTGAATCTATTTTTTGTAATTCCATTCCCGTAATAAATTTATCAGGATTTTTTAATCCAATTTGACGGGCGACAAATTGGGCTGTGCCTGGGTAATCTCCAGTTATCATTACTACTTTTATCCCAGCGTCATAACATTCTTGAACTGCTTTTTGAGTGCCTGGCCTGACTGGATCAGTAAAACCTAAAAGTCCCAAAAATTCATAAATAAAATGCTGTTGGCTAACAGGTAATTCTTTATTATCAGAGATTGCTTTGGCTACGCCCAAAACGCGAAATCCTTTTTGAGCCATTGAGGCAACATCGACAAGCATTGTCTGGGTTTGTTCTTGGCTAAAATGACAAAGACTAGCAATAGCCTCGGGTGCTCCTTTGGCAGCTATTACATAGTTTGATTCTGTTTGCCAAACATGAGAAAGCGCTAATAATTCTCTTGTCAAAGGGTATTCTTTTATTAGTTTCCAATCAGCATGCAAATAATTTGTTTTAGCTAATAATTCTTTTGCTTTAGCTTCTATTTCTTTTTCAATTGGATCAAAAGGATTGTCTTGGCTGGCTAAAATAGAATATTCTAAAAGCTTTAATCCTGGTTGGGGTAGGGAAGAAAGTTTTTCTATTTCTAAAAATTGGCTGGAAACCATTAAGGCATCTAGGCGCATTTTATTTAAAGTTAAGGTTCCGGTTTTGTCTACACACAAAGCAGTGGCTGCGCCCAATGTTTCTATAGAGGCTGTGTTGCGAGTAAGGACTTTGTATTTTGACATTCTCCAAGCGCCCAAAGATAAAAAGATTACCAAAACAACTGAGAATTCTTCGGGCAACATAGACATGCTCAATGTTAACCCAGCTAAAAATCCATTAAGCCATTGGCCCTTAGCTAATCCATAAACACCTACAACTATCAAGCATAAGAATAATCCTACCAAAGCAAATTCTTTTATGATTCTGTTCGTTTCTTTTTTTAGAAGAGTATCTTCTTCTTTTATTTCTTCCAAAGATTTTCCAATTTTTCCGAGTTCTGTATTTATTCCAATCGAGATTATTTGAATAGTTGCTCTTCCTTGAACAATCATTGTTCCTGAAAAAACAAAGGGTTGATCTTCTCCTCCAGGTTGAGTCAATTTGGCTTTTTGGTCCCAAATAATTTTACGCACTGGCAAAGACTCGCCAGTTAATAAAGATTCATCAACTAATAAATTGGTGCCAACCATTACAACTCCGTCTGCTGGTATTCTGTCGCCTTCGCAAAGAATAACAATATCTCCCCGTACTACTTCTGATCCTGGAATTACTTTTTCTTGACCATCACGGAGAACTAAGGCTCTGGGGCTGGAGAGATTTTTTAAAGCATCTAGCGCTCTCTCGGTTTTTCTTTCTTGATAAAAAGTAATGCCAATAACTACAAAAATGAAAGTTAAAAGCATTAAGGCATCCTGTTTTTCTCCTAATAATAAATAAATTGTTCCTGTTATTAAAAGCAAAAAGAGCATGGGCTCTTTTACTACATTTAAAAGGATATCCCAAAAATTTTGCCTTTTTTGATGGGGGAGGCGATTATATCCTTCTTTAAGCAACAATTCTTGAGCCTGTTTTTCCGATAAGCCAGAAAGTAAAGTTTGCATAATATTTCTTATCTTATTTTAGCAAAAAATAACAAATTGGCTAATAACCAAAAACCGCCCTTGTCAGGCGGTTTAATCTCGGTTTAGTATCCCATTCTTTTTAAAACTTTGCCAGCAATATCAGTCATTGTTAGAAGTTCCGTCTTTATTGAATCAGTATCCTTAGAAAGATCCCACATGTTGGTGTAGACGACATAGGTAGTTTTGTTTTCTGGATTATAAATCACATTGCTTAAATATCCTTCATGGGCTCCGCTGTGACCATAGCCATAGCCTGGGATGTAGGCTATTCCAAAACCATAGGTTGAATTCAATTCATCATGGCGAGGAGCGCCATCCATCATTTGCTTAACTGTCTCTTTCTTTAATCCAGCTTGGCCATTGAATAATTTTTGAGCCCAATTGGCTAATTCGATGGGGGTAGAATAAATACTTCCTTCTGCTACATTGGCAGATAAATTAGAAATAGTTTTTTCTTCTACTTCGCCGTTGGTCCAAATATATCCTTTTGTAAATGGTTCTGGCAATGTTTGATCTGAACCCAAAAAGACTACTTTTGAATCAATCATCTTATTAGGAACTAATATCTCTTGAGTAATAAATTCTGGATATGATTGACCCGAGACTCTTTCGATGATTTTCCCAAGCATTACATACCCAGTATTAGAATAATGATAATTAGTTCCCGGAGCCCAGTATGATAATTGGTTGGCTGCGTTTACTCCAAGTAATTCATCAAAAGTAAAAGTATGTTTAGGATCAGCTTTTTGAATATATTGGATATAACTATCGTTTAGGTAAGGCTTGTTAGCAGTGTATTGATTAGAAGGAATTGCATCATTAGACATGTCAAAAATTCCAGCTTTGTGCATTAAAAGCATTCTAATGGTAATGTCTTTTTTGTAGGGAACATTATAGCTGGGCTCGTCGGGAATGTAGGGGATATTAGTGCCTGGGATGTTGTCAGTAATTTTGTCGTCAAGATTGAGCTTGCCTCTTTCCTGTAAAATCATTATGGCTGAAGCTGTAAACATTTTAGTAATACTGGCAATGCGGAAGCGAGAAGTGTTTTTAACATCTTTATCCATATCTGCGGTGATAAAGTAATTTCCTTTGGGAGAAAGAATTTGCATAGCTAACCCGCCAGTAAAATTAGTTTTGTCTTTTTTATATATTTGCCATTGTTCTTGCAAAACTGTTTTTAAATCATCTTGGGTAAAAGATGGCTTCGTTCCAAAGAAAAAGGCAAAAATTAAAATTAGAACAATTATCGAGATGATTGGATTTTTTTCAATGATGCTTTTGTTTTTCATAATTTTTTTGTTGCTTATATTATACAATAAGCAGTAAGAATATGAAATTAAGTTTTCAACAAATGCGTTTTGGTCCGTATAGAATTGATAATTTTTATGCCTTGATTTATTCACTTTTTTAATGAATAATGACAATACTGCAATATGCCAAGGAAGCTTATTTTGCCAACTGATAAATAAGCTTTGGTGGACGCAAGGAGCTATTCCTTACTGCCCGAATGCAAATTAAACATTTTGGATTATAATTCTGCATTTTAAATTTTGCATTTTGCATTATTTTTGGAGAGGTGGCTGAGCGGTCGAAAGCGGCACACTGCTAATGTGTCAACTGCGAAAGCGGTTCCAGGGTTCAAATCCCTGCCTCTCCGCCAAAATAAAGAAATACGCGACGGCGTATTTTTTTGTTGGCGGAATATGCAGAAGGGATTTGAAACAAGGTACTGGTCGATTCAGCAGAATCGAGCAGTGAATCCCTGCCTACCGGCAGGCAAGCCTGCCTCTCCGCCAAAATAAAAAGAACACGCGCAGGCGTGGTTTTTTTATTGGCGTTCCGCAAGATTGTTTTTATGCTATAATACAATCAACATGGAAAACAATATTTTTTATAAAATTTTATTTTGGACGCCTAGGATTTTGGCTATTGCCTTCATTATTTTTATCAGCTTGTTTGCCTTAGATGTTTTTGATATGGGCTATAAAGGCTGGGAATTATTTATTGCTTTGTTTATGCACTTAACTCCCTCTATTGGTTTGATCATCGCTTTAGTTGTAGCTTGGAAGAGGGAATTATTGGGCGGAATATTATTTTTAGGTTTGGGAATTTTTATGGCCTATAAATTTTTTGGCTTTGCCCCTAGGAGCTTTCCTGTTGTTATGATGATATTGGCCCCAGTTTTTGTTATAGGGATAATGTTTGTTATTAATCATTTTTTGCAAATCAAGAAAAAAATTTAAAAAACAAAACGCCTTTCGGGGCGTTTTTTATTCACACTTTTTAGCGATCGAGTATGTTATAATAAAAATAATAAAATTATATGCCAAGCATAGAAGATTTAGAAAAACAAAATCAAGAATTAAAAAAAGAAATAGCTACCATTAAAGAAATGGTAATGGCAGGGAGACAGCAAATTCCAGTTCCTCCAACGCAAACTCGGCCAACCTCTCTAGCGCCTCAGCCACAAGTTGCTTCAGAAGTTGTCCATCCATCTCCAGGACTAATAATCTTTGGGATACTTTTGTCTTTATGGGCAGGAGCTCTTTGGATTTTTGCTCACGATTTTAATTTTTTCTTGTTTGTCTTGGGGATAATTTTCATTTTTCAGGGTTTTAGATCTCAAACATCAATATCAACTGTTCAGTCAGCGCCTTTGCAAAAAGCTGTTGCGACTAAGCCCAATTCTTTGGGATTGGCATTTTTGGGCATTGTTTTAATTTTGGTTAGCATCGGAGCAATTTTTAGTCCTTTTGGGTATATTTTAGGATTGATGGCCTTTATTATGGGAATGCTTTTTATTTTTCAAGGATCTCGGCCTGTTGGTATTGATCCAGACCAAGCTCAGAATGATAATTCTTTTGAAATGAATACTGCAATTAAATGGTTTGGACGAATCGGAATTATTGCCTTAGTTGTTGGAATGGGATTTTTTATAAAGTATGGGTCAGAAATAATTTCTCCAATGGCGCGCATAGGGTTGGTCATATTCTTTGGAGCTCTTATGGCAATAGGTGGGTCAGCCACACACAGAACGGAAAAATATAAACAATGGTGGGAGATATTATCTGGTGGCGGTTTTTCTATTATTTATTTTGCTGTTTATGCTGCTTATCATTTTAGCGAATATCAAATAGCCTTGGGTATCTCTAGGGGCTTGGATATTTTTCTTTTGCTGGTTGTTGTTCTTCTGGCTATTATTGTTTCAGTCATTCAAGACTCTCAAACAATTGCGGCTGGAGCTTTCTTTCTTGGCTATTTAACATCGTTTTTTAGTGGCAAAGCTGATGTTGTGACTCTGGTTTATAATTCATTATTGGCTTTGGGGATAGTTGCTGTCGTTGCCAAAAAGAAATGGATTGTTATTGGAATGAGTGGGTTGTCTGCAACTTATCTACTTTATTATTGGTGGGTAGCTGGCAATGGGGCAGTGGAATATGGCTCAATATTATCATTAGTGTTTCTTTGCATATACTTTTTAGCTTTTAATTTTCAGGCGCTGGCGGTTTCTTTTTCAGAAAACAAAGAAGACAGACAGACCAATCTGGCAATACCAATTTTGAATTCTTTTGCATTTTTTGGATTAGCTTATTGGCAATTTCCACAATACCATGCCATTATGCCGTTCGTTTTGTCTTGTTTTTATTTCTTAATGTATTTCTTATCTCAGTCTTTTCGTAAAAAAGAATTCTCTAGCATGTTCCTTTATCTCTCTATTTTCTATATTACTATTTTTATTCCAATTCAGTTTAACAAGGAATTTATTACTATTTTCTGGGCGCTAGAATCTCTACTTTTGATGACGGCCTATCTAAGATATAAGAGCCAAACATTGCTTCAAAGCGGATATGTTGTTGGGTTTATAACTTTTTTCAAGGCCTTCTTTGTTGATATGGGAATGCATCCGCTGGATACCGTGAATGTTTTAGCCAGCACAAGATTTTTTTCATTTTTAATAACCATTATTTGTTTTTATATTATCTCTCGCTTGCTAAGCAACTATGGCCAAGACATAAGCAGGTCAGACCAAGCTCATATTGTTTATTCGTGGGGAGCTACAATTTTGTCTTGTTTGATAATCTTGGTCGAATTTAATATTTGGCCTCAAGTTCCCAGTATTCTACTTTCTTTATTGTCTTTAGTTTTGCTTGTGATATCTGGTTTAAAGAAAAAAGATCTGGCTTGCCAGGCAATGGCAATTTCTGTTTTTGTTTTTGCAAAGTTAATAGTTTATGATTCTATGATGCTTGCCAGCTTTGAATCTTTTATTTTTGTCATTTTGTGCTTTTTCTTAGCAGCTAATTATTGCGATCGTCAACAAGAAAAAATTGATATTGGGAGCAAAAAAGCGACCATGGCTGATCTGTACACATGGGCTGGGTCGATAGCTACTTTCGTTTATATTTCATTAGAGGCTAAATCTTTTTGGATCTCTATTTACTGGATGGCCTTGGCTATCATTTTAATGACCATTGGTATCATGGCCAAAAGGAGACACTTCAGATTACAGGGAATAGTAATTTTCATAATTACTATTTTGAAAGTATTTTTATATGATACTCGCGAGCTTGATCCATTCTTCCGCACAGTATCATTTATGATACTTGGGGCAGTTTTGCTATTAGTTTCTTTCTTGTACACAAAAAATAAAGATAAAATAAAAGACTTATTTTAACGAGTAAAATAATAATCAAACAAATTAAAAGCCCTCGATTAATTCGGGGGCTTTTTGTTTTTGAGAACTTTGTCAGTTGGGCAATTGGAAGTTCATACAAAGAATGAGGTGGCCGTCTAAGTCTGATTGGCCATGTTGAGTGGGGTCAGGGAGCTTGAAAGAGAAAGTTCCTTGTTCTGTCCTCACTTTGAAATAGCCATTTGGGGCTCGCTCTTTTTCCATGCCATATGTTTGCACATGGTTGAGAATTTCGTCTAACCCGCCAATACTGACATTACAATTGTTAAAGAATTGGGAGTTGTCTTTGTTTGCTGTGATCACAAAGTACTCTTCTGGGGCGAGGTACTTTTCTGAAGTGATTCTCCCATAGGCCACTAATTTGTGACCTTGGGGAATTCCTTGCACAGAGAAGATAGTCTTCCCATCGCTTTGACACTTTCTTAGTATTCTCAACAAAAACCTCCTGCTTTTGGAATATAACTTTTTACATCTTTTTGGACAATAAGTCAACAAAACCTTATTAAACGCAGTTTATTTGACAATCTTGACAGATATGTTTATCAGTGATATAATTATATCTAGTAAGTTATTCTCTCAATTAGCCCTTTCGTTAGACAATGGTTTGCCAGCCCAAAATGGCAGATAGATGCTAAAAGAAGAATGGTCACCTTACAAATAAAGTAAGAACAAAACGAAAATGGCTAAGAAACTATTCGTAGGAAATTTGCCTTTCAGCGCAACTGAGGCTACTCTTAGAGAGTTCTTTGGCAAAGCCGGAGCAGTTGAGTCAGCAACAATCATTACTGACAAAATGTCTGGTAGAGCAAAAGGATTCGGATTTGTCGAAATGACAACTGAAGAAGAGGCCCAGAACGCCATCAACACTCTTAACGGAGCTGAGATGGATGGACGCCAGATTTCTGTTGCCGAAGCTAGACCCATGGAAGATAGACCCCCAAGAAGGTCTTTTGACAGGGATGGTGGACGTGGCGGATTCGGAGGCGGACGTGGCGGAAGCCGCGGAGGCTTCGGAGGAGGCGGCAGACGCTTCTAATCCCAAGTTTTCTACAACTGAAACAGCCCCCTTGTGGGGCTGTTTTTGTTTTGTGATTTATTAATTTTTCAATAAAGTAATTTTATCACACGCGTCAGCTTGTTCTACCCGAACAAGCTGCGCTCACCCTCAGCCATTTTGTTTGCTAACAAAACCGGTTAAAAATTGGCTTCCGCTATATTTTTTCCTAAGGTTCGTTAGACCGCCTTTCAGGCGGTCGTCGGTTCTTCCAGCCAATTTTTAACCTTGGCTTGCGCATGGTGATAAAATTGCTTTATTTCAAAATATATTATTGCATTATTATTTGATTTTGTTAAAGTAAAAATACAATTAAATAATCTTTATCCAGAGTAGTGGTTAGGGAACAAAACCCGTTTACCCACTCAGCAACCCTTGAGGTCGACATCTCAAGAAGGTGCTAAATAACCCCAAATGGGGAAGATAAAAGTCTTTTTAATCTTTCTTATTTTGGGAAGGATTTTTTTGTTTTTTATTTATAAAAAACAACCCCGTAAAATTCGCGAAGCGATTATTTTACTGGGGTGGAACGAACAAAATAATTCCGCTTTCTCCGCCTTGGGCGGATACGGCGTGACAAAGAAAAACATGATCCAAAAAATTAGAACAGCAGAAAGTGTGGCCATTGGTCACCCAGATAAAATTTGTGATCAAATAAGCGATGCTATTTTAGACGCTTGTTTGAAAATTGATCCACATTCGCGCGTGGCAGTGGAAACTATGGGAGGGCATGGCCACATCTATCTCACAGGCGAAATTACCAGCCATGCCAATCCAGATTATTCTGCGATTGCTAAAAAGATTTATCGCGAGTGTGGCAATAAAGATAAGATAGAAGTTTTTGTAAATGTTGTTAAACAATCGCCCCAAATAAAAGCTGGGGTTGATATTGGCGGAGCAGGTGACCAAGGAATAATGGTTGGCTATGCTTGTGATCAAACTAAAGAACTTTTACCTTTAGAAATTGTTTTATCTCGCCAATTAACAAAAGCCATGGGCGCTCGAGATGGCAAAAGCCAAGTGACAATAGAAAATGGCAAGATTGCTAAAGTAATAACTAGTGTTTGCGGAAAAGATTATCCCAAAGAATTAATTGATCTTTTAAAGCAGTGGGGAATAAAAGAAAAAGATGAGCGTTGGTTAAAGAATCCAGCAGGCAATTGGACTATCGGCGGATTTAAAGCTGACACAGGATTAACTGGTAGAAAATTAATTGTTGATAATTACGGCCCCAACGTTTCCATCGGTGGCGGATGCTTTTCAGGTAAAGATGCTACCAAAGTTGACCGCTCTGCTGCTTACATGGCGCGCAAAATTGCCGTGGATTTAATTAAAGAAAAAAAAGCTCAAGAAGTTTTTGTTAAATTAGCTTATGCTATTGGCAAAGCCGAGCCACTTATGGCAACAGCCGAATTACATTATAAAAACAAGCCAGTTGAATTTATTTCTCATATTAAGGGATATGATTTAACTCCAGCAGGAATTATAAAATTTCTAGATTTGCAAAAACCAATTTATTTAGAAACTGCCAAGTACGGGCATTTTGGAAATGGGTTTAAATGGGATAGGTAATGCATAATTCATAATGCAAAATTCATAATTATAATTCAAAATTAAAAAATAGGCAGACGAAAAGGGATGCGAATATTTGCAAAAAGTTGTTCTAAGAATATCTTTTGTCGGTAATACTATTTTAAAGCTCAGGGACAAAAGTGAATAAAAAAATGCATCCGATGATTGCGGATGCATTTTTGTTTTGCTTATGAACTATTTACTGATAGAGGAGGGGAAGGGCGGCATTGACTGCTTGGTCCAAATTTTTCCAGTAGTTTCTGAAATTGGCACGGAATAGGCTATGTATTTGCTGGCAAGCGGGATAGCCCTTGCTGTTGGGATTGGAAAAAGTGATCATGGCTTCTTTGAGAATGTGCCATCTGATTTCGCCTAAAACTGGTAGTAAATGGCCATAACAAAAATGGAACATAAAGTGATTAAGCTCGTGGAGTAAGCAGAAAAATTTTCTGCTCATTCTAGCTTTGAATAAAATGCCAACAAGAGCTAGATCCGAGCTGTAGCCACAATAACCATTGGTTTCTATTAGGCCGGTGAGATAATCAAAAGGAAATTTTTTTTGGTAAAGCTTTTCTAAAAAATCAATCATTTTGTGACCATATTCGTTCCAGGCAAAAATTGTGCTATCTGCCATCTTCTGTATTTCGTCAAAATCGTTTTGAGTTGGATCGCTTAG
>Ga0265297_10008123_pt1 | contig 14151 bp, 12 predicted proteins | sample Munlanlwell13791_FD_192502 | JGI IMG/M metagenome (GOLD analysis project Ga0265297, IMG submission 192502) | Leachate microbial communities from a municipal landfill in Southern Ontario, Canada - Leachate well 137-91 | ecosystem: Engineered > Solid waste > Landfill > Unclassified | place... | reverse complement strand
CCGTTTCGTAAATTCATAAACCTGATTCATCACATCCTTGAAAGACTCCCACAGATCGCCCAGGGTTTCTTTCATGGCAGCAGACCATTCATTGAATTTGACTTTTCCGGATTCGTAAATATTACGGCCTAGTGCCTCAAGGTGAGGCATGGCTTCTTTGATGTTGGAAGTAAGACCACGGAGATTTTCGACGATTTCAACGGGATTGAGAATAGAGGAAACGTCATTTAACTGCACCCCTCCCTTCGGGGTGCTGGATTGGTTAGGGAGTTGATTAAAATATTCTTCGTCTGAAAGGGTTAGTGGGTTTTTGTAAAACCTTACGCCAATCCAATCTTTTTTATATTCCTTCGCTTTAAGAATCGTGTCCCGATGTGTTATTGGGAGATTTGCGTTTTGCTCTTTTAGCCATTCTTCTTTTTTAATATGGAAAGATACTTGTCTTCCTTTTATATCAAAATAAATAATAGTCTCTCCGTCTACCTGGGCGGGTGAACTCTTGTCTTGTATTCCATAATCAATATTCTTATATTTTTTTTTATCCAGCGCTTCCTTTACGCTCTTAATAAGATTATTTTTCTGTTCGTATGAATATTTATCAACGTAATATTTAGATGACCCATATCCATGATTTGCTATCTTATTATATTCCCATGCTTCAGATATTTTTTTCACTAAACTATTTTCTTCATCAGACAATCTGTCGCTAACGTCATCGTGTATTTTTTTATCTATGATATTTTTAATGTCTTTATGGATATTGTTTTTTATTTCGGCAATATCCTTAAAAAACATACTACCCTCTCGTGCGTTATATAATAGTTCGTCTCCTATAGTTCCGGCAAATAAATGTTTAATCTTTTTAAGATTATTATCTAATTCTTTTATTGTCCTTCCGCGCCAGCCTGGATTCCATTCATCGGGCATATAAGTTCTATCTTTTAGGCCATCAATATATAACTGCGCCGCATAATGATCTCCGTGCGGGAAAACCTTCAAACTTACCCTGTCGTTGATCGGTATAGTTTGAATTATTCTTGTGATTTTTATATTTTTGAATGGATATTCTAATTTATTAAAATTTTTTACATATCGCAAATGTTCCGCATAGCTAGAATTATTAAACGCTTCATTTGCTAACGGGAATCTATCGCTATCGAATAAATATAAATTAGTGTTATTCTCTGCTTCGGGCGTTGGGTTTTCTTTAGCAGTTATGTTGCCACCCGTCCCCTGTTTGGTGGTCACGGATTTAATATTAACAGAACCGCGCTCATTCTGCAAGGTTTTCCATGCCTGCTCAACAAGTTCCTTGACTTTTTCCCACGCATCCCCCAGAAGCTCTTTTGCTCTTGCAGTAAAGGCTTCATAGGTTCTGTGTCCCTCTGCAATTATGGAACGTCCCAGATTTACAATCGGTTCAAGGTCAATGCTTCCCTTTTCGCCCAAAGTTTTATTTATGGCTTTTACGCTGTCAAGTACCGAAATTTCGCCTTCCGTATTTGCCCCAGGTTCAACGATCTCGGCAGGGGTAATATCTTCCCTTGCCTCAAAATTAGGCACATCCGCCTCTTTGCCGAATACCCGTTCAATCGCTGTATCGTCGCCCTCAATCATCCGGTCTATTTGGGCATCAAGGTCATCCGACGTTGTTTTTTCCAGCCGGTCATTAATTGCGTTTTGGTCAGGAAGATAAGTTACGGTGTCATCCTGAATTTTCTGTTGCGCCGGAACTGTGAACACATCGCCGGTAATCGGATCGGCCATCGTAAAGGACGTAATGACATTTTCTCCGTCCACAACTGTTTCATCCACACCCAGGATGATGGGTTTTTTGCCGTTATAGGATTGCACGGTTTCCTGCGCCTGTTTAACAGCGGGCGAATCCTGAACGGGAGGTTTTGAGGGATTGACTTTTTTCGGCTTATTTCCGCCTTTATAGGCCGCTGTTGCCATTGATCCGGGCAGGGCCATGACCATAAATGCCTGCGCTGATTCCGTTCCTATTTCATAATACCTGTCTAATATTTCTTCAAGTGTCGCCTGTGGTATGTCCGTACCCTTTGCGGCATTATTCAGTTCAATGGCTAAGGCTTCAGCAATAATATTGGTTGATTCCTGGGCAAGTTCCTGTCCTGTTTCAGCCAATACAACACCGCCATAATTCACGGCAGTTTTGGCAAGCCGTTCTTTTAATGTTTTACTGCTTATGGTGTCGATGATTGCTTTTCCCAGAACCTTTTCTAATCCCGGAACAGTCTTTAATAAAAGTTTAATCTGTGCCAGTTCAATCAGTCCGTTGACCGCGCCGATTCCAAGGCCAGTAGCCCTTACTGTGTTCGGGTCAAGTTTATTCCCTTGAGCATCCTCAAGGTTCATTAACTCCATAACAGCCAAACCGCCCTCAAGTTCCATGACTCTTTTATAAGCGGCGGCGGTTCCCCCGGCTTTAAACCCCAATGCTGTTGCGGCCGGTACGGTAACCACTTCTTCGGGAAGTGCGGCTTGCGGCCCTAACTGTCCCAAAATAGCCACCGTGGCGCCCGCGCCCATTCCCACCGGAAGACCTTTAAAAAGAAACTCTTTTCCGACATCAACCGTCATCGGTAGCATTTTGGCCGCCGCCCTTACTGCGCTTTCGATTCTACCTTCTGATATAAAATCATATTCAGGGTATTTAATTTTTAAGGCTTCGTCATAGGCGGCCATATCACCGTTGATCAAAAACTTTGAGGCAAGTAATCCCTGCTGAACTTGTGCCTTGCCTGTCTCCCAGCTTTGATTTACCCGCTCCGTCAATGAGGTTCTCCGGGACGCCTTAACCGCCATAGGGTCTAATTTTACCCCATCGTCAATCTGGTCACGGTATCGGTAGGCATCGGACGGCGATATATCAAGCGCCTCTGAATCCACTAAAGCTTGAACCGCTTTCGCCTTTTCTTTCTCCGGGTCTTGAAAAAACCCCCACACCTTATCAATTAATGAAGGGTCACTTCCCTGCTTGAAAGATAATTCTTCAGGGGTATCAATTACAAAACGTCCTTGCGGTGTTTCTTCCTCAATAATGAACGCCATTATTTAACCTCTATCCATTTTTTTCCATCGGATTTATATTTTTTCCCCGTCTCTGTGTCGGTTGCCGTCTTGCCCTTGTGTGGCTCCGGATCAGGTAATTCGTTAAATTGATTTTTCGGAGTTACCGGCTGCTTTGCGGGTGGTGTGTCCTCAAACTCCATATCTAATATTTTTGAAATAATATTCCGGCCGCGATATTCCTTGCGCCCGCGATATTCCTTGTCAAGTTGTTCCAAATTTAAATTGGGATTTTCTGACATGATTGACCGGAAATATTCATATTCTTCCGTAAATGCCAGAGGGTCTTTTTTGTAATCATTGGTCAACCGCTTGTATATTTCCTTTCCTGCCGGGGTCTGAAAGATGTCCGCTTTCTTAATATCATCAACCATGCTTAAATGAGTTTTATAACTCAATCCGTCATAAAGCTGAAGATTGATTTCATTCATTAACCCCGGAGCATACGGATTTTCTGCTATTTTCTTATATAGCTTGGCAACGGTCTCCGGATCATCCCGCATATAGGGACTATTCGCGTCTTCGGCGGCTTTGGCTGACCGTTCCGCCGCTGATGCACTACGAATCTGCGCTTGTAATGCCCGCAACTGGTTAGACTGTTGAACCAATACACCCGTCCAATGCTCATAATATTTTGTTTTCAGGCGCGGGTTTTCGATACCTTCAAAAGCTTTCTCGATGTCGGCAAAGGTCAATTCATGTCGGGCGTATTTTTGAGACAAGCCAATGGTTAATTTCCCCGCTTCCTGCTCGTCCGCCTTGTCACGATAGGTAATCATTTTTTCAAAGTTTAACATCCCCTCGCGCCATTGATTATCTGTTATCCCGTATTTATTCATTGTGCCGGGATTCATCCATAATTCATAAGCCTTGTCCGTTTGTGATTCTGTCCCCGCTATTACATCGGGATCAACTGCCGCCTCATTCAAGATTGACTGAAAGGCGACTGTTCCCAACATCTGCGCTTTCCCCGCGCTTATTGCTTTTTCAACAGCATCGACCTTCGTTGCCGGTAAGTGCTTATAAAGTTCCTGCTTGTATGAGGGGTCATCCTGCACCCTCTTTAAAAACTCCGCTGCAGTAACCGGATTCGCCAACCGCCCGGAAATGAAGTTTTCCACCATATACGAATTGGCTTCGGTGATCATCCCGTCAACATTATTTCCATAAATAGGTCTTCGGGCGTTCAGCATGACCTTGTTTTTATCCATTTCCAAAAATAACTCTCCGGTCGTAACAGCCCGCTTTGTCGCCCGGTCAGTTTCTTCCATGTCCACTTTCATGGACTTTTCGTAGAATTTTTTGAAATGCTGTGTCTGGCCCTGCCTGGCAAACTGCGCGGTGGAAACTCTGGCATCCTTCTCGAAGTACCCGCCCACCCGATTGTTGATCTTATATGCGCGGTCGATATATTCCTTGTCAACCTTTTCCAATTCTGTTGTGTAGCGGTTAATTGCGTCCGGGTCTGATCCGTCCTCTTTTTGCCAGAAATTTATATAGTGTTCCTGTTTTCTTAGGTCAGCCTCATGCTTTATCGCCGCCGCATCGTTGTAATCGAAATTGGCCTGAACGATATCAAGTGTATTCCCGATTTCACTGACTTGCCCGCCCGTCTGCTGTATGGCCTGACCTACGCCGCCCGCCGGAATACGAAGATCCATTATTTCACCTGTCCCTTGAAGATTTCATTATATGCACCCAAAAACGCATTAAACTGTCTGATACTTGTAGCTTTCTTAACTTCACTGGAATAATTGCCATAAATAGACGATTGCCAATCGTACATAGGTAAATCAGCCTCCGCCATCTTGACCCTTGAAAGCATGATGGTCGCTTTGTCGCTCATTACCTTAGCGGCCATTTCCTTCTGATAGGTGTCGTGTTTGTTTGACCAGCCCAATATTGCAAGGTCTTCTGACCTCTGATTAACCGCGTCCTCCATGACTTCCATGGGCGACCCGTAACTCATGCTTACGCCGGACTTCGCCATCTTTGAGTAAACAGACTTTGCCTGTTGGTCGGATTCCTTTTGAAATCGTTTTTCCTTAACGGCGCCGATCTGTTCAGAATAAACGGCCTCTTGCTCATAGGCTTTGGCCTGATCTTTGGCAAATCCGGCTTCCATTCTCTGAATGTTGATTTCCCGTTGCGCACGCTCTTTTTGCTGTTGGGTCTGGGCCGCCATCATTCCGTAATAATTTCGGGTCTGCGCTCCCTCATACCCGATTCCGGCCATCGAAATACCCGCGCCAAATCCTTTTGCGAGTGGAGAACTCAATGCCTGTGCCATGTTAAACCCTCGAATATATAAATCTGTCTTGTTTGTCCGGGCTGAATTTCCTCAATAGCCCCTCTTTTTGGAATCCCATCAATTCGATCCATTTACAATGTTCCGCCGCAATCGTCGCCTGTACCCTCCACAAGCCATAAACTTCAATGGCCTTGTCCAGATAACCCCTGACATATTTAACTGCCGCCAGAGGGTATTTATCAATGAAAATAGACGGAGCAATCCACACATCCGCAACCCCAGGCCAACCACCGGGAACCAGCCCCCCACATAGAATTATCTTATCATCCGCCCATAACGTCCAGGCCGTCCCCGCAAGTGCATAAGCCTCGATTAATCGGCGGTCACACCATGAATCAGGCTTGACTTTCATATTGTCGTAATCTTCAATTTTAAAGTCCGTGACGTTCAAATCCAATGCTCCTTGATCCACGGTTCATCAACTTCACGCGGTTTCGGTCTTCCGTGAAAAGATACAATCCGGCAATCCGGCGGCAAGCCTCTATCGCGCACGCCCAATTTATAGGAAATAACCCAATTTTCGGGAAACAGATCAACATGAACCGCATGGGTGTCGTTTATCCAGCCCTGCGCACACATCGAAAATTCCTTTCCGGCCCGTTCTTCCATGTTCCAATTCGGCTTCCCGACTCTCACATATTCATCCCATAACGGCCGGTCAGCGTTATTTCTGGTAATCCAAACCTCTAAATTGCAATCATTTTCACGACCTACCGGGCAACGATGGGCGGGGTAATCTTTCATACTTACCAAATTTGACGGGAAAGTGATCAGTTCGTCTAAACTGCCGACAATCACGCAATCAAGCCCCATTGATAGAATAGAATCCGTTTTAATCCATGGTCGATTATCTGGATCAGCGCCTTTCATCCCTACCCACCATGAAGAATAAGGCGACTCAATCACCGTCACCCCTGATTCAAGTCCGTTCAGTTTTCCGGGCTTCTGGGCTTCCGGCCCAACATACAGAACAAACTCATAAGGTATGGTTGTATTCCGGCGAACACCCCGCACAAGTTTATTAACGTCATCCAGGGTATAAAGCGCATCTCCGGACCATCCGGCCGCAATAGTTATTTTATTCATTGACACTCTCCCAACTGCTGTAACCAACAACGATATATCGGCCTTGACATTCACCAGGGTAGCTTTCAAGGATTGTCCAGTATTTTGTCATTTCCGTGAGCCAGAAATTGGCATTGCCCTTGATTAGCGTCCTATCTTTCCCCAAGCGTACATCCGGCCGGTCATATACTTCAATAATCAGATTCTTACAGGTGCGCTTCATTTCAAGCATGATCTTGTCCAGCTTGTCAGGCTCAACCGTCATCAATACATTGATACAAATACCCCAATTCGCAACCGGAAATTCTTCCGGCAATTCCGACAAATCAGAAACGGTATAAGTCAGGTTCTCCCCGATCAATCCTTTGGCCTCATCCTCAAGGGCAACATCAGCAAAATCAACCATATTTACCTTGTAGCCCAGCTTAATCAATTCCACATCCGCCCGCCCTGTCCCGGAACCGTAATCATTAATAACGCTCCCTTGTGGAATAAATTTTTGCAGAAAAGGAATCATCCTTAACGCCGTTGATCCTCTCCTGTAATCGCCTTTTTCCCAAACGTCGTTGAAGTTCATCTGTCCTCAATCCTCATTCTCGGTAATATTGACAAAATCGTACACGGATAGGGGTCATCATGTTTTATGTAAATCTGTTTTTCGAGTTGCCAGTTCCCCTTGAAATTAAACCCCTCTTTTATCCCGCTGAAAGCTTCATATTCTCCGGCAGTTTCTTCTTTCTGGAAAATTCTTTCGGTATGTGACGAATCCATCCCGATTTCACCGCCGACCGTGTTATAAAGATACAAGGCAACCCCATGAATTCGCCCAACCTTGCCCTGGGCGACACCTTCTTGAGTATCGGCCTGCAAATCTAAGGGCTGAAGTTCAGAGGTTATCGGTAAACCGACATGAACCTTTTTGGCGGCTGTATCAAGTTCAATACTGCCATTATATACAATTTCCATACTCTTGAGATGTGCCTGAATATTGTCGGTTGTATAGCCTGCCAACACCCAATATATCCCCGGCGTCGCTGATGTTGTAATATAATCACAATCATACTCTCCAACCAGTTCACCATCCAATGTAATTGTAACGGTTGCGTTTTCGTCTCCGTTTCTGCGGTCAACTAGAAATTCCCATTCCTGCTCTGTCGCCGTGGAACCGTAGGTAATTAAATCGGCCAAAATGGTTGTCGCCGCAGATTCCTTATAGATATAAAGACCCGTTGTGCTAAAAGAGACCATAAAAATGAACGTCCCATCCGGTACACTCAATACCAGCCGGTCATTATCCGCATGAGCGCCCAGCGTATCAAAAAAAGTTGTCGCTTTGATGGTGTATAAATCTGACGTTTGGTAATCCATTGATATGATCGCCGTTGCATCTCCCGCCGCGCCTGCTCCCGTATCAAATAAAAAACCATCTGAAACGGTCACGCTTGCTGTATCAGTGCTTGCGTCTGTCCAGTTATCTAATGATGTACAGTCATCTTCAAAAACTGTAACATCGCCCACCGTCGCCGTGCCTTTTATTCCATCGGCTAAATAGGTGACTTCCTCGCGTTGTAAATGGTCAAGGCCGGTGATCACGGTCGCCGGGTCACCTTCATAGGTCAATCCGCAATCCACAAAATAAGCGTCTTCCAGATCATCCCCGAAATCCAAATCCGATAAAACTTCGATGTATTTTTTTGCAACTCCGTTGATGGTTCTCTCGACGATCATATAAAGGTCATCCTGATTTTCTCCCGGAATAATACAGATGTCTTTGACTAATCCGTCCATCGGGTGATAATGCCATGCCAAAATATTCTGATCAGGTTCGTAGGTTCTGGCAATTAATCGCCCGTCGGAAGTGCACGCCCAAATGATCGGGAACGGTGAACACATGAAGCATATTTTTTTGATACCGTCTCCGGTGATATGCTCCGCCAACAAAGTTAAGTCCGTTCCCTGAAAGGCGTCATGGGAATAATCATATCTTAATTCCCTGACCCGTTTTCCGTAGTTGTCTGCATTGCCGCGTCTTTGTGAATAAATAATCGCATTCCCTAAGCTGATCGGGTCCTGATTCGCCGCGCCATATCTCGACTGCTGGGTTATTTTAATGTTTGTCGGCGTTAAAGACTCTGCTGAACTCTGCGCTCCAAGCCTGTATTCTGAATTTACCGTACCCACAACCAACTGGCCCATCGGCGCCAACCATCTGATAATATCCGATTGTAGCTTATAACTGAGCGGGTCACTGTCGCCCGTTCCGGGTGTGAAGTCATCATATTCGGTTTGCTTCGATCCCCATAAGGCGTCGGGGTCTTCATCGGTTGAGGCTGTAATAAGTCTTTGCTCGTAGAAACACGCACAAGCCGGATAGCCGTTTTTAATCGACCAAGCCCCCTCTCTCCATTCCGTTGTGGCCGTTGTGGCGTCAAAGTCAATAATGACTATTGCAGTGGCAACTGTTGAAGATGTGATTCCTGTAATCTTACAGTACCCCTCAACCGCGGCATCTCCCGTCCCGTGCGTTAATTGAAAAAACGCCCCGATATGACCATCTTCAAAATACGCTTTTGATGCGGTCAGTGTAATACTACCGGTCGTTGCGCTGGGTGTCATGGTGATTGTATCTGTTTCATAAGCCTCAACCATATCAATATAAATCATCGGGTCATTGGTGTATTCGGCCTGTTGTAATTCAATTCTACTAACGCCGATATGAATCCCAGACCAATTTGATGAAAACTTGAAAGCATAATATCTGTATTTGGATGTAGCGGTCACAAGGATATATTTCGGGTCTGCTGCGTTTGCGGAAGCGTGCTTATCCATTTCGTTAGAGGCAACGGTGATTTCTGTCCATCCCGTATCAGTGCCGTAGGTTAAATTTGCAAAAGAAGACGGATCATTCGATCCCCAAAACGTAAACGCCTTAACACCATAATTGACATCCCCACCATTGGAATGATAATTCTCGTAATAGATGCTATTGATTAATTCTTTCGAACCCAGATCAATGTGAAACCTCATGTCCTTGGTCACATAGTCCTTAAACCATGTACGCCCAGCACGCAAACCCGTCAAAGCATTCGCCGGATTTGTGGCATGGTAAGCCTGCACCTGGGCGTCTATAAAATAGGACGTTGCTTTAACATACTCGTCTGAATGCGCGGGCGGATAAACAGATTTATACCCTTCTATATTGGCTGTAATAGCGGTTAAAAACTCAACATATGCCCCCGTTCCCCCGGATGTCTCTTTGACGGTTCTTTCATATTCCGTCCATTGATTTTTGGGAATATCTGCAATCGTTTCTTCCAATAGCCAGGTGCCCGAATCATTACCTTGATGGATTTTGATTTTAACCGAACCCGCGGCCGTGTAGATTCTGAACCTATGACGGTAAACTGTGTCTGTAACCGTTGTGAAAGTCACATCTTGCTTAATACCTGCATCGGCCGCATCATCTATGAAACTCCAAGAATACTCCCCCTCGTGTTTCTGATCGTCCGTTTGGCCGGAATAAAAAGGTGATCCGGTAGCAACCCAATCATCATCATCTTCCATGTCGCCGTTTTTAATAAGGTTCGTTCCGACTTCCTCGGACTGATTCGCCTTTAGATAAGGCCCGTTCTTATATTCCATATTTTTTAGTTCCCAATCATCATGGTCATAGCGGGTCAATATCTGCGGTTTATAGGAACGGTGAAACAGATACATCAAGTCTTTATCTTGGGCGAATTTCACAAGATTAATATCATCTTCTTCTTTGTAGGGAATACCGATTTCAACCCCGGAAATAACGCCCCTATCTTTCAGGAATCTCATGTACTCCCCGCCCATCTCAATGACATAAGCCTGTTCTGTGGAGTACTGAAAGGGAACCAGACGGACATCTTTTGTGCTGTCTTTTACTTCGGAAATGAAAATTGTTCCGGGTCTCTTTATGGCGCCGCCCGTCACCCTTGCAATAAAGTTTCTCAACAGCCTGCAAGCGTTTTGATATTGCTCAAGGTCAATTTGTCCGTACATCTGGGGCGACCATTCGCCGCCGGTGAAATTGGTTAGTGCAGGGGATTGTCTCATAGTCTTGAATTTACCCAATCATCGTTTTTAAGTTGTCCCGAAGTTCCTTCAAACGCATCCACTTGTCGCGCTTCTTCGAGTTTCATGTTGTACAGTTCCCACATTGTTTTTGATGTGGTGGCAGAATTGGTCAACGGGAAAGCTATTTCAGCGGCCAGCCTTGCGGCAATTGCTCCCTGAAGCAGTTCATCCATAACGCTGGCTGCAATCAGCTTAATATATTTGATTTTTGCGCTTGAAGAATTGCATTGTAATGTCTTACCGACAACCTGATATTCTTCATCATAAGGCATTCCTAAAACCCTCAAACAATCAGCCGGAAGGGTAAAGGCGTATGAATACCCGAATGTCGGCGTTGTCGTTTCCGTCAAGGCATCGGAATACTCAATCGCGCAATTCCATGAGTAAGCCCTTAAGGTTTCTTTGAGGGTCGATACATAAAACCGATTGCATAGATTCACGGCTTTGGTATCGTCGGTCAGGTTTTCAATGGCCTCATTGCCTAAAAGCATCAAGGCTCTATTGCAGATGTCAATGTCGGCGGTGGGCGGGTAAATATTAAGCGTAACCGCAAAGCTGTCTATCGTAATGACATCACCGTATGCAGGCACACGCTCCAAATCCCATACAGTTGAATCAAGCCAATTTCCGTCTTTTACTGGGGTTATTGCCGCCATTATTTCACCTCATAACATTTGATCGTCGATTCCAAGCCCTTAACGTAGTCAACGGCATGGTTAAAAGCCTCCAGCAAGTCCCTGTCTGTCTGTATTTCCAAGAGAACAGGCTTTTGCGGAGCAGGGCAATATTTCACCTGTTTTGAACAACTACTTATTAAAACGACTGACAATATCGTTAGCAGTATTGTAAAATACTTCATCTTGACACCTTTCTTTATTCAATTTAAGGTTCTTGATCTTCTGGCTTATTTCGCCCGTTTCTTTGCTTATTTTCGCAAGTCTTTTTTCGTGCGCTTTCTGTGCGGTTATCATCTGCTGATAAGCCTTGACTTTGTCCTTTTCAGCTTCCAGCTTGATATTCTGAATCCGGTAGGTCTGAATGCCTAACAATCCGATTAAACCGACAATAAGTAAGGCAAGGATAATGTTCTTCCAGTTCTTGATAAACGCCCAAGCAAGTTTAAGATACCCCATTTTTGTTTTCCTCTTTCTTTTCAAAAACCTTTCCGGTCGTTATGATACCCAAAACACCAAGTCCAAATGTCACGATTCCCGCCGGTAAGTCTTCAAGTTTGTTGTTATGGATACAAACCACACCCCACACAATGAAGGGCGTGAGCGTCACGAACAAGAACGAAAAAACTAAGCAGAACCGGATTGAAGATGATTCGCTTTTTTTGTTGATTAAGTCTATTAAGTAGTTCATTTTCTCCCCCCGTAAGTTACAGAATAGTGATTGCCGTCCCGAAATCTTCCACCCCAACAACAATCGGGGTCTAACCGTTCCCAGAACTCACCGAATTTCTGATGATCTTCTGTCTTAGTCAAATAAATACCGTCTTTAAATAGGTCTATGTCCACGGCAAGCCCTTCATAATGAAGTGAGTTTTTCATGTGCTTCAGGCCGTCTTTACCGTGTAAAGGGGTATAGCCTGATTCGATCATGTGCTGTATTAAGTGGGTCATAAGCTCCGTGAACTTTGCCCTCTTGTCAAACAGTTCGCTCATTCTATCAACCTGAACATCCCGTAAATCATAACGGCGGCAAATCCGCCCACACAGCCACCGGCAAACGAAGAAACTTTGTTCCATTTTTCTAATCGTCGCAAACGTTCATCCATTGACCGGAGCGTTTTGAATATCATCCAGTCCCGTTGCTGTTCTGTCGCTCCCTCCCAGTCCATTTCATCAACTACTAAAAATCCGTTTGCCATTTGACAATCCCCTTAATTTATTTTATGCCTCTTCTGGGCGGTGGCATTTTCCCTTGTGCCGGTCTGTGGTAGCAGACAGCCGCCCCCCTCACTATTTAACCCACGGTACCGATTGAGCATAAGGTTCAGCCCCTATATCCGGTGGGTTTGTTTTGGATAATTTTAAATCAACTCCCGCCCCTCTTGCCGGAGAATCAGATTGTAAATGAAAATTAGTTGCTGAAACGAATTTGGGGTCGGAGTGCAATGAATTTGATTCATAGGTCGCGTGATAAGTATCCCAAGAGATATTATTGGTTCCGCCGTCCAATGTTGCAAATCTGGTTGATTCTTCTTCAAGGTATAAATTATAATCAAAAGTCACTAAACTTTTAGAGGTGGCATCAAGCATTACCTCTCTGGGATAGTTACTAGCCCCGATTGAGTTTTTAACAGTCCAACTTGTGCCTGTTGTTGGATTAGCACCTGTAAGGATAAAATAAAATCCTGCCCTGTTTCCATCAGCACCACCTTCCCCTGTCCAGTCGCCACCATTATTATAGGCCGTGAAGTTATAAATATTACCTGATGTTGCTCCTACCATAGCTAGAGCTGTTCCGGTCATGTTGTACGCTTTGCAGTAATTAAGATTAATATTATAAGCATTCGTGTGGACTGTAAATCCGTCACCGTTTCCGGTGTTTGCTTTATTGCCGGTATCGTGAACAACGCAACGATTACAAGTAATATCATGGCTGGGATTTCCGCTTGCTTCATACACATAAAAAGCATCACTTAGGCCGTTTTTAATTTCCAAATCATTAAATATAATGTGGGATGAACCGTCAGTTATGCTTAGTGATGGGTTTGTAATATATGCACCGTCAATAGTTGCTTTTGATACCGTTAAATTATTAACTGTTTGGAATTTCCAGCACGTAGAATTATACGACGAAGCATTACTTATGGTGCTTCCCACACCGAATGATAAATTCTTTAAATAAAAGTCAAAATTGGCGTTTCCTGTTGCGTATAATCCATTAGCCGTAAATGTACCAGTAACGCTATCATGGAGATAGAAACCGTAACTTGTGCTAGATGTTTGGGTAGCATCTATTATTGTTAAATCGCTCACTTCCGAAATATTCCATCCCGTCCCACCGGTTCCAGAAACCCGCGTTAGCGTAATTCCAGATGACCCAACTCCGTACAAAAATATCGTAACATTATTCACGCCGGTTATAGATATATCAGTAAATGACGAATTGGTGGTTGCTCCAGAGACCTGTATTCCTCTTGATGAAGCGGCTCCGCTTCCACTAGAGTTAATTGAAATATTGGAGAAATGAACATTGCTAACGACCCCTGTCAAATATATGGCCATATTGGGACTTGTGACACTAACACTGGAAATAGATAGATTGTCTATGTTGATATACGATTTTCCATTGACACTTATAGAGTGGGAGGTTGTATTAGCTATAACACAAGGATGCCCTGCATAGTCACCTCTTATTGTAACAACAGCCCCCAATATCCCACTATCAGGAACTAATATTCCGGTGGTAAACGTATCGAGCAAATAAACCGTATCATCGTCCAAATCATTATATGGTGCTGTTCCTACGTTAAAGGTTGCTATGGCAGAGGCGTTATCAACATCAGCCCCAGTCTTCGCACCTGCTCCATCTTGAGAAACATAGTAAGTCGCCCCCCACGCCGGACA
>Ga0265297_10008122_pt1 | contig 14153 bp, 13 predicted proteins | sample Munlanlwell13791_FD_192502 | JGI IMG/M metagenome (GOLD analysis project Ga0265297, IMG submission 192502) | Leachate microbial communities from a municipal landfill in Southern Ontario, Canada - Leachate well 137-91 | ecosystem: Engineered > Solid waste > Landfill > Unclassified | place... | reverse complement strand
ATATCCTTAAATTCATATTAGCAAAATAAAAATAATTGTCAATCTGCTCTTTCACCAAGTACTGCATCCACATTAAAATCCTGGCTGTTTCTTAAAACCTTCAGATTCACAGTATCTCCTGCATTATATTTTTGTATTATTTTGGACAGAGTGTTGCTTTGGTTGATTTTTTGGCCGTTAATTTCTAAAATAATGTCATTTTCCTTAAGTCCGGCTGACTCTGCTGACGACCCTTTTGTCACAGCCGCCTGTCCGTCAGGTCCTTTTGAAATAAGCGCTCCGTAATTAACATCCAAATCATATTCTTTTTTTACTTCCTCTGTCACCAAAATATATCTTATTCCCAAAAATGGATATATGATTTTATTAGTGGCAATTGTCTGCTCAATATCTCTTTTTGCGTAGTTAATAGGAATTGCAAAAGCAATATTTTCTGCCTGTTCTGCTATTGCCGTATTAATTCCAATCACTTCGCCCTTTAAATTAAGCAAAGGCCCTCCTGAGTTTCCGGAATTTATAGCCGCATCTGTTTGTATAATGTCTTCCAGTGTTTCGGACATTGACCCTGTTCTATCAGAGGCTAAAATTGTTCTACCAAGTCCGGAGACAACTCCAACTGAAACTGTATTGCTAAATTCCCCCAGCGCATTGCCTATGGCAATTGCTGTCTGCCCGATTTGTATACCCGAAGAGTCTCCCAATTTTAAAGGGTTAAAAATTTTTCCTCCGGCATCCTCTATTTTTATTATTGCCAAATCCTGTACCGGGTCTGTTGCCAAAACTTTGGCAGAATACTTTTCTTTGTCATTTGTTATAACCGTATAATCTGCGTCCTTGTCGGAAACAACATGCTTATTTGTTAAAATTAATCCGTCAGACGAAACAACAAACCCGGATCCCGATCCTATTTCCTGATATTCTGTTCCTTTCTGAACATATTGAGGAATTTGTATGTCAAAGAATGAATCATCTCCAAACGGATTAACCCACTCCTGTTCATAAACAGGCAAATTTTTAGAGATAACTATACTCACAACCGATTGACTTGAATTCTTTACAACATCTATAATTGCCTGCTCATAAGAAATTTTAGATTCGTAGCTTTCGGGCTCTTCTGGTAAATTTTGCGCTGTTTTATTATTGCTTTCCCTTTCTATTTTTGAAAATTTTAAAGATCCTGACAATATCTCAGCTTCTTTTGGAAAATATCTTACCAGCATTGCAAATGATAGGATAATCGTTACAACTGCGATCAGAATAAAATAAAAAATGTTTAAAAAAATTTTATTTTTCAAATTTTTTAAAATTTTATTTTTTATTTTTGCAAAATTAATATTTGGCGATTCGTACATTGTTTTTTAGAATTATTTTGTTTTTTGCTAAATTATAATAACTTATTGAAACAGCTTTTGGGCTTCCTGCCATATTTGAGGCTGATTCTGAGCTGTTTTCATCCAATACCACCACTCTGCTCCCCATAAGTAAAAAGTATCAAATCCAGTCTTTTTTGCATATTCTATATTTTCTTTAAACTGTTCTAAATTCATTGTTTTTTCCTGCTCCTGCAAGGGCACATCATAAAACGGCTCTTCAGCCCACGGCTCTGCCTGTAGTTCAACGCATATAACTTTTTTGTTAAATAACGCTTTGATAATTGCAGCCTTTCTTGAATAAAAAATAGGAGGTAAGGGATATGTTCCATAAAATTTAGGGTAGAAATCGCCCGAAAATCCAAAATTATTGTTTATGTTAACCCAAGCTTTTCTATACATTGTTGAACCTACGATATCTCCTATTTTTGCCGCTTTTGTCCACCATGAAAGTTCTCCTGAATCAGAAATAATTATCTGCCTTTCAGGATCAAGAGACTTTACAAGCTCCACTTCTTTTTTCAAAAATTCTCCGTTATCCTCATAATACCATGCAGGACATTCACCAAATTTAAATAACGGCTCATTTTCAACCTGCCAGTAAAAAATAGCCTTACTGTCTTTGTACCTTAAAACAACTTTTTCTATATATTCTAAAATTTCTGCTTGCTGTTCTTCTTTAGAAAGAACCTTTGTAAATTCTGGAGCATGACATTCTGGCCATCTACCTGTTTTCATCCCCAAAACATAAATAATTTCAACGCCTCTGTCTTCAGCTGTTTTTATTTGCCAATCAATATCATCAAAATAATAATTATCGTCTTTGCCCTCAACCCAATCCCATTGAGTATGCAACTTTATCTTTTTTGCCCCCAAATCTTCAATAATTCCAAGATAAGCTTCCTTCCAATTTAGCTTCAAAGCTTCTGCCTGCATCTGGGAAAAATCAATTCCCCAATTTATATTTTCTTTTTCTTTGGCAAACCCAACAAAAAAATAAAGAAAGAAGGCTAAAATAAAAGTTAAAATAATAAACAGCAAAATAATTATTTCTTTTTTCATATAGTATTTTATTTATCTAATTTTTACAATATTTTCTATAAACTTTTTAGTTGACTCTTCAAGCGAAAACTTCAGCGCATACTTGCGACAATTGTCTTTTGACAAATCAAGACATTCTTTTGCGGCTTTTTCTAAATTCTCATCCAAAACGCCAACGCCTTTCAAAACAAGATATTTTAAATCCATAACATCGTGACATGCAACAGGAATTTTACACGAAAAAGCCTCTATGATTGCTAACGGAAAGGTATCTGTGAATGAAGGCAAAACAAAGACATCGCATACAGACAGCAAATCTATTAATTCCTGACCCTTTTTATACCCTAAAAACATATTTTCTTTGCCGTATTTCTTTTCTAAACTATTTTTCAACGGTCCGTCGCCAATAACAAGTTTTTTTCCCGGGAGTTTGCACTTTAAGTATTCTTCCACATTTTTTTCTTTGGCTATTCTGCCAAAATAAACAAAAACAGGATATTCTAACTTATACTTTTCTCTTGCCTCAGAACTTTCATTCTTTTTAAAAAAATCAGTATCCACACCCAATGGCCATACTGCAACATTTGAGAATCCTCTCTTTTCTAAATTTTGCTTCAATCCTTCTGTAATTACCATTATTTTTGCCGAGGACGCATGAAACCACTTTAAATATTTATAAGCCAACTCAGAAAAAAAATTGGCTTTTCCTAAATAATAACTCATATATGTCTGAAAGTTTGTGTGGTTTGCAGTTGTAAACTTTATTTCTTTATTAAGACAAACTTTTCGGCAAGCCAATCCAATCGGGCCTTCTGTCACAATGTGTATATAATCTGGATTTTCTTTTTCTATAATTTTTCTGATTTTATTCTTGCAGTAAAAAGAAATTTTTATTTCAGGATAAAGAATGAAAGGAATAGAAAAAAACATCCCAGGGTGAACCACGACGATTTCAAACCCTTTTTTCTTAAGCCCTTTTATCAGGTCATCAATGCATCTTACCACCCCATTTACCTGCGGGAACCAGGCATCTGTTGCTATTATAATTTTTGGCATAATTATTTTGATTTATTTTTAAACCATTCAACAGTTTTTTTCAGTCCTGTTTGCAAATCATATTCAGGAATCCAATTTAATTCTGATTTTATTTTTGAATAATCAAGACAACTTCTCTGTTGTTCTCCTTTTTCAGAAGGACTGTGAACTTCTTTTAAATCAGAGCCCGTCATTTTTTTAATCATTAAAAAAATATCATTTATATTTGTTTCTTTTGCTGTGGCAACATTTAAAATTCCTGTTTTTTCAGAGTCCATTGCCAATAATGCCGCTTTTGCAACATCAGAAACATAAACAAAATCTCTTGTCTGAAATCCGTCTCCGTTTATTATTGGCTGTTTATTCGCAAAAAATTGGCTGCAAAAAATAGCTATTACTCCGGCTTCTCCCTTTGAATTTTGCCTTGGCCCGTAAACATTGGCAAACCTTAGAGCTGAAAACGGCATCCCAAAAACCTTGTTGTAATAATTTAAATATTTTTCTGTTGCCAATTTTGCTATCCCATAAGGAGAAAGGGGCTCTGCAGGATAGGTTTCGGGCGTGGGGACAATATCTGCTTCGCCATAAATAGCTCCGCCTGTTGACGAAAAAATAATTTTTTTAACATTGAAATTCCTGCAATTTTCTAAAATATTCAATCCACCAAGAATGTTTATTCTTGCGTCTTCCAATGGGTTTTTTACCGACTCCCTTAAATTAATTTGGGCTGCAAAATGAAAAACAATTTCGGGTTTTTCTTTCTTAAAAATCCCCGCGATTTTTTTATCGCCAATATCTGTTTTGTAAAATTTTGCCTTTGGGTTTACATTTTCTTTCTTTCCAGTGGATAAATTGTCAACTATAACCACGCTGTGATTTTTCTCTATTAATTTATCCGCCACATGGCTGCCTATAAATCCGGCTCCTCCTGTAATTAAAATTTTCATCCCCACACCAAACGAGTTTCAGCTTCAAGGCAATTCTTAATTCTGTTTTTGAGTTGCCTCAAGACTTTGGCTCTAAGTTTTAAGATTATGTTCTCTATGCGTTGCGTCTTTGCCTTGAAGCGTAGGCTTCATAATAAGCCAGACGAAAAGGTCTCCTATATTTTGTTGAACTAACAAGACCTAAATTATGTTTTTTGAACCTTTTCAATAAATCTTTTGTATAACCAATATACAAATCTTTATCTTTTTTGCTTTGCAGTATATATACAAAAAACATAATTTAAAACTCGTTTGGTGTGGGGATGAATTATAGTGTAAGGTTAAATTTCTGAAATTATTTTTTCTATGTTATATGCCCCCATTTTTTCTATTTCCATAAATCCTTCCATTGCCATTTCAGCAAAGTCTCCTCCATCCAAAAGGTCATATATCCATTGGTCAATATATCTTAAATTTTCCTGGGCAACTCCTGCTCCAATATGCAAAAGCCATTTTTTATTGTAATCCTCCTGAGAGCCAATAGGCGGAGCTATAATTATTGGAATTCCAAGTCCGGCATAAAAAGACAATTCCGACGGCTTTGTCCATAAAATATCTGTTTCTCTCAAGGCTTTGTTAAACTCCCTAAAATATTCTTCTGTTGTGTTCCCATAAAGCATTCTAACATGCCCGTTGATTTTTAAGTGTTCAATATTATCTGAAAAATACTTTTTAAGATGCGTGTGGGTTCCAACTGAAATAATAAATCTTAATTTATTTTTTTTGATTTTTTCTTCCATACGGTTTATCGCCTTGACGCAAATTTCCTTTTGGGCGCCAGCTCCGCCAATAGAAAACATAATTGTCAAAGGATGGTTTGACTTTTCGGGGAGCTTGCCCAAAACTTTATTTATCAAAGGGTCATACATTTTCCTGTATTTTTTTTGCGGGTCAAGATTCACAAGCCTGTTTTTTAAGTCTTCTTTCAAAATTTCCATTTTTTCAGAACCTATATTTTCTTTTGGCAATGGATATCCTGTCAAAAAAATATTCTTCTCTTTAACCCCGTAAAGTTTCAGCCTGTCTCTTGCCCATGTGCAGGGAGCAAAATATTTTATTTTGCTTTTTTGTGGATGCAGACTCACCCATGACCTGTTAAAATCAGCGTCGCAAATTATACAATAAATCGGGCCTGGATACCCGAATTCTTCTGCCATAAAAGCAGGCACAAAAAAACTCGCTATAATTGGCAAAACATTTTTTTTGAATCTTTCTATTAAGTCCCTGCCCCATCCAAGTTTTATGAGCCAAAAAGTATTCTTTAAATTGGAAACAGGATGCGATAGATCCCTTTTTGGATAATAACTTAAAATTTTCTGGAATTTATCCATAATTGAAAAAATAAATTCTCCCAAAAAAGGAATTCTTTTGAATCTTGAGATAAATTCATATAAAGCCCTTGTTTGTTTCCAAAAACTCCTGTCTTTTGCCGGAATACCGTCGTAATTATTGGAATTTATAATTTTACCGCCAAAAGCAATGTCTTTTAAAGGATATGCTGTTCTTTGATGCCCGTATCCCATGTCAGCTGACACAACCCAGGCCTTTCTGAACTGTTCAAGACCTTCGGCTTTTTTTTGTTTGATATGTTCCATTAAACTCATAATTAACTTGATATAATTAATTATAATTGAAAATGGCCTTGCTCTCAAGTGTGAAATACTTAAGCGGTGATATTTCAAAAAATACAATAATGTGGTATTATATTACTGTGTTGCGCTTTTGGAATAGCGTGGCAAAAAATGGGTCTTTCACAATTGAAAGAGAGCGTGAGTTATGAGAAGGAAGAGTAGTTATAGGGTTGTTGATGTTGTTCCAAGAACGATAGTAGTGCATTGTCTGGATTCAAGGTTTAAACTTGCCCATGACCGCTTCATTAAAGAGGAATTAGGGCTTGGAACCTTTGATTTTATGGCAATCCAGATAGCAGGCGGAGCAGGAGTTTTGGCTCGTCAGAAAGAGATGGTAAATTGCTTTTGGTCCGTAACAGGTCAGTTAGACTATTTCACTAAACATCTTGATATAGACCGCATCATTTTAATTTCCCATCAAGATTGCGGAAGATATAAGCAACTGAAAACAGCAGGACAAGCAAGAGACGACGCTGAACGGCAAGACCTGACTAAAGCTTTAGAAATAGTTTCTAGGGCATATCACGCAAAGGTTTACGCCTATTATGCATCGTTTTCAAACGACGGGGAAATAGTATTTGAGAATGTGCAACCTTCCCCTGCAAAACCTGCAGAAATTCCGCAGCTTGTCTGCGCATAGTTCTCTCATCCACACGTGCCGCAGCTTGAAAAAGCCGCGGTTTTTATATGATAAAATTTTGAATATATTTTTTTCTTATAAGCCTTACAGCATATCCTATAACCAGATAACAAATAACCAGCCAAATCCAGTGGACACTATTAAAATTTTTTATTGCCCAGTCCTGAGAAAAAAAATCTATTACCCATAAAAAATATGAAAGCACAAAATAACAGGGCACAGAAAAAACCCACCCAAACAAGCCGGAAAAAATTCCAAGAAACGCCGATAAAAATCCAAAAATCATCAGCCAATATACAACAGGCAAAACAAGAAGATTGGTTATTGGAGAAACAAAAGAAATGTTTCCAAAACTGTAAATTATTATGGGCAGGGTAAAAACTTGGGCTGCAAAAGTTGAAGAAACAATTTTTATAAATCCGCTTGCCTTTTCTTTTACTTCATGAAAAATCCTTTTAGCCCAAAAATCCAAAAATCCGCTAAAAACCGGCTCAAGATAAATAAGCCCTATTACAGCCAAAAAAGAAAGCTGAAACCCAACATCATATATTAAAAGCATTGGATTTATAAAAAGCATAACACAGCAAGCCAAAACAATAACCCTTATCCCAATGCTCTGCCTGCCTAATTTCTGAGCAAAAAGATACAGGCTTCCCATTATTGACGCCCTTACTCCCGAGGCAGGAAGACCTGTTAAAAACGCATAAAGAAAAATTAAAATTATAGTAAAATAAAATGCTTTGCCTTTTTTAATGGGAAACATTAGTAGAATAGACATTATAATTACGCTTAAAATAACAACATGGGTTCCGGAAACAGCTATAATATGCCTAAGTCCGGTAATATTCAGCTTATTTTTTAAATCTTCGGACATAGCTCCATTGTCTCCCAAAATAGTGCCTTCCAGTATTGAACTTTGCGGAGGAGAAAAATTTTTTTGTATGCTTTGCCTTATTTTCTGCTTAAATAACAATATTAAAGAATAAAATTTTTGCCAAAATCCGGCAGTTTTACTTGTTTCTGCAAGTTCAACTTTGGGAAAAAACATTACGGAATAGATCCCGTCCTTCATAAGATAATTTTTATAACTGAAATCTTCTGTTTCCTGCGGGGTTTCAAGCTCTCCCTCAACTTTTATTGTATCCAAATATTTGTATTCCGGATACCTGTTTGTTGTTATTAAAACAACACTCTCTCCAATCTTTACTTTTATTCTCTGATAAGTATTCCTGACATCCGGATCGCCACAAATATATCCCGTTAAATTTATAACTCCGCTTTCATTAAATTTTCTTAATTCATTGTTTTTAATCTTAAACTCGTTTGCCTGTATTCTTAAAATCCCAAGGCATAAAAATAAAAAGCAAAATCCCGCAATAATAAAAAAATTATTTTTCAAAAGCAAAAATGAAAAAATAATTATAATTCCTAAAATAAAAACTCCAAAGACAAAAATTTGCGGAATTTCAACTAAAGATTCAAAAAAAATTCCTGCAATAAAAGACAGGCTTAAATAAAACAAAATTTTGGAAGGCGTCATTTTGTAATATTTTTAAATTTGTATAATCATGTTCGCAATCGGCAATTTTTAAAATACGGGTAAAGTTCTTTTAAAATGCCTTCAAGATATTCTGTTTGGAACGGACTTATTTTTTCAAATTCAGGGTCAATTGTTTTTTCAGGTCTAAAATTTTGAATATAATATTTTACATTTTCACCTCCAATCCATTTTGCTATTTCAGTAAAATCCTCCTTTGAATGTATTCCCGGCACTGCTGTTGTGCGGAATTCAAAATCAATATTTCCTTGCTTTAAAAATTCCACACTTTCATTTATATCCTCCATTTTTATCCCTTCTGCCATAATTTTTTCATAAATTTGGGATTTGGGATTTGGGATTTGGGATTTTAACAGCTTTGGCGCTTTAATGTCCATTGCAACATAATCTATCAAATTTCCCCTGACCAAATCTTTCAACATTTGCGGATTTGATCCGTTGGTGTCCAATTTAATGAAAAACCCCAATCGTTTAATTTTTTCCAAAAAATTTGGCAAATCCTTATTTATTGTTGGCTCCCCTCCGCATATTACAACTCCCTCTAAAAGCCCCTTCCTTTCATTTAAAAATTTAAAAAATTCTTGCTCCAAAATCTTGGGCTGTTTTGCAATTTTTAATGGCAACACAAGCTCTGAAGAATAACACCAGGGACATCTGAAATTGCACATTGCCAAAAAAACAATGCAGGCTATTTTGCCCGGATAATCAATAAGGGTAGTTTTTTGTATCCCCGATATTATCATGCCTAAGTTTTTAAAAGCTCCTTTTAGGAGCTTTTAATTTTATGCCGCTACTTTTTCTTCGTGAGTTTTTTTAATTTCTTCTTTTGCGCCAAAGTTTTCTTTACAGACAAATTCTTTTCTTTCTTTATACTCCTGCTGTTTTCCTTTGTGCCATTGGTTGACAGGTCTTATATATCCTACAACTCTTGAATAAACTTCGCAAGGTTGTTTTATTGCGCATTGAGGGCACTCAAAATGTTCTCCGGGCAAATATCCATGAACAGGACAAATTGAAAAAGTGGGAGTTAGGGTAATATACGGCAGGCTGTATTTTTCAAAGATTTTTTTAACCAAATTCTTTGCCGCATCAGGATCTGTTATTTTTTCTCCCAAGAATATATGTAAAACAGTGCCTCCTGTATATTTTGTCTGAATGTCATTTTGCAATTCAAGCGCTTCAAAAACATCGTCTGTGAATCCTACCGGCAACTGGCTTGAATTTGTATAAAACGGAACTTCCGGAGTCCCAGATGTAATAATATCAGGATACCTTTCCTTGTCCGCTTTTGCCTGCCTGTAGCTTGTGCCTTCTGCCGGAGTCGCCTCAAGATTATAAAGATTTCCAGTTTCTTCCTGAAATTTTATCATTTTATCGCGCATAAAATCTAAAATCTCTATTGCAAATTTTTTCCCTTTTTTTGTTGTTATGTCTTCGTCCAAAAAATTAAGCAAAGCCTCGTTCATTCCGCAAATTCCGATTGTTGAAAAATGATTTCCAAAATAAGAGTCCCTTAAATTTTTAACATCCTTAAGATAATGCTTTGAATAAGGATAAAGCCCCTTTTCCATAAAATCATCCAGAGCTTTTCTTTTTATTTCCAGACTTTCTTTTGCCAATTCCATCAATCTGGAAAGCCTGTCAAAAAATTCTGTTTTAGTTTTTGAAAGATATCCTATTCTTGGCAGGTCAATTGTAACAACTCCTATACTACCTGTCTTGGGACTTGAACCAAACAGCCCTCCCCCTCTTTTATACAACTCTCTGTTATCAAGCCTTAATCTGCAACACATTGACCTGGCATCATCCGGACTCATATCAGAATGTATAAAATTTGAAAAATAATTAATTCCGTATTTTGCCGTTGCTTCCCACATGGGCGCTAAATTTTTGTTGTCCCATTCAAAATCTTTTCCAACCGAAACTGTTGGTATTGGGAAAGTAAATGGCCTACCCGACGCATCTCCTTCCATTAGCCCCTCATAAAAAGCTTTTATAAACATATCCATTTCGGGCTGAAATTCCTCATATGTCTCTTTTTGTGGCTGGCCTCCTATAATTACAGGCTGTTTTGCCAAGAAAGAAGGCGTTTTAATATCCAAAGATACATTTAAAAACGGCGTTTGAAAGCCAACGCGCGTTGGCACCATACAGTTGTAAAGAAACTCCTGCATTGACTGCTTTACCTGTTTATAACTCAAATTGTCGTATCTTATAAAGGGCGCCAAAAGCGTATCAAAATTTGAAACGGCATTGGCTCCGGCAGTTTCTCCCTGCAAGGTAAACAAAACATTTACCAACTGCCCCAAAGCTGTCCTAAAATGTTTTGGAGGTCTGCATTCTATTTTGCCCGAAACTCCTCCAAATCCTTTTAACAAAAAATCATATAAATCCCACCCTGCGCAATAGGGAGCTAACAACTCTAAGTTGTGAATATGAAAATCTTCGCTTGCCGCAGCATCTCTTATTTCTTTTGGATAAATTTTATTAAGCCAGTATTTTTTTGAAATATATGAACCAACATATTGGTTTAATCCCTGCAAAGAAAAAGTCATATTGGCGTTTTCTTTTACTTGCCAATCAATTTCTTTTAAATAGCTGTCAATTTTTTCAGACGATTCGTCAACTGCTTTTGCGGCCTCTCTGATACTTCTTCTTTGTTCCCTATATAATATGTAGGCCTTTGCGGTATCAACCAAATCTTCCAATATCAAGGCCTCTTCAACAATATCCTGTATTTGCTCAATATTTGGAATTTCTCCTTTTTTGAACCTGCGGTTTAACAAACTGATTACTTTTTGAGAAACCTTTTTCGAAATTTCTCCATCTCCCTGTCCGGAAGCCTGCAATGCCTTGTGAATTGCATTAGATATTTTTTCCGTGTCAAAAACCACAACAGCTCCGTTTCTTTTTTTCACCTTTTCTATATTGTTTTTTATTTTTAATTCTGCTTCCATAAATTTTGGGGACAAAAAAAGGGCCCTCCGCCTTTTTAAACTCGTTGCCCGATATTTCTTCTGAAATCCGTTGCCAGAAAAAAATTTTGCCTGTTTGCAAAAATATCAGGTAGCGAGTTTATATTTTATTTAATTTTAAAATTTGTTTTTTAAAAAATTTCTAAAATTGCCGGAAAAAAAATTAACAGATTATTATATTTTACCTTAGCAAGAAAGCAGGTCAAGTCTTGACTAAAAATAATTTATCCGTAAAAATCTGTTTTTAACAAAAAAACAAAATACAAGGCTTTTGCCTTGCATTTTTTATAAAAGTAATCGTCCGACAGATTAACTTAGAATTTTGTTGCAATTACTGAAATCTTTAACTCGCCTTTTTTCAAAGTATTGTCTTTTACAGCCCCGAAAATAATTTGGGCTTTAGGGTCAACATTTTTTGTAATAATTTCAGCTGCCCTCTGGATTTCGTTTAAAGTGACATCATTGCCAAAAACAGAAAATAAAACTCCTTTCGCGCCTTTTATTGAAAAATCCAATAAAGGAGAATTTATTGCCGCTATTGCGGCTGTTTCTGCTCTGTTTTCACCAGAACTCCTGCCAACTCCAAATAAGGCATTCCCTGAATTTTTAATAATTGAAACCAAAGACGCAAAATCAATATTAATAATTCCAGGAACCAAGATCAAGTCTGTTATCCCTCTGACGGCCTCCCTTAAAATATCATCGCACATCAAAAAAGCATTTGAGACTGTTGTTTTCTCGTCAATAATTTTTAAAAGCTTGTCATTGGAAATTATCAAAAGAGAATCCACCTTTTCTTTCAAATCCTTAAGGGCAACTTCTGCAATTTTTTTCCTTTGCTCTCCTTCAAAAGAAAAAGGGGTTGTCACAACTGCAATTGTTAAAATTCCAAGGCTTCTTGAAATCTCAGCAATAACAGGAGAAGCGCCAGACCCAGTTCCTCCGCCCAGTCCGCAAGTTATAAAGACCATATCAGCTCCTTTCAAGCTATCTGAAATTTCTTCTTTTGCTTCTTCCGCAGACAATTTGCCTAAAATAGTATCCATTCCCGTTCCCAATCCATGAGTTGTTTCTTTTCCTATCAGTATTTTTTTCTGCGCTTTGCAAAAATGCAAAGCCTGGGCATCTGTATTCACCCCAATAAGACTTACTTCTTTTATATCAAACTTTGCCATTCTGGAAATGGTATTGGATCCCGAACCGCCAACGCCGACAATTTTAATTTGAGGATACATAAATATTACAAAAAAATAATCCGCGAATACACGAATTCGCAGATTATTCAAATTCGTTATTCGTTAATATCAGGGGATAAAAATCCTTATGATTTTTTTAATCTTTAAACCAAATCCCTTTGTAATCCCCAGTATACCTGGTTCTTCGTCAAAATCAACCCCTTCCAAAGCCAAACCTGCCACAGTTGCCAAAGACGGGTCTTCCTGGATTCCTAATATATTTTTTGGAGTTCCTATTTCGCAAACAAGTTCAAGAGATTCTTTTGTAAGTTCTTTTATTTTAGATAATTTGCTTCCCCCGCCTGTCAAAACAATCCCCCCGGGAAGCAATTTCTGCCTGCCGATTTTTTTTAACTCTTTTTGCGCTAAGTCCAATATTTCTGATACCCTGGGCTCTATAATATCAACCAAGTCTTTTTTTGTAAAAGAGGTCAATGATGATTTTTCAAAAACTTCAATCTTCCTTTGGGTTGTCTCTTTTGAAGTTTCTTTTTCTTTTTTGGAAAATATGCATGTCCCGTGCTGTTTCTTAATTGACTCTGCCATAGCAACTTCTATTTTCAACCCTATTGCAATATCGTTTGTAATATTTGCTGAACCTATCGGAAAGATTGCAAGATGTATTAAATCTCCTTCCTCAAAAACAGCCAAAGAAGTTGTTGATGACCCTATATCAATTAAAGCAACCCCAAGCTCTTTTTGCTGGGGCGTTAATACTGCTTTTGCGGCCGCTAAAGGAGATGGTATAACATCGTTAATCTGAATTTTTGAACCTAAAACCGCCTGGGTTAATTTTAAAAAGTAAGGAGAAAAAACGCACAACAGCAAAACTTTAGCCTCAAGCCTGACACCTGTTAAATTTAAAGGTTCTTTTATTCCACCCTGCCCGTCAATTATGTATTCTTTTGGAATAACATCCAAAACTTCGTCGTTTTTTGGCAGATTAATTGCCTTTGTTGCCTGCTGAACCCTTTCAATGTCCTCTTTTGAAATGCGCTGGTCCGCCCTTGAAACTGAAATTGTCCCATCAGAAGGAGTTACATAAATATGATTTCCTCCTATATTCACTGAAACAGAACTTATTTTTTTGCCACAGTCTTTTTCAGCCCCAGAAATCACTGTTCTGATATTCTTTGCCGTTTCTTCGGCATCTGATACAACTCCTTTTCTTAATCCAAAAGAAGGAATTTCAGAATATGCCAAAACCTCACAATCAAATTGCTTTTTTTGGATAGCCAAACATTTTATACTACTTGTCCCTATGTCCAAACCTACGGCAATATTAGCTTTCGCCATAAAATTTTATAATCTTGCAGAATATATAATCTGCCTAAAATCTAAATACAAATTTATTTCTATTTTGACAAAAATTCCTTTAAATATTTTTCTTGCTTTGCTTCCATTATTTCCGCTTCCCTAATATTTTTTTCATGATCATATCCAAGCAAATGCAAAATTCCATGGATAAAAACCCTCATCATTTCTTCGTTAACCGGCTTTTTATCTTTTTTTGCGTTTTCTTTAACTTCTTCCGGACATATGATGATTTCTCCTGCATAGTTGTCTTCTTCCAATAAAAATGAAAGGACATCCGTGGGTTTATTTTTGCTTCTGAATTTTTTGTTAAGCTTTTTTATCTCTTCTGCCTTAACAAAAGCCAGCGAAAAAGTTTTTAATACTTC
>Ga0265297_10008121_pt1 | contig 14158 bp, 22 predicted proteins | sample Munlanlwell13791_FD_192502 | JGI IMG/M metagenome (GOLD analysis project Ga0265297, IMG submission 192502) | Leachate microbial communities from a municipal landfill in Southern Ontario, Canada - Leachate well 137-91 | ecosystem: Engineered > Solid waste > Landfill > Unclassified | place... | reverse complement strand
TTTTCTCTCATCTTGCAAGTGTCATTACATTACCGGTATTTTTAAGTTTATATTTTATGCTGGCCATGATAAGATGAGTAAGATAATTGCCACAAACCGTAAGGCATACAGAGATTACTTTGTCATAGAGTCCTTCGAAAGCGGGATTGCCCTAAAGGGGAGCGAAGTCAAGTCAATTAGGGACGGCAGGATTAATCTAGATGATAGTTTTGCCAGGATAGAAGAAGAAGGAGAAATTGTTTTATTCAACGCGCATATCAGCCCTTACGAGGAAGCAAGTTATCAGAATGTTGAACCTGCAAGGCCCAGAAAATTGCTTCTACATAAGACCCAGATCCGCAAGGTAACAGGGCAACTGACGCAAAAAGGGCTGACTTTGATCCCTTTGAAAATTTATTTCAACGACCGAGGTTTTGCTAAAATAGAGCTTGGGATTTGCAAAGGTAAAAAATTATACGATAAGAGAGACGATATTAAAAAGCGCGAAACAGATCTGGCGGTGCGCCGCGTGATTAAAAACAGAAGGAAATAACGGGGGTGAACTAGGCTCGACTTATGTAAGCCGGGTAAAAGTAGCATGTCGCGGATGTAAGGTTAGCCGCGTTAACAACCCTTACACAATATAAACGCAAATACACCAGTATATGGTGGCCGAATGGCAATGTCACCGGTAACTCCGATGGCTATGCCACTCGGCTGCGTAGCCTCACCTCACTAACCTGAGATGAGCCTCTCTTTCGGACGGGCCTACGGTCTGATAGGGAGCCGGTAGTAGGCTGGTCTCGTCTGTATTAGCCTTTAGCAACGGGACGAGAGAACAAAAGGATGCGTCCCGATGTATCTTGTTTACCGGAGCCATCGGGATTAAGCGTAAAAGATAAACTAAACATGAAGCGACTTTTATCTGATTACTTAAGGACGGCGGTGCGATTCCGCCCACCTCCACCACTTGATACAGAATGAAAGATGAAAGATTGAAAAGAAAAAATATTTTATTACTGATTATTAGCTGTTGGTTATTAGCTACTTTTCTTTCCGGCTGCGCAACCGCGCCCTCTAGCGAAGGCACGAGAGTCTACGTGCCAAGTTATAAATCATCTACAAATTTTGTGAAGATTAAAAAGATTGTTATCGATCCCGGCCACGGCGGAAATGACCCTGGAGCAATCGGCAGGACCGGTTTGCGGGAGGATTTTGTAAATTTAGATTTGGCAAAAAGAGTGAGCAGCCTTCTGAGGAGATCCGGAGTCGAGGTAGTAATGACACGCTCGAGCGATAGATTGATACCTCTTTCGACCAGAGCAGAGGTCGCAAATAATTCAAGAGCAGACCTCTTTGTTAGTATACATACAAACGCAAACCATTCAAGGAGCCTGAAAGGTTTTGAAGTTTATTATGTTGCTCCCAGCGTAAGCGATTCGAAGCGCGCTTCAACTTCTGCCAGAGAGGAAAGCCCGCGCCTTGATAACGCATATTTTGCAAGCAGCTCGCTGAATTTAAAGTCTATAATCTGGGATATGGTCTATACTAACAGCCGGGCTGAGTCAATAGAATTAGCTAAGTCTATTTGCAGGTCAGTTGACAAAAACATGGGCGTTTGTATTCTAGGAGTCAAAGGCGCCCGGTTTGCAGTATTAAAAGGCGTGCAGATGCCGGGTATATTGATCGAGGTAGGGTTTCTATCAAATCCGGATGAGGAGAGAAAATTGAAGATCAGTTCTTATCGCGAGCAACTGGCCGTAAGTATTGTTGAAGGAATACGGAATTATGACCATGATGTGTTAATAATGGAGGCGAGCAGAGAATGAAATCTATCGGTGTATTTGATTCGGGGGTAGGCGGGCTTACAGTAGTAAAAGAGCTGATTCATCAGCTGCCCAATGAAAGTATAATTTATTTCGGAGATACCGCGCGTGTGCCTTACGGGATAAAATCAAAAGAAACTGTAATACGTTTTTCTATCGAGAATATTTTATTCTTGCTTAAGAATGATGTAAAATTAATCTGCGTTGCCTGCAATACAGTATCGAGCTTGGCGCTTCCTGTGATTAAGCATCATTTTAAGGTTCCTATCGTGGGAGTAATTTCACCCGGGGTAAGAGAGGCGGTATACGCTACTCGTAATAAGAGAATCGGAGTTATCGGTACAAAAGGCACGATAAAAAGCCGGGCTTATGAGTTTGAGATAAAGCAGCTTGATCCTAAGGCTAAGGTTATAGCGCTGTCTTGTCCGTTATTTGTTCCGTTTGTCGAGGAGGGATGGCTAAGGGGGGATGTGGTCAAGAATGTTGTGCGTTCTTATTTGAAACCCTTGAAAGAAGCAGGAGTCGATACATTGATTTTGGGGTGCACTCATTATCCTTTGCTTAAGCCCGTGATTAAAGAAGTGATGGGTAAAAACGTTACTTTAATTGACTCAGCAAAGCAGGTTGCAATCGAAGTAAAAGAGATATTAACGCATGAAGGGAATTTGAATACAGGCAGTTGTGGTAAACAGCAGTTTTACGTAAGCGATAATCCGGAATGGTTCAGCGGACTTGCGGAAAGATTTTTAGGCAAGCCCGTGAAAAACGTGAGAAAGGTTGAGCAATGTATAGCGTAAAGGTTGAGGCTAATTTTAGCTCCGCTCATAATTTAAGAGGGTACAAAGGTAAATGTGAAGATCTGCATGGCCATAACTGGAAGGTTGAGGTTAAGCTTGGGTCGAAGAAATTAGATAAAGCCGGGATGGTTATGGATTTTAAAATCTTAAAATCAAAATTGAATATTATTCTTGATGAGCTCGATCATAAATATCTGAATAATGTGGCTTATTTTAAGAAAGTAAATCCTACCTCTGAAAATATTGCGAAATATATTTATGATAAACTTGTGGTTCTTAATTTGAAACCTTCAACAGTGACAGTCTGGGAATCCGAAAATTCCTGCGCGACTTATGAGGCATAATGAAGAAAGCTGTCGTTCTTTTGTCAGGGGGGTTAGATTCGGCTACTGCTTTGTATGTAGCTAAAAATAAAGGTTACAGATGTTTCTGTCTTGTATTTGATTACGGGCAGAGGCACCGCAGAGAGATTGGAAGAGCGAAAAAAGTGGCATCCAGCGCTGGATGCCAGATTAAAGTCCTTAAAATAGCTTTGCCAATACGTAGCTCTTCATTAATAGATAAGAAAATAAAAATCCGGCAAAAATGTAGCCCGAAAGATTTAAATAAAATACCTTCTACGTACGTGCCGGCGCGCAATATAATTTTTTTGAGTTTCGCTCTTTCTTACGCGGAAGGGTTGGGCGCAGAAGCTATTTTTATCGGAGCGCATGCGCAGGATTATTCGGGATATCCTGATTGCCGGCCGGAATTCTTTAGGGCTTTTGACAGAGTTTCTGCGGTAGGTACGAAATCAGGGGTAGAAAATCGCAAAATCAAGATTTTTATCCCGCTTTTAAATAAAAACAAGGCGCAGATTATACGATTAGGGAATCGCCTTGGTGTGCCTTTTGAACTAACATGGTCGTGTTACCGGGGAGGCAATAGGCCTTGCGGCAGGTGCGATAGTTGTTATTTTCGGGCGAGAGGATTTAGAGAAGCTGGCGTAATAGATGCATCATTAAAATGAAAGCAAAGATTTCCGAAGTTTTTGATAGTATTCAGGGAGAGGGGCTTTATCTGGGTGAGAGGCAGATATTTGTCCGTTTTTTCGGATGTAACCTGAACTGTAAATTTTGCGATACCCAATTGCATCACTTTTCCGAATATGACCCTCAGGAGTTGCTTGATGAGGTAAAGCTTTATCAGGATAATTATCATTCTATTTCTTTTACCGGAGGAGAACCGCTTCTGCAAAAAGATTTTTTAAAAGAGGCGTTAAAACTTACCCGCGCATCCGGATTCAAGAATTATCTTGAGACAAACGGCACCCTGCATAGTGAGTTAGGGGAAGTAATAAATTATCTGGATATTATAGCGATGGATATAAAGCTTCCCAGCTCAACCGGGGGAGAGCAGCTTTGGGATGAGCACCGGAAATTTTTAGAAATAGCCCGCCGTAAACAAGTTTTTTGCAAAGCGATAATCTGCAAAGAGACAAAAGAGGAAGATATAATCGAAGCATTAGGCTTAATAAAAAATATACATAAGTTTGCGGTTCTGGTGTTACAGCCAAATAGTTTTGATGATGAAAGGGCGATATCAGAAAAACTTAGAGATTATAAGGATATCTGCAGGCGCGAAAAGGTGACTGCCTGCGTAATACCGCAGATCCATAAGAAGATAGGATTGAAGTAGTTCATAGCCCATAGTAAAACTAAAGGATAAAAATGAACAGAAAAAGAAGATCGGCTTATGAAGGATTACAGAAAAATATACGGAGTTTAAAGACTCCGGTAATTGAAGTTTGGCAGAATCAGTATCCGGATAAAGAATATGTAATCAAATTAGAGGTTCCTGAGTTTACCTGTATCTGCCCCAAGACAGGCCTGCCGGATTTTGCAAATATCGTAATCGAATACTCTCCGCGCAAAGACTGTGTAGAGTTGAAATCTTTTAAAATGTACACAATATTTTACCGTAATATCGGTATATTCCATGAGCACCTGATCAATAGAATGCTGGAAGACTTGGTAAAAGCTGTTCGGCCGCGCTGGATGAAAATAACAGGAATTTTTAATCCGCGGGGAGGGATTACTACTACCGTAATGAGAGGATATAAGAGATGAGGATGATATCGGCCGCCAAAATCAAACAGACGGTTGCGAAATTGTGCATTCAGGCAAACCTTGAATTAAGAACCGATGTTTTATCTTCTTTAAAAAGCGCTTATGCGAAAGAAAAAAATAAAAGAGCAAAAGACATACTGGGGGCGATTATCAAGAATGCTAGAATAGCTTACGATGAGAAACTAGCAATTTGTCAGGACACCGGTATGCCGATAGTTTTTATTGATTTGGGGCAGGGCGTCAGGGTTGTAGGTGATTTAAAATCAGCAATCAACAAGGGAATTGAATTGGGCTATAAAAGCGCAGCGTTAAGAAATTCTATAGTCGGGGATCCTTTAAATAGGGTCAGTTCTAAATTTTCTCCGGCTGCAATTCATTTTGATATAGCAAAGGGGAATCGGATCAAAATTACGGTTTTACCTAAGGGGTTTGGCTGCGAAAATAAATCACAACTTAAAATGTTTAAGCCTACGGCTAAAATTGATGAGATAAAGAAATTTATTGTTGATAGCGTAAAAGCAGCCGGCCCGGATGCCTGTCCGCCTTATGTAGTCGGGGTAGGGATAGGCGGCACTGCGGATTACGCTTCATTATTAGCCAAAAAAGCATTGCTTAGAAAACAGGGACTGTCCCCGAAGGGAACTGTCCATGTTTTAGAGCGTCAATTGCTATCTATGATTAATAAACTCAATATAGGGCCAATGGGTTTAGGCGGAAAGGCTACAGCTTTAGCCGTCAATATCGAAACTTATCCGACGCATATCGCCGGATTACCGGTAGCAGTAAATATCAGTTGTCATGCCTTACGCAGCGCGAGCGCAATTTTATAAATGAATATAAATCAGATAAAAGAGTTGAAGGTCGGAGAGCGGATTTTTTTAAGCGGTGTAATTTATACTGCCCGTGATCAGGCGCATAAAAGATTAGTTGAGTCGATCAAAAAAGGAAAGAAGCTTCCGTTTGATCTTAAAGACGCGATTATTTATTATTGCGGCCCGACAAAAACACCAAAAGGAAAAATTATCGGCGCCTGTGGCCCGACAACCAGTTCGCGTATGGATGAGTTTACTCCTGCGTTACTTAAAGCAGGGTTAAAAGGAATGATCGGGAAAGGGGCGCGTTCTAAGGAAGCTGTCGCGGCTATAAAAAAATATAAGGGGATTTATTTGTTGGCTTATGCCGGATGTGGGGCATTGGTTTCGAAATTTGTTTTGAAAGCTACGCCGGTAGCTTATAAAGATTTAGGGCCGGAAGCAATTTTAAAATTACAAGTTAAGGATCTTCCTTTGATTGTGGGGATAGATTCTTATGGAAGGAGCATTTATGTTAAGAAATGACGGCAGGGGCTTAGATAAAATAAGAAAAGTAAACGTTACCAGGAATTATTTAAAGTTTCCGGAAGGTTCATGTCTTATCGAGCTTGGGAATACTCGCGTTATTTGTACGGCTTCAATCGAGGAATCTGTTCCGCCTTTTTTAAAAGGCAGCGGAACCGGTTGGGTGACTGCCGAATACGGAATGCTTCCGCGTTCATGCGATAAAAGAATTCCGCGGGGAAAAGATTCCGGAAGAACTTATGAGATCCAGCGTTTAGTGGGCAGATCATTACGTACAGTTGTTGATATGAAAGTATTCGGAGAGAGGACTATCTGGCTTGATTGCGATGTAATCCAGGGAGACGGGGGAACGCGTACAGCTTCCATTACCGGTAGTTTTATCGCCCTTTGCGATGCCTTTAATAAATTGAAGAAAGACGGAGTAATCAAGAAAATACCTGTCAGAGATTTTGTTGCTGCAACCAGTGTTGGGATTTTTGAAGGGACACCCATACTTGATTTGAATTATGCAGAGGATTCAAAAGCCGAAGTAGATATGAATGTTGTTATGACGGGCGCGGGTGAATTTATTGAAATCCAAGGCACTGCCGAGAGGGAGCCCTTTCATAAAAACCAGATGGATGAGTTGTTGGTTTTGGCTAAAAAAGGAATTGAAGACCTGGTTGAAATCCAGAAAGGCTGTTTAAAAGGCATTCTGTAATGCGCGAATTATTAGTTGCGACTAAAAATAAAAAAAAGTTGGAGGAGATAAAAGCAATACTCAAGGGGGTTGGTTTAAAGATATCTTCTTTGGCCGATTATGCAAAAACTCCTAAGATTGTCGAAAACGGAAAGACATTTAAAGCAAACGCGATAAAAAAAGCCATAACAATTGCGCGCTTTAGCCGAAAATTAACATTAGGAGAAGACTCGGGGCTTTGTATTGATGTTTTAGGCGGCGCTCCGGGAATCCGTTCATCGCGTTTTTCAGGAAAAGATAAAAGTGACGCGAAAAATAATACGAAAGTGTTAAAGTTGCTGGGTAATTTGCCGCTTAAAAAAAGAAAAGCACATTACACCTGCGCTGTAGCTTTAGCGGATGAGAGTGGTTTAATAGGTCTAGTAGAAGGAAAGTGTTACGGTTTAATAGGGTTTTCTTTGAAAGGGCAGCATGGGTTTGGATATGACCCCTTGTTCGTTATACCGAAATATAAAAAAACATTTGCAGAATTGGGTGAGCGTATAAAACATAAAATGAGCCATCGCTACCGGGCTTTAAAGAAGGCGAAAAAGATAATTCAGAAATATATTGAGCAATCTGCAAGTAGTTGATATAATTAAGTTTTAGATTTACGGGGCGTGGCTCAGTTTGGCTAGAGCGCTTGCTTTGGGAGCAAGAGGTCACAGGTTCAAGTCCTGTCGCCCCGACCATTAGAATTAATGCGCCTGTAGCTCAAATGGATAGAGCAACTGCCTTCTAAGCCGTAGGTTGGCCGTTCGATTCGGCCCAGGCGCACGAATTTTTCGCGAAGCGAAAAATGAGTCCCGAGTTCCAATAAAAGTAGAATAAGGAACGAGGGGCAGATATGATCATATGTGGGTTGTATATATTGTTCGCTGTAAAGATAACTCTTTTTATTGCGGTATAACTCAAGATGTCAAAGCGCGCGTTGATAGGCACAATGAAGGCAAGGGAGCTAAATTTACGCGCACAAGAAAGCCCGTAGAATTATTGTACAGTGAAGAGTTGCCAACGAAGAGCGCTGCGTTAAAAAGAGAAATAGAAATAAAGAATTTTAGCAGAAAAAACAAGATCAAGCTTATTAAGCAAGGAACTGGTGATCGATTTCTCTCGGCCAATATATTATAATATCGGCCTCGGGATTCAGTTCCTTGTATAAATTTTTAAAATAGGACGCGGAACTTCACGGCCCAGGCGCACCAAATAAAATATGAAAGACCTAAAAAATACAGTAAAGACAATAAAGATTGTAAAACGTACCATCGAAGCGTTTTTTATTGTCCTAATTATCTTTGTCATCCTCTTAAGCGCTGCTCACGTATTTATGATGTTTAAGGGCAAGACCCTTATAATCCGAAAGATCGAGCAGCTTACAGGCAGAAAAGTTACAATAGGATATCTTACTGTTACTCCTCCGCTTAATCTTGAAATAAAAGGCCTGAACATTGAAGGGTTGGCTCAAGTAGAGAAGATCTATTTATCCCCCAGTTTTCTCTATCTTATAACTGGGAAAATAGGTTTAAATAAGGTCGATATATTAAGGCCCTACATAACTTATGAAAAGGTTGTAGTAGAGAAGCCTGTGACTGCTAGTACAGAAGGCGCTTCCGTTTCTTCTTCTGAGAAGGATCCCTCGGCTTCTGCGCAAGCCAAGCCGGTAAGCCTTCCGGACCTGCATCTGATATTGAGAAACCTGATTATCAGCGAAGGGAAGTTAGACTTTATTGACCATTCGGTGGGTAATGAAGGTATCAAGATAACAGTTAAGGATATAAATATCAAAGTAGCTACAGTAAGTTCTTTGGCCTCATCGATAACTAACTTTACCATAAAAAGCCGGATACCTTGGAGAGAAGGAGAGGTTGAGGGTAAGATTGAAGCAGAGGGTTGGTTTAATTTCGCAAAAAAAGATATGCAGGCAACTGTAAAGGTTCTGGATATCGACGGAGTTTATTTTTATCCTTATTATTCGCAATGGGTAGATTTAGAAAAAGCGCGTATTGACAGGGCAAAGCTTAATTTTACAAGCAATATTCAGGGATTGAATAATAATGTTACCGCTGATTGTCACATAGAACTTACTGATATCGTACGTAAAGAGAGGGCTCCGGAAGAGTCAGCTGATAAGGCTGAACGGATCGCCGATGCTGTCATCGATATTTTTAAAGCGATGAATCAGGGAAAAATTGTTTTAGATTTTACTATTAGAACCAAGATGGACGATCCTCATTTCGGCTTTGGTAACTTAAAGAGCGCTGTTGAAGATAAGCTTACTGCAAGCCAAAAAGATGATAAGTTTGGCCTTGACGATATTTTTAAGCTTCCCGGTAGGATTATAGAAGGAACACTTAAAGGCGCCGGCGATATGACTAAGTCAGTGATCGCTGGTACAGTTGAAGCCGGAAAAGAAGTCGGGAAAGCCGTTTTAAATAAAAAATAATTGTGGTGGTTGTAGCTCAATTGGTTAGAGCGTTAGACTGTGGCTCTAAAGGTTGCGGGTTCGATCCCCGTCAGCCACCCCATTTTTTCTGATCAAAATAACGCTTGACACTTAGCTTAGTCAAGCAGTAATATGTAAACATACCGCTAAAAGCGGAGTATAAGAGCAAATTCCGCAGTAATTCTAAATCAAAATACCGCTCATGAGCCACCAAGACGTGGTCAGATTAAAGCTAACAGCAATCTTTTTCTAAAAGGATTGCTGTTTTTTATTTTTAAGTGAATGATTGCAGCTAAAATTTTGTAGAAAAAAAGGGGGTGGAAAATGTCGATTGTTAAAGAGTTTAAGGAGTTTGCGGTCAAAGGCGATGCAGTAGATATGGCGGTCGGTATTGTGATAGGAGCCGCATTCGGAAAGATAGTGAGTTCTTTAGTTAGCGATGTGATCATGCCTCCTATAGGATTGTTGCTCGGTGGTGTTGATTTCAAGAATCTTGTGGTAACACTCAAAGAAGCAACGCTTACTCAGCCTGCCGTTACTTTAAGATATGGCCAGTTTTTGAACAGTGTGATTGATTTTGTGATTGTTGCTTTTTCTATTTTTATTGTAGTCAAAGGTATAAATAAGCTTAAAAAAAGCCAGGAAAAATAGTAGAAAATAGTTATAGGTTAACAGAAAGGAGCAAATATGAAAAAGTTATTGTTAGCGGTTGGGTTAATAGTCGGGTTTACGGCGTTTGCTTATGCGCAAAGTAGTTCTGAAGTTGCAAAACAGGTAACTACAGAATTACAGAATTCCGGGACTATCGCGGCAACAGATGCTTCAAGTGTTAGCTCATCGGTGAAAACGCTCGTTGATAGCGGCGCCAGCGCAGAAGAAGCAAAAAATGTTGTTGCTCAGGCAGCACGTCAGGCTAAGTCGGAAGGTTTAAAGGGTAAAGATCTCGCGGCTAAAGTCCATGAAGCAGTAAGGGCGCGTAAGGCGGAGCGCGATCAATTAAAGAAACAAGCTAAAGAGGCAAAGGAAAAGGCAAAAGGGCAAGCAAAGGATAAGTCAAAAGAAGCCAAGCAAAAGGCGGAAAAAGAAAGTAAGAAAATGAAGGAAAAGGCCGATAAAGCGGGAAAAGGTCTTAATAAGAAATGGGGAAAATAACAGTTTAGGAGGAAGCTATGAAAAAAGCACTATTGTTAGTGTTGGCCGCATGTTTAAGTTGCGCAGTATTATTAAGCGCCGGCTGTGCTAAGAAGGCAGCTTCAGTGAGCGAAGCAATTCAAAATTCCCAAGCGCTTAAGACCGTTCAGGAAAAGGCCGATTATCTCATTAAACAGGCAGATGCGTTTTATAACTCTAAGGAATTTCAGGAAGCTATTCAGACCGCTCAGTATGTGTTGAATAATTTAGACAAGAATTCTCAGGCAGCCCAAAGCCTGATCGAAAAAGCAAAAACTCAATTGCAAGCTATTGCCGAGAAGACAATGGGAGATGCCAGTAATAAGCTTTTCGGTAAGTAATATTTTTTCTGATAAATAATGAACATAATTAAGAAAGGAGAAGTTATGAAGAATTATGCGGTTGAATTCATCGGGACCTTCTTCCTTATTTTGGTAATCGGCCTCTGCGTGATTGAGCCGGGTGCTGGAGTAATGGCGCCTTTGGCTATCGGTACGATCTTAATGGTTATGGTATATGCGGGCGGGCATATCTCCGGAGGGCATTACAATCCGGCGGTAACTCTTGCGGTTTGGTTAAGAGGCAAATGCAGCGCTAAAGATGTGCCATTTTACATGTTAGCGCAAATTTTAGGTGGAGCTTTAGCAGCGTTATTGGTTAATAAATTAAAATGCGGAAGTTTGATCACCGCCGCAACCCCTAATATCTCGTCGGCATTTATCGCTGAATTAATATTTACTTTTGCATTAGCGTTTGTGGTATTGAATACGGCAACTTCTAAGAAAACAGCAGGCAATTCATATTATGGCTTGGCAATAGGGTTTACTTTGATGGCTGCAGCCTATTCCATAGGTAATATTTCAGGTTGCGCGATCAACCCGGCAGTTGCTATCGGCATAACTATAATGGGTTTAAGCAAATTAAGTAATCTCGGGATGTTTATTGTGGCTAACCTTCTGGGCGGATTATTGGCCGCGGTCATTTATAAAGCGGTAAACCAGGAAGATTAGGAGGCCTATAGAATGGCTTTACTTTTATGGATAAAAAACCTGTTCCTTAAGGTTATCAATTTTCTTTTCGGCAAGACACATATATTCATCACTATACTCGGCTGGTTTTTGATTGCCAGTGGTTCAATTATGTTGTTGTTTCCTGAAAAGGCAAGGAAAAAGCTTATCGGTATGGGCTTTGGCCAGATAAAGTGGGTAATATTAGTGGCTGCGGTATTCCTGATTTCACTTTTATTGTCGATAGGGAATAAAATCGGCAATACCTTTGCTTTTTTAGGCATAGCCGGGGTAATATTCCTGTATTTCGTTTTGAAAAAGAAAGCCCAAGAGAAGATAAGAGTGTACTTTGCTAAAATACCGGTTAAATTCTTAAGGGTTTTCGCCTGCATCCAGATAGTTATAGGTATCTTGATGCTTATTCTCTCAAAGCGGATCTTGTAAAGTGCTACGTTAAGGCACGTATCTAAAAAAGGAGGGTAATATGAAAGTGTTAAAAGTGGTCCTTGCGATTCTTCTTCCTCCGGTAGCAGCATTACTTCAAGTAGGCCTTACAAAACATTTCTGGATTAACCTAGTGCTTTGTTTGCTTTTTGTTATACCCGGGGTAATCCATGCATTGTGGTTGGTATTGACTGACCAGAAGGCCGCTTAATCCTTCAAAATAGCTAGAAGTAAAAAAGATGTTTTCGTTTTTCAACATCCCGGGGAGGATTTTGTCTACCGGACAAATTTAGCAGAAAAATTCCTCTCCAAATCCAGAATATCCTTGATATATTAAGGTATTGAGCATATAATTAGACCAATACATTAAGGGAGGTTTTGCGTTTCAAAAAGATATGGACAATCCAAAGATTTGGTTACCTCTATTGTTATGCTTTTTAGCCGGACTTTTTACAGTGGTAGGCAGCTTTATTACCTTTTTTATCCGGGATTTTAAGAAGAGTTATCTTCAGTTCTTTCTAGGGTTATCGGGTGGGGTTATGATATATGTGTCTTTTGTAGAACTCCTACCGCCGTCTATCAAAGCCCTTGGGGCCCTAAAAGCTAATATTGCTTTTTTCGGTGGAATTATTTTGGTTATGCTCTTAGATTTTCTTATTCCACATGAATATATTGCGGAACGGATAAAGCCGAGTACTCATGATAAAAAACTTATGGCAGCAGGAATCTTCACTGCTCTAGGTATAGGAATTCATAATTTCCCTGAAGGGCTGGCAGTTTTTATGAGCGCTCTGGTAAATATTAAATTAGGTGTTGCTTTAGCTATTGCCATAGCTTTACATAATATTCCTGAGGGGATAGCTGTTGCTATGCCGATCTTCTACGCCACAAAAAGCAAAAAAAAAGCATTCTGGTATTCTTTTTTATCGGGGTTCGCGGAGCCTGCCGGAGCCGTCATAGCGATATTGCTATTAATGCCGTTTCTAAGCCCTGCGGTCATATCTTTTACGCTTGCTTTTGTCGCCGGGATCATGGTCTTTATCAGTTTTGACGAACTTCTTCCTTTATCCTGCCAAAGTGACGGATATCATATTTCTATTTTAGGGGTAATAACAGGCATGGCAATAATGGCCACAAGCCTTATCCTGATGTAGTTTGAATAAGCACATTTCTCCTACAGTTTTTATGATTTACACGCCAGTATTATTTTCCAGCATTAATTTATAAATATATATATTTTCCTTGACGAACTATCAATTGGGTGGTATATTATTAGCATATGCCAATAACTAAAAGCCTGCCTTTCGGCAGGCAGGGAAGGATATATGTCTAGGCCGTGTAGATGCAGGCGGATTCGTTGTAAGCCCGATACTAATTATTTTAAACCGCGCGGTATCCCTGTAGATATGCTTGAAGAGGTAAATCTAACCTTGGATGAGTTAGAAGCAGTGAGGCTTGCAGATTGGGAAGGGTTATACCAAGAAGATGCTGCGAAGAAAATGGATGTTTCAAGGCAAACCTTCGGAAATATTATTGCTTCCGCACATAAAAAGATAGCGGATGTACTTTTGCACGCCAAGGCGCTTAAGATTGAAGGCGGAGTAGTAAAAAGGTTTTAGTTAATATATGGAAAAAGATGTATTAGAAAATCACAAGAGGTATTTAGCCAGAAAAGAATTATATAAGAGTTTTGGCTATGATATTGATCGGGAACGGGCTTCTATAATTAAACAAGCGCAACCTATTCGGGGCAATATTCTGGAAGCTGGTACCGGTAAAGGGTACTTTGCGCTTGAACTGGCGAAGGCCGGATATCACTTTACGACTTTTGATATCTCAGAAACCGAACAGGCATTTGCCAAGCTAAATCTTAAGTATTTCGGTTTAGATAATTTAGTAGATTTCCGGATAGAAGATGGCGAGTGTCTGAGTTTTAAAGATAAGGGTTTCGATGTTGTATTTTCTATAAATACTTTACATCATCTTATGAATCCCTATAAAGTTATTCTCGAATTAATTCGGCTACTTACTTTTAGCGGCAAACTTGTTATAAGCGACTTTACTAAAGAAGGATTAATGCTTATGGATAAAATTCATGCTATCGAAGGACGAAAGCATGAAGTAAACAGAATCACTTTATTTGATATAAAAAAATATTTAATTGAAAATAAATTTGATATTAAACAATCAAGCACTCAATACCAGGATGTATTGATTGCACAGAAAGGAGAAGCAAAATGAAATTATGCATTCCAACAGAGACAAATGAAGGTAAGAACGCAAAGGTCTATGGCCATTTCGGTAGTGCGCCGTATTTTACCATTGTGGA
>Ga0265297_10008120_pt1 | contig 14158 bp, 13 predicted proteins | sample Munlanlwell13791_FD_192502 | JGI IMG/M metagenome (GOLD analysis project Ga0265297, IMG submission 192502) | Leachate microbial communities from a municipal landfill in Southern Ontario, Canada - Leachate well 137-91 | ecosystem: Engineered > Solid waste > Landfill > Unclassified | place... | reverse complement strand
CGTTCTGGCGCAACGGCTGTTATTTGGAAAGGTTCTAACATGTTTGCGAAGAATCCCTTCAAGGCAATGACCTTCGAGCTCGATTGTGCCCTCACTCTTGGCGTTCTGATCCTTGGAGTCCTGGTTTTCGGTGCTTTCAATCTTGGTAGTTTCGCCTTGATCTTCGGCACGTGCAGTTTTGGTGTTCCCATCGTAGTCAATCCTTCTTCTTGCCACGTTTCTTGCTCTTGCGTATCGGGAACGTCGCCGGCTTGAAATCCGGCCATCCCGTGTCCTTGTCCGGATATGTCTCCCCGGTCTTCTGGTTGTTGAACCTGACCAGGACACGGGAGAACCCGGCGACCTTTCGTGCGCCCTCCTCGATCTCCGCGTTCACCTCGTTGAGCGAGACAGTGAAGGAAGGTCGATCGTCCAGTTCGTCTGGTTCGTAAGTCTTGGCGTTGTAGAAGTGATATGCCCTTGCCTGGTGAGCCTTGCAAACGAACTCGACTCTTACGTCAGGCTTCCGCGGGCCCCCCAACGTGGCGCTGATAAATGTCCACGCCGGATCCGGGTTCTCCTTGTACCACTTCTCCAAGCGGTCTCGAGTTACCGCTTCGAACTCGTCCGCGATCCACTGCCCCACGTCGTCGGTGAGCTCAGTCTTGATCTGCGAGACCCGGGTTATGTCGAGGCCGTGTGAACTCGCCACGGCACCCCTATCGCCGTTCAACACGACGTATTCGACGTAGATCGCTGCCTTTACCTTGTCCGGGCACCGCTTTTCCACAATGGCTTGAGCATTCGGCTTCCAGAACTCATTCTTCTCTGGGATCGCAGGACGCGGGCAGCTGCATGGCGGGACAGTACACCCGGTTCCTGCGGATTGCGTGCCCTCGCTCGGGGTAGACGTCGATGCAGCTGCCGCTTCCGCTGCCGCAACTTGTTCGAGGAACAACTCGCGTGGCGACTTGAACAGCGAGCTCATCGACGACGCGATGCTCGCCTCGACTGCATCGCGCACCATGGCCTCGCGGATCGAAGCCATCCGCTTCGCCGAGATGGTAGCAAGCTCCTCGTCGGTGAGAGCCCCGGCGAGGTAGTGTTCTATGTCGGCACGCGTCACGCACTTCCCGACGCTCAAAAATGCACGTAACTTGTTATCGTCCCCGACCTTGGCGAGCTCGGCTTGGAAGACGACCTCAGCTGGAATCGCGCTAATGATGCGCTGGTGGTCGTTTTGTATCCTGCCACGCCTTATCCGTCGATAGATCCTCATTGGATCCACCCGCTTAGGTCGTGGTGTTGGCGTTCCTGGCCGCACGATGCCCGCGGTTTGCATCGCATCCCAAGCTGCCGTAATCTCCTCGGGCGATGGCACGGATCCATCAAGGTGGTTGAAGAGCAGCTTGTAATACGGGTTTGCATCGACGACGGCCTTGCCAGCATCCAGGATCGAATGCAGTAGCGACTGCTTCTCACGGGCGAGCACGTCGCCCAGCGGCGCGAGTTCGACTGGTGCATCGAAATGAAAAAACGCATAGTCTATCACGGCTTTCTGCTGCTTCTCGAACAAGACCGCGATCTGGTTGATCTGGCCCACCAAGAGATCCATGTGCTTGTAGGCGCCCTTATCGTTCGTCTCGAGAACGAATGCCTTGTACTTTGGATCCTTTATGGAATCGAACTTCTCCTTGAACAATTTTGCGAGCTTCGTCATCCGCGCTGGAGGTAGCCCTCCTGCCCCGGATGCCCCGCCTGCTATCTCAATGTCGTGCTTTAACCTCTTCGAATGCCCCCGATACCACGCCATGTGCTCCTCAAGTTGGCGAATGTGGAACACGACTGGGCCGATGACTGCCGCGCCGGGGATCTTCATGATTGCCAGGGTCTCCCTCGTGTCGTGATTTTTACCGATGATCTCGAAGAACACGTCGATCTGGGGAATGGCGTGCTCTTCAGGCGTGCATATCAACAAATTCTTCCTTGCAGCCCGTGTGCAAGACTCGATCACGACCTTCAGTTGGTCGCTCAACTTACCTGATCCAGCACCGCTCGGCGGTATGTATTCGTCCATGATGCACGTGTTGCAGTCGACCATGATTTCCGTGAGCGCCCGCAACGCTTGATCGTACGAATACGTGATGAAGCAGTCGTTCGGCGCACCCTCACCGAGTTGCCTCGTGTTCTCCAGGTGGTCAAGATCGACGTGGATCATCGTCGATGCATCCATCGCCTCGTTTATCATCGTGGCAAACTCTTGCATTGCCACGCTCTTCCCTCCACCCGTGATGCCCGTGGCACACGCGATGACCTGGCGTCCATCTGCCACCTTTCCCTTGACCCACCTCTCCATGAAGGCGTTCTTTGTCTCCCCCTTGTCGAAGAAATTGTTGAACCCGGCTCGGAGCTTGAAGTCCGCTAGGAATTGCCCGTGGACACGGACGAGATCTACCAGATCAGACCTGGGAAAGCGAGAAATGATTTCGTGAAGGAATTGAGCCTCATCACGTTTTTGAAGCTCAGAATTGGCTTTCACGCGGAATAGGTCGCATTTTTCTTCTTGTGTGAGCCAGATCTTGTCATGGGCTTCCATCTCGGCCTGGATCCGGGCGTCTTGCTGGTGCAATCGCTCCAACCTGAGCTTTCGAGCATCCATCATGGCAATCAACCTTGCTGTCCATTCTGCCCATCATCCGGCTGTTGCAGCTGCTGCATTTGCTGCTCTGCTTGCCTTTCTTTTTGCTGCTCGTATTCAACGTTGAACTTCGACTCAGCCAACTGGACTTTCCGCTTCAATGGGAATCCGAGGAATTTCGCCTTCAACGAGCCGACCTCAGGCGTGACGCGATCCACCATTTTTGTGAACCGGTCCTTTTTAGCATTCTCTTGTTTGATTTGTACCTCGCCGAGCTTGTTTTGTAGCTTCCTGGCCGTGTCCAAGGTAATTGCTGCCAAGTCGTCCAATTGTTTCGTTGAGACGTCATTCGGCCAGCCTAAACCAGCATACCACGTGCGATAATAATAGTAGAGCTGCTCCCGCAAGCGCTCGGTCTCGTCCGTGAGAGCAAACCTGTAGCCGTGCTGCAAGGAATCGAGCCGACCAAAATCAAGCTCGATCTGGGCATCTTGAGCCCGCATGTAACTGTTGTATTCTCGCCGGGATTCCACGGAGTCCTTGAGCGCTGCTTCGAGATCGGACATCATCGTTTTCATCGCATTTAGCGAGTCAACGACGTTCTGTTCGTGCTTCTCCACCGCATTCATAGCCATGCTACTTCACCAACAAGATGATAACTATTACGATCCCCAGGAGGATGCAAATCCACGAATAATTGTGACGCCTAACGTCTTGTGCTGGCTCCTCGCCCGTGTTTTCCTCAGAATCCGCCGCGTTCTCAGCCTCGTTCTGCAGGATGATCGCATCGATGCGTTTCGAAATGTTGGATCCTCGTAACCCGTTGATCAACGCCCGTGCCGAGATCAACTTGTCATTCGTCGTCCGGGACCGCAAGTCCGCCTTCGTGTAGAAATAGCCGAACGTGTCGAGGACGAGGGCGATCTGCTGGTCGTTCGTGAGCGCCATCTGTTGCGACCGTTGTTCCCGTTGGTATGCACTGCTCGAAACGTTGAATATTGGAACGTCCTTCAACACGGTGAATTCTGCATAATCAAGTTCGATCGAGTCGACTTGCGCGTGGTTATAATGGAACCCAGCTCCGAACACGACTCTTGATTGCCACGAATGCGTGTTTTTCCAGTTCTCCGGACAATTCCAAATCGCCTCGTGAAACGTCGTCACCGGATCGTCCCTGCCATCGAATTGTATGAAATGTGCTTGCCTATCGCATTTCACGTGGTACGCATGGACTTTAGACATGTCGACCTTGGCATACTTCGCAACAGATTCGATCAGCTCGGACACGTTCATGTAGTTCGGATACTCTCGATCCGCACTCTCTCGCTCGACGATCTTGACCAAGCCCGGTGTTTTTTTATCGACTATGCCAACCAACTCGATCTTGCCTGTACCCTGGCATTTCCCGCACCTTGCTTCGATCTTGCCAGTGCCATTACAGTGAATACATATCTCCTTTCCCGCCTTGATGCCCTTGCAAGCAGCACACGTGCCGATGATCGTGCCCGTTCCCTTGCATTTCTCGCAGTCCTTTTCCTTTGGCACGACGTGCGGGATCGGATACGCGTGGACGATGCCGTAGCAACTCATAATATACATCGCCTCCATGGGAACTTGCTCGATGGGCATCCCACTGGAATCGAAACACTGCCTGTAGTTGTTATGATACACATATGACAGGTACGCCCTCGGCATGCTGTTGAGAACGTCACCGATCTTGCCCTTGTATTCCGTCTTCCAGCTCCGAACAGCCATCCAGACGAAGATAAATATGACTACGGATGTTCCAAGGCCAGGGATGCGAAACGCGAAGTTGTCTAGTATGAACAACATGGCTAACATCGGCCCAGCAAACCAGGGACTGAACGAAAGAAACTCCCGGAACTTCTTCTCGTTGTCAACGAGTGGAACCTGCACGATCCTCCTCTTCGGGGCACGCTGCCCGTCGAACTCTTCGATGCTCATGATGGTGGGCTCCTGTAATATCCGTGCTGCCTGAACGGCTTCGATGACGACACGTCGTGTTCCGAACGCGTGAAACTCGAGCGTCGGAACGCCTTCGACGTCTTGACGTGCTGCGTCTTTGTTTTGGTCGGTTTCGGCGCCTTTGGCGCCTTCATTCTTGGCTTCATTTTGATTCACCTGCTTTTCTTCCATGCAACTTTACTTTGAGCTCGTGCGAGCTGGGCTTGTCGAGCTCGTGCGAGCTGGGCTTGTCGAGCTCGTGCGAGCTGGGCTTGTCGAGCTCGTGCGAGGTGGCATCACTTTTTTCTACCATTTCATCCACCTCTGGTAAATGCATAAGATATCGCTGCGATCAGCAAATACAGCATCGCCCACGCGATGACGTGGCGGAACGCAACGTCCATGTCCATGTACTGGCGGCCGTCAATCCACACGAGCAACTGGTTGTCCCCTGCCAGGAACTGTCCCAGCGCCATGGACGTGCCTATCGAAAACACGACCGCTGTTCCCATCGCGATGAGGAATTTCAGGCCAAAATCTTTCGTGGATCCAAATGCCTTTCCGGTGTAGTGCTTGCGAGCCATTCCAGATGCTCCAAACGACACGAGGTTTATGCATATGGCGACGAGCACGCTAGCCACCACCCCCTGGCCTGGATCCACGACCACGTCGAGGATGACATACCGCGAGACCATCGTGGACGTTGCCGCGACGATCGCGATCAGCAAACATGCTCCCAACGCACGTCCGTTCTTTGGACTATCGACCATGGATTAATTTACCCCTGAGATCTTTGATGATGCCATCATGAACACGAGCAATAAGGCTGCAAACGTGACCAGAAATATCAAGGGCGTCTCCAGCCACGCGTAGTAGGCCGGGATCAGAAGTAATCCCTCGGACGAGATGGGATAGCCAGGGATGGACAGGAACACGTCGCACGCTGCGATGACGACGATGGAGAGCAACGCGCACCAGACCGATGCAGCTGCCACGGCGATTGCGCGATACGAACGCAACGTTCCTACCACCGCACCCGTGAATGATAGGCCGATGACGACCACATATAACGCCAGGACAATCCCCGTTCGTTCACCACTACTCAAGGACGAGATCACGATGCCATCCACCGCGTCGGTGATCATGCCTGCCGTCAACTGGTAGAGAACGAACGTTGCGACCGCGACGGAGGCGGCCGTCCAGAGTGTCGGATACTTGACCGGTTTCATCCCAGTTACCTCCGCAAGATAGCAAGTGGGATCGTGACAATACCAAACAGGATGGCGACGAGCAATGTGATGCCCGCGAATTGTGCCCAGATGCCGATCTCGGCAATCATGACGAAGAAGTCCAGCAACGAATCCATGTGTAACTGGCTCGTGAAACTTGCCCACGACATCACGAACACGAAAAACGACACGATGGAGATCGTGAGCGTGACCGGCCAAGCCTTAAACCCGCCCCGCTTCCCCTTTCCTTTTGCCATGATGGACGTCGCCTTCAGATTATCGCAATCATCGATGCAGTTGCAAACATGAACGATGCCGCCAACACGTTGTTCAGCACGTGTGACACGATGCACGTTAGTGGGTTCCCCGTCATCGCAAAGAAATACGAGAACACGAACCCGCTGAGGAACACCGAGAACATCTCGATCGGATCGTTTCCATACACGTCGAGATGCGCAAGTGTGAACAGGAAACCGGATATGCATCCTGCCGTGATCGCGTTAAACTTCACGTATGGCGAACCAAGCTTCACTAATCCCCAAACCACGAACGTCACGAGCAACAACCGGAACGTGCATTCCTCCGCGACAGCGATCGCCACGTAGAACAAGTAGATCTCGGCTGGTTGGAGCTGCAGCCCCGTCAACCCACGGGACAAGTTCACCAATATGTTGACGAACAGGTTAACCGCCGTGCACGACAGCACGGGAACGATGAAGTCGAACCCCCCGCCGTAGAATTTCGTGCCAACGACGTGTGCACGCTTCGCAGCAGCAAACGCCACCATGGGCGATAGCATCAATACGATCACGCCGACTTGCAACGAGAACACGACGTTGTCCGTGTAATGCAAGGCGATTTCCACGGCACAATACGCGGCTGCTGCCCCTATCATCAAGATAGCGATCGACGGCAGATACAATCGTAACTTTCCCTGGACGAACGTCTCGACGGGTTCCACTCCAGCACGTGTATGCCGCACTCGGCGGTAGTTTTTCCGCGTCGTGCTTGGTGGCCGGTAGTTTTTCCGCGTCGTGCTTGGTGGCCGGTAGACTTGCTTCAATGACATTGTATAGACCTACTTGTCTTTCATCTGCGAGGAACCCTTGCTGCCTCGTCGCTTCACTTGAGGCCGTTGCTTGGGCGCGCCGAGCCACGCCAGTGGGATGCCAATCCCCGCCCCAAACCCTGTCACGACCATGAGCACGGTGATGTATGCATTCATCGGGTCGGGCACGATGGTGCCCTCGGTCCAACCAAACTCGATGATGGCTGGCCCGGACAAGGTCTTCGATTCGCTGTATGGCGTCCCAGACTCGTCGTCAAGGACGTTCCCGGCCTCGTCCGTCACCCACCACGTGTAGGTGCCCAACGAGACCCGCAAATCGTCGACCGTCTGGCGAGACGCCATTGGAAACGAGATCTCGACGCCACCCACCGCGTAGTGGAAATAAACTCCGAACCCGAAGTTGTTCTGTACCACAAGGGTGGTGATGTCCATGTAGATGTCCACGAAGACCCCGGTCACCGTGAGGTTCAGCGTCTCGTTGTAGAGCTGTTGGCCAAACTTGTCGGTCACGGCCACGGTAATGATCTCGTGGTCCATGATCGGGTTGTTGATCGGGCATCGAACCCCGTCTATCCACAAGGTCGCCAGCGAGAACTCGAACCCGAACGGGTCGAGACTAGACCAGAAATTCACCCAGATCTGCACGGCGATGTCCAGCCCGACGTTCAGGTTCGCTGTCGTGCTGTTCAAGTTGTGCATCTGATCGTACAAGAGACGACCGCGATAGTCCTCGATGGTGAGCCTGAACAGGACATAGTAAATCGTCGGGGAGGCTGTAGCGATCTGCACCCCGTCGATGTAGATCTTCAGGTTGTCGAACGATATCCCCTGACCGTCCACGTTACTGAACGCGTGGATGTTCACGACCTGGGAACGTGGATACCATGGTTCCCAGTAAAGTGGATACGTGTCGTTCAACGTGACCGAGACCGGCCAGTCGAATTCGAGGACGTCGGTCGTCGCGTTCGCCGTGATGGCGTATGGGAAGATGTCGAAATACTCTTGATAATAGTTGTGATCGAAATGTAGCTCATCCGGATCGCCAACGTTGTTAAAATATGGCTCGTCCACATCCGTGAACCAGTTATATCTGACAAACTTGTTCGTATAATTGTTCGCTGCCATAGCGGTGCTCACGGCACGGGACATGTTCACGAAAGTGTTTCCTGTCACGTTCACAAAGCCCGGCGTGAAGTCGATAACCATTCCGAACGAGAGGGTTGCGTCGGGAATCGGATCGACCACCGTATTATTGAACACGTCGATGTTATCCACGCCGATGTCGATCGCTATGCCGATGTCATACGTCGCGTTGAACACGTTGTTAGAGATTGTCTGGTTCTCACACGTGTATGATTGAAGGCCACAAACCAGACCACGACCGGAGAACGTGTTGTCGACGATCGCTGATTGGTTCGTGTGCTGAATGATGATGCCGGTTTTGTATGCACCACCAAATGCCCTCACCGTGTCGTCGTGAACCATATTGTTCGTCACGGTGACGTGAACCGAATTGTCGATGTCAACGTGCGCGAACGTGTTGTTATCCACGATCAACGTGTCGATGTTATCAAACGTCACGTCCGGAACATCTGATAACGTCACGTTGTTGTTCATAAACGTCGTATTGTTCGAGTCGATGACCTGGATCTTCTCACCACCCGGATTCGATATCACCTGGCACCCGTCGATCAGGAACGTCGAGACGTTCATTACATTTATGTCATAACTGTTAGTGGAAAACGTCGAGTCTGTGATGTTCAGGAACGCGCTCGCGTTCGTCGTGAATGCTGTAGAAACGACGTAGCCCGCTATGGAACAATCATCGATGACTGTATCATTGACATCGATGTACCAGGCACCATCGACGTAAATCCCCATCGTCGCGTTCGTGATCGTGCATCCATCCAAGAGCACGTTCCCCGCAATCGCTGTCGCTATTGCTATTCCAAGAGAATCCTCCACCGTGCAGTTCCGGACGATAACGTTATTCGACGTTTGAACACCGATAGCATATCCGGCAGCCATTGACTCGTTGATGAAAGAATTGCTGATCACTGCATATTCTGTCGTTCCGGTGATCACGATACCGCTAGCTGTCTCGTTACACTCGATCAACACGTTGTCCAAAACCCACGGGTCGCCGGCGGTTCCAGAACCGATAAATCCATTAAGTGGGAAGTCCGCGTCGCTAGCGATCGTGATAGGTGCAGTCCGTACCAGTCCAGGCCACGCGTCGCTCGATGCGATCATCGCATGGTCGTTCCGCGTGTCACGCACCCCTACAGACGATAGCACGAGCACGGCCAGCACCCCGGCCACGACGAGCAGCGCGGGCAGTTTTCTCAAACGCGAACCCCTCCATAGAGTGAGATGATCGTGCTCACGATGCGATCCACGTGCATGGGAGCGAACGAGTTCAACGGCACTGGCCACTTGTTCATGTACCAACCATCAAACCTGTAGAACAAGATCCTCACGCCATCACCGGCGACCCGGTTCGGGAACGCATAATATTGCTGGTGGACGAAAACTCGCGTCGTGCTACCAACAGACAGGGGAACCCCCAACAACGTCTCAAGCTCACCATAGTCCAACGCGACGCGGTAGAAGTCAAACTGCGTCGTCATGACACCACCACCCCAATACTCCATCTCCGTCGCGTTCCACGTTATCCTGATAGGCACGGGCGGGGCCGTGTAGTCCCATGCCGCCTCGTCGATCAAGTCTGGATTCACGTCAAACAACCACGCGTCGTGCCAGTTCGTCGCGTTCGGCGGGAGCTGCCCGCTCTGAACTTGTTGCGCGATCCATGACGGCACTAGGACCCCCGCCGCCACGCACGCGGCCAATATTAACGCTGTTCTTGCTCTCATCGTTTTTCTCCTGAAGTCGTGGTCATACATTCGTTGCGAATGGAATTTGCAACATGATCAACTGCGCTATCAAAAACTCGATTTCCACCCTGTACTCCTCGACCGGGAGGATCCCCGCGTACCACGAGCTGGCGCTCGTGTCGCCAGTCCCCATGTCGACCGCTGGGCAGTAGATCAAGATCACGAAGACCTCCGTCCCGCCTTCGATCCCGACCGCGGCTTCACCAATCACGCACCGGACGATCACGATGTTGTTGCCAGCGACCGTGCTGTTCATGAGGGACGTGACATTGCCTATCCTCTCCTGGAGCTCAGCTGTACTGGGGACTTTGCCCACGCCAATGTTGCCCCCACCATACCACGTCGTGTATATCCTGACCTCATACCCCGTGAACGTGAACGTCGCAACGAAATCCCTGCTCGCACTCGTATCGACATAACTGCCAACATTCTTGAAGAACGGCTTGTAACACGTGTAAAACCCCCCTACTACGAACGTGATGACGATCCCTGCAATGATCGCGAGGGGAATAACTGTGGAGGTATTTTTTGCCATGATGTTTACCTTCGCTTCGACTTGATGACGAGCGAGATGACCAGGATCGCCACGAGAATGACCGCAATCGCTATGATGAACGGTGTGGCCGCTCCAAACAAGTCCATCAACCAGTTGCCGATCATGTCCAAAACGCTCGGGTTTGGAGGGACAGTGATGGTCACGTCTACCAAATCCGTATCCGGGTTCTTGATCACGGTAGAACTCCCGAAATCGAGGATCGTCTTTGCCACGTCTATCGGAGCACCCGTGTCGGACACCATGGAGATGCCATTCCTCGTCACTACGGTTGTCTCGTAGGTATACTGACCAATAGCGAACAAGTTCGTCACGTCCACCCCGAACGGCCAATATACTTGTACCGTGTTCGATTCTGGGCCATATTCCCAATAGGTTGTTCCAAGATTCGCCCAGGTGACGAGGCGATAATATTCATATCGCACGTCTGCCGCTGTCCAGAAGGTCTGGGTGTACGGCTTCAGCCTCAGCTCTGGCGTGATGAGCAAGTCTTGAGGCATCCCGCAATTGTGCTCCACGTCGTCGATGACGATCGTGGTGTTCACTCCATCGAGACTGGTTGTATAACCCATCACGTCCGCATAATACGTTGACGACTCGATATACCGCAAGTCGGGACGCGGATGGACGTATCCCTCCAACGTGTAACCCGACGCGGCGGATTCCGTGTCCTTCGGAGCTTCGTTCGCATGGCCTGACGTGCTCGTGATCTCACCGGTGATCATGTGCGTGTTCTCGTTCACGCCGGCCGGGTTCACGGTTGGCACGAAGCCCGTGATGTCAAGACCAGTTTTGCGAACTTCCGTGAACCCGACGCTCGCCCCTTGCGTCTCGATGGACACGTTAATGGTTGTCCCGTTCGATAACACCAGGTTGTAACTGAAGTCCTTGTATGCGAGGTAATTGGACAGCCCGTGAACGTTTATCCTCGGGTACACGTAGACCTCCTTGTTCCCCCAGTTGTTCTGGATCCACGACGAGGCGGCGGATGGAGTCATCGCACCTGGTACCGGTTCAGCTTGCAAGTTCGGAAACCAAACGGGCACAACGGACGAGGAGATCGTGCCCTTCGTTGGTGAGGTGATCCACGGGTTTTCAGATACCCAGTACCCGAGGTTGTTGTGGCTATCAGCCATGACGAGATCGCCCCTCACCGTCGGGTTCCACGGTTCACCTGCCACGTGATAGTTCCTGCCATCCCAGTTCGTGCCCGCGAAAGGCGAAAGATAGCTAGTGGTGTCGCCGATCTCGTGCGTGTTCCACCTCGTGCGGGCACCGACCTGGATCGTCTGCACGAACTTGTGAATATAATACACGTCCGTTCCGATCACGATGGTCTGGGTTGCAGCGAGGATATCGTCCGTGCCAGGAGTCATTTGATTCCCATCCCAGTCCGAAAAATAGGGATCGCTCTGGAACACCGATATGCCCGGGTATTGACCTGTCACGTCCGAGTACGAATATGCAAGACTCGATCCAAGGAGCCCCACCCTGTTCGCCCCTTGCGACACGTCGAACAATCGGCTGTTCACCACCACAGGCTTGAATGCATCCGGAGTCATGTCGATCCGCACGGTCGACCGGATCTGATCTCCTACCACGAACGTCGCGAGCCCTGCTATCACCACCAGTAAGATCGCGCGGTTCAATCCCGTTCTGAGTTTGTTTCCCGCCACCTTCATGAACCTCGGAAATGTCTGGGCCCCAGCAGCATTCACGCCGCTCGTGGCCATGGTTTGCGTGTTTTTGAAATAAAAAAGATATAACAGAGTTTTAGATGGCAGTCGTGTCCCAGCGCTGCACGATCCCCGTGGTGCTCGGCGACTCCATCACGTCTACCGCCGCAGCGACGGCATCATCGCCCCAGATGAACACGCTCGTGACCGCGGTCTGGCCGAGTTGTGCCAGGTGGAAGTCCAGAATCGCAGACGCAGAACCGCCGGTCGCCGACAGGTTCGACGCCACGAGGTCGCCCAGCTCCATCGTCGCGACACCGCCCGTCGTGTTCGTGAACGTCATGAGCAAGTTCACGTCGACGACGTGGCCGATGTAGTTCGTGTAGCCGACATACTTCTGGTCGAAGGCACCCACGCTCCCGTTGTTCAAGAACTGCGTGATCGTGAAGTTCGTGCCTGCCGTGATGTTCGCCGTCGTGATCGCTGCTCCCGAGTCCAGGTTCCGGATCGTGAACCCCGCACCCGCGCTCGGCGTCGCGTACATGTCAAAAACATTCGCCCCCTCCGTGTTCACGCGGAAATCACGCGCGTAATACGTGCGAGGGCCATACGTGTCGTCGAACGTGTAGGCGTTGTTCTCCACCGTGCCGTTGATCGTCACCCAGAACGCGTCGTAGCCCGCGAGACGCGCAGCCGCGAACACCGCTGGGTTGAGGTCGCTGACGTCGTCGATGATCGTGCTGTCGACGAAGCTCGAGGTCGACGTGTAGCTGAAGCCAGCCTTGTGTTGGTGCAGCGTGCACGAGAAATCGAGCGGGCTCTGCGTCACCGATGGCGTCATCGGCGTCGTCACGACACCCGTGTACGTGCCTGTCACGTTGCCCTCACCGCCGTCCGGGTCGAAAAGCGACCGGAACCCAGGCACGAACAGGTATGCCCCGACGAACACGGCGCACGCGCACAGAATAGTGATCCCGAGGGCCTTCCAGCCCTTGTTGCTTTTTCCCATTTTTCATCCGTTCCGTTCGTTTGTTGCACGCGCCGCCACCCGACCAATTATTCGTTCGTACACCCCGACCGGGGTGCCATCGTATGTTTTTGGACACGCCTGGTCACATGGTCGGGAGGAAGCACGTTGGAGTGTATCAATATTTCTGATAATTAAAAAATCTGATACACGTGATCATCGATTAATTCCACTAATAAACGTTTCCCCCGGGCGGCTAGGCTGGACTGTATAAATGGCGGCTTTAAGGCCAGAGATTGTGCTATAACGAAAAGTGAATGTATTAGGAAAATTAATAACGGGATAACACCAAAAAGCCGCACCCACATGTATTAGAAAAAACGATTATAGACTGACGGGTTACAGGTTCCCTTGGCTCGTGATCTTGACAAACACCAGTGTAAAATGACTTTCCATCATTAATACATTATCATGGCGCTTGATCATCGATATTAGTAACGTCTAGTCTCTCTAATCTCGCAGTTATCACTTATATAAAATTAGAAATAATGATGCTATGTCAATACACGTGTGGTTTTCTTGTCTTGCTGTATTTCAATTCATGAACGAGCGATGGCCTCTATCGCGTGTAATTTATGAGAACGTCTGATGATCGTGCAACACGTGCACGCCGCAGTGTACCCACTGGCAGATTGCAAGCTCGTAGCCAATCGTTTTACAGGGTGTAATGGATAAAAATTCACGGCAAAAGCATTATATGCTTCCCGGGACGTATGGGAGGAATATAAAATAAGGTTTTAAATCTTAAAGTGTTCCACTTGTATTCCTAAAAGGGGTAAAACATGTATACAAGTTAGGCGAATATTATGTTGACGATCACCATGTCCGACAAAATCAAGAAGAATTTCTGGGTAGACCCCGAAATGTCCGAGCGATGGGAAGCCTTCGCTAAGGCTCGGGATTGGACGATGACGACGCTGATCAAGGAGGCCGTGCACGCGTTCATCAAGGCCGAATCGAAAGACGACGCTCCGTCTATTATGAAACGACTCGAAGAGGTTGCTAGCAAGAAGGCCGACTTGATCGCCGAGCGCGACGCTGTAAATGCCGAACTTGTTGAGAAAGTGACCAAGATGGAAGATATGCTGTCGAAAATGACCGCTACGGCGACCCCAACGGAGGACG
>Ga0265297_10008119_pt1 | contig 14158 bp, 21 predicted proteins | sample Munlanlwell13791_FD_192502 | JGI IMG/M metagenome (GOLD analysis project Ga0265297, IMG submission 192502) | Leachate microbial communities from a municipal landfill in Southern Ontario, Canada - Leachate well 137-91 | ecosystem: Engineered > Solid waste > Landfill > Unclassified | place... | reverse complement strand
TGAATGATTACACAGGGTATGCCGGAAAGCCAAAAGTTGTTATGGAGATTTAATGCCAGATAAAATAATCACGACAAGCGAAGTTAAAGATTATCTCTCCCAAAGGCAAGGGCAAGAGACAACATTAGATAAAATCAGGTCAGAACTTGGTATAGAAAGGCACACTAAATCTTTTGATGCTGTCCGCAATATCATGTTCCAGCTTACAGAAAGCCATGTTGTTAGGCCAACCGGGAAGAAAGATGGTTCATACAAAGTTGTTATTCAGGTTGAACCAGTCAGGGTTTTTCTGCCAGGCAGGGAACGCAGGCCACCATTTGATTTGATATTCCCCAGAGACTTTGACTCCGGCATGATGATGAACTTTGCGGAATCTGTTGTTGTCCGTGAAGGGGATTTAATAACTCTCGGTGGGGTGAAAAGCAAGGGTAAAACGCTTTTGTGTTTGAGTTTTTGTGCTGAGAATATTGATAAGCAACCTGTACTAATGGGCAATGAATATACCTCTTTAATTAAGGACAAATATGAACCAACCTCTAGATTTTTGGGTAGACTGGATAAAATGAGGGAATGGGTTGAATGGACAGACGCAGACGGCTATGATAAATTTACTCTCTTGCCTGTCAGGGATGATTACGCAGAACACATTGAAAAGGATAAAATAAACATCATAGACTGGATAAATCTTGATGGCAACCAGTTGTATGATATAGGTAAAATACTTGAGGGGATTAAAGCCAACTTGGGTAGGGGTGTGGGGATTGTCGCATTACAGAAAGGGGAAGGTGCAGGTAGCCCTAGAGGTGGTCAATTCGTCAGGGATTTTTCAGACCTGGAGATTTTACTTGATGGTTTTGGGGATAACGATGATGATGTTTTGTTGACTGTTAAAGGTTGCAAAGAAAAAACAAGACCTATCGTGGGTAAGACTTACGCTTATACAATTATGGGTGGTGGCACACAGATAACAAACTTCCGTGAAGTAATCAAATGCCCCGCCTGTCATGGTAATGGTTATGGCAAGGGGGGAACCTGCGATAACTGTTTAGGTAAAAAGTTTGTTGACAAGTAGGTTAAATAATCTTAAGTTATAGGTGAGGGTTAAAGAATGGGTAAAAGAGAAGCAATTAAAATTGAATACCCGGGGAGCGTAATATCCGTCAATCATTACCTCGGCAGACGCAGGGGTGGTGGCTCTTACATACAACCGGAGGCTAAGGCATGGTCTACCGAGTTCCAATGGCTACTGAAAAGAATGCACATTGAGGATTGGAGGTTGCCCCTTGAGGTTACTTGCTCCGGCTACTTTACCAGCGAACATAGGGCGTGCGACCTCTCCAACCTCTCAAAACTTATCCTTGATTCTATTGAGGAATGCACGGGGGTAAACGATAAACAGATGCGTTGGCATGATGGGGTAAGGGATATTAACCCAAAGAATGACCCCCACCTGCTAATAGTTATCTCTGAACCAGTAATTGACAACCCTGAACCACCTATTGAACCCCCACCAGACGTCACTAAGTCAAAATCTAAGGCCATTGTGGTCAAAAGACAAGGAATCCATCATAAGAGGGGTAAATAATGCTCTTGAATAGCGTAGAGATACCAGATAACCCGTACTTTCAGGATGTCTATGAACTATAAAGAATTCTTACAAACTAAGCAATATAGGATAAGTAATCAAGGTAAAGAGATAGACCGTAGTTTAATTCACTCTAAGTTATTTGAATGGCAGAAGGATATAGTTCAATGGGCTTGTCGAAAGGGTAGATGTGCGGTATTTCTTGATACTGGATTAGGTAAGACATTCATACAATTAGAGTGGGCTAGACTACTCGGGGAGAATACTCTAATCATAGCCCCGTTATCAGTAGCTAGACAGACAGTAAGGGAATCTCACAAGTTAGATTTAGACATTAAATATGTTCGTAGTCAACCTGAATCTAAAGGTATATGGATTACGAATTATGAGATGGTAGATAACTTTGATTTTAGTAAATTTAGAGCTGTGGTATTAGATGAATCCAGTATCTTAAAATCCATAGGCGGTGCGACCAGAAAGAATCTGACTGACCTATGTTCTAAAGTTCAATATAGGTTATGTTGTACTGCAACACCAGCCCCGAATGATTATATAGAGTTAGGCAATCACACTGAGTTTCTAGGTATCTGTAAACAATCTGAAATGTTAGCGACATTCTTTATAAACGCTAATAAAGAACACACATTACAAACTCTTAACGGTGAGACGTATCGGAGGAAAGGTAGTAATGCTAATGGTACTGAATGGCGATTGAAGCATCATGCTGAGAATCCATTTTTCAAGTGGTTATCATCGTGGGCGATAACCATGACTAAACCCAGTGATTTAGGATACGATGATAATGGATTTATTTTACCACCACTGAATATTACTCCTATCTTTGTTTCTGGTGAATATAAACCGACTGACCAGTTATTCTTCACTAGTTTGCATGGGATAACTGATAGATTAAAGGTCAGACAAGATACGCTTGAATCAAAACTAGAAAAGCTAAAGAGCATTGTTGGCGATAGTAAGGAACAATGGATTATCTGGTGTGGGTTAGATATTGAAAGTAAAGAATCCACTAAATTGCTAAACGCTATTGAAGTCAAAGGCTCAGATAATATTGATTATAAGGTTGAGACTTTGGAGAAGTTCCAAGATGGTGAAATTCCTATTTTAGTAACCAAGCCTAAGATAGCAGGATTTGGTATGAACTTCCAGAACTCTCACAATATGGTTTTCATGGGAATAAACGATTCATGGGAAACGTATTATCAGTGTATCCGTAGGCAATGGCGATATATGCAAACTGAGACAGTGAACGTTTATCTTATTATGCACGAAGCTGAAATGGAAGTCTACTCTAACGTATTAAGAAAAGACGCTCAAGCTAAACGATTAAAGGAAAAACTCATAAATGAGATTAAAGTTTATGAAAGAGAGGAACTTGGAATGGAAGCAGAATTGCGAATGGACTATACGGAGAACACAGTCAAGGGGATTAACTGGACTGCGATGATGGGTGATTCCTGCGAACGATTAAAAGAAATACCAGATAGTAGTATTGATTTATCGGTTTATTCCCCCCCGTTTGCAGACCTTTTCACATATACATCAAGTGAACGAGACTTGGGGAATTGCCGAGACTGGCCGGAGTTCTTTAGCCATTACAAGTTTATCATTCGTGAGATATTGAGAGTAACTAAACAAGGTAGATTGACTTGTGTGCATACGTCTGATATTCCGGCACTAGCACAGAAAGATGGTTATATTGGAATTAAAGACTTCCCTGGTGCAGTCATAAAGGCATACGAAAGTGAAGGATGGATATTCCACGGTAGATGTTTTGTCCAGAAAAACCCGCAGGCGCAGGCGATTAGAACTCATGGAAAAGCTCTTTTATTTGTTCAACTTCGCAAAGACTCGTCTGATAGCAGACCTGCTTTAATTGACCAGATACTGATATTCAAAAAGGATGGTCAGCCGGAAGTTCCTGTCACCCCTGTTAAGAATGGAGAAATGGACAATGAAACATGGATAGAGTGGGCGCATGGTATATGGACTGGTATTCACGAAACTGATACGTTGCAGTTTTCAAGGGCTAGAGGGAACGATGATGAGAAACATATATGTCCCCTTCAACTTGGCACGATAGAACGATGTATTAAGTTGTATTCTAACCCTAATGAAATGGTGCTAACCCCATTTGGTGGCATAGGTAGCGAGGCATACATGGCATTAAAATTGGGGAGGAAAGCTACATTGATAGAATTAAAACCAGAATACTTTAATATAGCAGTTAAAAATCTAAAGCAAGCTGAAGTACAAAAGGTTGATTTATTCAGTTTACAATAAGTATGAGGTTAGAGGTTTAAGGGGTAAATAATGGAAGATATGACACTGGCGCAACTAAACTGGGGGCTTGCAATAGCAGACCTTGATGATGCTATCAAGTATCTGCATGATTGCAACGAGCGTTTAAGGGATGCTCTTGTTAATGTAGCTGAGTTGAGAGGTACAGAGAAAGATGAGCAAAACGTATAAAGACCAGAGGATACATAGAAGGAAAGTGTTTGGTTCTGTTTATGGGAGTATAGAGCATATTAAAAGAATGGTGCGCAGGCATAGGTTATATAATGCGTAAGACAAGTATTAAGCTAATTAGTGATAAACAGACTATTGAGATAACCAAAAGGCAACTCTTAAAAACGTATCTGCTGGTAAAGTATGGCGATGTGTGTCAGACATGCAACAATAAGAACAGGGATTGGAGGGGATTGTCATTATCGCATATCATACCATTATCAAGAGGTGGTGAAACATCTGAAAATAATTGCCTACTTGAGTGCTATCCTTGTCATGAAAAATATGAGAAGCATCCAGAATTGAGAGGGTAAAATGATACTATGCAAACTAGGAATCCATAAATTCGGGGGGTGGTTTACCCACCCGTTTCAAGCTAATAGGGTTTCAAGACGATGTAAAAGGTGTAAGAAATTAGAGGACAGGAGGCTTTTTTAATTGCAAGTTAAAGATATTACTATCAATTACCGAATGGCGAATCCTGAGATTAAGTTATATCTATTGGGCGATTTACATGCCGGAACCATCCATTGTGTAGAACATGAGATAAGACGTAAGGTAAGCGAAATTAAGAACTCCAAGAACACCTACTGGATAGGTATGGGGGATTATGCTGAGTTCATTACACCGAAAGATAAAAGATTTGACCCTAACCTTAAGTCTATCGCAGAGTGGGTAGAACCTGATAACTTAGGGCACACTCAAACCAAGTGGTTAACCGAACTATTCATGCCGATTAAACATAAGTGTATTGGTCTCTTATACGGCAATCACGAAAACTCCATTAGGTTATACAACCACGAGAATGTGCAACAGAACCTATGCGATGCTTTGGTAGTAGACAATCTTGGTTATTCTTGCTTTGTTAGATTTCATTTCAAGAGGGAGAATAGTACAGAAAGCCATTTGATTACAGGGGCTTTCACTCATGGCTCAAGCGGTGCGATAACGGAAGGGGCTAAACTCATGGCTCTCATGCGGTGGATGAAATCAATGGATGCTGATATTTACGGGTATGCCCACTTGCATGATTACCTTGAGAAGTCGTATTCCAAGATGGCTGTGATAGATAAGAGTGGCGATAAGGGGAAGATTAAAAGCAAGGTAGCAAGTGGGGTAACAACTGGCTCATGGTTCAGAACTTATACACAGGGGATTCAGGCTTCTTACGGAGAACAAAAGTGCTACCCGCCAACTGAAATTTGTTGTGCTGTGTTCACTATCAACCCTAACACTGGTGAGATTAAAACGGATAAAAGTATATGACAGATTACCTGATAACAAAACTAACAGAAATAGCGAATCACCCTAACGTCATAAAAACCCTTGAATCTCACGTGGCATTCCCCCTAAAGGTTGAAACATGGCAGACCAGAAGGATATTGTATGCGGTCATGCTGATATGGGATGAGATACAAAAGGATAAACTAGCATCCGGTGAAAACATACCATGTGGACGAGACTAAACAGGAACAAACAAACAAGGTAAACAAGGAGTAGATAGTTATGGAAGATAAATGCTTAAAGAATTGGCCGGCGATAGAAAGCATGGTACTACAAGAAAACCAACGGCAACTTGATAAATGGGGAATACAAAACCATGACCCGTTTCAATGGCTCGCTTTTACTACCGAAGAATTAGGGGAATTATCAGACGCAATATCAGAGTGGCATTTTAGAGAAGGGCTAGCAGAGCCAGTTATTAATGAGGCTATCCAGACGGCTACGCTATGTCTCAAGATTGCCGAAATGTTTGCTTCTACACTTGTTACAGCTAATAAATAAAGTTCACCTAATTATGAGGATAAAGAAGATGGCAATAGCGCTAATGACTAAAGAAGCCCCATATAAATTAGAAAGGTTAGTCCTGCCTAAGAGATTGTTGGTTGATATTGATGGGGTTATTTGTGATTACGATTTCAAGTTCCTGGTTAAAAAGCACTTCGGGGTTGACCTATCCCCACTGATGCTCTACGCATATGACCTTGCAGACGTTCTGGGGGTAGCGCCTGCTCTAATTAATACCATGTTTAAAGAACAGGTCTACGGGGAGCCGAAGTTTAACAAAGGTGCTATTAAGACAATGCAAAGTTGGGTAGATGAAGGATACTCCGTTATCATTTACTCTAATAGGATAAAGTATATGGGGTATGAAGGGTTAGAGGAGTGGTTGATTAAATATAAAGTCCCGTTCACAGAAATTGATGGAGGGCAAGGGGCTTATAACTATCACATTGATGATTCACCGGCTAAACTCGCTTCAACAGATAGCTCCAAAAAACTATTATACACACAGGCATGGAATACCCGTTGCCTTGATATACATAAGAGTTTTATCAGGGTAAATAATTGGGATGAAATTAGAAAAGTAATAGGAGAATAATTATGGAACTAAATGAAGTCAAGGAAGGATTGAGGTCAAAGGTTACTAGGTTTGCCAAAGATATTGAGCCGATATACTTAGGGTTAAATTGGAAGTGGGATGGGACAGAACCGCCTAACAGTGATGATATTGAAAAAGCATTGAATGATTTAATAGACGAAATGAGCGAACCTTCTTGCATAATGACAGGGGGTTTAGAGGTATTTTGGGAGGATAAAGATGATGGTAGCGAAATAGGCAAATGCTACGGAATACGTTTTTATTATGATGATATTAGATTTTATTAGAAAGGAGTTATTGTAGATGGCAGAACAACTAGCCCTTAATCTGAAAGCAACCAAGTGTAAAGCTCATTATTGGGAAATAGACTCAAGAGATAAGGGGGTATGCAAACTGTGTGGTGCAATAAAGGATTTTAGACCCCTGATAGATAAAGAGTTTGGCAACACCCCCAACTGTTTTGCTAAAGGTGTAACCCTTGAAAGACCACTATGTAACACCAACGGGTTTTACTGGCAGACAGGTAGAGTTACCCCTTACGGCTTCTGGTTGCAGGCCAGCGATAGGGCTTGAGTCTATGGGGTAAATGATGTATAATGAAGATAGCACCACTGATTAAAGAGTTAAAAGATTATTGTTTGAAGTGCGGGGGTAAATTACACTCACATGAAGATGGTTTACAGTGCTACGAATGTTCCTGTATTTATTATAAAGACAAGCCCTTGAAGCTTACGGGTAAGACGAAATGAGATATGAGAATGATAAAGAGTTCAAGAAGGCGCTGGAAGCTAAGTTAGGGTTCCTTATTTCACCGAAGATATGGGAACTGCTCCTTGAGATATTATATGCTTATTGCCTGCACGAACCTTATGATGACGGTGATGTTGAATATGCGGTAAAGAAAATAGGGAGGCTAATGCACATTGACAAAAAGAAAAGAGATTAAAGATTTTGACTTATTTAAAAAGATATTCCTTGAGTATCAGCAAGCCTTCGGGGTTATAGGGTATAAAGTCTATTTTAAGTATGAGCCGCTAGATGGTAGCTTCGCCGACATAACTATAAACCAAAATGATATGGTAGCTACGGTAAGGCTTGATAGTGCCAGAACTCATCCAGAGGACAGGGATATAAGGCAGAGTGCAAAACACGAAGCTTTACATCTGATGCTATTCCATCTTGAATCTTTATCAATTAACAGGTTCGTCAGAGAAGATGAAATATATGAGGCTACCGAGGAGTTAGTGTTTAAATTGGAAGGATTGATAGCATGAGAATAATTAAGGAGGTTATATAATGGCAGGAACATTTAAGGGAATCTGCAACAATATGGATTCAATATGTGAGGCTTGCGGTTGTCGTTACGGCTCTCATTGTGGAGAGGATTGCCCCGAAAACGAGTTTGTCCCTAATGCATCTATGGAGAAGTTCTATGAATGTTACGTAGAAGGGACAGATGGGGGCAGACACTACAAATGGTATGATTTGAGTGTGTTGGCAAATGCAGAGTAGAATAATTACCTGTTACATGGGAGGTACCACAAGTTTTTTAAACTACAAGTAACTAAAAACCTGAGGTAACTTATTAAATGAGGATAATTGAACTTATCATAGAGTGGATAGTTAGTTTATTCTCCCGACAGCAAGTAGAACCTATCGGTGACACTCTGACATTACCCCATCCAGAAGAACTACCTGACTATACAAGAACATTAGATAATGTCAATCTCAGGAGAATCTTGGTAGTGGGTCAATTTCAATCTGACAAAATCGGATTGATTGTTAAAACGTAAACGATTAGGATTGAAAAGTTGAAAAGGGGGATTGATATGATAGATAAAGATATAATTATCAAGGCTTTAGATAAGTTAGGAGTGGCTTTGGCAAATCATGGTCATATGTGGTCTGTTGAGGAGCGTGAACTCTACGAACGTTCTATAGACTTACTTACTGCGCCTGTCATAGGGTGACTGGTTAGTTGGTTTTAGTGAAATGTCCAACTCGCTAGCTTTGGCTTGAACAGCGCTCTCTGTTCTACCAAGTTTGAGGCCAATTACCCTAGTGGGGGTATTTTCCTTTACCAATTGCTTTAGTTAGTGTATTGTAATTGGGTAAGGTGGGGTGTATCCTTGTATTAGATAGGAGAAAGGAGGGTGTAGATATGATAAACATTCCTAAAAAGGAACGAACAAAATTTGAAACTATGCTATGTGGTCAAGCTCAAGGATTAGGATTAGATTCGCAGGAATATCTGAGAAAAGTGTGGTACCACGAGCAAGCATCTAAATTGGGGGAATATACAGCGATGGTATTAGTTAATGACCTACTTGAGTTATTGCCTGTTAGTCCAATTGTGGAACAGAAAGATACTGATATATTGGGGAGGATATGCCTCAGGAATTGAAAGGGTTTTATCCAAAGTTATTTTAAGGAGTGTGATATGAAAATAAAGAACTTTAGAGACTGGTTTGCGATTCTACTTGGGGGGTTAGTGTTCCCTGCGCTCTGGGCACTGGAGGGTTTAGGGATTATCAGTGTGCCTAACGGTATGCTTGTAGCTACCTTGCCACTGGAAACTTTGATAATCCAGTTTTACTTCCGCAAAAAGGAAACAGAAACAAACTAAACTACTCGTACTTCCCTGGTTCTTTCTATCCCGCAAATAGGGCATAGGAAAGTAATCGTGTGGTTAGCGACGATTTTTATTTGCATCGGTTTATTGCATTTGGGGACACACCATAGCATTAGCCTTTCACAAACATGGCTTTTAATCCTTCAACAACACCGATAATAATAGCTGCCGTTATACTGGAAGTTGCCATACTTACCCTCTTTTTATCTGACATGGCCTCGTCAAACTTTAGTGATAAGTCATACATCATCAAGGCGGTTTCGGTAGTGCGTTTTTCAAGAGGTAGACTCTCCATCTTTTCTTGAAACTCTAATCGTTCATTGATTGCTTCTCCGTTAGCCATAATATTTCCTTTCTAAGATGTCGGCACCTTAAGCATTAATAATGTGTACTCTAATACAGGGTCGTTCTCAAACTCTATGGGGGTTCTCCACGATTCGCTTTGAGGCAGAGTCAGCAGCTTAACATTCATACTGCTACCGCTTTTAATATCCGTTACATACTCCATTACCGATGTGAGCCATGAGGCGTTTTTCATGTTCTCAAGGCACGTCTTTTGGAGAGTGTAGTTGTCGTCAAACACATGGCCGGCCTTATCCAAAACCCCTTTCCCTACATGAACCTTAGTGTAGATAATCCTCTTAGGGGTGGAGGAAAGAACCGTCTTTACCGTATAGCTTAATAGTATAGGTGTTTTTGCGGTATTATCCGTCTTGGCAACGAACTTGAACCTGAACATGGGGGAAGATACGGCTGACGTTATGTATAAAGTAGCGCTCCTTGAGGTAGCAGACCCCTTTAAATCTCCCATGTCTGTCCACGAAGTATCACCTAGCTTCTGGTAATGGCACTCCCAGTATATGTCTGCATCGTAGGCATGACCCAGCACGCCCGTTACTTTGATTAATCCTTTGGTATCAAAATAGAAACCGCCGTGTAGCCAGGGAGTAATAAAGTAGGTATCTGTCTTAAATGAGGCGTTGGAATCAAGCGTTATATCACCGTACTTTGTAGGTAAGGGAAGATAAGAAAGTGTACTGTGCGTTGAGGTTGAACTTATATAGAGCCTCTTCTGGTAGACCGATGAAATCCACATGGTTTCCGTATCGTATAAGGAGAGTTCATGAATCGGATGCCATACCCATCTTGTTTCCCCGTCTAGGGTCGTTTCTCTCCCCTTGAATATCTCCACCTTCCCTGTCTTTATCTGCACATCATCTATCCAGACTTCGGAGGTACCGGCAGCATTAAAGAAGTTTATTGTGCCTGAGTAATCGGCACTTGTATCCATTTCTGCCCCAGCCGTTATCAGAACACCATTCAAATAAATATCGTATGTCCCTGCCGTCCAGTTCATATTTCTGGTTTCTAATAGATACCATGTATTGATAGACACCGATGTTCCCGTTACTATAAGGTCTTCATCCGCATCGTAGTATGAGAGGGCTTCGGTAGCGGGGATTACCAGGTATAAATACCTGGTTCCGTTACCCCATAAAACGGCAAAAGCTGATGTATCGTCTTTCCTAAATCTGAAACTTAATTCCTGGTTAGTGCTTATAGGTGCTTGGGTAAAATAAGCTCTGACATCATTAGTCCCGTCACGGTAAAGCCTTGCCGACCTAGTGCCTGAATAATATTGTGCCGTATCAATCTCTGCCTTACTTGTTCCGGTAACACTTACCGTCCAAGTTACTGTTCCGCCAGAGGTAGCAAGCGAGGCAGCATCAGCCCCCCATTCAAAGTCCTCTGATACGGTATTGGTAATATTCCGTGTAGCTGTATATAGCCACTCTTCATCGCCTGCACATGCTTCCACCTGCCCTGTAAATGACGATGAGTTAGTGGTAAAAGCTGACGGCTGTATCCATTCGTTAGCATCACCGGAACGAAGTAATGCCTGGTCTCCGGTTGGTCTGTAATACTCCCCTTTCCACGAGGTTGAGTTCTTTCCCGAATGTGTGGATACCCCAGACTTGCACTCAGGGGCTAGAGACTTTTGCACGGCACCGGCAGAACTTAGATAGTAAGGCATGACCTCTTTATCTATCAGTAATGCCCCGCCTTTCTCCTGCAAGTGGGTGATGTCGTAGGCATCTTCACCTACTACTGTCGCCGCAGACCATGCAGTACCCCCGTTCAGAGGGTTGATAGTAGACCGTATAGAGTTATTCGTATCGTTGGCATACATGGTATCTACGGTGGTATTGACGTAAGCCCCGAACTGGAAGGCCGTAACTGCCGCCGAACTTTCCGTAAACGCCTCGGCTGTGGTCATGTACCAGTAGGCATTTGAGAGTCCTATAAAGATAAATAGATAATCAGTTCCCGAAACCTGAAATGGCACAAGGTCTGTTATATTAGCAGGAAATACCCTGACGGATGTAAAACTTGACCCGGCAGCATCCATCTTTAAGAGCTGCGCCCCCTTGCTTACATAATGCAAACCATTAAAATCTGCGTGGGCTGCGGTTACCCCTGATGGTGTTGGCCCGTCTGCCGTCTGTATATCCAGCTCGTTTATATTGACTTCCCCTGCCCCATCTCCCGTAAGTTTCACCCTGACCTGCGTTACAATCTGAGCCGCAGCAAAAGTAACGGTATTCCATTGCCCCGCAGTAAGGTCAGCGTTATTAACGGTAGTCCACGCTGCCCCGCTATAAACACCAATCTCAACATTAGTTATGGACGGGACACCCTCTGATACCCATATTCGGAGAGCATCGTAATAATTGGTTGGCACGACATAGGTATAATAACCGGTAGCTCCTGCCCCCCCTAACGTGTATGCCGTGTAAGTTCCTGTATTATCATCATAAGCGTTGGTTACATTAGCCCAGGATGTACCAGCACCGGAAGTAGGGGAAACCCATGCCGGAGTGATATTCATTATGTTAAAAGTGCTTACCGCCGTTGAGTTCCATCCTGCTACTGCCTGCCCATCCTGAGATAAATCGCACCCATAAGATTCAAAGTACCTCTTGGTATCCCCCATGTCGTAATACTCTTTACCGAACCCAGCGACATTCGTAGAAGAACCAAGCAATAGTTCTTCCTCCGGGTTGGTATTCACCTGAGTAGGCACATCCGATGCGTATAAATCAACCAGCGACTTGCCATCTAGCTCAGAGTACACAGGGACATTATTGTTACGAGCACAAATAAATCCCATCACGTTACCGGTTGACGGGTCGGTAATCTTCAAGTCATGGCGGTTTTGCTGGAAGTAAGTAGCCATTAGAAACTTTCACCCCTTATTTTTACAGATTCATGGGGCATCTTCTTGGAACAGAGCCTTAAATAATCTCTCTGAGCCTTAGAGTATTCATACTCAAACCTATCAATATCACCTTTAGATACAGGGACAGCCATTCGCCCAAAGAAAATCATCCTTGCCTTAGCAATCAACAGGGGTATCCTGTGAACGTCAATAGTCAGGGTATCCGTATTGGAACTTAAAACATTGAAGGGTTTTCTCCCTATTAGCCTCAAACGCCTTTCTATGGGCAGATATTCAATTAAGCTGAGATAAAGATTAGTTCCATTGTTGATAATATCAAATGGTAGTTCTATCCCATTATCATCTATGAAGGGTTGTAAGTCATAGAACATTTCATCCATGTGTCCTGTCGTTTGTATTACTACCTTCGTTAAATCACCGCCAACAAAATCATCGGGTAATAGATACTCGGTCAGGCTATGACACCCTAAATAAGCATCATCGTAATAGACATACTGCCCACTGGTATTGACGTAAAACCTTATCTCAACATCGGTAAGGTCATCGTTTAGTTTCTGGTCTTCCAACTTTATCTGTGTGAACTCACCTGCCTGAGATGTGGTCGTTGAGGTTAGGGTCTGCGTATCTCCGCTTATGTCCTTCGTGTAAATCTCAATCTTGGCATCGTTGGCTGTCTGAGGATATGCCATAGCGTAGAAGTTTACCGTCTTATCCTGTAACATCAGTAGTCTAGAGTAAGTGTTGGAGTTAAGGTAAATATACCCACTATCAGCAGAAGCAGTAAGTTTAGCAGAGTATGTCCCGCCCCTGGTGCATCCGGCAGTAGATGTCTGGGCGAGTGTGATGTTTGAGGCAGTAAACCAATTTAATGCCGATGTGCTAGACCATGATTCAAAATGGCCATCGGGGATTATGTTTCCGGTAACTAAAGTCATATCGTCTACGGTGAGATTCAGGTCATGGTAGACTTCTTTAAGAGCTTCATTAATCGCCCTGCCTTTAAGCGCAGGCTCATACCTGTGTATTCTGCAAGAGACAGCCCCTGTTTCTGCGGATAGAGCCGCCCCCAATACGGTTAATGTTCCTGTTGAAGTTGCATAGGTGGTAGTCCCGGGTAATCCGGTTTTCCTTTCTACCCCGATGTTATTTCCCTCATCAATACTTACCCACATGCCGTCATAGTGGCCATCGGAACCATCGTCATAGGCTTTTAAGGAAGTTGATACGATAGCATTTGTCGTGGTAATATTCGTGGTCGTATCAAAGGATAAGTAATCACCGATAGACTGGTCAAATAGTTCTTTAAGTTCCAGATATGTTTCTGTATTCATAAATATTCTCCTGTGTTCGGCAAATCTAAACGGGAATATATAAGGGAACCCCCTGTAATGTTTAAGCCTATGCTCATTAAAATCATTCCATGACGACATTTCATTTTAGCGTTACGCGGTTACTTCCCTACAAATTCTATATAGTAACTGCCAACAAGGCTTGCGGCGTTAGCGTCAAGTATCTGCCCAACTACCCATCCGTCAGTAGCGCTAGCTGAGTCTTGACAGGATACCCACTTGGTCTGTGTGCCACCATCACCTGCTACCCACGAGTCATCAACCTGAGCAGTGTTAAGTAACAGGTCATTGAAGAACTCTGTACCCCTATTCGTTCCTGCCGCATCATCAGCGATACCGACATCAAGGTGTGAGCCTACTGTACCACCTCCGGTGGTGACATTAACCGCTATCTTCTTGATGAGAATATCCTGACCTTCGGGATTGTGCCAAGCGAACC
>Ga0265297_10008117_pt1 | contig 14167 bp, 14 predicted proteins | sample Munlanlwell13791_FD_192502 | JGI IMG/M metagenome (GOLD analysis project Ga0265297, IMG submission 192502) | Leachate microbial communities from a municipal landfill in Southern Ontario, Canada - Leachate well 137-91 | ecosystem: Engineered > Solid waste > Landfill > Unclassified | place... | reverse complement strand
CCGTTTCTGCACCCGTCACATTGTCGGGATGAACAACTTTCGCAAACGATCCGTTGAAAACATCGTCAGCGAACTAGCGGAAATAAACGATGAGTATGGCTCGGTGATGATGGTTGACGATAATTTTCTCACGGATAAAAAAAGAGTTGTTGAGATCTTGGATCAGATTATTTCCCAAGGAATGAACCTTGATATCGTCATCCAAGGTGCCCGGGTTGATACTGCGGATGAAGAGCTGTATAAAAAGATGAAAAAAGCAGGAGTTAAAGCAATTAACTTTGGAATCGAATCAGGAAATCAGGATGTGCTTGACTACTACCGAAAAGGAATTACCCTTGATCAAGTGAGGAAAGCAGTACGACTCAGTCATCAAATGGATTTTTTAACGGTTGGTAACTTTATCATTGGGGCGCCTATAGAAACGATACAGCATTTGGAACGTACGATTCGTTTTGCGTATGCACTGCCGCTGGACCTGGTGTCTTTTACCATTTTACAATACAATTTTCGTTCTGATCTATGGAATGAAGCCTGTCAGGCAGGGAAGATTTCCCTTGATGATGGGTATTCGATTCCTTCGGATTCTTCCAGGGGCCTGGGGAATTTGCCCTATGAGGATTTGAAGACGTTTCAACGAAACTCACTAATCAAATTCTATTTACGACCGAACTACCTGGTACGACAGTTCTATCGATCCGTTAGAACACAGGATTTTACCCTTCTCCGTATGCTGTATTATGCGAGATCGCTCCGTTAAGACATTATAGCGAAACATAAGGTATCAGTGGTGTTTCATTCAAACAATCATCGTCCGCGTCTCATCGCTATTAGGTTTCGTGTCAGTGCAACAAAAAACGATGGAACTCCCCATCGCAGACTTCTCACAACGCGTTTTATGGTCATTAGTGTACTATAATACTCACGGGAGACTCTTTGGACTCCTTCCTCGAGTTCCTTGGGGGTCATGTGAGTAGGCTGAAATACGGCATGCCCCATATTGTAGAACTTCCAGTCTTTTGTGAGGATTCTTCCTTGAGTATCCAATTTTTTAAACAAAGGTGTCCCTGGAAACGGGGTGAGAATCGAAAAATCAGCAACGTCGATTTCAAGATATCGTATCAAGGAGGGTGTTTTGTCAAACACCTCCGGGGTATCAGTATCAAAACCGAAGATGAAATCCCCAATCACCACCATCTTCTGAGAATGGATATTCTTGACTGCCTGGGCGTACTCCCGCACGGTGTTCGTTGTTTTCCCTATCTGGTTCAACGTGGTTTGACAAAACGATTCAAATCCGACAAGCCATGCCAGACATCCCGCTTCTTTGGAGAGTCGGATAAGTTCTTTGTCCTGAGCGAGAACATCGACGTTCCCATTGCAGAAAAATTTTTTCTTTAATCCTTTCATTTTTTTGAATAATTCCTTCGTGTAATCAGGATCAATCGTCAGTGATGTGTCATAGAACATGAGGGTTTTCTGAGGAATTCTTTTTATTTCTGCAATAACCTCGGGTATCGGTCGTTTAAAATAGACTGCTCCTCCTTCAATGTTAGTCTCGGGGCAGAATTCACACTGGTAGGGGCATCCTCGAGTTGCCTCTAGTGCACCGATCATCATAAACCCTGGGAGTCTGACCTGGGATGCAGGCAAAATTACAGAGGGGTTGTAGGGTGGTGCGTGATAAAACGGTTGGAGACGCTTTTGTTCGATGTCTCGTAGTACGGTAAGCCAGGCAGATTCATTTCTACCGATAAGGACACTGTCTGCATGTTGTTTGGCCTCATCAGGAAGACCAGATGCATGAAACCCGCTGAGGACGACCGGGATTCCTTTTTTTCTGAACGTATCCGCAATCATATAGGCTCGGGGAGCGGTCGAGGTGACAAAGGTGATGAGAACCACGTCGTATTTGGTCTCATAGGAGATCTTCGCGTATCGTTCGTTCAGCACAGTTACCGTGTGGTGTTTTGGGGTGATGGCGGCCAACTCCCGTGCCTGCAAGGTTGGAATGATGGAAAATGTGGTGAGGAGGGTTTTCTGAAGAAAGGTATACGGTGCGCCTCCCATCCAGACCGTCTCTACAATCAGTATGTTCATTGCTCGTCTTTGGAGAATTAAGAGACAGCTATTTAAGGAATTGTACCTATCTCCGGTCGATTTTGCGAGCTGTATGAACCCATTCTATAACCCTGTGTTTCTTGGGAAGATTCTGAAACGATATCTCATTGATGTCGACCGATTAGACAGAATCAGTGAAGAGGCACTACGACGGTATCAAGACAAGCAACTTCGACGGCTGGTCCGGTTTGCTGATACGGTCCCGCTCTATCATGAAAAGTTCAAGGAGGCGGGTGTTCATCCGGCTGCTGTTGCTGGTATCGCTGATCTTGGAAAACTACCCTTGGTGACAAAAGACGATTTCAAACGCTATTACCCTAATGGTATTATCTCTTCGAGGGTGAACAAAGAGTCGTTAATTGAGGTTTCTACCTCAGGAACGAGCGGAAAAATTCTGCCCTTGTATGTGGATATGTTGGACATCGTCATGGGTCTTTTTGCATACATGCGGGCGTTGCGTGAGTATGGGCTGAACGTGTGGAAGAACAAGATCGCAATCATTGGCGATTTCGCGTCTCATACCGCAGAAAGCGGGTACGTCACGAGAGGATTGCAGCCTCGTTTTCGTTTGTCTCGCTTGTCTCGGAATATTCTCTGGTTGAATACGAACGATGACCCGAAACAGGTCGCTTCTGCACTTGATGAGTTTCACCCTGATTTCATCGGGGGGTACGTTGGCATGATTGGTCATCTCGCCCTTCTCAAGGAAACAGGCGTTGGGAAGAATATCGCCCCTGAATTCATCGCCACCACAGGAACAGTTCTGAATCCGTTTCTGAAATCATTTATCGAAAAGCAGTTTCATGCGAAGGTCTTTGAGGTGTATGGGGCAACCGAGTCAGGGCTCATTGCTCTTCAATGTAAGCAGGGCAGTTACCATGTCATGTCTGACCTGGTGTACGCCGAGTTCCACCGAGGCGGTCAACCCGTGGGTTCTGGTGAGGCAGGAGAGATGATTATCACAAAACTCTATGGAAACGGGACACCAATTCTCCGTTATACCGCCATCAACGATATTGTCGCTCCGCTGACCACGACCTGCTCATGTGGGAAAGCAGGCGCTCTCATCGAAAAGGTGTATGGGCGCAATGACCTGGCGTTGTACCTCCCTAATGGAACGGTCATGCTTCCCGCCTCGTTCGCAGAAATCTCAAGTAGAATCCTGTATGAATTAAAAACGAACAAGGTGAAGAACACGAAGATTATCCAACATGATCTCACGACTGTTGAGATCCAGGTGGTAATCGATGAGGCACTCCGGACGATCGGGCCTTCCATCGAAGACATTTTTCAGTTTATCAAACGTAGTTTCGAAGAAAAAGTAGGACCTGCGGTGCAGGTGTCCGTCACAGAAGTTGCCACGGTTGATACCTCGCAAGGTCCAAGAATCATCTCGAAAGTAGATACATCGAAATATACCATCTCCCGCTACCTCTGAGCGTTCATTTTTTTCCCTTCGATTCTTCGAAAGGTATTTAAACGAGTACAACCTAATAGTCATCTAAGCATAAATTATTCGAGGGATAATATGAAAGTAGTCTTGTGTGATGATGGAGTCTGCACCCCTCCGAAATGTCCAGTGGTGGATGTGCAGAAAGATAAAGTGATTATCGGCGAAAAAAACAACCTGTGCACGTTAACACGAGCGCAATTCGAAATCCTCCGGCAGAAAATAATGACCGGTGAGATTTAAGGAAAATACTGTATTCGCTTTTTTTCTTTTTCTTATATTTTCTTAGTGATGATGATACCCTTCTTTGTTTTGATTGTACATCTCAATGCTTTGTCTGAGGAGCTGTTGGAGAAACACCAGACGTTGCGCATCGGTGTCACAGCCATAGGTCGCCAAGGTCCCATACAACGTGGTATACTTCGGTTTCACATCCCCATTGTCGTAGCCTAACGTCACGATGGTAAACATCGGGATCCCCCCCACATGGTCTTTGTCGTAAATAGGTTGAGCATTCCGCAACTCATCGATGGTATGATGGATGTTGACATAAATATATGGCACGGATGTATTCTCAAAGGCAACGATGGAAGAGAACATATCCTGTTTTCCAAACTCAATCGAAAAGAGGTCTTTTATCACTGGGTACATCACATCACACCCTGCACAGGCATCACCACTATAATGTAAAAAGACTGGTCCCTGGGAGAGGTTCTCCAACACAAACCCTGCATGAGATTGGTTATCCGCGGTCTGGAAGGTGAAATTCGCTAATGTATTCGGCTCAAGCTTCAAGCAGCTTAAACATAAAACGAGCACAATCCCGGATCGTACCTCGTCATACACGGGAGTAACTGCAACCAACCCTCCAAGCGCACCTGAAACCAAGACCAGTGCACCTATCTGTAACACTAAGAATTTCTTCATCGTCCTTTCCTCTCAAAAGTGATGAGTTGATTTGGACAGGCCGTGACACATTTGCCGCATAAAATGCACTCCGGGTCTCGATGCATGTTTGGGATATCGATGCCCATAGGGCATTCATACGAGCAGACATTGCAATGAATGCAATTTTTTATGTCCACCGCGATGTGCAGGAAACTGATTTTGTTAAACGGTGCCAGTAGTGCACCGACTGGGCAGAAATACCGGCACCAGCCTCGCTCGATAATAAAAATGAGGATAAGAAACAACACAAAAATAACCAATGCTACTGGGAAAAAAAAGTTTGGAACGAATTTCCCTGGATTCAGAATGAGAACAGGTATTGTTCCTGTCAGAAACCCAACTGGGCAGATGTCGGTAAAAATAAATCCGATAAGATAGGAAGTCACAAACACTAAACTCATGAGGAGAACATATTTTGTGTACCGGAGATATTTTTCTGCTTTATGACTTCCAAGTTTTCGTGCAAGCGGGGTTTTTTTTACTTTTCTTGCGACCCGGCCTGTGCCTCGTTGGAGCAATCCTATGGGACAAGCCCAGGCGCAGACTGCTCGTCCCGTCAATATCCCTAGCGTTCCGATAATAAGAAGTGGGAAGAAAAACAATCTCCAGGCAAAGCTGCCTTTATCGACACTTTGTTCCAATGCGCGTAACGGACAGGCGGAGGTTGCCGCAGGACAGGCTTGGCAGTAAAAAAACGGATAACAAAAACCGGTTTTTAACCCCGGATACCCCGGGTATCCCAGGTTCGCAGAAAAGAAAAGAAGAATCTGAGAGATTAATCGTTTTATTTGTAATTTCATTTAACTCTCGAACGACTGATGAGTATTAAACTGATTCCGATGGCTATCACAAACACCACTGCTTCGAAACCAGGGGTCGTATTGTCTTCGCCGTTGTTTCCGTTCGGAGATTCTGATAAATCGACATTCTTCTTTGCAGAGGATTCCCATGCACCATCTATTTTTGCGAGGACCTGGCAGGTAATATAAGTCGCATCTGCATGTTTCAAGGTCACCTCAGCTTCATAGTTACCTGGACTGCTCAGAGACATCGAGACATTTTGGATATCTGGGTAACACACACCGGTGTTTCCGTTACATTCCTCGACAGTCACCCGTACTTCTGCTGGTGCTTCCCCATTGATTGGTATGGAGATGGTTATCGTCGAAAGCGCAGCGGGTTCTGTTGGGGTAATCGTCATGGTCCCAAAGGTTAACAACCCAGCTGCCGCCACGGAACTCGCAATGGCTCCAACGATGCTTATGACGACGATGATTGGTATGATTTTTCTTAGGTTCTTCATATTTTTCAGGTCTCCCTCTAATTTTTTACAAGCGCTTCATCGATTTTTATTGAAAGATTCGCGTAAGTTTCATAACCCATGTGGGAGTAATAAATATTTCCTTTTTTATCATAGATATACAGGGCTGGTACACCCTCGGAAGCATAACTATTTTCGATGGTTCCCTCCAAATCATCCAGGCCAAACGTCCAATTTAATGTCAGATTCGCTTGGGTTTCAAATGCCGTAATCATCTCTTGAAGCATGGATGCAGTTTCACCATTCGAGACCCAGACATCAATAGAAAGAATAACAACATCATTGCTTGAATAATTTTCTTTAATCTTTTTTAACTCAAACATCTGATACACGCATGGTTGGCAGTTCACCGCCATGCAATCAAGCACCACTACCTTCCCATGATAATCGTGTAGGTGCTTGGTTTCACCATCGAGCGTTACAAACGAAAAGTCATCGCCGGTCTCATTTTCTTCTTCCGTACAACCCGCGAAAATTACGAAAAAAATCAGAAAAAGGAGAGCAAAAAGAAAAGGAATTTTTTTCATTTGCACGTTCTGTATCCTCAGATGGTAGGTTATTGATAGGGTCGTAATTTCTGCAGAAGCATTTCCTTTGGCATCGCGCCGACAACCCGGTCCACCAGCTTACCGTTTTTAAACACTAGCATCGTCGGAATACTCATGATACCGTATTTCATCGAGGTCTGCGGGTTTTCGTCCACATTCAACTTTCCAAACACGATTTTCCCTTGCATGTCTTTTGCCAGTTCTTCGACGATTGGTCCGATCATTCGGCAGGGACCACACCAGGGGGCCCAGCAATCAATCACGATGGTTGGGAATTTCCGTATGTTCTCATCGATATCAGCATCTAAAAGGTGTATTGGGGTGTCAGGCCATTTATTTTCCATAGTCTTACCTCTGTCCATATACTGTTTCTTGAGTTGCTCAAGTTTTTTCTTTTTAATTATCTCAAGCTCATCCATTGTTGTCGGGTACCATTATCCCCCTAATTAATATTTGTATGGATAATAATATGGATAAAAAAAACATTTTTTATTGCGTTTGTGTGTCTTGGAGCCATTTGCGGATTCTGAGATACCCGATTTTCTTTTCACCATCAAGCCAGAGAATCGGTGCGGTGTTCTGAAGATCCTCGAACACGTCATGGGTTTTCGCCAAAGTGACCTCCTCTTCCCGCCACTGATTCAAGTCATGGGGAAACGTAATAATCTCCACGTCATCTCGATTTGTAAGTAGCTCTTTGGTTTGCTGGCATTTGATGCACTGCTCCAGAGAGAACAAAATTTTTTTTGAAATACGAACACCTCATTAATGATTCATTTTGTTTTTATCGTAGAGATACCACATCCTTGACTTTTTATTAAAGCTTCCTCTGCAGGGTGTGAAAGTAACAAAACTATTTCAACTCTTTTTCCGTTTCTGCCCTAGGAAACACATGGTTGAACCTCATAAAATCGTTAGAGATCCAATTCATGGAGATATTAAAATAACTGGCTGTCTGGTTGATCTGCTTGAAACCCCAGAGGTGCAACGCCTCCATAACATCAAACAACTCGGATTTGCTCATCTTGTGTTCCCTGGCGCCCATCATACCAGGTTTGAACATTCGTTAGGATGTTCCATGATTGCATCTCAGATCGCTGAAATCCTTGCCTTGAAAGATACAGAAAAGACGCTTCTCACCTGTGCCGCTCAATTACATGACATCGGCCATGGTCCCTTTTCCCATACCTTAGAGGCTATTCTTCTTCAGCGATTTGGTGTTGACCATGTGGATCTTACCGAGAAGTTGATTCTTGGAGACTTTACTGTTTTTGATGGCAATGAACAACAGTTCATCTCTGCGCCTTCGGTGCATGAAATCCTTCAGAAACATCAAGTGAACAAAAAAGAGATTGTCGCGATCATCCGGGGGAAGCTATCGAAAAAACCGTACCTCAGTCAACTCTTGAATAGTACGATTGATGTGGATCAGCTGGATTACCTCATGCGTGACGCGTATTACACCGGTGTCGCGTACGGAATGATCGATCTCCAACGTCTTTTAAGAACGATGATGATTTATAAGGGGAATTTGGCGATGATGCGCAAAGGGGTCAGCGTCGTCGAAAACATCCTGATGGCTCGTGCGCTTATGTATTCGTCGGTGTATTTCCATAAAACGGTTCGTATCCCGGAGCTGATGCTTTCAAAGGCGATTGAGGAAATACCGGACGCAGAGCCGTTTGAGTTTTTCCGGATGACGGATGCGGAAATCATGACTTCTCTGAAAACCATGGGTCGGTATCAACAGGAGATCATCACTCGTTTGAAATATCGGGATCTCTTCAAACAAGCCTATGCGGTTTCCTTGTTTGATTTGAGGAAGGAGGATCTCAAGAGGGTGAAGGCGCTTGAGGAGGTGTCGTACCGGCGTCAGAAAGAACGGGAACTGGAAGCTGCATTTGGTATCCCGAAGGGTCATATCATTATTGATATCCCGCGACCGGAGTTGTTGCGTGCGGAGCCACGCATCAATAACACTGATATCCAGGTGATCGACCAAGATCATGTGAAGAGCCTGGATGATTTTACACCCATTGCCAAAGCGATTCGTTCGCGTATCGCCCCTGATTGGGTCCTGATGCTCATCACCGATGAAAAATATCGGACGAAAATTGCTAAAAGAATAAAAAGAATGTTGTTTTCTTAATGAACAACGAATAAGGAGAGAATGGGGAAGTTTGAAGGTGGTGAGGAGAGATTAAAAAAATGTTTGCCTCCCCCATTCTGAAATTGATAAGGAGAGATAGTATATAAATTTTTTTATAGAATTAATATATTTTGTATAAATACCTTCCTATAACTCTCTGAGGTACGGAGGATTTGCCACGGCTAAATTTTTATTTTATAGATTACTCTTAATAAAATTAATAAGCATGTCAAGGCGTGGCGGAAGTATTTCTGATGAAGCGATATACCGTCCTGCAACGATGTTGGCGAACAACAGACGTTCGTCATCAGCAAAACTGAGAAGGTCCGCAAAAATATTCGCTGCATTCCAGATGTCGCCTGCTCCGGTGGACCGATACACTGTTGGAATGGAGAGGGTGGGGACAACGGTCAGACGTTCCTGCAATGAGCCTGAGAATTGAGAGGTATGTACATCTATCCGTGCTGGTATGTTCCTTTTCAATGCTTCAACAGCAGCGAGCATCTCATCATGGGTCTGACAGGTACTCTTGCTGTAATACCGCAGTTCATTTTCGTTCAGACCGAATACATCCAAGTGTGGGTTCTTCAATACCTTCTCAAACAACTCTGGAATATCATCAATCCTCGGAGAAGGATCGCCTGAGTCAAAAAACGTTTTCACCTGATGTTTTTTCGCCTCCTCAAACACCTTGCAGGCAAGGTCGGTTCCATATCGATTCAGATTCCAATTAGTCACTCCGACGAGACTCGCAGACGCCAGCAGCTCATGGTCATGGTCTTGTAAGTGCTCAAAGCGATACGTCGCAACCGATCCGGGGTCTCCAAGCATGATGTTTGCACGAGGGTTCTGCAGCTCAACGACGGTCGTCATCGCCAAACTCCCATCAGTGCGTACCCCGGAGAGATCCACCCCCTGTCTCCCTAAAAAATACTGGAGCAGATGCAACCCCAGGGGCGTCGTTTGACAAATAAGATGGCTACTCATACCAAGACTGGCGAGTCCTAGAGCGGTATTTGCAGCGTTTCCCCCCTGATGAATCTGTTGAGCAACCCCCGGGAGATTTCCTCCCCCTTGTTTGGCAAGGGTCTGTATCGCATGGCAGGGTTGTTCCACTGTTTCAAAAAAGACAAAATGGTCGACGAAGAAATCAGGAAGCATGACGACATGAAAGGTTGGCAACTCTTTTCTCTCAATGTTTTGAAGTCTCTGGAGTAATCGTTTTTGAAGGGCAGGCTCCATTCACTCACCAGGTCTTGTATCGGGTACCCTCTATTTTAGCTTAAACGCTCCTTCTTTTTCTGTTTTTGACCATTAATCGCACAAAAAACCTGACAAATAGAGAAAAGTATATATAGAAGGTCTGTACAGATATATTGCGAATTGGTTTCGAATAAAAGGTAATGGAAGGAAGCGATCTCGAAAAGGAGTGAAGGTAGAAAGGGAAATGGTTTTTATGACAATTATAACACTCGATGATTTATCAAAAGCAATCGCCAATCGTGTCGGTATCGACATCGAGGAGGCGAGACGAGATGCCGGTTTTGTCATGGATATCTTCGGGTTCGACGACCGGGTCATTGACAACGTCCTGGACCCGGAGGATCGACAGTTGTTCTACATTCTCGAAGAAGAAGGGATGCTGACGACCGAGCGGGAAGAAACCACCTTATATGATGGAAGGGAATGGCGAACGCATTACTGGCGTCTCAAAAAAGACACTATCGCCCGCTATTCAAAAGAACATAACCTGGAACGAAGTACCCTGTTGGTTGATAAAAAACAACCAAAGAACGTCTCTGATGACGATATCTACAACACCATCGAAGACGACATGTGGACGACAACCAGAAAAATCGGGTAATCACCCCCATTTTTTATTTTTTTTACTCTGCTCTTACGTTTGATAAACTTAATAAATTCCTTTGAGTTCTGGAGTTTCTTATAAACCAGGTTCTTTAACGGGTGAGTTTATGGAAAAACGAAAAATTATCATAAGTTCAGAATCTGTTACTGAAGGACATCCTGACAAAATGTGTGATTTAATCTCTGATGCAATCCTTGATGAAGCACTCAGGCAGGATAAGAACTCCCGGGTTGCGATTGAGACCGGAACAAAGAATGGGGGCGTCATGGTCTTTGGGGAAATGACCACTGATGCCTACATCGACATCCCTCATGTCGTCCGTGATACCATAAAAAAGATAGGATACACCAAGTCAGAATATGGGATTGAATGGGAGACCTGTTCGGTTTGGGTTCAGATCACGGAGCAAAGCCCCGATATCTCTCAAGGAGTCACTGCCGTGAAAAATCTCCATAAGGAACAGGGGGCGGGCGACCAGGGAATGATGTACGGGTACGCCTGTAATGAAACCAAGGAATTTATGCCCTTACCCATCCTTCTTGCGCATAAGCTGACCAAACGATTATCTGAAATGAGAAAGACCGGTCGGATCCCCTATCTCCGGCCTGATGGGAAATCTCAGGTTTCCATCGAATACGATGAAAAAGGCAAACCCTTACGTGCCCATACAATAGTCGTGTCAACACAGCATGATAGCGGGGTTTCCCATGATAGGATAGAAAAGGATGTCATTGAGACTATCATTAAACCAGTATGCCATGAGTGGATCGATAAAAATACCATTTATCACGTGAATCCGACCGGTGCGTTTGTGCGTGGTGGTCCGTACGCAGATGCAGGATTAACGGGAAGAAAAATCATCGTGGATACGTATGGCGGCATCGGCAGACACGGCGGGGGAGCTTTCTCCGGTAAAGATCCCAGTAAAGTCGATCGTAGTGCTGCCTATGCGACGCGATATATCGCAAAAAACCTTGTCGCAGCAGGGATAGCAGAGAAATGTGAAATTCAGTTTGCATATGCGATTGGCGTGGCAGAGCCGGTTTCTATCAACATCGACTGTTTTGGGACCAACAAGATTCCTCTTGCCAGTATCGAAAAAATCATCCGAGAGTTTTTCCCGATTAAACCTGCTGATATTATCGCGCAACTTGATCTGCGTCGTCCCATCTTCAAAAACACTGCCGCCTATGGTCATTTTGGCCGAGAAGAACCAGATTTTACCTGGGAGAAACTCGATAAGGTAAAATTGTTAAAAGCGGAAGCCAAGATTTAGACTTCCTCATTTTTCCTTTCTTCTTTTTCAAGGAAAATTTATCACGTCATCCGTATTAATTACTCAGAAACATCCACCTTATATAACTGATATTTTTTCGGACAGGTGATTCTTTCATACACTTTTTTAATCGTATACGTCCGGCCATTTTGAAATGCGGTCGTAGTACAAATATCATAAGAATCGCACCCAATGTTCTTACAGTCTTTTTTTTCAATGGTGATGGCTGCACCCTCCACTGGTTCTTTCGAGATCGCAACGGTTAACGGAAGTTCCTCGACTTCAACAACAATGACCTTTCCTTCATGGATGGTACAATCATGGGTTTTGTCTCGTAATTTCGTAATCCGATACTTTCTCCCGGGTTTGAGATTAAAACAGACGGTTTTTAGTTGACAATTTCTGCATTCGCTGTTTGAACCGAGGTAGATGAACTCTTCGCCCTCCACTGCAAGTTGCTCCCCAACCAGTGTCACAAGGACCATTAAATCACTCCGGTTATTTTCGCCAGCTTCTTGGCCGCGTCCTCCGTCAGGCCAAGCTCACCTAAAATGGTATAGCGATCAGGTCGTATCTTCTGTGCACCCATGAGCGCCTGGATTATTTTTTTCTTCGGGATGTCCAGTTCTTTTGCTGTAGTCGGCGACCCAATCATCTTTAACGCGTCGCGAATTTGTTGCCAGTCTCCACCATGCAGATACATCATCATGATTGAACCAACCCCGCATTGTTCTCCGTGTAATGCTTTTCCTGGTGCGATGGAATCAAGCATATGAGAAAACATATGTTCAGCACCCGATGCAGGGCGCGTGTTGCCCGCGACACTCATCGCGACCCCTGAGACGACCATGCATTTAATCGCCTGCCAGACCGCTTCTTCAAGCCCGGTGCGGATATCCTCTGCTTTATTCAGGAGCAGTTGAGAGGAGGTCGTCGAGAGGGACGCAGCAAAGGTGCTGAATTCTTCATCTTTCAAGCGATGTGCTAGCTCCCAGTCTTTCACTGCCGTCAGATTGGAGATCACATCAGCGCACCCTGAGGCAAGCATACGGTACGGGGCTCTCATGATCACTGCGGTGTCCGCAAGCACGGCCATGGGTGATACCGCAGTTTTTGAAATGGAACCTTTTTTATCTTTCAGTGCCGCCCGAGGGGACGCCATGCCATCATGTGAAGCAGACGTCGGGACACTGACAAAATTCGATGTGAGTTCATACGCAGCGCATTTGGTGACGTCGATAACAGAGCCTCCACCAACACCAAGGAGGAAATCTGACCCTGTTCTCTTTGCTTCTTTTATGACCGTGTTCACTTCACGGATCGTTGGCCAGGCTGGAAACACATCACGTTTTATCAACGGCAGCGAAAGGACCACCATGTTAATGTCATATCCGGCACCAGCGAGGATTTTTTCAATCCGATCCCCCGATATTTTTTTGGTATTTTTATCACAAACCAGCAAGATGTTGTTACCCGGTGCAAGGTGGTTGCAGATCCCTTTAATCTGATCAGTCGTATTATGACCAACAATGACTTCCCGGGGGAAAATCATTGTTTTGAATTTCGTAAATCGCTCCATGGTGAACTCTAGGGGAGTAGACTACGGGTTTATTATTTTTTCTCCAAAGCAAATATTCGCTTATTCTACGCTTTCAAATAGGTAGGATGCCCTCAGAAACACTTCGATTTCTGATGAGAAATAACTCTGGTTAGGAACATCAGCTCCTCAAAAAGGCTAAGATGGAGGATTTAGCGTCTCAATAGGTATCGTAGTATGAGAGAGGCATAAGGGAATCGTTCAAATAATGTAGCATAGCATTGCAGGAATGAAAGGTGATATGTGGAGGGCATAGTCACCGGTAGTTCACCCCATTCACTTTCCGCACCGTTGTTGTCCTTTGCTTTTGTTTTAATCGTATAGTCACCTTTTTTTGACCAGGTGTGTGCTCGGGTTATCTCCTCACCTGAGGAATACGGACCAACCCAGCCGCTGGTTGTTCCATCTCCCCAATCAATACGATAGTGTACCTCGTCACCGTCAGGGTCAATTGTCAAAAAAGTGTAATTAATAGGGACTTTTATTTTTCCTTCCGATGGACCCGTTATACTTGGTGTACTCGGTGGTTGATTTGCATCTTCTCGTGTAAATACGTATGCAGAACCCGCATCGATTCCATTACTGTTATCATCAAGATACGCTCCGATGATCGCGTTTCGTCCCTCAAGGGCAACTTGATACCCAAATCGATCATCGCTTGCACCGTCTGTAGCAGTTAATTTTCCCTCTTCGGTCCAACTCGTATTGGTTTGCTTGAAAACGTAGGCAGACCCTGAAGACCCATTGTCGCCCCATGCGCCAACAATCGCATATTCATCATCAAGTGAGACCGAGCGGCCAAAAAAATCATTGATTTGACCATCTGATGCAAGTATTTTTGTTTCTTCAACCCATCCTTCACCTGTGTGTATGAAAACATAGCACGAACCAGT
>Ga0265297_10008116_pt1 | contig 14167 bp, 12 predicted proteins | sample Munlanlwell13791_FD_192502 | JGI IMG/M metagenome (GOLD analysis project Ga0265297, IMG submission 192502) | Leachate microbial communities from a municipal landfill in Southern Ontario, Canada - Leachate well 137-91 | ecosystem: Engineered > Solid waste > Landfill > Unclassified | place... | reverse complement strand
GTTGATGAGGTTTATGTCACCATCCCTTCTGAAAGGAAGATTTCCAGAGAAATCATCCAAAAAGGGGCAGAACTGGGCAAGACAGTGCGGGTAGCTGCCGACCATTTTGGCATGCCCTATAGCCAGGTCAGGCTGAATTATATCGGTGTTATCCCTTTATTGACTTATTTTGAGGAGAGCGGTTACAGGGTAGGAAGCGCGATTAAGCGTTTATTGGATATCTTTATTTCCGGTTTAATTCTGCTATTATTTTTCCCTTTTTTCGCGTTGATTGCCTGTTTGATTAAACTAGAAAGCCCCGGCCCGGTATTTTATGTTTCTAAACGCAGCGGGAGGAAAGGGGTAGTCTTTGATTTCTATAAATTCCGTTCTATGGTTAAGGGAGCGGATAACCATAAAGAATCCCTAAGGGATAAATCTGAAGTAGAGGGCCCGATTTTTAAGATACGAAATGACCCGCGCTTGACTAAGGTTGGCAGGTTCTTGCGTAAATACAGCCTGGATGAATTTCCCCAGATAATCAATGTCTTGAAAGGGGACATGAGTTTAGTCGGCCCGCGCCCGTTCCCTGTTGAAGAAAGCAATAATATAGAATATAAGCATATCCCGCGGTTAAATATTAGGCCGGGCATCACGGGGCTAGCGCAGGTAAAAGGAAGGTCGGATTTAAAATTCAGCCAGTGGATGCGCTGGGATATTTGGTATATTAAGAATTGGTCTGTGGGCCTTGATATAAGGATTCTCCTATGGACTATTCCCGCCGTATTAAAGGGCAGGGGGGCTTATTAATTGAAAGAAAAATCTTATAATTTCTTTAAGCTTATCGGCGAGTATTCGTTATACGGGTTATTATTTTTTCTTCCCATTTCTAACGCCTTAGTTGAGTCTTTCGCGGGCTTGGCGCTTTTGGGTTTTGTCGGCCGTAAGATCATAAAACCGGATTTTAAATACCTTAAATTCTGGCCGAACGCGTTCCTGCTTCTATTCTTATTTTTTAGCGCGCTTTCCATGTTTAACAGCGGGGCCCATCTCAAAATAAGCCTGCATGCTTTATTCGGAAAATGGATACAATACATCGGTATTTGTATCATTGTCCAGGATAGCTTATACGATGAAAAAGTAATCAAACGGGGTATCCTTATATTTCTACTTAGCGCGGCCTTAGTGGTCCTTTCCGGCTTAAGCCAGTATTTTTTTAATATTGAGTTCTTGCGAAACAGGAGTCCTATCAAGTTAAGCGACGGGTCGTATGCCGCTACATCTTCTTTTGTTTACTACAATGCCTTTGGCGCCTATTTAGTGGTTGTTTTGTCTCTTGTGGCCGCCTTGTTATTGGAGAATAATTATTCCCGCCTTAAAACCAGAGGCCTGTTGTTTTTAGCTATCCTTTCAGCCCCGGCGATAATTTTTACTTTCTCGCGCGGTAGCTGGCTGGGTGCCTTTATTTCATTGATTTTTATGGCGGCTCTTTCCCGAAGGAACTTTAAAAGGTTAATTCCTGTTTTTGTTATAGTTATTATTTTATTTTTATTGCCAATTTTCTACGAGAGGCTTCTGTTTACTTTTAAAGGCGGAGGAGATAGCAATAGGTTCAGGTATTGGCTGGCAGCCTGGAAAATGATCAGCGACTATCCATTTCTCGGTATTGGCATAGGTACGTTCATGGCTAATTTCTCAAAATATCTGCCAAATGTGTATATATCTTACGCGCACAATTCTTATTTGCAGATTTGGGCAGAAAGCGGAATTTTCAGCTTAATAAGCTTTCTGGCTTTTGTCAGCTCACTTATCTACCTGGGTATTAAGAAATTTATTATTTCTAGGGATTTTATTTTACTTGGATTTTTGTCCGGGGCCTTGGGGTACCTGGCCCACAGTTTTTTTGATACCAACCTATATTCTTTGAGCCTTGCCGTTCTATTTTGGGTTTGGGTTGGCTTGATTATTGAAAGAATACGAAATGAAAAACTACAGCGCATATAATTTAGGCATTAAGGAATATTTTTATAAGCTGCTTTTTCGCTACCTGTCGGTTTATATCCGGCCGGAGAATTCGGTAGCTGAAATAATAAACCCTCAGTTTTTCCCTGTAAGCGCTTATTTTACGGGCGCAAAGCGGGTTTCTCCGGATATGGATTTGAGCGCGCTATTGAAAGATTGCCCGGAATATTTAATTTTAAACGGGACCGTTCATTACGAAAGGGATATTTTATCTTTTTTCAGGAAACTAAACAATTCTTTGGGCCCTAAAGCAAGGGTCGTGGTTTTATATTACAGCAGCTTGTGGAGGCCCCTGGCCAGGCTTGCTTCTTTCCTGGGGATACGCGGAAAGACACCTGAGCAGAATTGGGTTGACCATAAAGATATCGCGAATATTCTGGCGTTGGCTGATTTTGAGCCGGTGCTTACTGACAGAAAAATCATCTGTCCTTTTTATATACCGATACTGAGTAATTTTATTAATCGTTATCTGGTCCCGCTACCATTAGTCCGCTCTTTTTGCCTTGTAAATATCCTTGTGGCCCGGCCGCTTATAAAGAGCGAGGGAAGGAACCTCTCCGTATCTGTTATTTGCCCTGCCAGGAATGAGGCCGGTAATATTGAGGATATAGTTAAAAGGCTTCCTAAGATGGGCCCGGATGATGAAATAATCTTTGTGGAGGGGCATTCTAAGGATGATACCTGGCGGGAAATTATGAGGATAAAGGAAGCATACGGAAATATTCTAAATATAAAATGCGTTAAACAGGATGGAAGAGGCAAGGCCGATGCCGTAAGGAAAGGCTGCGGGCTCGCTTCAAAAGATATTTTTATGATTTTGGACGCTGATTTATCTGTTGCCCCGGAGGCGCTTCCTGATTTTTATAAAGCTATATGTGAAGATAAGGCGGAGTTTTTAAATGGCAGCAGGCTTGTGTATCCGCATGACGGCAAGGCAATGTGCTTCTTCAATATGGTAGGAAATAAATTCTTTGCGGTAGTCTTTTCTTTTCTCGTGGGCCAGAGATTTAAAGATACCCTTTGCGGGACTAAGGTTATTTCCAGGGAAAACTACAAAAGGATAGAGTCCGGCAGAAGCTTCTTTGGAAATTTCGATCCATTCGGAGATTTTGACTTAATCCTCGGAGCTGCCCGGTTTTGCCTGAAAATCCGGGAGATGCCCGTAAGGTATCATGAGAGGGTGTACGGAACTACCAATATAAACCGTTGGAAGCACGGAGTTATTCTTCTACGGATGGTTATATTCGCCGGTAGGAAATTAAAGTTTATTTGAGGATTTTATTTATAAAATTTACAAAAAATAAGAAAGACGATAATATAAGAAATGCATAAGGTTTTGCTTATTAATCCTCCGGAAAGTAGCCAGGGCGGTTCTACTTCTGCTCCGCTTGGCTTAATGTATATAGCCAGTCTATTGCAAAAAAATAATTTTCCGGTAAATATAGTTGATGCTTGTTTAGGGGGATGGGATTCTATAAAAAAAGGGCTAGCGGAAAGTAATCCCACAATTGTAGGCATAGCTTGTCCGAGTTATGCAAGGGCAAAATCGCTCAAAGTCGCTGAAACCGTCAAGGGTTACAATAAAGATATAAAAGTCATATTAGGAGGCCACCATCCCACGCTTATGGGAAGGCAGATATTAGAAAACTATCCTTTCGTTGATATGGTTTGTATCGGTGAAGGAGAATATCTTATGCTGGAGTTATGTCAGGGCGTTGAATTAGAAAAAATCCCTGGCCTGGGCTTTAGGGAAAACAATAATGTTATTATAAACAACCCCCGGACAGAAATTACTGATTTAGATGAGCTTCCTATGGCGGCATGGAACTGTTTAGATCCCCGAAGGTATGGGACTAATAATAGCTTTGTGTTTGACGGAATAGATTTTGGCAAAGAAAGGGGAGCATGTGTTTCTTTCTCCAGGGGATGCATTGGAAGATGCAATTTTTGCTCAAATTATTGTATGTGGAAGAAATGGAAACACCGTTCGCCGCAAAAAGTAGCAGATGAATTGGAATTCTTGAATAAAACATACAATATCAGATGTTTTGCGTTTAACGACGATTGTTTTTCAGTCAATAAAAAAGCTACTATGGAGCTATGCGCCGAAATAGTAAATAGAAAATTAAAAATATATTTCAGTATAGTAACCAGGGTTGATTGTATAGACGAAGAGATTTTAGGTATTTTGAAAAAAGCCGGATGTTGTACTATTTATTTTGGTATTGAAGCGGCATCGCCGAGATTGTTAAAAATAATGCATAAGCCGATAAAAATCGAGCAGTCCCAAAAAGCAATCCAGCTGGTTAATTCCTTTGGGATCAGAAGCATAGCTTTAGTCATTGCCGGGGCTGTCGGGGAAACCTATGAAACAATTAACGAGTGCATAGATTTCTTAAACCGAGCTAACCCGACAGAGATAGGTATTGCTAACGGCTTGATGATATACCCTGGAACAGAAATATATGAAATAGCCAAACGGCAGAAGTTGATTGACGACAGTTTCTGGCTGACCGACTACAACTATATGATATACACAGGAGAAAACTCCCGCTTAAAATTGAATATGTTTTCTTCTGCGTTGAGCAACCGCAAAAGATTATCTCGTTTTTTTATTATAAATGCGCTCCGGTATCACCGGTTCGTAACGCGCGAAATGACAAAGGCGGTTAAAAAGCTTTTGGAACGGATGGGCTTACTAAAAGAAAAAAGCAAACCCAATAAGCCTAAGGCGTTTTATGGGAAGTATGCTAACCAAAAAAGTTTTAGCGGGTTAAATTAATAAAATGCTCAAGAACCCCTTAGTCAGCGTAATTATACCGACCTTTAACAGGCAAGAAACTATTAGTAGAGCAATTAGGAGTTGTCTTTCCCAGTCTTATCAAGAAACAGAGCTTATAATTATAGATGATTGTTCTTCGGATAATACTACTGAAATAGTTAAAGGATTTAAGGAAAGCAGGATAAGGTATTTTCTTCACGCTAATAATTCTGGCCCGGCTGCAGCCAGGAATACCGGACTCCGTAATGTTAAGGGGGAATTCGTAGCTTTTTTAGATTCTGACGATGAGTGGCTGCCGGATAAAGTCTTACAACAATTAAATGTGTTTACAGATTTACATAACCGCGGGGAAACCCCGGGGCTTGTTTTCGTTAACGGCTATACAAACTACAAGAAAGAACTAGCTTATCCTAAGGATAAGCCCTCTGGGTATGTATATAATCCAAAGGATGATGATTTTTATCCCTTGAAGATATTTATTGCTGCTCCGTCATCGTGGATGCTCAGCAAAGATGTTATTACTCAAACCGGTTATTTTGACGAACGTATGTATTGCTGGGATGATGGAGATTATTTGGCCAGGGTAGCTTATAAATATCCGATTTATTTTCTGAATAAAGATTTAGTTATTTGGCATGTCGGCACGGAGCACATCAACAGGGCGACTGAGAATTATATTAATGGAAAAGAGTTATTTCTAGAGAATAATTTTAGGTATATGCTGGAAGATAAAGATTATCTTTTCAGGTTTTATAGAGCCCTGGGTAAAGACGCTTTCCGCCTCGATAAAATTAAGTCCAGGCATTATTTCATGAAAGCTTTTTCAATGAAGCCGTATGATTTATCTTTGCTGGGCAGAATATTAAGGACATTTAGAGAAAAGAGTCCATAAGATAGGATTAAAATGGGGAAGCCATATAGTTTAAGTGCAGTAATTTTAGCAAAAAATTCTAAGGAAAAGATCGCAGGCTGTATTAAGTCTTTATCAGGTTGGGCTGATGAAATTATTGTTGTCGACGGCCAGAGCGAAGACGGCACGGCAGAATTAGCCAAAGGCTTAGGAGCCGCAGTATACAGCCATAAATTTTTAGGCTCATTTGCTCAAGAGCGTAATTTTGGCACGGAGCAAGCTCATTCTGCTTGGGTGCTGCAGCTTGATAGCGATGAAATTGTAACCGATAAGTTCAAAGAACAATGCGATTTATTATTGGCAGATACTAAGTTTAATGCGTTTAAGTTTTTGAGAAAGAACTTCTTCTTAGGGCACGGGTTTAAATACGGAGGCTGGCATCATTATTCCCAGCATCTCTTTCGGCGTGGTTTTGCGCATTATGATGGGAGGGTCCATGAGAGGATGACTGTTAATGGGGAGGTCGGGGTTATTGACGAAGATATTTTACATTTCCCCTTTGATTCCATTGACGATTTTGTTACAAGGCAAAACAGGTATACTGACTTGCAGGCCCAGGATATTTTAGATTCTACAGAAAAAATTACAGATAGGGAAATTCGCTATAATCTTACCCTTAAGCCGCTTAAGCTCTTTAAAAAGATTTACTTAAACAAGCGCGCTTATAAAGAAGGCATGTATGGTTATGTTTTTTGTTTGCTTAATGTATTTGTGCATATTTTAAAATGGATAAAAGTATGGGAAAAGCGCAGGCAACCCGCGAAGGAAGATAACAAATATTCAGGAATTTAAATGAGAGGGGAGCTATGGATAAGATAAAAGTTGTTATTTTGTGCGGAGGAAGAGGGACCCGCCTAAGAGAAGAAACTGAAGTAAGGCCCAAGCCGCTGGTAGAAATCGGTAACAGGCCGATTCTGTGGCATATTATGAAGACCTATTCTCATTACGGCTTTAAGAATTTTGTGTTGTGCCTGGGGTATAAAGGAGATCTGATTAAGGATTATTTTTTAAACTATGAAGCAATGAATAATGATTTTACTATCAGCCTGGGTAACCGCAGTACTATTAATTTTCATAACGCGCATCTTGAGAAAGATTGGAATGTGACCCTAGTAAACACCGGCGACCTGACCGGAACAGGGGCGCGCATAAAGAAAATAGAAGAATACATTGACGGCGATACTTTTATGGCAACCTATGGCGATGGTGTCGGCGATATTAATATTAGGGAGTTACTTGATTTTCACAGGAAAAATAAGAGTATCGGCACTCTTACGGGGGTGCATTTTTCTTCGCGTTTCGGAGAACTCGTAGTTAGAAATAAGAATATTATTAAATTTAACGAGAAACCGCTGGTAAGCCAGGGTTTTATAAACGGCGGATTTTTTGTCTTTAACAAGAAATTCTTCAAATACTTAAGCAAAGAAGAAAATTGTTTTCTTGAGCGCGAACCGCTGACTAAATTGTCCGCGGATGGAGAGTTATCTGTTTATAAACACGATGGTTTCTGGCAGTGTATGGATACCCAGAGGGAGCTTAATATATTAAATGAGCTTTGGAATAAAGGAGAGGCACTTTGGAAAATATGGAAGGATTAATCTGTGCGGAATAACTTTTGGAGAAATAAGAGGGTGTTAGTGACCGGGTACGAAGGTTTCCTGGGTTCGCATTTAGTCATCGAGCTTGCTAGCTCCGGCGCGCGAGTTACCGGTTTAGATATTAAAACCCATAGAAAAGAAACAATATTAACCGGGGATATTTTGAAGAAGGTTAAAGTGGTTAAGGGGAGCGTTCAGGATTATAAGCTGGTTTTAAATATACTCAAGAGGGATAAGATTGATTGCGTTTTCCACCTGGCGGCTACTTCAATTGTTGGTGAAGCGCTGAAAGGCCCATTAAAAGCGTTCTCTACCAATATTCAGGGCACCTGGAATGTGCTCGAGGCCTGCAGGAATGTAAAAGGCATTAAAGGGGTAATTATCGCTTCAAGCGACAAGGCTTATGGTATCCATAATAAGCTGCCTTATCATGAAAGCGCGTCTTTGTGCGGCTCGCATCCCTACGACGCCTCCAAGAGCTGCGCGGATTTACTCGCCAGCACATATTACCATACATACGATTTAGCGGTATGCGTAACGCGCTGCGGTAATATTTATGGTCCGGGTGATTTTAATTTTTCGCGTATTTTCCCAGATTCCTTACGCTGCGCGCTTACGGGAAAAACTCTTTACATACGCAGCAACGGTAAATTTACCCGTGATTATGTTTATGTAAGCGATATTGTAAACGGCTATCTTGTATTGGCAGAGAAGCTGAAAAAGCTGAATTTAGCGGGAGAGGCGTTTAACTTCAGCGATGAAAACCCTATTACAGTCATGGATTTGGTCAAGAAAATATATAAAGCCGCCGGGGCCAAGGAGAATTACAAAATACTTAACCGGGTTAAGTATGAGATACCGCATCAATATCTGGCTTCCGGTAAAGCGCGTAAAGTCTTAGGCTGGAAGCCACGGGTTAGCCTTGAAAATGGGTTAGTTAGATCAATAATCTGGTATAAAAAATTCATGGCGCATAAATGAAGGTATATTTTTTAGGTACTAACGGATGGTATGATACTAAAACAGGCAATACCGTTTGCGTGCTTACGGAGACAAAGAATGAATATGTTATATTCGACGCCGGAAACGGGTTATATAAAATAGATCGTTATATAAAACGCGGCAAGCCGGTGTATTTGTTCCTGAGCCATTATCATTTTGATCATGTAATTGGCTTGCATATATTGAGTAAATTCCGTTTTGAACAGGGGGTTGATATATTCGGGCCTCCCGGGTTGAAGTTATTTTTTAAAAAGATAATTAACAATCCTTACACCGTGCCTTTATCCGGCTTACTTATGAAAATACGGTTGCATGAAATTACAAGGGGCGTAGTACTTCCTAAAGGAATCAGCCATATGCCGCTTGAGCACTCTGCAACCTGTTATGGTTACAGGTTTTGTTCGGAGGGAAAAACTATCGCTTATTGCACTGATACCGGGGTTTGCAATAATTTATATTTATTGGCTAAAAATGCGGATCTGTTTATTTCAGAATGTTCATTAAAACCTGGGCAGAATAACCGAAGTTGGCCACATTTGAACTCCGAAGAAGCGGCGCGAGCCGCGCTAAGGGCGGGCGCGAAAAGATTGGCGTTAATTCATTTTGACGCAAGCCTGTATTTAAATCCCGGGCAGAGAACCGAGGCGGCTAAGGTAAGCAAGAAAATATTCAGGAATAGTTTTGCCTGTAAGGATGATATGAAGCTGGGATTATAGTTACCAGGAGGCACTTATGAGCAAGGTAATTGATTTTCATAGATTATTTATATTTGAAATGGCTAATAACCATATGGGTGATTTAAAACACGGAATTAATATTATCCGTGAAATAAGTAAAATTTGCAGAAAATTTGATTTTAAATTCGGTTTCAAACTCCAATACAGGGACCTGGATACCTTTATCCATCCTGATTTTAAGGGGAGAACAGATATTAAATATGTCAAGCGGTTTGAAGAAACGCGCCTTAGTGAAAAGGAATTAAAAGCGTTAAAAGATGAAATATGCGATTCGGGTTTTATACCGGTCTGCACTCCTTTTGACGAAAATTCGGTCGATTTGGTTGAAAAGCATAAATTTGATATTATCAAGATCGGAAGCTGCTCTTTTACTGACTGGCCGCTATTAGAGAGGATTGCCAGGACAGATTTACCGGTTATAGCTTCTACCGCGAGCGCTACCCTGGAAGAGACCGATCAGGTTGTTAATTTCTTTGAACACAGGAATAAAAAGCTTTGTATTATGCATTGCGTGGGAGAATACCCTACCAAGAAGGAGAACCTGCAGCTTAACCAGATTGATTTGTTAAAAAAGCGTTATCCGGGAATCACAATTGGTTTTTCCACGCATGAGACGCCGGATAATTTTGACTCAATAAAAATCGCCATCGCTAAGGGGGCCGGAGTATTTGAGAGGCACGTTGCCCTTGAATCAGGCAGGTATCCGATAAACGCTTATTCTTCTTCTTTGGCCCATATAGATAAGTGGCTTCAAGCTGCCCATGATGCTTATCAGATGGAGGGGGTAGAAGAGGGGCGCTATCCGATAACTGAAAAGGAAAGAGATGATTTAAGGGGGTTAAAAAGAGGAGTATTTGCTAAAAACAAACTTAAAAAAGGCGACAAACTGGATAAGGATAATACTTTTTACGCGATTCCCTGTCAGAAGGGGCAGTTGGTAGCCAATGATATCTCTAAATATATTGAATATGTTTTAAACCGGGATTTAAAGCCCGGAGAGGCTGTTAACTTTAAAGACTTAAACATCAGGAATCAGAGGGAAAAGGTCCTGGAGATTATTAAGAATTTAAAAGAAATAATCTTAAAGAGCCACATAGCCCTGCCTAATAAGGTTGATTTGGAATTGTCCCACCATTACGGGATTGAAAGATTTGAAGAATGGGGAGCCGCGATTTTAAATTGCATTAACCGGGAATATTGCAAAAAACTGATTATTTTACTCCCTAACCAGAAACATCCGTTTCACCATCATCTAAAGAAAGAAGAGACATTCCAGGTCTTATATGGAAGTATGGATGTTACTATCGGCAGGGAAGCAAGGCTTCTTAAGGCCGGCGATATGTTAACAGTTGAAAGAGGGGTAAGCCATAATTTTTCGTCTAAAGAAGGAGTAATCTTTGAGGAGGTATCAACCACTCATTATAAAGACGATTCATTCTATGAAGACACAACAATAGCGAATAATAAAGACAGAAAAACAGAGATGACTTTCAGGGCAGACTGGCTGCGCGAATTGATAAAATAAACCTGTTAATAAATGATAACTATTGCCTGGGATGTTGATGATATATTAAATGATTTAATGTACTGCTGGCTGGTCAATAAGTGGCTGCCTGAGCACCCCGGCTGTAAAGTAAGTTTTGAACAGATAACGCAAAATACCCCGGAACGGATAATTAATAGCACTAAAGAAGAGTATCAGCTTTCTTTGGATAGTTTTAGGTTATCCCCTGCATATCTTAAAATGAGCCCTGAGCCGGAAGTATTGGCATGGTTTCAAAGACACGGGGATAAAGCAAGGCATATCGCTTTAACCGCCGTCCCGGTGAAAGCTGCCCATGTATCTGCGGATTGGGTTATGAAGAACTTTGGGAAATGGATAAGGAGCTTCCACTTTATACCATCTCCAAGGATGGGTGAGCAAGCCATAGAGTATGACCGTAGCAAGGCCGATTATTTAAAATGGTTAAATAAAGTTGATATCCTGGTAGAGGATAGCGAACAAAATATGTGGGGAGCCCAAGAATCAGGAATTAGAGGAGTATTGGTGGCTAAGCCTTGGAATAAAAACGGCCTTTCAATTACTGATGCTTTAAAAGAGATAGAGCAAGCTATCGGAAAATAATTATGATTAAATTATCTGATTTTGTAATGAAGTATATTGCTGGCCTGGGGGTAAAAGATGTTTTTATGCTTCCCGGCGGCGGCTGTATGCATTTAGTAGATTCCTTAGGCAGGAATAAAAACTTGAAAATAGTTGTAAACCTGCACGAACAAGCTTGCGCTATTGGCGCGGACGCTTATAGCCAATATACGAATAATATAGGGGTGGCTTTGGTAACAACCGGCCCCGGAGGGACTAACGCTATTACAGGCGTAGCTGCTTCCTGGATTGATTCAATCCCGGTGCTCATTATTTCCGGACAGGTTAAGAAAGCAGATCTGATGCTTGGTAAAGGAGTTCGTCAAATCGGGCCGCAAGAGGTAGGTATTGTTTCGCTGGTTAAACCCATTACCAAATACGCGGTTACCGTTATGGAACCGGAACGGATAAGATACCACCTGGATAAGGCTGTTTATCTGGCTAAGGCGGGTAGGCCGGGGCCTGTATGGATTGATATACCTTTGGATGTGCAAGGGGCTTTAATAGATGAAGATAAGCTAAGAGGATTTAACAGGCCAGAGGGGATCGTTAATGAAAAAGAATTAAACCGCAAGATTGAGAAATTAGTAGAATTAATCAATAAATCCAGGCGTCCTATAATCCTGGCCGGCAATGGAGTCAGGTTAGCCGGCGGAGTTGAGACATTCAAAGAAATAATCAGTAAGTTAAAAATTCCAGTATTGACTACGTGGAAAGCCGCAGATATCCTGCCGGAGGAGAATGAATTATATATCGGCAGGCCCGGCTCTGTCGGCCAGAGAGGGGCGAATTTCGCCCAGCAGAATTCCGACTTGATAATTTGTATCGGCGCCCGATTGGACGTGTCGCAGGTGGCTTTTAGCTATGGTAATTTTGCCCGGAAAGCTAAAAAGATTATCGTTGATATTGACAGGAACGAAATCAGGAAAATAACGGCTAAAATTGATATGGCGTTTACAGTGGACGCAGGGGGTTTCTTGCGCGCGCTTTTAGGGAAAGTTGACAGAATAAACATAGATACTTCAGAATGGTTAGGACGATGCCGGGGATGGAAGAAGAAATACCCGGTTGTTTTGCCTGAATACAGAAATGAAGTAAAATACGTAAATACTTACGTATTAATTGAAGAATTATCAAAGTTATTGACTAATAATGATGTGCTTGTCCCCGGAAGTTCAGGCAGCTGCAGCGAAATAACTTTACAGGCCTTTAAGGTTAAGCAGGGGCAAAGGGTCATTAATTCCCCGGGTTTAGGGTCAATGGGTTTTGGGCTTCCCGCCAGTATCGGCGCTTGCATTGCCAGCGGTAAAAAGAGAACTATTTGTTTAATAGGTGACGGCGGATTACAGCATAATATTCAGGAATTGGAACTATTGAAGAGGTATCAATTACCGGTAAAGTTATTCGTTCTAAATAATAACGCTTACGCGTCCATTAGGGCTACTCAAAACAGATATTTTAAGGGCAATCTTGTGGCTTGCGATCCATCCAGCGGTTTAACATTACCGGATACTATAAAAGTAGCCAGCGCCTACGGGATAGAAATATTCAAGCTGGATAGCCACAGAGGCATAGAAGATAAGCTTAACACTATACTTAGCTGTGACGGCCCGGTTGTTTGCGAGGTTAAGGTAGACCCTGATTTGTTGACTCAACCTAAGGTTTCTTCGCAAGCTGAATCAGGAGGAGCAATGGTTTCAAAGCCAATGGAAGATCTTTGGCCTTTTTTAGATCGGAAAGAATTTAAAGCAAATATGATTGTAAAGCCCGGAGAAGAGTAAAATAATAAAGATTCAATAACTCCAAAATGGGAATAATCCCTATAAGCGAGGTAAAAAAGAGGGGTATATGGCCGTTCGAACCAATAATTGTTTAATTTGTAGCGGGACAGATTTGAAACAGCAGAATGCGATTGTCAATCCGTTTATTGCAAAAAGAGTTTTTAACAGCAAGCCGTTTACCGTAAAGCTGCTTAAATGCAGGAAATGCAGCTTTAAGTTCTTTGATTTGAGGTTAGATGATAATGAAATGGATAAGCTCTATGCGGGATACTTCACCGCGGATTGGACAAAAGAAAGAAGGTCATATGAACCCTGGCTTATAAATCAGTATTGTAATATAAGGTTCAATGACAAGAATTATATAAATAAAGCTAACATGGTGGCCCGGAAGTTAAAAAAATATATAGCCAATTTAGGTGTTCAAATAAAATCCAGCCTGGATTTCGGAGGCGACAATGGGCGGGTAATCAGCAGAATATTTGATGATAATGTGGAAAAATATGTATATGAAATCTCAAATTCTCAATTAGTGCCGGGAGTCAGAAAAATAACCGACCCGTCAAGCAGGACATATGATTTTATAATGTGTATGGACGTTTTGGAACACGTATCATACCCTCAAGGTATTATTGAAAAAATAAATAAAGCGGCCCATAAAGAAACGGTTTTTTATTTTCAAGTCCCATATGAACAGCCGGACAGCCCGGGGACCCGGACCAAGTGGATTATTCAACAGTTCTTATTATTAATACTTAAATTTAAGATTTTTACATTAACATTAAAAAAAGGAATGTTCACTCATATGGGCGAGCATATAAATTATTTCTCTAAAAAGTCTTTCCGTCAATTAATGGAGAATGCGGGTTATAAAAATATTAAAATTTCAATTGAAACGGTTAACCACAGTAAGTTTATATCTTGTTTTGCGCAAAGGTAGCTAATCTTAAAATACCGGGAATCAGGAGCATGCCATGATTGTTAAGAAAATTAAACCAGAGGAAGCGGACAGGAGAAACAAGCTTAAAAAAGAGAAGCCCTATGTTTATGATAAAATTTTAAAATTTGAGGAAAAGTATAAACGGGGAGAGAGCATCGCTATAATTCAGTTTCAGTATAATTATACCTGTAATTTCCGTTGTCAGCATTGTTCTGTGAAGAGGTTCCAGGGTAAGAATAACGCCCGTTCATTTACAATGGATGACGTAAAGAATCT
>Ga0265297_10008115_pt1 | contig 14169 bp, 15 predicted proteins | sample Munlanlwell13791_FD_192502 | JGI IMG/M metagenome (GOLD analysis project Ga0265297, IMG submission 192502) | Leachate microbial communities from a municipal landfill in Southern Ontario, Canada - Leachate well 137-91 | ecosystem: Engineered > Solid waste > Landfill > Unclassified | place... | reverse complement strand
AGACTAAGCTTCAGGAGGCCGTCCGTCCCGACGGGAGAAGATTTTTTACTCCCCTGGTCGCTTATTCTCTGATGGTCTTTGTCCTATTATATATCCCGTGCCTGGCGGCGGTCGTTGCCATCAAGAACGAGACCGGTTCGTGGAAGTGGGCCGCCTTTGCGGTTTTTTACACGGTGGCCTTAGCCTGGCTGGCGTCGTTTTTTATCTATCAGGGAGGACGGTTGTTGGGCCTGAGCTGAAATTTTTTGGCCCGGCCGCGAAAATCTCAATTGTCTTCGCCGGAAGGGTGCTTTTTTCCGGAAAGAACCTGTCCGGAGTCTTATGCGTTATAAATTTTATTTGGAAAAAATTTTTTTCCGGGTATAATGGGAAAGTATTTTTTCGCGGAGGTCCTGGCGGTTCAGCGAGCCGGCCTTCGCGCCGGCTGACCTTAAAATGTATTTAGACCAAGCGCGGGCCGCCCGCACCTTTGCTGAATCGTTCACCCGGAAAAATCGCCGGGACCGGGGCGGTTGAAAGACTTCGCGGGTTATTCCGTAAATGGATTGAAATTTTCTTTTATTCCGTATGCCCAAACGAATCAGACATTCCTCTTCACGGCCATTGTTTCGGTTTTCTCCCTGTTCTTCAGTTCCTGCGCGACTGTTCCTGTTCCGCTTGAAATTCCTCAAAAGATTTCTCAGCCCGTTCCAGTTATTGTCCCCCGAGCGGACGTTCAGCATACCGTCGCTCCCGGGGAAACGATTTGGCGTCTTGCTAAGATCTATGATGTGGACAGCGGCGCGATCTTGCGCGCGAATTCCCTGAAGAAATCAGACACGCTCAGAATGGGCCAATGCCTACGCATTCCGCAGGCGGCTTCCCCCCAGCCGGTTATCGCGCTTTATCCGAACAAAAAATGGAAATATATTATTATCCACCACAGTGCCACCGATGAAGGGAGTTCTTTGTCCTTCCATCACGCCCATCTGGACCGGGGTTTCGAGAAGGGCGTCGGTTACCACTTTGTCATTGATAACGGGACAAAAGGGAAGATCGACGGGCAGATTGAAGTCTCTCCCCGGTGGATTAAACAGCAGGAAGGGGCCCACTGCCGGGCGGACGATATGAACACGCGTTCTATCGGTATCTGTCTGGTCGGTAATTTTAATTATGAACGGATCTCCAGGAAGCAAAAAGACTCTCTTGTTTATCTGGTGAACCGGTTGCGACGGTATTATAAAATTCCCCTATACCGGATTTTGGGGCACGGCCAGGTCCCGGGGGCGAGAACCGATTGCCCGGGGAAAAATTTTCCCTGGGGAGAATTTGTCCGCGCATTGCGTTTCGCCGAGTAGGGACCGCCGCGAAGCGCCCGGGATGGGCGGGATTTTTGATTTTTACCCAGGCACTATATAAGGGAGTCCAAAAGAGTTGACACACAATATGTAGTGCGTATAATGGCTTTGTGAGGATTAAGCGGTTCGAGGAAAAAGGCCTATTTAAGGAGGACAGAATATGGAGACAACCGTAGGCGGCTTCACCAAGATCGTCAAAAGGAACGGAGAGAGAGCGGATTTCAATGCCCGGAAAATAACGGCGGCGATACGCAAGGCCGGGGAAGTCACCGGCGAGTTCGGGGAAGATACCGCCAGAGTGCTCACGATAAAAGTTTTGAATCTTGCCCAGCAGATGGTCGTCGGGCGCGTCCTCACGGTTGAAGAAGTCCAGGATATCGTCGAAGAAGTGTTGTTGTCCTCCCCTTACAAAAAAACCGCCAAGGCCTACATTATCTACCGCGACCAGCATTCCCGGATAAGAGAGATCACTTCCAAATTCAATGTTGACCTGGTCGATCAATATCTGCAGAAGATCGATTGGCAGGTGAATGAAAACAGCAATATGAGTTTTTCCCTCCAGGGGCTGAATAATTATATATCGTCGGAGATAAGTAAGATCTATTGGCATAATAAAATTTATCCCGACCGGGTCAAAGAGGCGCACATCCAGGGAGACCTGCACATCCACGATCTGGGCCTGCTGAGCGTTTATTGCGTCGGGTGGGACCTGCAGGATTTGTTGGCGGAGGGATTTAAGGGGGCGCCGGGGAAGGTGGAATCCAAACCGGCCAAGCACCTGCGCACCGCCCTCGGACAGATTGTGAATTTTTTCTATACCTTGCAGGGAGAGGCTGCGGGGGCACAGGCCTTCTCGAATTTTGACACACTTTTGGCCCCGTTCATTCATTATGACAATTTAAATTACCGCGAAGTCAAGCAGGCCCTCCAGGAATTCCTGTTCAACGTCAATGTCCCTACGCGGGTGGGGTTTCAAACCCCTTTTACCAATATTACTTTTGATCTGACCGTCCCGTCGTATTTTGCGAATCAGGGTGTCCTTATCGGCGGAAAGGCGCAGGAGAAGACTTACGGAGAATTCGCCAAAGAAATGGATATGTTCAACCGGGCCTTCTTAGAGGTCATGCTCGAAGGGGACGCGAAAGGGCGGGTCTTCACTTTCCCGATACCGACTTATAATATCTCGAAAGATTTTGACTGGGGAAATGAGAATCTTGCTCTGCTCTGGGAGGTCACCGCGAAATACGGAATTCCCTATTTCGCCAATTTTGTGAATTCGGAGATGAGCCCGGAAGACGCCCGGAGTATGTGCTGCCGCTTGCGGATCGATAACCGCGAACTGCAGCGGCGGGGAGGCGGGTTGTTCGGGGCGTCTCCGCTGACCGGCTCTATCGGGGTGGTGACCGTTAATCTGCCGCGGCTGGGGTTTTTGTCCGAGGGCGAAGAGGATTTCTTAAAGAGATTGGAAGGCCAGATGGACCTGGCCAAAGAGAGTCTGGAGATCAAACGAAAGGTGCTGGAAAAATTCACGGGAGATAATCTCTACCCGTACATGAAATTCTATCTGCGCCAGGTCAAGGAACGGTTCGGGGTTTACTGGAAAAACCACTTCTCGACCATCGGTGTCGTCGGGATGAACGAGGCCTGCCTGAATCTTTTGGGTAAAGATATGGGTTCAGCGGAGGGGCGGGCCTTGACGTTGAGGGTCTTGGATTTTATGCGGGCCAAGCTGGTTAAATACCAGGAGGAGACGGGGAATAATTATAATCTCGAGGCCACACCGGCAGAGGGCACGTCGTATCGCCTAGCGAAGCTGGACAAGGAAAAATATCCCGGAATAATCTGCGCCAACCCGTCATCGGCGGCGGAGGACAATCCGCCTTTTTACACTAACTCGACGCAGCTGCCGGTCAATTATACGGATGATGTCTTTGAGGTCCTGGAATTGCAAGACGACATCCAGGCCAAATACACCGGCGGGACTGTCCTCCATTTATTCTTGGGGGAGCGGATCCGGGACGTGGAGGCGATGAAGGGTTTTATCCGGAAAGTTTGCCTGAATTACCGCCTGCCGTATTTTTCTCTGACCCCGACTTTCAGCGTTTGTCCCTCGTGCGGTTATTTGTCCGGCGAGGTCGAAATCTGCCCCAAGTGCGGGGGGATCTGCGAAGTCTTTTCCCGGGTGGTCGGTTACTTGCGCCCCGTCGCGCAATGGAATAAAGGCAAGCAGTCGGAATTCCAGATGCGCCGGATGCTGAAGATATCTTCCCCGGAGGAAGGCGCTTCACTAAAAGGGTCAAAATGCGGATAGGCGGATTGCAAAAATTTTCTCTGATTGATTATCCGGGCAAGGCCAGTGCCGTTGTCTTTGCCCAGGGATGCAATTTTCGCTGTCCGTTTTGTCACAACCCGGAGCTTGTTTTTCCGGAGGCCTTTTCCGCTTGCCTTTCTTTGGATGAAGTATTGGCGTTCCTGGAGGAACGGGCCGGCCGGCTCGACGGCGTGGTGGTGACCGGAGGGGAACCCACCCTGCAGCAAGGCCTGATAAATTTTTTGGCGCTGGTTAAGCGGTTGGGGTATTTCATTAAAGTAGACACCAACGGCAGCCGGCCTCATGTTTTGCGAGAGGTCATCCGTTTAAAATTAGTCGACTACCTGGCCATGGATATCAAGGCGCCGTTGGCTAAATATCCGGCCGTGGCCGGCACGGAAGTTTCTTTAGGGGATATTCAGGAGAGCATCGGGATCATTCGGGATTCCGGATTAGAGCATCAATTCCGGACAACTTTTTATAAGCCGCTTTTGGATGAGGATGACCTGGCGGGGGCGCGCGAGCTGGCGGGGGGAGAGAAGGATTTTTGCGTGCAGGAATATATCCGGAGAACGGAAAAAAAGATTTACGCGGATTTTTCTGCCTGAGCACCCGCCGATATTTTCGGCTAAAATAAACCCTGAGCCGGGGTGGGGGTATCGCGCGCAAATAAGTCTTTCCAAAATAGTCGCTTGGTGCTATATATACTATCAGCTTAAAGAAAAAAATCGGGAAGAGAAAGCGTAAGTATCAGAGAATATAGGGATTTAGAGAAAGTTTTGTTTTTAAAGGAGGGAGGAGGATGAAGAAATTAGTTCTTGTTTTGTTTGTGGCTTTGGCGGTTTTTTGTGCCTGCGGGATTTCCCGGGCCCAGGATATGGAAGAGGAAAATTATTCCTACGGGTTGGCGGTGAGTGTTTCGGGGGAGGAGATCATTCTGCTCGAACATGATTATGAAACCGAGGCCGATCTGCAGGTGAGTTACACTGTGACCCCGGATACGGAATTGACCAATATCAATTCCCTCGGGGATATTGCTCAGGATGACGCGATTGAAATTTATTACAAGGAAGCGGACGGCAAGAAGACGGCAACCGCGGTCATCAAAGAGCTTAATTCCGAAGAGGGGGCGGAAGATTGGCAACAATTTGACGAAACAATTCAGCCCATAGATATGTCCAACCAACAAGAGGCAAAATAAATCTTATTTTATTAAGAAAGGAGAGGAAGATATGAAAAAGACATTAATTATTTTCATCGCTTTATCTCTGGTTGTGGCTTTTGCTGTTCCCGGTTTTGCGCAATTGAGAAAAGATGTCAGCGTGGTCAAGGGGAAGATCGTCGAATTAAACATGATGAGGAAAGAAATTAAAGTGAGCGATACCTATTCCAACACGGTGAAGACATTTGTGTTGAATCCGGGTCAGTTTTCTTCCTTGTCGCAGAACGACGTGGTCATCATCACCCATAAGAAGAATTCCAATGTTCCGATGAAACTTCGAGTGGTGACCGCGAAGCGTTAATTTTTCGGGAATCAGATGATTTTTTTATCGGGAAAAGGGATGCCCTCAAAGAGGGCATCCCTTTTCTTCCTAGTGGTGCGCCCGGCAGGGCGCACTTACTTGGGACGGTCCGGCCTTTAGGGTCCCTGGCGGCGTGTGTCGTGGCGGACATTTATCTGTTTGAGGTTTTTTTGATATAAAACCAGGGGGAAATAATGGGCGCTTTTATCACTACAGCTGTTTTACTTGTATTGGCCTGTGTATCCGGCCCTGCCGCAAGCGAAGAGACTGTCCTTCTTCCTGATAGTTTTCAGCTCGAGGGATACTCTTACTGCCCTGGGACCAAGGAAATGATTGCCGTAAGGCATGACTTTAACGGAGATGGCCAGATGGAAACCCTTGTTGGTTTTCAGGGGTATACCGATGACGAGGGGAGCGTCCCGGCATCTTTTGTCATGATGGGCACCGAACAAGATAATAAAATTAAGCCAATGTTTATACTTCGGGGAAGTGACTATTTTGATAAGGTTGAACTGAAAGATATTGATGCTGACGGTGTGCCGGAGATTGCGTTTTGGTCTGGCGGCGGAGCTCACTATACTGATTTAGATATCTACAAATACACTGACGGCGGGATCAAAAAGATTTTCAGTAACGGCAGTGCGTGCCCGGTTGAGTTTGACGATACCACTGGATTTGTTCGAATCAAGATTGGGCGGGAGAGATGGGATAAGCCAGACTGGTCTTATGCCAGCGGAGAGAATTTGCTTGAAGTGTGGGAATGGAATGGGAAAGAGTTTCAATTTAAGCCCAACTTAAGCTCGGTTAAAAAGCCGCTATCGGAAAGCGAAGGTCCCCAAGGATATATTGACAGCTATCAGAGTGAGAACAACTGATCATTCGAAAATACTTTAGGATATCTCTCTAATAGACCGGCACCAAGAGCGGGCGATCACGGCACCGTTCGCTTGAGAAAATTAACCGGCGCTGCCGGCCGCAGCAAATCCGCGTTTCGGCGGGCTATCCGTTTTACCGCGCCTATCCCAATTGGTGCCCGCCGGCACCAATTCACCCGGGCTCACGATAAAGGCCTCATAACCGTCAGCGACGGAAAACCGCTTGAATTTTTAGAGGCGCCCAAAAGGTCCCAGCGCCTTTTTCCAATTTCGGCGCAGGGCCAGAATTGGCACAGAGAGTCGAGTTGGTTTCCTTCGGATAAATGGGCTCAATGCCGGCGGGCCTTATTTTATAATGCCCTCCTTCGCCGAAAGGACCTCTGGCGGGGAGCGGCCCTTGTCCGGTTTATCCTTCAGCGGCCAGCGCGAAATTTTTCCCAACCGCCTAATTACTTATAAAGTTCAGGACAGTTGCGGCTATTTGGTGTAAAATAATTTCGCGTTTAAGACGAGTGAGGTTGTTTGTCCCTTGCTAATTTATTCGGAGGAAAAATGCGGGTGAAAGAAGGAAGAATGTTTATCGGCCGGTTTGCTTATCGGGCCGACCTGCTGGGTTCCCTGACCGACTTTTGCAAAAAAGAAAAAATCCGCTTAGGGGTGTTCTCGGTCATCGGCGCGGTCTCCGGCGCGAAATTGGGATATTATCATCAACAGGAAAAACGATACACCGAATGCGTCAGCCTGAGCAAGACACTGGAGATCGTGTCCTGCGTCGGGAATATTTCCCTGAAAGATTCGGAAATATTTATCCACGCGCACATCACCTTGGCCGATCATCAGGGGCAATGTTACGGCGGGCATTTGATGCCGGGGGCGGAGATCTTTGCCGCGGAATATTGGATCCGGGAATTGACCGGAGGAGAATTGCACCGACAACATGACCCGGAGACGAAACTGAGCTTGTGGAGGTAAGGACCGGCTTGGCTGTTTATCGCGTCAGAAAGGAACAAAATGGAAATAGGAATCGTCGGCTTGCCGAATGTCGGCAAGTCAACCTTGTTTAACGCGCTGACCGGCGCGGGCGCCGCGGCGCAGAATTTTCCCTTTACGACGATTGAACCGAATATCGGCGTGGTCCCTCTGCCGGACGCGCGCCTGACCAGGCTCGCGCAAGAATTTGATAGCGAGAAGATAACTCCCTCCGGGATCCGGTTCGTAGATATCGCCGGGTTGGTCAAAGGGGCCAGCCAGGGGGAAGGCCTGGGGAATAAATTTTTGTCGCACATCCGCTCGGTGGACGCCATCGCGCACGTGATGAGGTGCTTCAAAGACGAAAACGTCGTCAATGTCATGCCGGAGGTGAATCCGTTGAACGCGGTTGACGTTATCGAGACCGAGCTTCTTTTGGCGGACCTCCAGCAGGCCGAGAGGCTTTTGGAAAAATTCCTCAAGCCGGCTAAGTCCGGGGACAAAGAAGCGCAGGCCAAGGCGGCCATTTTGCAGGAAGCCGTCAAAGGTTTCAATGAGGGCAAGTCGGCGCGTTCGCAGGACCTGCCGGAAGATTTTCGGAACGAGTTTCAGTTCCTGACGGGAAAACCGCTTCTCTATGTTGCCAACACGGATGAAGACAACGCTTCGCCGCCGTGGCTTGACCCTCTTAGAGAAAAGGCGCAAAGAGAAAATGTCCGGCTCGTGGTCCTCTGCGCGAAATTGGAGGCGGAGATCCTGGAGATGCCGCCGGAAGAGCGAGGGGTCTATTATGAGTCCGCGGGGATCACCACCCCCGGGTTAACGACGCTGGCCCAGGCGGGCAAAGAGCTCTTGCAGCTGGCGTGTTTTTTTACCGCCGGGCCCAAAGAGACCCGCGCCTGGCTCATCCCCCAGGGGACGACGGCCCTGAAGGCCGCCGGGAAGATCCATTCGGATATTGAACGCGGTTTTATCCGCGCGGAAATTTATAAATACGACGACTTGGCGCGGCTGAATTCCTACAAGGCGGTCCAGCAGAACAATCTGATCGTCCTGGAAGGAAAAGATTATCCGATGCAGGACGGAGATGTTGTCTATTTCCGTTTTAGTGTTTAGCGGGCGAATAATGTCATCAATCCAATTTCCGATGTCACCCATTCAATTAGACGAAGAGACAAAAATTTTATACCGCTTTTGGGAAAGCCCCGCCGCGCGGGGTGTCTTTTTGCTGGTCCACGGACTGGGCGGGCACAGCGGCCGGTGGCAGTCCTTGGGAGAATATTTCCAGAAAAAAGATATCTCGTCCTTTGCCCTCGAGCTTAAGGGTTTCGGCGAGACCCTGGGCCTGCGGGGGCATTGCGAATCCCTGGATATCTATTTTCAGGATATCCAGCGCCTGTATGCCATCATCAAGGAAAAGAATATCCACCAGAATATCTTTCTGGTCGGGGAAAGTTTAGGCGCGCTGATCTCTTTTCTGGCGGTGATCAACCAGCCGCAGCTCTTTCGCGGGCTGATCTGCCTTTCGCCGGCTTTTAAAAGCCGGATGCAATTCACTTTTCCTGAGTACGCGAAAATATTCCTTTCTTTCCTGGGCGATTCCCGCCGGCAATTCACCGTTCCCTTTGACTCGAAAATGTGCACGCGGGATATCCCTTCCCAAAAAAAGATGGACAGCGACGATCGGGAACACCGCCTCGCCACGGCCGAACTGCTGGTGGATATTGTCTTGGCCCAGCTGCACAGCCGCCTTTTCGCTCGACGGGTCAAGACGGGTGTCTTATTCTTGTTGGCGGGGCAGGATCAGATCGTCGACCCCGCGGCCAGCGTTAAGATTTTCAACAGTTTGCAGATCGAGGACAAGAAAATAATCCGGTATCCCGAGATGTATCACGCCCTGTCCATCGACGTGGGGCGTGAGCAGGTCTTTGAAGATATGCTCAAATGGGCGAGGGAAAGGATGTAGCGGGCCCCGGGACAGATTAATCCCGCCGGGGGAAGGCGGGGTGTTGGGCAACGACAGGAGGAGGTATGGAGTATATCCTTGCTATTGACCAGGGAACGACGGGGAGCCGGGCGGTCCTTTACGATTCCAAAGGAAAAAAGGCCGCCAGCGCTTATGAAGAATTCCCGCAGTATTTCCCGAAGCCGGGTTGGGTCGAGCATGACCCGGAAGAAATCTGGCAAAGTGTTCGGCGTTCCATTCAGAAGGTCTTGAGCGCCGTCCCGCGCGCGACGATAGCCGCGATCGGCATCACGAATCAGCGCGAGACAACGGTTGTCTGGGACAAGGATACGGGGCGGCCGGTTTACCGGGCGATTGTTTGGCAGTGCCGAAGGACAGCCGGGCGCTGTGAACAATTGAAAAAATATCGGCGGGAAAATGAGTTTTTCCGGAAAAGGACCGGGCTGCCCATTGACGCGTATTTCTCCGCGACCAAGATTGAATGGATTTTGAAAAATGTTCCCGGGGCCGGGGGCAAGGCCCAAAAAGGGAAACTTCTCTTTGGCACGACCGATTCGTGGATCTTGTGGAAATTGACCGGCGGGAAAGTCCACGCCACGGATTATACCAACGCGTCACGCACGATGCTTTTTCATATTGGAAAATTGGAATGGGACCGCGAGGCCTTGAAAAAATTTCATATCCCGCCTCTTATCCTGCCGAAGGTCCAAAGGTCTTCGGGGGTCTTCGGCGAAACGGCCCGGGCGCCGGGTATTCCGGCGGGGATCCCGATCTCCGGAATCGCCGGTGACCAGCAGGCGGCCCTGTTCGGGCAGGCCTGTTTCGCGGCCGGCACGGTGAAGAACACTTACGGGACCGGGTCTTTTATTTTGCTCAATACCGGAAAGAAACGGGTCGTCTCCCGTTACGGCCTGATCACGACGCTGGGCTGCGGTCCGTCGGGGGAGCCGGTTTATGTCCTGGAGGGGGCGGTCTTCATCTGCGGGGCGGCGATCCAGTGGCTGCGGGACGGGATAAAGATCCTCGACTCCGCCCGCGAATCCGAAGCGATGGCCCGCGCGCTCGACGGGAATGACGGGGTTTATTTTGTCCCGGCCCTGGTGGGCCTGGGGGCGCCTTATTGGGATCCCCAGGCGCGGGGGACGATTGTCGGTATCACCCGGGGGACGACGAGGAATCACCTGGTGCGCGCGGGTCTCGAGGCGGGGGCTTACCAGACCCGAGACGTGCTCGAGGCTATGCAGAAAGATTCCGGGTTAACCATCAAAGATTTAAGAGTCGACGGCGGAGCGGTGGCGAATGATTTTCTCTGTCAATTCCAGTCGGATGTGCTGGGCATTGATATTATCCGGCCGAAGGTCATTGAGACGACCTCGCTGGGGGCCGCGTATCTGGCTGGCCTGGCCGTCGGGTATTGGAAGGACACACAGGAAATAAAGGCGTGCTGGGCCGAGGACAGGATTTTCCGCCCGCAGATGAAAAAGGAAACGGCCGGCCGGCTTTATCGGGAATGGAAACAGGCCGTGGAAAGGACCTTGAGCCCGTAATCGCTATGCAGAGTTACGATATCGTCATTATCGGCGGAGGAATTATCGGCACGGCCCTGGCCCGCGAGCTTTCCCGCTATAAGCTCCGCGTGGCCATCCTCGAGAAAGAGGAGGAGCTGGCCTTTGGCGTCTCCAAGTCCAACAGCGGCATTATCCATCCGGGCACGCAGAACCCGCCGCAGTCCCTGAAGGGCAGGCTCTGCGTTTTAGGGAATCAATTGACCCGCCGGATATCCCGCGAGCTCGGTGTTGATTTTAAAGAAGTCGGCGAACTCATCGTCGCGTTTCATCCCGACGATATCCCCCGTTTACGCGAATTAAAAAAAGAGGCGGAGGCCCTGGGTGTCCCGAGGCTTAAGATCGTCGACCGGCCCTGGCTTAGGGAAAACGAACCGAATTTGAATCCCCGGGCCGTCGCCGCGCTTTATGCCCCCACCGCCGGGATCATCAGCCCTTACCGCTGGGTCTATGACTTGGCCGAGAACGCGGCGCACAATGGCGTGGAGATCTATACCCGGGCGCAGGTGGAAGGGATTGACCTTCGGGGAGGGCCCCGCCGGGGCGGCCGGGCGGCGTTTGAAGTCCACACGCGTCTGCGCGGCACATTTGAGACGCGATACATCATTAACGCCGCGGGTTTATTTGCCGACGAGATATCGCGAATGGTCGGCGTTGATGATTTTCGGATCACCCCCCGGAAAGGCGAGGAATTCCTTTTAGACAAAAAGCGGGAGCATATCGCGCGGCATCTCCTTTTTCCTCTTCCCGGGAAAAATTCGAAAGGCATCTTGGTCATCAAGACGGCGGACGGCAATCCGATGATCGGGCCGACGGCAGAAGAGGTCGGGGATAAAAATGATCTCTCGACGTCGGACCAGGGATTGGAAAAAGTCCTGGCCAGCGCGCGGCAGATGATCCCCACGCTCAGCGAACGGGATATCATTGCTTATTTCGCCGGGCTTCGTCCGGCGGCGGGCGACGATTTTATTATCCGCCACGAAGATAGGGCCCCCGGATTCATCAATGTCGCCGGGATCCAGTCCCCCGGGCTCACCGCGGCCCCGGCGGTCGCGCTTATGGTCGTCGGCATTCTTCGAAAGCAGGGGTTGGCTCTCCGGCGGAAACTTTTTTTCGACCGGTATCGCAAGAAGACAACGCACCTTTTCGCGGTCTCTTTGGCGGAGACAAAAAGCTTGATCAAACGGGATCCCGCTTACGGGGACATTGTGTGCCGCTGTGAGATGGTCTCGGCGAAAGAGGTCCGGGACGCGATCGGGCGGGGGGCCCGGACGCTGGACGGGATAAAATTTCGCACGCGCGCCCAGGCCGGACGGTGCCACGGGGGTTTTTGCACGACGCGGATAATGAAAATTTTGGCCCAGGAAACAAAACAGCCGTTAACGAAGATAACAAAGAGAGGCAAGGGTTCCGAAATTGTCCAGAAAGACCGAGCCGATAATTGAGAGAGATCTGGTCATCGTGGGAGGCGGACCGGCGGGAATGGCCGCGGCGATCTCTGCGCACGCCAATGGCGTGGAGGATATTCTATTGTTGGAACGCGACCAATATCTCGGCGGGATCCTCCAGCAGTGCGTCCACACCGGGTTCGGCCTGACGTATTTTCAGGAATTATTGACCGGGCCGGAGTTCGCCGATCGTTTTATCAAAAAGATCCGGAACATCCCGGGCATCGAAGTCAGCCTGCGGTCATTCGTCACTCATCTGACCGCCGAGAGGGTGCTGACGGTCTTGAAACCCGGCGAGGTTCAGCAGGTCAGGGCCAGGGCGCTCATTATGGCGACCGGATGCCGGGAGCGGACACGGGAAATGGCGCACATCGCCGGCAGCCGGCCCAGCGGGATATTTTCCGCCGGACTCGCCCAAAAATTGATCAACACCGAAGGCCTCTTGCCGGGCAGCCGCGTTGTCGTCGTCGGGTCCGGAGATATCGGCTTGATCATGGCGAGGCGTTTTATCCTGGAGGGCGCGCAGGTGCAGGCCGTGGTCGAGATCCAAAAGGTCAGCAAGGGCCTGCGCCGCAACGTCGTTCAATGTCTGGAGGATTTTGATATCCCGCTTTATTTCAGCCATAAGATCTCTTTTATTCACGGACGGGACCGGGTGGAAAAGGTCGATGTCGTGCAGGTGGATGACGAGCTCAACGAGAGATCAGGTTCAAAATTTCAGATCGAATGTGACACGGTCCTGATCTCCGCCGGTTTGATCCCGGAGAATGAGCTGATCGAAATGGCCGGCGTCGCAATCGACAAACAAACGAATTCGCCCGTCTCCGGCGAGCTCAACACGACGTCCATCCCCGGAATATTCGTCTGCGGGAATTCTTTCCAGGTTTATGACCTCGCCGATTCGGTGGCGCGGGACAGCGAAAAGGCCGGCTCTCAGGCGGCGGAATATTTGCGGCGGGCGCGCGCAGGCGGGGCCCGGGACGGGGGGCGGGCGCCATGATAAAGAATTTGACTTGTACCGAATGCCCCAAGGGATGCGCGCTGACCGTTGAAGTCGAAGATGGGAAGGTGGCCAAGGTCAGCGGGAATTTGTGCGCCAAAGGGGACATTTATGCCCGCTCGGAGATAGAGAACCCTTTGCGGATCTTGACGTCGAGTGTCCTGGCCCAAGGCCTGAATTTAAAAATGGTTCCGGTGCGGACGGACAAAGGTATCCCGCGGAAAAAAATATTCGAGGCAATGGCCGAGGTCAAAAAGATCAAGCTAAAGAGGGCTGTTCAGGTGGATGACGTTATTGTCGGGAATTTTATGGGTTTAGGTGTTAACCTGGTCGCAACGCGGGAGGCGTTTTAAACTGATGGAAAAGATGGCGTCGCCGTATGAAAATTTTTTGGGGATGTATATTGTCGAGAAGGAAGAGGGGCGGGGCAAGGTCAAGATTGGCCTGCCCTACCGCAAGGAACTCTGCAATCCGATGGGAACACTGCACGGAGGGGCGATCGCCAGCCTAGCGGACACCGCGGCGGTGCAGGCGATACGGACACTGGTGCCGTCGGGCCTTTATCTCACGGTGGGATTATCGGTTCAGTATAAGAATCCGGCGAAGACGCCCGTCCTTTTCGCGCAGGCGCAGACCGCGCACCTGCGGGGAAAGATATTCAAGTCCGTCGTTGAGATCATTGATTCCGAGGGGACGCTTTGCGCCGAGGCGGAGGTGACCTCTTATTTACCCAAATGGGAAGCGCCGGCCGGCCCAAAAAAATGAGCAGACATGTTTAATAAAATCCTTAACGGCTACAACAGATTGTTCGTGGTGTGGGTGACCGCCGGAGGCCTCCTGGCGTTCTTTTATCCGCAATTCTTTATCTCCCGGAAAAACGGCATGGATATCTTTTTTGCCCTGACCATGTTCGGCATCGGCGCTGTTCTGAATAAAAATGATTTTACGAATATCCTCAAAACCCCCTGGGCGGTGGTTATCGGGGTTTGCGCCCAATTCACCATTATGCCGTTCTCCGCTTTTCTTATCAGCCGTTTTTTTCATCTGTCCCAAGAGATGAGCGTCGGGCTTATCCTGACCGGCGCGGCTCCGGGGGCCATGTCGAGCAATGTCCTGAGCTATCTGGCGGGAGCGGATGTCGCTTACTCGGTCTCGCTGACCACCGTGTCGACGCT
>Ga0265297_10008114_pt1 | contig 14169 bp, 14 predicted proteins | sample Munlanlwell13791_FD_192502 | JGI IMG/M metagenome (GOLD analysis project Ga0265297, IMG submission 192502) | Leachate microbial communities from a municipal landfill in Southern Ontario, Canada - Leachate well 137-91 | ecosystem: Engineered > Solid waste > Landfill > Unclassified | place... | reverse complement strand
AAGGGGCTGGTAGAGATTGTGGAATTAAAGAAGCACCCTTTCTTTATCGCAGTGCAGTTCCACCCGGAATTTAAATCCAAGCCCGATCGTTCGCACCCCCTATTCAAGGGCTTTATCTCTGCAGCCCTCAGCCTAAAATAACCATATGAAGGCAGTACTGGCTTTAGAAGACGGAACGATATTCGCGGGGGAATCTTTCGGCGCCGGCGGGGAAAGATGCGGCGAGGTTGTATTTAATACCGCGATGGCAGGCTATCAGGAGATTATCACCGACCCCTCTTACAAAGGCCAGATCGTGGTAATGACCTACCCTTTAATCGGCAATTACGGTATCAATAAAGAGGATAGCGAATCGCGCCGGCCGTTCCTGGAGGGCTTTGTAGTAAAGGAATACAGCAAGATTGCCAGCAACTGGCGTTCCGATAAATCCCTGGCCGATTATTTCAAAGAACATAACATCATCGGGATAGAGGGTGTTGATACCCGTGTGCTTACCCTTCATATCCGCCAGAAAGGCGAGATGCGTGCGGTTTTATCCACGGTGGAAACTGACGGGGATAAGCTGGTAGAGAAGGCCAGGGTATCGCTTGGGCTCATCGGACAGGACCTTGTCAGGGATGTTACCAGCGGGAAAAAATACCGCTGGGCCAAGGCCGGCAAGAAAAGTCTTAAGGTAGTGGTATTGGACTGCGGGGTAAAATACAATATCTTGAGGCAGTTGTTGAAGAACGGCTGTGATGCGATAGTAGTGCCGGCGGATACCACGGCCACCGGGATTTTAAAAATGCGACCCGACGGAGTTTTACTTTCTAACGGGCCAGGAGACCCCGCGGCCTTGCCTTATGTGATTAAGACAACACAGGGGTTGATCGGCAAGGTGCCCCTTTTCGGGATATGCCTGGGCCATCAGATGCTGGGGCTGGCTATGGGAGGCAAAACCTATAAGCTTAAATTCGGGCATCACGGAGGCAATCACCCGGTTAAGGATTTAAAGAATGGAAAGGTTGCGATTACGGTCCAGAACCACGGCTTCTGCGTTGATATAAATTCCCTCAATAAAAAGGACGTTGAGATAACCCACATTAATCTGAACGACCGGACCCTGGAGGGGATGCGTCATAAGAAGCTTCCGTTGTTTTCGGTACAGTTCCATCCGGAGTCTTCTCCCGGCCCGCATGACGCCGATTACCTATTTGGGGATTTTATAAAATTAATGGAGCAGTGGAGTGCCAAAAAGAAAAGACATTAAGAAGATTCTTATCATCGGCTCAGGTCCTATCGTAATCAGCCAGGCATGCGAGTTCGACTACTCCGGGACCCAGGCCTGCAAGGTATTGAAGCAGGAGGGGTACCACGTGGTGCTGGTGAATTCCAACCCCGCTACTATTATGACAGACCCGCAGCTTGCAGACAGCACTTATGTCGAGCCCATTACCTGCGAGGTCATAGAGAAGATTATCGCCAGGGAAAGGCCGGATGCCCTCCTTCCTACGCTCGGAGGCCAGACCGCGCTTAATGCCGCGGTGGACCTCGCCGAGGCCGGGGTATTAAAAAGATACAAGGTCAGGACTATCGGCGCAGACATAAAGGCTATCAAGAAGGGTGAGGACCGCCATTTGTTTAAGGAGGCGATGCAGAGGATAGGCCTGGACCTGCCGCAGAGCGCCAAGGCCTATAACATGCCTGAGGCAATTGAGCGCGTTAAGGAGATAGGCTTTCCGGTAATCATACGCCCGAGTTTTACGCTCGGCGGTACCGGAGGAAGCATCGCATATAACATTGAGGAATTCAGGGAGCTGGCTAAGCACGGTCTGGATTCCAGCATGGTAAGTGAGATATTGATTGAAGAATCGGTAGCGGGATGGAAGGAGTTTGAGCTGGAGGTAATGCGGGACTTAAAAGACAACGTGGTGATTATATGCTCCATCGAGAACCTTGACCCGATGGGCATACATACCGGAGATAGCATTACAGTCGCCCCTATCCAGACCCTGACGGATAAGGAGTATCAGCAGATGCGCGATGCGGCAATTGCCTGCATCCGCGAAATCGGAGTTGAGACAGGCGGTTCTAATATACAGTTTGCAGTAAACCCCAAAAACGGCAGGATGGTAATCATTGAGATGAACCCGCGGGTTTCGCGCAGCTCTGCCCTTGCTTCCAAGGCCACGGGTTTTCCTATTGCCAAGATTGCCGCCAAGCTTGCCGTAGGCTATACCCTCGATGAGATCCGAAACGACATTACCAAAGAAACGCCAGCCTGTTTTGAGCCGGCGATCGATTACTGCGTAGTCAAGATCCCGCGTTTTACATTCGAAAAATTCCCTTCCGCGGATCCTACGCTTTCGGTCTCCATGAAATCCGTAGGCGAGGTAATGGCAATCGGCAGGACGTTCAAAGAGGCGCTGCAGAAGGGCTTAAGGTCCCTGGAGATAAAAAAGTCCGGCCTGGATTCTATTTTATTCCCGGATCCCGGCCGCATAAATCCGGATACCAAGGCCATGGAGAAGATCCAGCAGAAACTGCGTACCCCTAATGCCGAACGCATCTTTTATCTTGGCGATGCCTTCCGCTCCGGCATGGGGCTGGAGGCGATTCAGGAACTTACGGGCATTGACCCCTGGTTTTTGCATAACATCGAAGAAATAATCAGGATGGAAGCGGATATCATCAATTCCAAAGATAACCTCAGTGACAAGCTTTTTGTCGCAGCCAAACAAGCCGGCTTTAGCGACGTACAGCTTGCCAGGCTCCTTGGCCAGAGCGAAGACGCCGTTTATCGCCGGCGCCAAGGTCTTCATCTCTCCCCGCTATTTAAGTTAGTGGATACCTGTGCCGCCGAGTTTGAGGCCTTCACTCCGTATTATTATTCAACCTACGAGAGGTAATTAGCAGGGACGGTTCTCTAGGTGAAGCTAAAGTGTCCCCTCCCGGGTGACACTTTAAGATTGACTTAAGAACCGTCCCCTTATATAATTAAAATAGGCGTTTTCCCAAGAGGTAAAAACCGGAAGGAGACCAGAATGGCAGAAAGAACAGAATTCAAAGGAAAGCCCGTGCTTATTCTCAGGCGCGACGCCGAAGACAAGTATCCATTTTCCTTCGGAGTATCAAAGGCCAAGCTGATACTGGAGAACATTGACGAGATTAAAAAGTTTGTCGAAGATAACAGCGTCACAGGTTGATGCCTTGATTAAAATAATCCTGCCTTAGAATTGCCAAGTAAAACCCGTTTCATTGAACTCAAAGAGATATTTGAGATCCTGCACGGCCCCCGCGGTTGCCTCTGGGACAGGCAGCAGACCCACCAGAGCCTTGTTCCTCATCTAAAGGAAGAGGTGGGGGAGTTTGTCGCTGCCGTCCGGGAAGGCGATAACAGAAAGATGTGCGAGGAACTTGGGGACCTCTTGCTTCTGGTGATGTTTAATGCCCAGATTGCCCGGCGCCGCAAGGGGTTCGATATCGAGGATGTCATCTCGGGCCTTATCAGTAAGCTTAAGAGGCGGCATCCGCACGTCTTCGGCGATATCAAAGTAAAATCCGCCCGCCAGATTATCCGCAACTGGAATAAGATAAAGTCAACGGAAAAAAAATGAAAGCGACCATAAGGTTCTTAGGAGGGGTGCGCACCGTTACCGGCTCAAGCCATTTGGTTTCAACCGAAAAATCACAGGTCCTTCTTGACGCCGGGCTATTCCAGGGGCACCGCCAGGAATTCTATGAAGTCAACACCACCTTTCATTATAATCCACGCAAGCTTGATGCCTTGGTTCTCTCGCATGCCCACCTCGACCATTGCGGGAATATCCCGACGCTGTTGAAGATCGGGATGCGCTGCAAAATTTATGCCACTTCAGCTACCAAGGATTTATGCGAGTTGATGCTGGAGGATTCCGGCAAGATCCAGGAAGAGGATATAGAATATATCAATAAGATTAATAAGAGGCTGGGGCTGCCTTTTTTGCGCAAACCGCTTTATACCAGAGCTGAGGCGCGCCGCTCTATCAAGAAGTTTCACTCCCTGGCTTACGGCCAGAGGTTTCGCCTTTCCAATGAAATTTCCGTTACTCTTCATGACGCCGGGCACATTTTGGGTTCGAGCATTATTGTTTTGGATATAAACCTTGACCAAGGGGATATCCGGTTGGGCTATGCCGTGGATCTCGGCAGGGAAGACCTTCCTATTATCGAGGACCCGGTTATCCCGGAAGGCCTGGATTATTTGATCCTGGAGAGTACCTACGGCGGCAGGGTTCATGCGCCGATTGATGAAGCTAAGACAAAGTTGCAGGAAGTGGTAAGGCGTACTTTGGGGCGCCAGGGCAAAATCATCATCCCCTCGTTTACCCTGGAACGTACCCAAGAGGTAGTTTATTTCTTAAACGAACTTTTAAAAGAGAATGCCATTCCGGTCGTGCCTATATATGTTGACAGCCCCTTGGCAACGGACATCACCGATACCTTCAAATACCACAGCTCATATTTTAACCAAGAGGCGCGCCTGGCATCCAGCGGCGGAAGGAGCCCCTTTGATTTTATCAACCTTACTTACATCCGCGACCAGCGCCAGTCAAAATCCCTCAATCACGACCATCGCCCCATGATTATCATCGCCGGCTCCGGGATGTGCGAGTCCGGACGTATTCTGCATCACCTTAAGAATAATATCGAGGATTCCCGCAACACCGTACTGGTCGTAGGGTATATGGCAAAGGATACCCTTGGCAGGAGAATAGTGGAAAGGAGCCGCTATGTGCGCATCTTCGGCGCAGAATTCGAGTTGAATGCCGAGGTAGTGGTTATCAATGCCCTATCCGGGCACGCCGATAAAAACGAACTGTTGGATTTTGTTAAGCGCTCCCTACCATTGAAGCGCATCTTTCTGGTGCACGGAGACGAGGACCAGAGCCGTAAGCTTGCAGATGCGTTGGGTGATCTCGGCCTAAATGTTCATCTCCCTCTTAAAGACGAAGAAGTTACACTTTTAACCTAATCCCAGAACCGTCCCTACTAAATAGCTTGATTAGTGCGTTCTTGTGTGTTAAGATAATCGCGCTTTAGGGATAAAAATAATAAGCAATAAATATAAAGGGAGGTTTTAAGATGATCGGAGGTTTTTCCACACCCAAAAAGGACAAGATGATTAAGGTCAGCGGCGGCCAGGAGGTTCGGGCCGGGCAGATCTTAATCCGCCGCATGAATACCTACCGGGCAGGCAGGAATGTAAATGGTATCGCAACGCTGCAGGCCATTTGCGACGGCAAGGTGTATTTTACTAAAAAAAAGACACCCCATGGCAAACCACGCACCTTTATTAACGTCATGCCGCAAGAGAAAAAGACTCCCCGCAAATCCTCATAATAAACATGCCTGAGGGCTCAACAGATAAAATCGTAGAGCGGGCAGCGCGTTATTCTTCTATCAAATACATCCTGGCGTTGATGGATATCGTCTACCTGTTGTTATTGTTGTGTGTCTTTATGGCTTCGGGTGTAAATTTAAAGTTATCCTTGTTGGTAGAGAGGTTTTCCGTAAATAAAACCCTGGATTTTTTATTGTATCTTTCAATGCTGCTGGCGTGTTATTCCATCTTGGACCTGCCGTTTAATTTTTGCCGTTCCTATCTCCTGGAGCGCCGTTTCGGGTTATCCAACCAGAAGCTAAAGAGCTGGATTGCGGAACAGCTTAAGGCAGGGCTTGTTTCGTATATTGCCAGCATAGTCGCCTTCGGATTCCTTTATTATTTTTTAAGAAACTACCCACTTCATTGGTGGATTATAGTAACGTTTTTATGGTTATTCTTCAGCCTGTTCTTGGCAAAGATTTTCCCCTCCTTGATACTGCCTCTGTTTTTTAAATACCGCCGCCTGGACCGGGAGGCCTTAAGAGAGCGCATTATCAGGCTTGCCGGAAAGATGCAGGTTCCGATCCTGGACGTCTTTGAGATAGATTTCAGCAAAAGGACCAATAAGGGCAACGCCGCCCTTATCGGATGGGGGAAGGGCCGCCGGGTAGTCCTCGCAGATACCCTAAGAGGCAGTTACAGCGACGAGGAGATTGAGGTAATCCTGGCCCATGAATTCGCGCATTACAAATTAATGCACCTGTTGAAGCTGGCGCTTCTTAATTCTCTTGCCACGCTTTTGGCTTTTTACCTTATCTTTAAGACCAGCGTGTATCTGGCGGGTTTCTTCGGCATCAGGTCTTTATCGGATATCGCGGGTTTGCCTCTCGTCATATTTTATCTGCTCGTCTTCGGTATCGTTATCCAGCCCCTGCAGAATTATTTCAGCCGCAGGGTGGAGAGGAAGGCAGATATGCTTGCGCTTAAGGTTACCCGCGCCAAAGACGCATTCATCTCTATGATGGATAAGCTCGCCTCGCAGAATCTGGCGGACAGAAAGCCGGGGGGATTGGTTAAATTTTTCTTCTTCGACCATCCTCCGATCGCGGAGCGCATTGAACTGGCTGAATCCTTTGAATAAGCCGGCGGAGGCCAGATGGATATCCATAAAACCAGGTCATTGAGGGGTATCGAAGAGAGGATGGAAGGGCTCCAGAACGGCTCCTTGAGGTATCAGGTGCTGGAGAGCGTCAAGGGTTTTAAGACCTCTTGGATAGAGCTTGGCCGGGCGCTGTATACCGTTTATAAAGACAGGCATTACAAGGAATGGGGTTACGGCAGCTTCGATATTTATGTTGCGCGCGAGCTCGGCATACGCAAGCAGACCGCCTTGAAACTCCTGCGTTCATACTATTTCCTGGAAAAGGAGGAGCCCGCTTATCTTAAGGAGGATTACGTTGAATCGGCAGACGCCGCGACCATCCCGAACTATGAGGCCGTTGACGTCTTAAGGCTCGCCAAGAATAAAAAGAACCTTGACAGCGAGGATTACCTGAGGTTCAAAAAGGAAATTTTTGAGAAAGGCAAAGATTATCGCCAGGCGAGAAAAGACCTTACCGCCTTAATACGGCAGAGAGATGAACTGGAACCGGAAGAGGCTTATCAAAAGAAGAAGATGGCGGCCGTCAAAAGATTTCTGGGCACTTTAAGGTCCCTGCAGCGCGAGATGGAAACCTCAAAACTTATACCCGCCCCCCTTATCCAGGAAGCGCGCGAGCTTATTCAAAAACTCCAGCAAGAGTTAGACTGATTAATTCTCCAGAAAATTCAGGATGGTTTCTGCTGCCCGCCTGGCAGCGCCTTTTTCCCCAAGGAGACGGGTTACCCCCAGAAGTCTCTCGCGCAGATTCTTTAACTCTCCGGGGGATTCCAGGATAGCAACGGCTTCCCGCGCTATTCTCTGAGGCGTAGCCTCTGATTGTATGAATTCCCGGATAATTCTTTTTCCTGCTACGATATTGGCCATTGAGATGTATGGCACTCTCACCTGCGGCAGATAGAGAAGATAGCTTAGCCAGTTCATTCTATAAACAGTAGCAAACGGCACTGCCAGGATTGTTGCTTCCAGGGTCGCAGTGCCTGAGCAAACCAGCGCAAAGTCCGCCGCATTAAGACAATCGTAGGTTTTACCTTCCGTTATCCTGACCTCCATGGCAAGACCCCTTATTCTGTTACGGTAGATATCCCAGTCAAGCTGCGGGGCCTTGGCTATTACATACTGTATATCCGGCAGTTCTTTTTTTATCAGCATGCCGGCCTTAAGCATCACGGGGAGTATTTTTTCCACCTCCTGCCGGCGGGAGCCCGGCAGGAGAGCAATGGTGCGCCGCCCTCCCCTTAGATTAATGCCCGAAAGGAATTCTTTGCGGGAGAGAGATGGGGTTACGGTGTCCAAGAGCGGCTGGCCTGTAAACTCCGCATCTATGCCGTGGCTCAGGTAAAACTCCTTCTCGAATTTAAAAAGCACCACCATTTTGGAGACGTATCTCTTGATGGTTTTTATCCTTCCCTGCCGCGAAGCCCAGACCTGCGGGCTGACGTAATAGATAACCGGTATCTTTTTGTTGACGGCCTTGGCGAGCCTGAGATTGAAACCCGAGAAATCCACCAGTATTATGGCGTCGGGATTGCGGATTTCCATTTCCTTGAGGATAAGTTTTTTTAAATAGAGAAAATGCGGGAGTTTCCTCAGGGCGTCGAATAACCCGAAAACCGCCAATCCCTTGATGTCGTAGAATACCGAGGCACCTGCTCCGGCGAGAAGCGGACCGCCCACTCCTGAAATTTTTATCAGGGGATTCAGTTCTTTGATACAGCGGGTGAGTCCCGCGGCATGCAGCTCCCCGGAAGGTTCCCCGCAGACAATAAAGAGGTGTTTTATCGCCATATCATCTGTTGGATTTTCAGGGCTACTTCCAGTGCCTCTCGCGCTACTTCTCCGGATACCAGCGGCGGGCGGCGATTGATGGTGCAGTCTATAAAAGACGCCAACTCCTTTTTGAGGGGTTGTTCTTTTTCGATAGGAAGGGATTTTTTATCAATGCTGGCAGGTGTTTTGTGGTAGATGAAGGCCTCCTCATTCTTATAGTCAAGCGAGATATAGGCGTTCTTTAAAAAGATACGGATCTTGCGCATGGCTTCGTCCGATATTCGGCTGGCAGTAAGGTTGGCAACGCAGCCGTTTTTAAAGGTAAGCCTGGCATTGGCGATGTCTTCCATCGGGGTGAGTACCGGAACGCCCACCGCCTCGATTTTTTTAAGCGGGGAGTTTACCAGGCCCAGGATAATATCGATATCGTGTATCATCAGGTCCAGCACTACCCCGATATCCAGGGAACGGTTGGGGAAGGGGCTTAAGCGGTGGCATTCGATAAAACGAGGGTTCTGGATTAATTCTTTGGCGGCGGAGAAGGCGGAGTTGAATCTTTCCACATGGCCGACCTGTAAGGTGACTTTTTTGTTTCTTGCCAGGCGAATGAGGTGATTTGCCTCTTTCGTGGTGGTAGTAAAGGGTTTTTCTACCAGCGCGGCAACGCCGCGTGACAGGAAATCGCGGGCAATCCGGTAATGCAACCCGGTCGGAGTAACGATGCTGACGGCATCCACCTTTCCGAAGAGCCCGCGATAGTCACTGTATCCGGCTACCCCGAGTTCCCGGCTTAAACCTTCCAGCCGGGGCTTGTCTATATCGCAGAGCGCTTGGAGGGAACAATTTTCAATCTCGCGGTAAAGGCGGGCATGCCTTTCCCCGAGGTGCCCGACACCGATAACGCCAACCCTCAGGTTTTTCATATTAAAAATCATAGCAGACTCGCCCTGCGCTTGCAACTAAAATCTTATGAGCACAGTTTTTGGTAATGGCCGTATAGGTGTTTAGCGTTTTTCTCCCAGCGGTTGGCTCGGGTTGATTTTGAGGCGCACGTTAGAAAATTTAAGCGGGCAGGGATGCCCCGCTATAAATTGCCGGGCAGAGCGAAAATTTTTTCCGAGCGAGATTTTCCTCGCAGCGGGAAAATCGAGCGGTGCGGCGAAAAAGCAACCCGAGCCAGGAACCGCTGGCAGCCAAGGCATAGAAGCATAGTTCAATTTCGCGCTCGACAAAACAATCACGCTATGGTAATATATCGGCTATGCGAGATTATCTGAAGCTGGTTAAATTTGTAAAGCCTTATCTGCATCTCTTCGGCTTTGCCTCTATCTGCATGGCATTTTCCGCCTTGTTTGACGGCGTATCCCTGGCGATGATCGTGCCCCTGGCAGACAAGGTCCTTACCAATAAAAAGATTATCATACCCGCCAAGCTTCCTTCTCTGTTGAGCGGGTTGATAGAAAGTATCAATGCTACCCCCCCGACCGTGCTTTTGAATTACATGGCGGTGGCGGTCGTGCTTTTATTCATCCTCAAGGGGCTTTTCGGGTTCCTGCAGAGTTATCTTATGTCCGATATCGGCCAGCGCGTGGTAAGGGATATCAAGTCCCGTCTTTACGGGAAAATCCAGTCTTTATCCCTTGATTACTTCAGCCATAAGCGTGCCGGGGAGTTAATGTCGCGTATCACCAATGACGTCAAGCTCGTTGAAAATGCCGTTTCCTACGGCTCCACCGACCTTGTCTATCAGGGGCTGCAGGTAATCCTGTTTACCTTCCTGATATTCTTCATTCATCCCCGCCTGGCGCTTGTCTCGCTGGTGCTGCTGCCGTTGATAAGCCTGCCGATTGTCAAAGTAGGCAAGGTCTTGAGGAAATTATCCCATCGCAGCCAGGAGAAGATGGCGGATTTGAATTCGCTGCTTCAAGAGACAATCCTGGGCATACGCATCGTGCGCGCATTCAATATGGAAGATTACGAGGTCAAGAAATTCAACAATGTAAATCAAGGGTATTACAGGATCTGCATGAAATCTATCAAGCGCATGCTGCTGTTGGCTCCGGGCACGGAAATAATCGGCGCTGTTGCCGGGGTATTTGTTTTCTTCTGGGCAGGCCGCGATGTCATCGCCGGAAAGTTATCCTTCGGAGTATTTGGATTGTTTTTGGGTTCGCTTTTGTCCATGGTGCGCCCCTTCAAGAAACTCAGCCAGGTGAATGCCCTTAACGAACAGGCAGCTGCTGCCAGCAACCGTATCTACGAGGTGCTGGACGCCGCACCAAGCGTCCCGGAGAATCCCGTTGCCTCAAGATTGAGTGGTTTAAACAAAAGCGTCGTATTCGAGGGGGTTTGGTTTAATTATAGCCACTACGATGTCCTTAAGGACATAAACCTCGAGGTTGAGAAGAACGAGGTGCTGGCGATCGTGGGCCCTAGCGGAGCGGGGAAATCCACGCTTGTTGACCTTATACCGCGTTTTTACGACCCCCAAAAAGGCAGGATTATGATTGACGGAGCGGATATCCGTGATTTTAGCCTGAGTTCGCTGCGGGAACAGGTTGGCATCGTAACCCAGGAGACCATTCTTTTTAACGACAGCATCCGTTCCAATATCGCTTACGGCAGGCCGGACACCCCCTTAAGCGAGATTGAAAAAGCCGCTAGCCAGGCCCATGCCCATGATTTTATCAGTTGTTTGAGCGCAGGCTACGATACCGTGATAGGCGACCGCGGGATGAAGCTCTCGGGAGGAGAGCGCCAGCGCATTGCCATTGCGCGCGCCCTGCTTAAAAATCCCCCTATACTAATACTGGATGAAGCTACCTCTCAATTGGACACAGAGTCAGAGCGCGTTGTCCAGGAGGCAATCGATAAACTAATCGAAGGCCGGACGGTGCTTATAGTCGCTCATCGCCTTTCTACGGTGCGCAATGCCCATAAAATCATCGTATTGGATAAAGGTATCCTGGTGGAACAGGGGACACATAAGGAATTATTGGAGAAAAACGGCCTTTATAGCCGGCTTTATCAGGTTCAGGCCATGAAAAAATGATTAAAAACCGCTAAATTCAGCTATCTCCCCCGTCAAATCCGCTAAAAATAGCCCGATAAATCGAAATTTATTATTGCATTGTATTAAATTTATGGTATAGTAGAAACTTATCTTATCTAACCGCATAATGAAAGGGGGAGGTTAATTGTCTCTAGAGCTAATAAAGCAATTTTTGGAAGCAGGGGTGCATTTCGGCCATAAGACGTCGCGCTGGAACCCTAAGATGCAAAGGTTTATCTTCGGCAAAAGAAGCGGTATCTATATCATAGATTTGGAAAAAACCGCCCTGGCCCTGGAGAAAGCCAGGGGATTCCTGAGCGAGATTACTGCCAGGGGCGATGCGGTGCTTTTTGTGGGAACCAAGAAACAGGCCCAGGCCGTGGTATTCGAGGAGGCAGTGCGTTGCGGGATGTATTATGTTACCGAGCGCTGGCCGGGGGGGCTACTGACCAATTTTTCAACCATCAAGAAGAGGATAGCGCGTTTGAAGGAAATCGAAAGAATGCAGCAGGACGGGACCTTCCAGAAGTTCACCAAAAAAGAGGTCGCGCGCCTGGAAAAAGAGCTTGCGAAACTCAAGAAGAACTTCGGAGGTATCGTGCAGATGGAGGGGATGCCGGCAGCGGTATTTATCGTGGATACCAAAAAGGAAGCCACGGCAGTAGATGAGGCAAGGCGCCTGGGCATACCTATTATCGGGATCATCGATACCAACGGCAACCCCGAGATTATCGATTATCCGATACCCGGCAATGACGATGCCACTAAATCCGTACGCCTGATCACCAGCCTTGTCGCCGATACCGTAATCGAAGGCAGGAAGAGATTCCTTTCCTATCTCTCTGGAAGCGGGGTGGCGCTTAAGCCCAAGGAAGAAGAGGATATGGCAATACTGCCGGAAGAAGAGGTTAAGATCGAAGAGGTTGAAGAGACTGTTGAGAAGGAAACGGAACCCGAAGGTGAAGGCCCCAAGCACCCCAGGAAGAAGGCCAACCCGAGACATACTACGGAATAGATTAAATCCGCAACAATAGAAAGGTCGAGGTTTAAAAATGGCAATATCACTGGAATTGATTAAGGAATTGAGAAGCATGACCGCCGCCAGTATCGCAAATTGCAAGAAGGCCCTGGAAGAAGCCAAAGGAGACATCCAGCAGGCAGTGGGGCTCCTTCGCAAGCGTGGCCTGGAGATTGCCGCCAACAAGCAGGGCAGGATAGCCAAGGAGGGCAGGATTGAGGCCTACGTGCACACCGGCAATAAAATAGGCGTTTTAGTAGAGCTAAACTGCGAAACTGATTTTGTCGGCAAGAGCAGCGAATTCTCGCAGTTCGCCAAAGATATCGCCATGCAGGTTGTGGCCTCCAGCCCCACCTATATCAATAAAGAGGACGTGCCTGCAGATATTATCAAGAACGAGGCTGATAAGGAGCTCTTTTATAAGAATAATTGCCTAATGGAGCAGCCGTTTATAAAAGATATGAGCATTACCATCAAGGATTATCTGGGAAGCATCGTGGCCAAATTTAGCGAGAATATCGCGGTGCGCAGGTTTGTGCGTTATAGATTAGGAGAATGAGAGCTAAGGCGGTTTATCAGAGGATAGTCTTAAAGCTCAGCGGCGAAGCCCTGCAAGGGAAAAAATCCCACGGCATAGACCACGTGGTTTTATCGATACTGGCGCGCCAGATTAAAGAAATCAGGTTTCTCGGCGTGGACGTGGCAGTAGTCTTGGGCGCGGGCAATATTCTGCGCGGGCAGGAGAATATCGACTCCCACGGTTTGGACCTGGATCGGTCGGTCGCGGATTACATGGGGATGTTGGCTACCGTGATAAACGGCCTGGCGCTTCAGGATGCCCTTGAAAAACACGGTATGCCTACCCGTGTGATGACCGCGATTGAGATGGAGAGGATAGCCGAGCCCTATATCCGCAGGCGTGCTATCAGGCATCTCGAAAAAGGGAGGGTGTTGATATTCGTTGCCGGCACGGGTAACCCCTATTTTACCACCGATACCGCCGCGGCGCTCCGGGCGATGGAGATTAGCGCCGACGCGATACTCAAGGCCACCAAGGTTGACGGCATATATTCCGCCGACCCTTTTAAGGTTAGGAATGCCCGGAGGTTTACGCGGGTAAAATACATCGATGTAGTAAGGAAGGGGCTAAAGGTAATGGATGCCACGGCAGTAACGCTGTGCATGGATAAGAAGATACCCATCATCGTCTTCAATATTAACCGGGAAGGTAATATCAAACGCGTCGTATTAGGTGAGAAGGTAGGCACGGTAGTAAATTAAATATTGAGGGAGGACTTGATATGACCGTTAAGGAGATATTGCATGGCAGCGAAGAAAAGATGAAGAAGGCGCTGGAATCGGTAACCAGGGAATGCTCGGAGGTAAGGACCGGCAGGGCCAGCCCCAGCCTGGTCGAAGGAATGCACGTAGATTATTACGGAACCATGACCCTGGTAAAACAGCTGGCTTCCATATCCGTCCCCGATACGCACCTTATTTTAATCCAGCCCTGGGACCCCAGTGTCATCCCGGAGGTAGAGAAAACCATTATGAAATCCAATCTGGGGATTACCCCTTCTAACGACGGCAAGGTCATTAGGCTCTCAGTGCCTCCCCTCTCCAAAGAGAGACGCCAGGAATTGGTAAAGGTGGTGCATAAGATGGCAGAGGACGGCAGGATATCGTTGCGCACCATAAGAAGGGATTCCAAAGAGACGCTGGAGAAGTTAGAGAAGGATAAGGGCATTTCAGAGGACGATAAGTTCCGTGGAATTGAGGAGCTGCAGAAGATGGTAGACCGCTATATCGCCAAGGTCGACGAGCTC